>Ga0265303_10002448_pt1 | contig 11489 bp, 9 predicted proteins | sample Helome_2_FD_192494 | JGI IMG/M metagenome (GOLD analysis project Ga0265303, IMG submission 192494) | Marine sediment microbial communities from subtidal zone of North Sea - Hel_20160317 (Illumina Assembly) | ecosystem: Environmental > Aquatic > Marine > Subtidal zone > Sediment ...
CCATGTGTATCGACTCTGGGACGCCAGATTCCCAGTCCATGCGGCCGCCTGCGAAGTGGATGACCGGGTTCGATTTCGAGCCACGCACATTGACTGACCCGACAGCCCCTACATCACGATCTCGACGCGCTACGGCGAGCATCTCCGTCAGAGCGTCGCCCGTCGGCTCGGTATCGGGATTGAGCACCCATAGATAGTCGGCATCGTGACCGATCGCCCACCGCATGCCAAGGTTGTTGCCTGCTGCATAGCCCAGGTTCTCACCCGTCTCGATGATGACAGCGGCGGGTCCGAGGGACCGTTTCAGGTTCGCACGGTCCGCGTCGCTGGAACCGTTGTCGACGACAACACTGAACAAGTTGGGGTGCGTGGAGGTTCGCAACGCCTCAACACACCGATACGTCTGGTCGGCGGTGTTGAAGTTGAGGATTACGGCGAACACGCGCTCGCCGGGGGTCAGGTACATACCATCAATCTACCGGGATCGCTGGAAGACACCGTACTTGCCGATGACGTAGATCGCTCGGACGCCGTCCTTCCAACCAATCTTCTTGCCGTCCTCATACGTCCTGCCGTGATACGAGATGCCAACCTCGTAGACACGCCACTTGCCCTGGGCGATCTTCGCTGTCATCTCCGGCTCGATCCCGAAGCGATCCTCCTCAAGGTCCAGAGAGTCGACGACCTCACGGCGCATCATCTTGTAGCACGTTTCCATATCGGTGAGATTCAGATTCGTTGCCATATTCGAGAGCAGAGTGAGAAGCCGATTGCCGACCATGTGCCAGAAGTAGACGACCCGGTGAGGTCGACCGCCCATGAACCGTGATCCGTACACGACGTCGGCCCTGCCCTCCAGAATCGGCTCAAGGAGGAGCAGGTACTCCATCGGGTCGTACTCGAGATCAGCGTCTTGGATGACCACGACGTCACCCGTCACGGCAGCGAATCCTGTTCGGAGCGCGGCACCTTTCCCCCTGTTCACATCATGGAGGAGGATCGTATCCACCTTGTCCTGGATTCCAGACGCAAGGACCTCGCGCGTTCCATCGGTCGAGTAGTCGTCAACGACAATGATCTCGAGATCATCAACCGGGGAGGCGAGAACGGCGTCGACAATCTCACCGATCGTCGACGCCTCATTGAACACAGGGATAACCACAGACAATCGCATGGCGCCATTGTTGCATCAACCGCGTTCCCAACGAACACCCAGTGTTCGGCAGGATCAACGTAAGCTCACTGCGAGTCCAGGAGGAAACATCACGTGAATGTCGGGGTAATCGGCGCGGGGTATGTAGGAGTGGTCACCGCCGCGGGATTGGCTGCGCTGGGCCACCGTGTGAGCGTCGGTGAAATCGACGCTCACAAGGTCAAGTCTCTCAACAATGGAACGGTGCCGTTCTATGAATCTGACCTCGACAGGCTCGTCTCCGAGGGAATCGACAACGACCTTCTTTCGTTCGGCACGGACAACTCCGTTGCTGTGCAGGGCGCACAGGTTGTGATGCTTGCCCTCCCGACGCCACCTGCAGACGACGGATCGGCCGACCTCAGCGCGATCGAGGCGACTCTCGACGACATCGCTGCAACCCTTGCACCAGACACGGTCGTGGTCAACAAGTCGACGGTTCCGGTCGGGTCAGTGAAGCGCTTCCAGAGCTTCCTCGACGACCACGGCGCTGACGCGACGGTGGTCTCGAACCCCGAGTTCCTGCGAGAGGGAAGCGCCGTGGGCGATTTCTTCCACCCGGATCGGATCGTGATCGGATCCACCAATCAGCCAGCAACCGAGACGCTGATCGAGATGTATCGGTCCATCCAGGCACCCGTGCTGGTGACGGACCCTGCCTCTGCCGAGATGATCAAGTATGCGTCCAACGCGTACCTTGCAACACGGATCACGTTCGCGAACGCCCTCGCAAACTTGTGCGAACACGTAGGAGCCGACGCCTCCTCGGTCATTGAAGGAATGGGGTATGACCGTCGAATCGGGTTCCACTTCTTGAACCCCGGACCCGGATACGGAGGATCGTGCTTCCCGAAGGACACCTCAGCCCTCGTCGCGATTGCTGAGGACGCTGGATACGACTTCTCGCTTCTCAAAGGCGTAATTGAGGTGAATGACCTCCAGCTGGAGCGAACTGTCGACAAGATCCTCGTAAGGCTGGAAGGCATCGAGGGACCCAGGGTCGCTCAGTGGGGGCTGGCCTTCAAAGCAGGGACCGACGACGTACGCGAGTCGCCTGCAGTCAAGATTGTCAACGCGCTGACGTCTCGCGGCGTTGAGGTCACCGCCTACGATCCTGCGGTCAAGGTGTCACCTTCGGCGGCGCTCACCCTTGCAGACGATCCTGTCGAAGCGACCAAGAACGCGGACGTCCTGGTGATCGCAACCGAATGGCCCCAGTTCGGCGCAATTGACCTGCGAGCAGTTCGCGATGCCATGCGGGGTTCGGCAATCGTGGATGCCCGCAACCTCCTCGATCCGCTGACGGTGGAACAACTCGGCATGTCCTATTCCGGCGTGGGTCGATGAAGCACCTTGTCACCGGTGGCGCAGGTTTCATCGGGCACAACCTCGTGCGCGAGCTGGTTGCGCAGGGTCACGAGGTGGTCGTGCTCGACAACAGACAATCATCGAGCCCCCTCCCGGACCACGCTGACGCCCACTATGTCAACGGGGATGTCGTGGATCCACCCCCCATTGCGGGCAGTTACGACGTCATCTTCCACCTCGCTAGTGTCGCCTCACCCCCCAGGTATCTCGCAGATCCGATCGGGACCATGCGGACCGGTTCAGAGGGAACCCGGAACATGCTTGAGCGAGCAGCGGCCGATGGTGCCACGTTCGTGTTCGCGTCCACCTCGGAGATCTATGGCGATCCGATGGTGCATCCCCAGCCTGAGACATACTTCGGCAATGTCGACATCACATCACCACGTGCGTGCTACGACGAGGCAAAGCGCTTTGGTGAGACCCTGACGCACACCTTCCGGCGTCAGGACCTGGTGCGCGAGACACGGATTGCACGAATCTTCAACACCTACGGGCCAGCGATGGACCCCCTGGATGGTCGAGTGGTCACCAACTTCTTGGTGCAGGCACTGTCGGGACAACCGCTCACGATCTACGGGGACGGGAAGCAGACCCGGAGCTTCTGCTATGTGGACGACCTGGTCGCAGGCCTGTTGTTGCTGGCTGAGAGCGGCGAGACCGCGCCCGTCAATCTCGGCAATCCGTCGGACATGACCATCAACGACTTCGCCGATGTCGTGGCGCGACTCGTCGGAGATACTGGACGCGAGTACCTGACGCTGCCTGACAGCGACCCGGCGCTGCGCGAACCGGACATCACCAGGGCGCGTGCACTCCTCGACTGGCACCCGACCACCACGCTCGAGCAGGGCCTCGAGAAGACCATCGACTACCTGCGCACACTGCCGTCATGACAGAAGGCTCTGGACCTCCCAGAGCCGCGTACCGGATCGGCATCGCGGCACTCGCCTATTGCGCCACCATGACCGCTCTGTTGCTTGGCGCGGCCATTGCGGTGGCGGTGCCAACGCTTGTGCGGGGCACGACCTCAAACCGAGTGTCGATCGTGGCGCTAGCTCTTGTGGTGAGTGCGATCTGTGCAGTGCTGATCGCACGACATGCCGACCTGAGGACGAACTCGTCGACGAGGAACCTTCTTGCACTTGGCATTGGTGGAGCAGGGGCAACCCTGGGAGCCGCTGCCGCCATCGAACCCGCAGTCACCGGTAGCGGCTTTGGAAGGATCAACCTCATTGTCGCTGGTGCGGGAATCGCTGCGATGCTCGTCGCGTGGCCCTTGGCTGACTGGTTGGCCTCTTCTGACCGTCTGCGCACCATCGCCTCGAGGGTTGTCCGTCCTCCATCAGAGCGTGCGGAAGGACCCGGAGGCTCCGAACCAGGATTCACGACCACCGACTGGGCAATCCTCGGAGGAGGTGTGGTTGCACTCGTCGCCGGCCTGCTCGTGGTGATTCCTAGCGGACCGTTCGGACACGACGAATCGATCTATGCGCTGAAGGCGCGGGAATGGATCTCAGGAACGCCTGCAACGGGATGGGGCGTGTATCGACCGATCGGCATGTCGATCGTGGGTTGGATCGTCCTCCAGTTCTCATCCTCAGAGGTGTGGTTCCGATTCGCTGCGATCGTGCTCTCCGTCGCGACGCTCGTGACGATGTGGGTCGCTGGCAGGCTGATGTTTTCCAGGGCTGCGGCCACAGTGGGAGCTGCCGCCTTCATGAGCACAGAATCTTTCCTGCGGCGGGCGACCGAATTCCTCAATGATGTGATCGCTGCCGGGCTGATGCTGGCAGCGATGACCGTCATCTGGGTGCACTTCGAGCACACTCCGACACGCTGGTGGCTGGTTGCAGCAGCACCACTCGGCGCTGGCGCCTACTACATGAGGTACGGCTCGGCCCTTGGTTTGGTGATCATCGCGATCGTCTCCGCGGTGATCTGGGGACGCCATCTCCTCGCGTCGTGGAAGCAGATCGTGGTCACCGGGCTCGCCATGGTTCTGCTCCTCGTACCCCACTTCATTCACTCGAATCAACTCACAGGCACGCTGCTCGGGATCTTCGAATCTGCTCGCAGTTCGGTCGGAGGCGGAGGCGGAGGCTTGGCCGACTACATCAGTTGGTTGCCGTCGCGCCTCGCCGGACCAGTGGGTACCGCGCTCATGGCCATCGCCGTGATCTATGCCGTCGTCGTTGCAATCGCAGGCATCAGGGGGCGCTCTGACCTGGCTCAGGAAGCGAGGACGGTTGGCTTCACAACCGCTACCTCATTCCTTCTTGCCGTTGCCCTCGGCGTGTTTACGCACGGCGAACCACGGTTCCTCTACCTTCCGCTGATGCTCGTCCTCCTGACCGGAGCGAGAGCGGTGACGCTGGTATGGTCGCTGCTTCGCCGAACGCCGCTGGTGACGATCGGATTCGCTGCGGCCCTGGTGTTCGCTGTGGGGTTCGCCGCTGGAACCTTGCACATGGGCAGGGCGATCGACGGCATCACCGATTCGCGTGATGTGCTCGTCTGGGCGTCAATCGCAGCAAGAGCGGACGCCGCCGGAGAGGCATGCGAGGTCCGCTCTTCCTACATCCCCCAGGTCACGTGGTATGCGGAGTGCTCGACGTATGGCTTCACTGCCCCAATGCCAGAGAACCGGCCCGCGTACCTGATGCTCTTCGAGAACGGCAAGCGACAGCCTGCCGGTGCAGATCTCGATGCCGAGGTCGCTGCCACGGGTGGGTCTCCGCTCATCCTGATTGACGATCCCGATGACAAGATTGGTGACGGCGCTGTGTTCGAATACCCATGAGCCACGCTTCAACGCAGTCGTGATTGCACACCCACTGCTGCGTGATTCCCATACACTTCCGCAATCGTGGCGACTGATACCAAAACATCGCGCCTGACACGGGCGGCATCCGACTACCTCGAGGCACTGTGGTCACGCAGGGAGTTCGCCTGGTACATGGCGATGGGCAACCTCCGCTCGCGCAATGCGTCGACCGCGCTCGGGCTCGTGTGGTGGGTCCTCAACCCCCTGCTGATGGGGATGGTGTACTACGTCGTCTTCGGCATCATCCTCGGTGTCTCTCGCGATCTGTCGTACTTGATCTCCGGGATTTTCGTGTTCTACTACACAAGCACTTCCGTCACATCCGGAGCGAATTCGATCATCATGAACACGAGATTGCTCGTCAATCTCCAGTTCCCCAGGTTGATCATGCCCATCACCGCTCTCATAGAGTCCTCGGTTGGGTTCCTCGTGTCGATCCCCGTGCTCTACCTCATCATCGGCCTGACCGACGGCGTATGGCCGACTGCACAGTTTCTGTGGCTCTTTCCCATCGCTTTCGTCATCCAGTCCGTGTTCAACCTCGGTCTCGCATCGCTCACGGCAAGGTTGGCCGTACCTTTCAGGGACATCCTCAATCTCGTGCCTCACCTCCTTCGAATATGGTTGTACCTCTCGCCGATCCTGTATTCGGCAGAACTGTTCGAAGAGAAACTGCCAGAGGGCTGGGCATTCATCGCCAACCTCAACCCGATGGTCCCAATCCTCGGCCTCTACCGATCAGCGCTGCTTGGCTATGAATTCGAACCAGGCCAGCTTGCCTTCGCCAGCGCCTGGGCCATCGTTGTTGCGGTCTACGCGATCTGGGTGTTCGTGAGGTTTGAGGGAAAGATGGCGAGGTACCTGTGACCGAACCCGCAATCTCGATCAAGGATGTCAACGTGATGTTCCGTCCTCTGGTCGACAAGAAGCCCACGCTGCGACGATCGATCGGCAGCTTCAAACATCGCGAGAAGCAGGAGATAGTCGCTCTCGACGATGTCAGCCTCGAGATCTTCAAGGGCGAGGCCTTTGGCATCATCGGTCGCAACGGAGCAGGGAAGAGCACGCTCCTGAAGGTGATGGCCAAGACGCTCAAGCCGAACAGCGGAACGGTCAACGTCTACGGGAAGACGTCGACACTCCTATCGCTCGGCCTTGGTATGAAGCCTGAGCTGTCCGGGCGGCGGAATGTGTATCTCGGCGGACTTGCCGCTGGGCTTCAGAAGTCGGAGATTGACGAGAAGTTCGACTCGATTGTCGACTTCGCCGATATCGGGGAAGCAATCGAGCGACCCGTGAAGACGTATTCCTCCGGAATGTTCTCACGCCTTGCGTTCTCGGTCGCAATGGCAATCGAGCCGAACATCATGCTGCTTGATGAGGTCCTCGCTGTCGGCGACGAGGCCTTCCGAGACAAGAGCACTCAAACAATGAACGATCTACTCGCAAACGCCGGGACCATTGTGTTCGTCAGCCACTCGCTGAACCGAGTGGAGGAGTTTTGCGATCGCGCTGCATACTTCTCGGACGGAAAGCTCCAGGCGCTCGGCGACTCGGCGGAAGTCGTCGACATCTATCGATCAAGTGTGTGAAGCCTCGGTGCTCGATGTATCCGGATCGGCCATACCATCGTGACCACCATGCCAGATATCGACACAAGGGTGCTCATCGGAGCAGGAGTAGCCGCACTTCTGCTGCTCGTCGGGGTGTTCTTCATTGGCCGCGCCACAGCTGGAGGATCCACTGAGTCCGCTCAGGATCTTGATGCGGCGGTCACAGGCACGAGTACCACCCAGGCATCAGCTGACGGCTCCGCCAGCGATGACGAGGAACTGGCAGCCCCGACGGGAGACCCCTCGGCTGCCCTCCTTGACGACCCGGACCGGGCGACGGAGATCCCTTTCTATGGGACGGACGAGGAACGTCAAGCCCTTCTCGACGCTCTTGCGGAATCCGGGGTAGGCATGGGATCCCGTTCAACGATCCTGTTCGTGGCCGACAGCGTGTGCTACGACCTTGAACGTCTCCAGGCACAGGAACGGTCGGCTGCCTTCGCTGTTCGCGTCGTGTGGAACGAAACGCTCGCGGATCTTGATTCAACCGACGCCGCAGCATTCGGCGCCGTATTCAACGCCGCACCCTTCTTCATCTGCCTCGATTCCGTCGAGTACGCCGCTGAGGTTGCGTACTGGCTCGGGATCTGATCTTCCAATGCAGACAGCAATGACAGCAAATACAGGCCGCCAATTGCCATACTCTGGCCGATGAGAACCTTGGGCCGCATCAACATCGTCGTCGCTGCGCTCGCGTGCGCAATGCTGGCCTCTCCGGCCTCGGCGGCAGAGGATCCACCGGAACAGCCGGGACTTCCTCCAGGAGGAACGTTCTTCGATGACGACCTTCTTCCCGCAGAAGGCTACATCGAGGCCATCGCCGAGATAGGCGTGACGAGGGGATGCAACCCCCCTGCAAACTCCCGGTTCTGCCCCGAGCAAGGGGTGACGCGAGGCCAAATGGCATCGTTCCTCGTGCGAGCCCTGAACCTGCCGCCGGCGGATGCGAACCCGTTCGTGGACACCGTTGACTCGGTGCACGTCAACTCGATCGCAGCCCTCTACCAGGCAGGTATCACCAGGGGATGCAACCCACCCGACAACGATGAGTACTGCCCACGAGAGATCGTCACAAGGGGTCAGATGGCTGCGTTCATGTCACGGGCCTGGCAACTCACCGGCGAGGCAGATCCGGAGCGTTTCTCGGACGATGACGCTTCCATCTTCGAAGCAGACATCTCACGAATCGCAGCTGCTGGCTTCACATCCGGTTGTGGCGATGGCAAGTACTGCCCGGAAGATCAGATGCTCCGCAAACACATGGCGGTCTTCCTCGGGAAGGCTCTCGGGCTCACCCCGAAGGACGTTCCAGCACCACCGGAACGCCTCGCATCGTTCACCACGTACTACAACGCCTGCACCAACTGCAGGGTGACCAACATCCAACTGATCGGCGATACGGTTGACGACGCAATCGTGCAACCGGGCGAGGTCTTCTCGATCAACGGCTACGTGGGCCAGCGGACGGAAGCAAAGGGCTACGTTGAGGCTGGCGCCATCATCGGCGGGAAGCTCGTTTCCTCGGGCCATCCTGCCAACATCGGCGGCGGCACGAGCCAGTTCGCAACGACGTTGTACAACGCTGTGTTCTTCGCTGGCCTGGAAGACATCTCCCACCGTCCTCATTCGGTCTGGTTCTCGCGCTACCCCATGGGACGAGAAGCAACCCTGAGCTGGACATCGCCAGACGTCAAGTTCCGCAACACCACGCCATGGCCCGTCAGGATTGATGTCTCGCACACGAGCACCTCGATCACGGTCGCCATGATCGGTGTTTCCGATGTTGTGGATGTCGAATCGATTCTCTCCGGAAGTGCAACAACGGCCGACGGCGGGCGGGTGACGGTCCGACGGATCATCACATTCGCCGATGGCCACACGGAATCCCAAACCTGGGCGCACACCTATCGCGGCCTGTTGCCAGACGAAGAACCCCCGCCACCGGCGCCACCTCCACCACCGCCTCCACCACCTGGGCCCGAACCACAGTGACAGCAACACGACCGGGGCGCAACCTGCTGGGTGCGTCACTGATCACGGTCGTAGCGGTATCGATCGCCATCGTGGTGCCACATGCCCCAACGCTGGCGGCCGAGTCTCGGGCGCCAGCAACCGCCGAATACCTGATCCCCGAGGGCCACGACGCACTGGATGATCCGGCCGTCGAAGTCGTCCGCTCCGTTGGGTTCGGCTGGTACCTTGCCACAGGTCCGAGTTCCCTCCTCGAGGCAACCGCGGCCACGATGTCGAACCCGGATCCGAGGATGACGCTATCGCAAGCGATCTGGCCCAATGACAGCTACACGATCGCAGCCGAACCCCTCTTCGATCAACAATGGGGCCTCGAGAACACAGGGCAGGACGGGGGAACTCCCGACGCTGACATCGACATCCTTGGCGCCTGGCCCACGTCGGAGGGTGCCTCAATCGTTATCGCCGTCATCGACAGCGGCATCGACCTTGACCACCCCGACCTCGTCGATCGCCTGTGGACCAACACCGGCGAGGTCCCAGCCAACGGATTGGACGACGATGGCAATGGATACATCGATGATGTCGTCGGCTGGGACATGATCGACGATGACAGCCAGCCAGAGGGCGTCCACCCCCACGGCACGGCGGTGGCTGGTGTTGCCGTTGCATCCGTCAACGGAGTCGGCGTGGCCGGTGTTGCTCCCAGGGCCACCGTCATGGCACTTCGTGCATGTGCCACCATCAACTGCCCGTACTCCTCGGTGGCTGAGGCCATTGGCTACGCAACGGACAACGGTGCTGATGTGATCAACCTCTCGCTCGGAGGATCCGGCTACTCACAAGTCCTTGCCGACGCTGTCGGATATGCGAATGACGCCGGTGTCATCGTCATCGCTGCCGCAGGGAACTCTGGCGAAGACATCGATGTGGATCCCTACTACCCCGCCAGCCTCGACTACCCGAACATCATTTCAGTAGCAGCAACCGACCGCACGGATTCCCTGGCAGTCTTCCCTTCCGGCGGATCCTCCCTGGGTCCGACATCAGTGGATCTTGCTGCCCCTGGCAGCGACATCCTTACCACGACGATCGATGGCTGGGGCTCGTGGTATGGCACCTCCTTCTCTGCGCCATTGGTTGCAGGGGCATCTGCGCTCATCCTTGATCTCGTGCCAACGGCGACACCAGCCCAGACCAAACAGATCCTGCTCGACTCCGTGGATCCCCTTCCTTCTTTGACTGGGCTGATGGTCAGCGGAGGACGCCTGAATGCCGCCTCAGCCGTCGCACTGACCTCCAACAGCCCACCAACCGCAGTCGCTGCGGCAAGCCCTGAAGTCCGGTGGGCGCCATCGGATGTGACCGTGGATGGATCCGGTTCGTTCGATCCTGACGGTTCAATCGTGAGTTGGACGTGGTCCTCAGATGAGAACTCCGGCGCCGGAGAAACAACGACTCTGACGTTTTCCGCCGTCGGTGTGCACGAGATCGAGCTGATCGTGACCGACAACCTCGGTGCCACAGACTCGGATGCATCCACCGTGTACGTAGGTAGGGACTTCCGCGACACCCGAACATCGATGTTTCGAACCGACATTGCATGGATGTCGGCAATCGGTGTCACACGTGGCTGCAATCCTCCAGCCAACGACCTCTACTGCCCTGAGGGTGACGTGACCCGTGGGCAGATGGCCGCCTTCATCAACCGCTGGCTCGATCTCACAGCGACCAGCGAGGACTTCTTCGTCGATGACAACGGTTCCGTGTTCGAAGACGACATCAATCGACTGGCAGCAGCGGGGATCACCGAAGGTTGCAACCCGCCGACCAACGATCGATTTTGCCCGACGCAACGCCTGACCAGAGGCCAACTCTCCGCATTCCTCACACGAGTATTCGATCTGCCGGCAACGTCCATCGACTTCTTCAGCGATGATGACGAGTCGATCTTCGAGGACAACATCAATCGACTGGCAGCAGCCGGGATCACCAATGGCTGCAACCCGCCAAACAATGACCACTACTGCCCTGACACATTCGTATCCCGGGCACAGACGGCCGCATTCTTCAGGCGGGCCAATTCCTGACCCGGCTCCGACCGTGGATTGCAGACAATGGTGACCAATCACAGTGTGTGGTCCATGTTTGGCCAGATGCAACAGGCGGTCCGTAGGCTAAGATGTATGGAGCATTCACTAGAGTGCATGGAGCGTTCATTTGAGTGCATGGAGCGTTCACACGCCATGCAGTCGTGAGAAATTGGGGACGAGATGAAACACGCAAAACGGCGGGTAGCGATGATCGTCGTTGTTCTCGCTGTCCTGATCGCTCCGGTTGCGGCCGCGGGTGCCACCAGCCTGTGGGCAGATGTTCCGGATGACAGCATCTTCGTCGACGACACCAACTGGATGAAGATCACGGGTGTTTCCGTCGGCTGTAACCCTCCAGATAACACCGAATACTGCCCAAAGAGCCTCCTCACGCGCGAGCAGATGGCTGCATTCATGCATCGCCTGAG
>Ga0265303_10002451_pt1 | contig 11486 bp, 8 predicted proteins | sample Helome_2_FD_192494 | JGI IMG/M metagenome (GOLD analysis project Ga0265303, IMG submission 192494) | Marine sediment microbial communities from subtidal zone of North Sea - Hel_20160317 (Illumina Assembly) | ecosystem: Environmental > Aquatic > Marine > Subtidal zone > Sediment ...
CACTGCTGCAAACCGTATCGGCCTGATTAAGGTTACTGTTTTTGAATTGTTGCATCGCATGGCTGAGCAGGCGTAATTTCCGCATCAGAAAGAAAAACAGCAGGAGACCGGCGATAAACGCAAACAGCAATGCTGTAACGATCGCGCTGGTACTCCATTTCATAATCAGGCTACGTTGCAGAACATCGGTAATATTACTGATCTTCTCGCCACCCAGGATGGCATAGATATACCCCTGGCGCTTGCTGCCGTAATCAATCGGCGCCACGGTAAAACTGTTCTGTCCGCTTTCATCGCCCGGGTCATCGCCGACGATCAAACCATGTGTTTCGTTATTGAGAAAAGTATTGATCGGCGCCAGTGATACCTGCCTGCGCTTGACCCTGTCCGGTGCCATCGAATGCGCCACTACCCGGCCCTGCGGGTCCAGCAGATAGAGCTCGAGGCTGGGATTTATGATCATGACATTATGAAACAACTCGGACAGGTTATCCTGTCGTACCTCGCCATTCTCGATGAGCACATGCTCGTTAACAATATACCCGGCAAGATCATGATTAAGCTGCTGGTTGACTTCCTGTTGGTACATCGGTGCGGTGTACATCGCCACCATTAAAAACACGCCACCAATCAGCATAAACAGGAAAAATAAAACCAGCACCAGTTTAATGTACAGGCTGTGAAACATGGTTTGCCGCTAATGCTCGCTGAAGCGATAACCCACGCCCCAGACGGTTTCAATATGGCGTTGCTGCGCGGGGTACATTTCTATCTTCTTGCGTAATCGGTTGATATGTGAATTGACGGTGTGTTCATAACCGTTATGGCTGTATCCCCAGACCTGATCGAGCAACTGCCCTCGACTAAACACCCGGCCAGGATGGCGCGCGAAATACAATAGCAAATCGAATTCTTTAGCGGTGAGCTCAACTGCCTCGGCATCGATAAAAACATTGCGCCCGGCGACATCGATAAGCAGGCTGCCGACTTCGATTCTTTCACCGAGGTCAGCCTGTTGTTGGTTCGCCGAAATATCGACACGACGCAAAATCGCCCTGACCCGTGCCTGTAGTTCCATAATCGAAAACGGCTTGGTGAGATAATCGTCGGCGCCCATTTCAAGTCCGAGCACACGATCGATCTCCGATGTCCTTGCGGTTAGCATCAGAATCGGCACCGTATTCGTCTGCTGGCGCAGGCGGCGGCATACCTCCAGACCATCGAGACCGGGCAACATCAAATCGAGCACAATCAGCTGGTAGTCGTGTTTGCTCGCACGTTCGAGACCAGCGAGGCCATTACCGACCACGTCGACCCGGTAGGCATTGTCCCTGAGATGAATTTCCAGTAAATGGCTGATATCAGGATCGTCTTCCACCACCAGTATGCGCTGCTCGCGGGTGGCGCAGGCGCGGTATTGATCATCGAGTCGTTTAGACGATTGCGGTGCTAGATTCACGTGTCACTCCAGGTTGACCGTGAGCCTTTGATTGATTTTGTCGCAGCTAGTTCAATTTGACCGCTTTGCGGCACCGGCAAACAACAGTCGGATTAATCCTGCAGCAGTCGATTGTCGACACCGTTGACCTGGGCGAGCCGACACTGTTGGGCTGTCAGTTCCAGGCTTTCCGGGCGAGTGCGGGGTTGCATCAGGTTAGCGACGCCCTCGACATGAGCGCCACTGTTGGCAATCACGTGATACAACTCGTGTGCGAGCGCAATACCGGCATCTTCGATATCCAGCATCAGCCATACACTGTTGGCAAGCCAGGGTCGCATGCGCGTATTGCCGAGCCCGAAGGCCTCACCGAGATAAGCTGCCTGCATGCGCGTATCGCGTGCAAACACGACGCTTGTCTTTGTCGTACCCACGGCCTCGAACAGCGTGTGGGCGGTGCCCGTGGACAAATCACGCAGGTAGTCATCACCACTAACGGAGTAGATCGAGACCTCTCCGGGAATCAGCTCGCATTGGGCGAGTATCAGGAAAGCTTGCTGCACCGCTTGCTCGATGCGCTGTTGTGACCAACGGGAATCCAGTACCAACACATCGAAGGGTAGCCGCAACCCTGCCCTGGTCGTCAGTAGTTCGAGATCGATATCCGGTAGCGCTCGTTTATCAACCGGGGCACCGGCGATCGGGTCGGCAATGTAACCCACGCTGACCCAGTCGCGCACGCCCGAGTCGCGCGCGCCATAGCGTCTGCGTAACTCAGCGACAATTTCAGCCGCGCTCCAGTCGCGGTGGGCTGTTTTGAGGCGCGCGGCGAGCGCGGTGACACGTGACACGGCATAACTCGATCCCGAGACACGAGTTTCGGTTCCGGAATAGTCTAACGCGCCCCGTCGTTCTGCCGGAACCATGTAATCCACCGAAATCCTGCCCCAGTTGGTGCGTTCAGCGGGGCTCACGAAATCATCCGCCGAGGTCACTACCAGCATATTCTCGAGATCGAGCGCGGCCGGGTAAACCGGACGCTCGTCGATATTTCGCCCATCGTTACCCGCCGAAACGATAAACAGCATATGCGGATGCTGCCGCGCGGCACGCGCGAAACTTCCCCAGTCTTCGGGCCGATTACTGCCGAGCGGCAGGCCCAGAATTTCCACCTCGTTGCTGGCGGCATGTTCCACCAGCGCCTGCATGCGCGACATGTCGGGTCGCGGGTATCGATACGGCACCAGTTCAATACCGGGTGCTTCGCGCAGCAACAGTGACGCGGTGCGGGTACCGTGACGTTGCAGAAAAAATCCGGAATTCACCGGGTGCGCGTCAAAAGGCATAGCATCCATATCCCAGAAGTCGTAACCGATGAGCTGGTTGTCGTCATCCCTGGCGAGGCGGCGATTAATCTCGGGCAACAGGTAGTTGACGCCTGAATCGACCATGCCAACCCGCACCGGCGTTGCGTCGCCGGGATGCTTGAGCGGCTTGTCAGCTTCGCGCTCGATAAGTTCCAGCCGCGGATTAAACCAGTCGGGCTCACCCTGCGGCACAAGATCCGCATTCAGGGTGACGATATCGACCGCCTGACCCTGCTCGGTATAGTTGATTTTGCGCGCCACCTGCAGGCTGCAATCGGCCCCCATCGACACCAGCACCAGCGGGTCGCCGAACTGGCCATAGAGCGAACTGACGAAACGTGTTGGCTGGCCCGTCCGCTTGATTACATCCAGTTCCACAAATGCATTGTCCTCAAGTTGCAATCGATAACGGCTGCCGAGCTCTGCTCCACGAATCCTGAGTACCGACTGTTCGACCGGGTCACTGGTATATCCTGTCGCCGGCGCAGCTGACTGTTGCCAGTTGCGACAGGTTTCAAGCGTAAATTCGAGCATGCGGCGAGGTTGCCATTCGCTCGCGAACGCAAGCTGGTGAGAAACATACAAAATTGCGATCAGTAAAGAACCGGGGATAACGCCGATCGTATATTTTGATCGCATGGACAGTTTCAATCGCTTAGGAATCGTCGATTATAATCCTCAATACAGCCAGCACAAATCCTGTCATTCCCGCTGGCGCAGGGAGGGATGTCACTGCCAGAGCCGGGGATGATAATTTAATTCTCTACTGAACCCGTTAAGGTAGAATTCCAGCCCATGCTCGCCTTTTGCCTCGCCGTCTTACTATTACTGATCACTCCCGGGCCCGGCGTCCTGTCGACCGCCGGCGTCGGCGCCGCGTTCGGGTTTAACGCTGGATTACGTTACGTCACCGGATTGTTTATCGGCACCAACCTGGTGGCGCTGATCGTGGTTTCCGGTCTGGCAGCGATCATTCTCGCCAGCGACTGGGCCAGGAATACCCTGCTGGTACTGTCGGCGATATACCTTCTCTACCTGGCGGTACGCATCGCTTTCGCCGGAAAAAAAATTGCATTTATCACCGCCGCTGAAAAACCGGGCTTGCGTGCCGGACTGCTGCTGCAGTTGATCAACCCGAAAGCCTATGCGGTAAACATGACCTGGTTTACCGGCTTTGCATTGTTTCCAGGGTCGCTGGTTGGCGAAACCCTGTTCAAATTCCTGGTCATCAACCTGGTCTGGATACCGATCCACCTGCTATGGCTGGCCGCCGGTAATGTCGTCAACCAGCTGGAACTAACCCCGCAGACCCATTTTTTAATCAACTGCGCTATGGCCCTGGCCATGTTAGTCGTGGTGGTACTGGCGATATTTTCGCTAACATAGTGAATTTAACTCGTCCGAAAATCTAAGCTGTGCACAAATTCACTGATGGCAATCAGGTGGTCAGACGTATCCCCCAGCTATTCAGTTTGCCGATATCCTGGGACAGGTTGTCGCTAACCACCAGTTTCCAGACGCCTTGAATCAGCGTATTTTGATCAATTAATGCCTGTAGGGCGGGGGTATCGACTGGTGTGTAAGCAACCCTAAGATTAGCTTCACTTTCACTGCGATTTACCGCATGCAGATCGATAGCCAATCCGCTCGGCGTACTCAAGGTGATTTTTAGATCACCGCGATAAGTGTGCGTAATATCTACATCTACCTGGATATTGCGCAGGCTGCCGACAGCGTCGACCTCAATTTCACTGGTAACACCGGTTGGGTCGGCATCGGGCAAGTGTAACCCGGGCGATACCGACCATTCAGTCTGTCGAGACACGAGGCCGAGCGTTAGACTCCAGGATTCGAGCTCGCCGGTATCGATTGGGGCAAGGTCACTGACGCGCAGCGTCCAGTTACCCCGGGAGTTTTTACCCACCAGGCTGGATAACGCGGGCACATCCTCTTGCGTAAAACTGGTAATCAGGTTATCGCGGCTATCACGCATCGGCTGGGTACGTCCGAATAGCGTAACGCTGGTATCGTCGGGCCCGATCAGTAACAGTTTGAGATCCCCGCGATAGCTATGACTGATCACCACATCGACTTTAAGCGAAAGCACGGTCGACATCTCGGTTACAAGAATCGAGTCGGAGACGCCACCAGGGTTGTCATCGGGAATGGCGAGATTGGTCTGGCGGTCAAACTGAACCAGGCGCGCACTGGGTTCAGGTGCCAGACGACTCCGGGCTTCCAGCAACGCCGCATGCGCGTCAACGCGGCCATAACCGAAGATCCGCGAGTGCCCATTCTCATCGTAAGCGCCATTGTTGGTATCAATTCGATGCGCGGTAATTTTCAGGATTTCCTTTACTTCCTGCGCACTCAGGTCAGGGTTCACCGACAGAATCAGACCACACAACCCGGCGACCAGCGGAGTCGCGCTAGAGGTGCCGCCAAATCGCTGAATCGTTGTGTAATCGCCGGCCTGGTAGCCCGAGTTACCGCTCCTGTCGGTGGTTACTATTCCCAATCCACCCTGCCCGCTGCTAGGCGCGCAAACCCAGATCGCATCACCAAAGTTGCTGTAATGACTCTTCTGGTCGCGACTATTTGAAGCGGCGATGGCAATGACATCGGGATGAATCGCAAATCCGTCACGTGTTCCTCCTGCAATGTCATCGATATCATGGTTAGCGTTACCCGCGGCGAAAATAATCACACAGCCCTTGCCGTCACGACCTGCGGTTGCCGCATTTTCTATGCTCCGCTTCATTGATGTACTGAGGGTGTAAAAGTTGGCACCAACTCCCCAGCTGCAGCTGATTACATCGGCGCCATTGTTACTCGCGTGATTAAACTGTTCGCGAATATCACGGTCGCTGACCGAGCCACTCCAACGAATCGGCATCAATTTACAACTCGGCGCAAGTCCCACCACACCGGCCCCGTTTTCATCGGCGACAGCAACCCCGGCACAGGCAGTACCATGATTGTCACGGCTGGATACCGGGTTCGGATCCAGGTCATCCTGGCCGAAATCGGCTGGTGCTACGAGCTTGCCGGGCGAAGAAAAATCCGGATGGCTGGTATCGAACCCGTCGTCAATCACAGCCACGATAATGTTGGGATCACCCCTGCTGATATCCCAGGCCTGAGGCGCGCGCACATCAGCACCGGCTGTCAGACCGAAACCGCCATTATTTTCCAGATGCCATTGTTGCGCGAAGAGCGTATCGCTGGGATGGTGAGCCGGGCTGGCAATCGCGACCAGATCCGGTTCGGCCACCTCGATCGCGTCCGATTCCAGCAACGCGTTAGCGATTTTGAGCGGATTCTGCGTCGAAGCACTGGTCAGCCGAAAGATATATGCGTTGGCGGCACTATCCGGATCGGGGACCAGTTCGAGCCCATGCTGATCGAGTAAAGCGTTAACCTCGGCTTCGCTCGCGTTTTCCTTGAGCTCGACGTAAATGGCATCGGAGGGGATCATCAAACCATCAGCATCATTCGGCATATGGTAGACGTGACCAACCCAGGCAACCCGCGCTTCATCCTGGCGTAACGTCTTCATCATGTCGTCCATCGAGCCTTCTGAAATCCGGCACAATTCAAGTTGTAGCGGACCTGGACAGCGGGTCACACTCAGTTGCGCGAAGGACTCGGGATCCCCCATTGCCAGCCCTGAAGATGTATCAGGTTTCGCTCGCTTGGCAACAAACATGGTTGCCGACTTTTCCACATCAAAAATCTCACCGCCGCGTGATAGTTTTTGCACTGGCGCCTTCGCTGCCGTTTTTTTTCCTGCTGCCATGGTCCTGTCCTCCATTGATTAAGAGTGCTGGCAAAGAGCCCCTGAAATAAACAAAGCCCGATGCTGGCTTGAGCTAATCTTACACCGAGTATCGCTCGATTTTAAGTATGACTAAAGATCGAATAGTTTACCGGGGTTCAGGATATTGGCCGGGTCCAGCATGAGCTTGGTTTTGCGCATTAACTCTATCTCGGCTGCACTGCGGGTGTACTTGAGATAAGCTTTCTTTTCCAGGCCGATGCCGTGCTCGGCCGAAACTGACCCATGCAATGCCTGCAACGGGAAATAAACCATTTCATCGACCGCGTCCCGGTCTCGCTGCGCCCCTGGGTAAATCGAAAAATGCAGGTTACCGTCACCAATATGGCCGTAAGCCAGCAGCGCCGCGTCGCTGAAACGCGCTAACAGCCCGACCCTGACAGCAGTGACATAATCCTCCATCGCCTCGAGCGGCAGGCTTACATCGTAACCGTAGATCAACCCGAATTTATCCTGTTCCGGCTCGAAGCTTTCGCGAATCTGCCAGAATTTACCGCGCTCGGTTTCTGAACTGGCAAGTGCGCCATCGGCAATCTCGTCCTGTTCCAGCGCGGTGGTTAGTAATTCTTCAAGCTTTGCCCGTCCGTACTCGTGATCAGAGATAAACACGTCTATTAATACGTAGTAAAGCGTGTCTGTCTCGAGCGGTGGATCTATGCTCGAATGCGGACCGGTGTTGAGTTCATAGTGATCGCGCCACAGCACCTCGTAGGCCGCCAGTGCGCCGGGTAGCGCGGCGTCGAAGTAACGCAGCAATTCCATTACCTTGTCCCAGGAAGGCACGGCCAGTAACGCGGTCTCGATTGCGAGCGGCGCTTCATGCAGTCGCAGCACGGCACGCGTGACAATGCCCAGCGTGCCTTCCGAACCGATGAACATCTGGCGCAGATCGTAACCGGTATTGTTTTTCAGCACATCGAACATCGACGAAATAATAGTACCGTCGGCAAGCACCACCTCGAGTCCGAGTACCTGTTCGCGCATCATGCCGTAGCGCAGCACGCGCACACCGCCGGCATTGGTGGCAATGTTACCGCCGATGGTACAGGAGGCCCGTGCGCCGAGATCAAGCGCAAACATGAGTCCATCCTGCGCGGCCGTTTCCTGCACGGTCTGCAATATTACCCCGGCCTCGACCACCATCGTGCGCGTGCGGGCATCCATCGCCTCGATCCGGTTCATGCGTTCGGTAGAAAGGACAATATCAGTCACCGTGGATACGTGCCCACCCGCAAGCCCGGTCATGCCACCGGCCGGCACCACCGCTTGCCCGGCCGCATGGCAGATTTTCATCACTGCAGACACTTCTGCAGTGGTTTTTGGGCGCAGCAGTGCCAACGCCTGTAACTCCTCGCCCGACCAGATACCCGCACTGCGGCCGGCAAGTGCCTTGCCGGTTAGAATACCGGCCGTACCGACGACGCTTTCGAGTTGCTGCAGCAGTTGATTAGCGGGCGATGACATGGAGGTCATTCTATTCTCGATGAACTTGATTGACGAGTCTGCACTGCGATCAGGGGGACAGTATACTTAATTCAAATTTGAATTAAGTATACTGTCCCAAATGGCACTTACATTAGTTCGAAAACATGGATTTTCGAAACAAATCCAAAATATAAATACCAGGTAAATCTTATGGCCGGATAAGCGGTGAAAGTTTTCGCGAATGCCTCGGCGGCTACGCCGCCTGCGGTTTACTTCGCGAAAACTTTCACCGATTATCCGATCATTGCTGGTTTGGTATAACGATAGTTGCGAGCTTAAGTAAGTGCCATTGTATACTGTCCCCCCAATTATTGTTCGCCAACCCTGCCGCGCAGAAGCTTGGTTTTGCCGCGTTGCGTTTTACTATCCATACGCCTTTTTTGCGAATTTCTGGTCGGCCTGGTCGGTTTTCTGGCCTTTTGCACCACGCTTACCACTTTAATCAATTCCTGTAATCGCTCGAGCGCGGCCTGCCGGTTCTTTTCCTGGGTACGGTACTGCTGAGCCTTGATAATAATCACACCCTCCTTGCTGATACGCCGATCGCGCAAGGCATGCAGGCGCTGCTTGTAATCATCGGGCAGCGACGACGCGTTGATATCAAAGCGCAGATGAATCGCCGAAGCTACCTTGTTGACGTTCTGTCCGCCGGCACCCTGTGCGCGGATGGCCGACAGTTCGATCTCTTCATCGGGAATAGCGACGTTGCGCGAGATTTTTAACACGAAAATACTGACTCAAAATATCAAAACCGCATTATAGCTGACGTCTGCCAAAGAAGGGATGATACCCGGCCCTGTAATCCGGTCCGGATTTAAGATTGCCTTAAGGTTTTTTCACTATTCTGGGGTTTCATTCATTATTTTTAGAGAACCACGATCATGATTAATGATATTAGCAATTTACGGGTTGGCCTGATTCTGGCCATGCTGACATTGATATTCGGTATTGCCATGGGCGTTTTATTCGGCACCAACGAAGATGGCGTTAAAGGTTTTATTGCCGAGGGTATCGCCACCCACCAGACACTGCACGACGAAAAAAGCCAATCGAAGATCTGGCGCTATGCACAGCGCGCCCATTTCCACGCGACCGGCGTCAGTGCCTTCGCACTGGTATTAATATTAATGACTGGAGTAACCACGCTCTCGCGCAAGATGAAGTTTGTCGCCTCCACGCTGATTGGCATTGGCAGCTTCTATCCGCTGGCCTGGTTTAGCATGTTTCTACTTTCGCCGACGATGGGCAGAGACGCTGCGCATCATGCGTTTATTACCGAATTGATCACAAAGGTCACCGTGGGCTGTTTATCGGCTGGGATTTTACTGGTAATGGTTGGTCTCGTGTACAACCCGGGCCGCAGTAGCGATAGCCAAATACTGGATAGCAATGCCGCCTGATTTATAACCCGCGAGCAGCCGCCGAACATTTTCATTGCAGTGCACAGGCAAAGGATATCAGCGGTTTTAAATCTTGTTCATTTGCCCGATTTGGCCGCAACTGTAAAAATCGCCTGATGAAGATTATCATCTAACGAATCCTGGAGAATCTTATGCCTGTTGTTGATAGTGAATATGTTCGAAATACCTGCTTAATTGCGCATACCGACACGGTTCCCGTGCTTTATCGGCATGGGAACTGAAATGGCATTTTCACTGGGTATCGGCTCGAACATACGCAAATCCCCCTACTTCGACGCTACCGTGGCCGACGGGGTGCAATCTTTTTCGGTTTATAACCACATGTACCTGCCGGCGCATTTTGGCGATCCGCAGGCTGAGTACGAACGCCTGGTCAGTGGCGTGGCCATGTGGGACGTGGGTGCCCAGCGCCAGGTCGAGCTGCTGGGTCCCGATGCCGCGCAGCTGGTGCAATATATTTGTGCGCGTGATATTTCAGATACCGCGATCGGACAGGGTCGATACGTCCCGATTTGCAATCATGACGGCATTCTGATCAATGACCCGGTGCTGTTGAAACTGTCAGCGGAGCAGTTCTGGCTGTCGATCGCCGATAGTGATATCGAGCTCTGGGCCAGCGCAATTGCAGCGGAACGCGGCCTCGAGGTACGAGTTTCCGAGCCCGATGTATCGCCGCTGGCAGTGCAAGGTCCTAAAGCCGCGGCGCTGATCGCGCAGCTGTTCGGGGACTGGATACACGAACTGAAATATTTCTGGTTCCGTGAAACCAGTCTGCAGGATATCCCCCTGGTGCTGGCGCGGTCCGGCTGGTCCAAACAGGGGGGTTTCGAGCTTTACCTGCGCGATGCCGCGTATGGCAGTGAGTTATGGGAACTCATCAAGCAGGCAGGCGCTGCCTTTGGTATCGGCCCTGGCGCACCCAACGATGTCGAACGCCTGGAAAGCGGACTTCTATCTTACGGGGCTGATGCCCGCGCGCAGACCCACCCGGCCAACCCCTTCGAAGTCGGTTTGGGCAAGCTGGTGGACCTCGACGGAGCCGATGATTTCATCGGCAAACAGGCGTTAACAGGAATCAGGGACGACGGTGTCAAACGTCGTCTTACCGGTTTCATTGTTCAGGGTGATCGTGTAACCGGCAGCGAGCACCCGGTGCCGGTGACGCAAAATGGCATCGAGGTCGGTTCGATCGGTGAAATGGCCTATTCGTCTCGACTGGGAAAGAATATCGCTATCGGCATCATCAGCAACGATATTGCCGATAACGCGGATAACCTGGCGATTTCAATCAACAACGAGCCGCATGTCGCGACCATAACCGCCTTACCGTTCATCAAGTAAATACAAATCCCGGTTGACGAGAACTTAAGGTCTGCTCACCGGATGCAATCTTTAATAAAACGCACTGCCGCGTCTAGTGTTTCTTGCGCCGCGCTTTCTTCGCCTTGTGCCCCGAGGGATGATGCTTTGCGGAGGAACCGAACTTCGCCAGCCTGATTTTCTTTTTGCGCCGCTTTTCGAGAAAAAACAGGATCGTCATAATCAATACCAGCCCCACGACAGGATAGATCCAGGACAGAATTTGAGAGAGCCCCAGGGAACCTTCGACAAATTGACCATCAACGAAATTCGCCTCGTGGATTCGTGCCGAGGTAGCGTCCTCCGGGTCAAAAGTAACCCGCAGCTCGGCCTCGTGCGGCCCGGCGCGAAGCTTGATGACACGACGGTAATCCTCATTATGCAGGTGCAAATGCATGGAGTAGTAACCATCGGTGTTGGTCTTGCCACTGCCGAGTGATTCACCATCCGCGAAGGCCTGAACGGTTATATTATCGATCCCCTGCTGCTGGGCATTAAGCACATACCCGCGAATGTTATAGCGATGATCAGGCTCGTGGTCAGCCCGGACACTGGTGAACAGCAGGCACCCGGCGATT
>Ga0265303_10002452_pt1 | contig 11485 bp, 10 predicted proteins | sample Helome_2_FD_192494 | JGI IMG/M metagenome (GOLD analysis project Ga0265303, IMG submission 192494) | Marine sediment microbial communities from subtidal zone of North Sea - Hel_20160317 (Illumina Assembly) | ecosystem: Environmental > Aquatic > Marine > Subtidal zone > Sediment ...
TCGCGATACGGGCGTCTGTCAGCAGCAGGTCCCAGTCGGCCATTTCTTCCTCCGTGCCTTTGCAATCGACGGTAGCATGGTCTAGCCTGTATATACAACTTGGCGGGACGCTAATGACCGACATATTTGCACGTAAGGCATTGTTACCAAACGGCTGGACGGACAACGTACGGCTCGAGGTGAGCGCGGGGCGAATCCGTCGCGTGACCGCCAGAGGGAAGCCAGAGCCAGAAGACTTCGTGGCGGGCATCGTGATTCCCGGGCTATGTAACACTCACAGTCACGCATTCCAGCGCGCGCTCGCGGGCAGGACGGAAGAGCGTTCGGCAGCCGGTCAGGACAATTTCTGGACCTGGCGGGAGCGCATGTACGATCTGGCGAGCCGAATCGATGCTTCGACGCTCGGCGCGATCGCTGCTCAGGCCTACAGCGAAATGCTCGCGAGCGGATACACGTCGGTCGCCGAGTTCCACTACCTGCACCGGGAGCCCGGCGGCGATACGGGTGACCAAATGTTCCATGCCCTTTGCAAGGCGGCTGAGCAGAGCGGCATTCGCCTGACGTACGTTCCGGTGTTGTATGAGCGTGCCGGATTCGACCGTCCGGAGCCCACAGCGCAGCAAAAACTTTTCGCACTCGATACCGCCGGATTTCTCGATCACTATTCGCGCGCCGCAAAGCGTGCGGGCGAGCGTCTGAACGTTGGCATCGGTGCGCACAGCCTGCGGGCCGTGAGCGCAGAGTCTTTGACGGAGATCGCACGAACGGCGCTCGACGCAAAGGTCCCGCTGCATTTGCACATCGCCGAGCAACAGCGGGAAGTCGACGACTGCCTGTCGAATTATGGCCGCAGGCCGGTACGCTGGTTACTGGAGAACTATGACGTCGGGGATGGATGGTGCCTCGTACACGCCACGCACATGGATGCCGACGAAACTGAAGCACTTGCGAGATCGGGAGCCGTCGTGTGCCTGTGCCCCAGCACCGAGGCCAACCTGGGGGATGGCCTGTTTCCACTGCAGCCGTACCTGCAGGACGATGGCCGAATCGCCATCGGCTCGGACAGCCACATATCGATCAATCCGTTCGAGGAACTGCGCTGGCTCGAATACGGCCAGCGGCTCTGGTCACAGTCGAGAAACGTGGCGGCGATCGACGAGCCGCATGTCGGGCACGAACTGTTCTCCCGTGCACTGGCTGGCGGCGCGCACGCCTGTGCGCAGCACCCTGCGGGCCTTGAGGTTGGAGCGGCTGCAGACCTGGTCGTCCTTTACGCCGAGGATCCGATGCTTGTCGGCCATGACGAAGCCTCGCTGCTCGATGCGCTCGTGTTTTCCGGCTACCGGCTGCCGATCGAGCGTGTCATGGTGCACGGCGATTGGCGGGTTGTCGAAGGCACACATGTCGCTCAGGATGACCTCCGAGCTGCGTACGCATCGGCACAGCATCGTATTGGTGCCGTGCGATGAGCGCAGCCGCAAAGCCGAGGTACCAGCAGCTCAAAGACATGATCATTGGCCGTATTTCGAGCGGCGAGCTGAGACCGCAGGATCGCGTGCCCTCCGAGAACGATCTCGTCGAGGCGATGAACGTATCGCGGATGACTGCAAACCGGGCGCTGCGGGAACTGACCGACGAGGGCTACGTGCAGCGAGTGGCAGGTCGCGGCACGTTCGTTGCGGATCTTCGCGCCAGGTCGCACGTGCTCGAAGTACAAAATATCGCAGACGAAATTGAACGGCGTGGCGGTGCGCACAGCTGCGAAGTCGTGCGGCAGTCGCGGCAGCACGCACGCGGCGAGATAGCCAGGGCTTTGCATGTCGAACAAGGTGTCGATGTGTTCCACCTGTTGCTCGTGCATTTCGAAAACGGCGCGCCGATACAGGTCGAAGATCGTCATATCGTCGCGGACTTCGCACCCGACTGTCTCGACGAAGACTTCAGCCGCATGACACCAAGTGCCTACCTGACGGCTATTTCGCCGCTGCAGGAAGCCGAGCAGGTCGTGCGCGCAGCGCAGCCGAATGCGGCCGTGCAGCAACGTTTGCAGATGGCCGATGGCGAACCGAGCCTCGTCGTTCTCAGACGCACCTGGTCGCGCGGCAGGCCGGTCACTTTCGCGCGCCTGCATCACCCGGGCGGCCGCTACGAGCTTACGGGTCACTACACGCCACCTGGCACACCCAAATCGACGAAAGACAACGTCGTCGAACTGGAGAAGTTACAACGATGAACACGAAACGAATCGTCAAGGCACCAACCGGCACGCAATTGACAGCGAAGAGTTGGCTGACAGAAGCGCCGCTGCGCATGCTGATGAACAACCTCGATCCCGACGTCGCGGAGCGGCCCGAAGAGCTGGTCGTCTACGGTGGCATTGGCAAGGCGGCAAGGAACTGGGAGTCGTTCGACATGATTGTCGAAACCCTGCGAAATCTCGAAAGCGACGAGACGCTGCTGGTGCAGTCCGGCAAGCCCGTCGGGGTGTTTCGCACGCACGCCGATGCGCCGCGGGTACTGATCGCGAACTCGAACCTCGTTCCCGCCTGGGCAACCTGGGAGCACTTTCGCGAACTGGATAAAAAGGGTCTGATGATGTTCGGTCAGATGACGGCCGGGTCGTGGATCTACATCGGCAGTCAGGGGATCGTACAAGGCACGTACGAGACGTTTGCGGAGATGGGGCGACAGCACTATGGCGGCGATCTCTCAGGTCGCTGGATTCTCACGGCGGGGCTCGGCGGCATGGGCGGCGCGCAGCCGCTGGCGGCGACAATGGCGGGCGCCTCGATGCTGGCGGTCGAGTGTCAGACGGATCGTATCGACAAACGACTCGAGACGGGCTACCTCGATACGCGCGCCGAGACCCTGGACGATGCGCTTGCGCTCATCGACCAGTCCGTCGCGGACGGCAAGCCAATCAGCGTGGGTCTGCTCGGCAATGCGGCCGAGGTCTTGCCCGAGTTGCTTCGCCGCGATGTGCGGCCCGATGCCGTTACCGATCAGACGTCGGCGCACGATCCCGCCAACGGTTACCTGCCGATCGGCTGGAGCGTCGAGCAATGGCTACTAGGTCGAACCGAGGATCCCGATGCCGTCGCGGCCGCCGCGCGACAGTCGATGGCCGTACACGTGCGCGCCATGCTCGAATTCCACAACGCCGGTGTGCCCACCTTCGACTACGGCAACAATATTCGTCAGGAGGCGCTCAACGAGGGCGTCGACAACGCATTCGACTTTCCGGGATTCGTTCCCGCCTATGTCAGGCCGCTGTTTTGCCGCGGAATCGGGCCGTTTCGCTGGGCTGCATTGTCCGGCGATCCCGAGGACATATACCGGACCGACGCCAAAGTGAAAGAGATGATTCCCGACGACACGCACCTGCACAACTGGCTCGACGCGGCACGCGAGCGAATTCACTTCCAGGGGCTGCCGTCACGCATCTGTTGGGTGGGACTGGGCCAGCGGCACAAGCTGGGTATGGCGTTCAACGAAATGGTGCGCAACGGGGAGCTCAGTGCCCCCGTCGTGATCGGTCGCGATCACCTCGACAGCGGTTCGGTTGCAAGTCCAAACCGGGAGACCGAGGCGATGCGCGACGGCTCGGATACGGTGTCCGACTGGCCATTGCTCAACGCGTTGCTGAGCACCGCCGGTGGCGCGACGTGGGTATCGCTGCACCATGGCGGCGGCGTCGGAATGGGCTACTCACAGCACGCGGGTCTCGTCATCGTCTGTGACGGCACCGAGGCGGCCGAACAACGAATCGAACGCGTGCTCTGGAACGATCCGGCGTCCGGCGTAATGCGACACGCCGATGCAGGTTACGAAGAAGCCATTGACTGCGCTCGCGAATACGGCCTGCACCTGCCGATGCTGCAGGGCGGAGGGTCATCATGAAACTGGTAATCGATAAGCAGCTTGTGAGTCTGGCCGAGCTGCGCGAGGTATGGCGAGGTCCGGTCACGGTAAGCATTGGTGACGAGGCTCGCAGTTCTGTCTCGGAGTCGAATGAACTGATCGGTGACTTCCTTGCAAGCGGTGAAGAGGTTTACGGCGTCACCACGGGCTTCGGTCAGCTGGCCAACGTGCATATCGGCAATGACAAGCTCGTGCAGCTGCAGGAGAACCTTGTACGCTCACACGCCATGGGTGTCGGTGAGAGCCTCGACGACGACACCGTGCGGCTGGTGATGCTGATGAAAGTCATGGCGCTCGCTGAAGGGTTTTCCGGTGTGCGACTCGAACTCATCGAGGCGCTCTGCGCTTTGATCAACCATCAGATCTATCCGCGCATTCCGTCGCAGGGCTCTGTCGGCGCTTCGGGTGACCTGGCGCCACTTGCTCATATGGCCGGTGTTTTGATCGGCTTCGGCGAGGCGCGTGTCAACGGCACCATTGTGCCGGCGGAGCTGGCATTGCGTGAGGCCGGCCTCAAACCGATCGTGCTTGCGCCGAAGGAAGGACTGGCATTACTCAATGGCACGCAGGTATCCACGGCGCTGACGCTGGCGGCAATATTCCGCACCGAGCACGTGCTGGCTGCAGCGCTGGCCGCGGGCGCATTATCGTCCGACGCGATCAAGGGCAGCGATACGCCCTTCGACAGGCGCATTCAGAGTGTGCGCGGACATGGCGGGCAGATTGCCGTGGCGGGCGTGTTGCGTGAGCTGATGCGCGACAGTGAGATTCGCGCGTCGCACGTGCAGTGTGACCACGTGCAGGACCCATATTCAATCCGCTGTCAGCCGCAGGTTGTCGGTGCATGCCTCGATGTACTGAGGCATGTGTGCAGTGTGATCGAAACCGAATCGAATGCAGTCACCGACAATCCGCTGGTATTTGCCGACTCCGCTGCGGTCCTGTCAGGAGGCAATTTTCACGCCGAGCCGGTTGCGCTGGCGGCCGACTATCTGGCACTGGCGATTGCAGAGATCGGGTCGCTCTCCGAGCGGCGAACTGCGCTCCTGATCGACTCACACCTGAGCGGATTGCCTGCATTTCTCGTCAAAGAGGGCGGGCTCAACAGCGGCTTCATGATTACGCAGGTCACCGCGGCCGCGCTCGTGTCCGAGAACAAAGCGCTCGCTCATCCGTCGAGTGTGGATAGCATCCCGACGTCCGCTAACCAGGAAGATCACGTCAGTATGGCGACCTACGCGGCACGCCGCCTGCATCAAATGCTCGATAATGCCGCGAATGTCGTCGCGATCGAACTGCTCGCCGCCGCACAAGGCGTTGAATTCCACCATCCGCAGAAGAGTTCGCCTGTCCTGGAGCAGGTGCTTGCGTGGCTCCGCGAGGTGTCGCCGCCGTATACCGAAGACCGCGCGCTGGCAGCGGACGTTATGCGCGTCGCGGCAATGATCGATACAGGGAGATTCTGCGAGCACTCGGCTTCGATCCTGCCGAGCTTTGCCCAGTGAAACCGTAATGGCGGCAGGCTACACGTTTCAATCGGGCAACACGCCGCTGCTCATCAGCGTGCCGCACGACGGCCGTCGCGTGCCTGAGGATATTACGGTGCGCATGACTCGGGCGGGCAGGTCGCTGCCCGATACCGACTGGCACGTTGGGCGACTCTACGATTTCGCAGCCGAGCTTGGTGTTGCCATGATTGTCGCGGACTATTCGCGTTATGTAATCGATTTGAATCGCCCGGCCGATGACGCGGCTCTGTACGACGGTCAGCTTGCAACGGGCTTGTGTCCAACAAAGACGTTTGCAGGGCAGGACATCTACGAGGGTGAAGCGGCGATCGATACGCAACAACGTGTTCGTGATTTCTGGCAGCCTTATCACGACAAGGTTCAGGCAACGCTCGAAGCGCTGCGCGCGGAGCATGGTTACGCGCTGCTGTGGGACTCCCATTCGATAGCGAGTCGGGTGCCGTCACTGTTCGACGGTGAACTCCCGGTCCTGAATCTCGGTACATGGGATGGCCGCAGCTGCAGTCGAGCCATTGAACGTGCGGCAGTCGATGCTGCCGTCGCCAGTCCCTACGACGCTGTGCTCAACGGCCGCTTCAAGGGCGGCTACATCACGCGGCATTACGGAAGTCCGGGGCACGGCGTTCATGCACTGCAACTCGAACTCTCGCAACGCGCATACATGGATGAAGCTACGCTGCACTATGCCAGTGAAAAAGCGTCGCAATTACGCGACACACTTAAGAAGATGCTGCACGCAATTTTGGAGACCGCTGCCAGCAACGCGGTTATACTGTCGCGATGAATACAAAATCTCTCTATCAAAAAGCTGTACTCGTTTTTCTGAGCATTCTCCTCGGCGCCTGTTCGTCTTTCGAGTGGTCGGCGAGCCGCATCGATCAGGAATCCGATGATGCGCTGCAGACTTTCAGAGAACAGATCGACGGCGGCGAAATTTTTCTGGACCAGGCAGCTGGATACCTCGTATTCCCGCGGGCTCTGCGTGCCGGCCTGGTCGTCGGCGCCGAGACCGGCGAAGGCGTGCTACGTGTCAACGGCAAGACAGTCGACTACATGCGTATAACCAGCGGATCGGTCGGTATGCAGGCAGGCGCTCAAGCACGATCGATCGTGATCGCCTTCATGACGCAAAGTGCGCTCGATCAGTTCCGGAATTCAAACGGCTGGCGCGTCGGCATAGATGGTTCGGTCGCGTTGATCGACCGTGGCGCCGGCAAGACCATCGACTCGCAGAATGTGCGTGACCCGGTGGTTGGCTTCATCTTTGGTTCCGCCGGCCTGATGGCGAATCTCACGCTCGAAGGCACGAGATTCACAAGGCTCTACCGCGAGTAAACCGGTGTGCTGACAAAGGCGGAAAGCTGGTTTCGCCGCTGGTTTGCCAAGGTATGGAAGGTCCGCGGCGGCGGCTTCTATGCCCTCGGCTTCGTGGTGACGTTTATCTATCTCGAAGTCAGGACGATCGCGGGTGAATTCATAGAGAGCTCGAGTCTCGCATCATTCTTCACCGAGCAACTGGTCGAATTCGTTTTCCGCTTCGCGATCGATTCCCTGATCAACACGGCCTACTCGTTCATATGGCCGGTCTACTGGGTGCAGTGGCAGCCACCGTTCGGCGCGATTGCGCTCGGCATCGGCTACATCGTTTTCGCAAAATTCGTGAAGAAGCACGTAACGGATTGGCTATTCCCCGACGGCGAACCCGCCGAACCTGAACAAGAAACGGTTTGATCCAGACAACATTACTGTCCGGTGTACGCGAAAGCAGACGTTCAAATGCTAGTATGGAGCATACCGTGCTTTCCGACGGTCATGAAACGACCGTTGGTGTTGGCATGAGGAGCATCAGATAGCGACCTAGCGCGATGGGACAATTCTACGAAATCGTATCGATCCAGCGAGCAGAGCCCCCACCCGGCGCCGAAGGCTCCAACTGGTATAGCTATGTGATCGCGTTTGAAGGCACCGACACTGTTCACGGATGCCGACAAGGGAGCCTCAAGGCGGTGACCAGCGCGGTGGATGAGATCATCGTCCAGTTGAACGAACGGCACTCGAAAAAACGCGGGCGAGCGAAGAAAACGTAGAAGCTGTGATGTCCGCTCTTGGCCGGAAGCTGTCGCTCGATTCTGACTCTAGCGATGCGATGTGGACTCTACGAAGGCACTCCAGGCGCGGCTGGAGTGGAATTGGCGTAAAGCGGCGACGCTGAATTCGACAACACCAATCATCAGGATAACGTATCCCAGCAGTTCAGCACTTTCCTCAGCAAAGTATTTGACAGATTTGTCGTAACTCTCACCAATTATTTGCTGCCACAAGGCGCCCTGACCAAAGAATCTTGAGAAGCCTGTAACGATGACGAATCCGGCAAGCATTAGTCCAAGGGAAAAGTGACCGCCCAACCACGCAATTTGTACGTTCAATGCCTTTCGTTTCGAAGCGATATGAGAAGCTGCTCCGACAAGAATCATAAAAACCATCACTTGCCAAAGGCCGTCCGCCACCTTGTCCAGGAAAGAATCCGCTTCCCGAACCAATGCGCAAGTGAGCAAGACGACGATGAGGAACGCCAGTTGAGGTAAGACCTTGCGATAGAGCAAGAGGCTAGCCGCAACGATCCCAATGACAAGAGTGAGTGATTGTGCCAGCTGCACAAAGGAATACTCGGTAAAGAGGATTTCGCGGTCGAACGGGTTCGTGATGATGTCGAGAAAAGGCAAATACCCGACGCCAACGAACAGGAGCATGTATAAAACGGCGCGAGCTGCAATGCTCCCCACTGTCTCTGAATTTTCTACTAAACGTGTCATTTTTTTGTTATTTGGGAAAAACGGAACACGAGGTTTTCTTTAACGATAGCAATTCCCGTTTCCAGTGTCTATCCGTATTATACCGGGGTCATCGGGAAGAGCGGATGCTGCGCCACCCTGCGGTCCTGAAGACCGCCAAACTGCTTGGATGTGCGCACAGATCGCAGGAACAGGGCAAATCATGCCCCGTCCTCGGTCGGCGTTACGTAATACCCAGAATTGACCGTATTCTGCCGCGGCCCATAATTGCTCGGAGAAAGGCAAAGCTGACAAAAAGCCAGCGATGCAAAGCCACGGCCGCATCGATGCACCGCGAAGTGTGAGTAACCGTGGTTTATTGCAGTTCCAGACAGGAGAGCAAGCGATGAATGTCCAAGCACGTAGCGACGGCGATAGGCCCACGACGCCAGAGGCCGACATGCAACTTGAGATGTCGCGTGTCTTTGAACGCCAGTCCGACTTCGCACTACAGTTACGTACGACCTCGGCTGATCAACGGATTGCCAAGATCCGGTCGCTCATGCAGGCGGTATTGAAATACCGTGATGAGATACTCGGTGCAGCTCATGCCGACTTTCGAAAACCTGCAACGGAAGCCGAGCTCACCGAGATCTTTCCAGTCGTCGCGGAAGCCAAATACGCGATTCGACACCTGAAAAAATGGATGAAACCGAAACGCGTCGTGCCAACGCTGGCAATGTTCGGTACACAGGCACATGTGCGCTTCGAGCCCATGGGCGTGTGCCTGATCATCTCGCCGTGGAACTACCCCGTGACGTTGACACTTTCTCCACTGATATCGGCGATCGCAGCCGGGAATACAGCGATTGTCAAACCTTCGGAAATGACTCCAAACATGTCTGCGGTGACGCGCAAGATTATCGAGGAAGTGTTCGACGAGGAGGAGGTCGCGGTCTTCGAGGGTGACTATCAGGTTTCACAGCAATTACTGGAATTGCCGTTCAATCACATCTTTTTCACTGGAAGCCCTGCAGTCGGCAAGATCGTAATGAATGCCGCTGCAAAGCACCTCGCATCGGTCACTTTGGAACTCGGTGGCAAGAGTCCGGCAATCATCGACGAAACAGCGGACTTGAAGGTCGCGGCCCGCAACATAGTCTGGGGGAAGTTCGCCAACAATGGACAGACCTGCATCGCTCCCGACCATTTGTTTGTCCACCAGGGCATCAAGGACGAATTCTTGAAGGAAGTCATCGCGGCGATCAAACGCGTGTATGGTGATACTGCAGAGGACAGGGCGCAGAGCCCGGACTATTGTCGCATCGTTAACAAGCGGCATTTTGACCGCCTCAGACAGCTGTACGATGACGCGCTCGACAGGGGGGCGCAAACCCTGATCGGCGGGGAGTTCAGGGCCGATGACCTGTATATCGAACCCACGGTCATTGACAACGTTACGAGCGATAGTCGCGTAATGGAGGAAGAGATATTTGGTCCCCTGTTGCCGGTGCTGACGTACACAGACCTCAAGGATGCTGTCACCTACATCAACGAAAAGGAAAAGCCGCTCGCCCTCTACATCTATTCCAGAAACAAAGGAAATGTAAAGTTCACGCTTGATAAAACCTCGGCGGGCGGTTCCTGCATCAATCACTGCCTTATTCAGTACCTGCACCTGAACGTGCCGTTTGGGGGTTCGAATAACAGCGGCATCGGAAATTCGACAGGCTTTGCCGGGTTCAAGTCCTTCTCACACGAACGATCCGTGGTGGCTGACAAGTTCTCCGTCATGCACTGGATGCACCCACCGTACACCGAAAAGGTCAGACGTCTGATCAAGCTGACGATTGATCACCTGACTTGAGTTTGCTCGACCTTCGGACACGAACTGTAGTCAGGCAGCACGATTGAACACACTGCCCGATTCTGTACTCGTGCTAAGTGGCACATTCCTCGCGATCGCGGTAGCGGCGCTCCTCTGGGCCGAGGTGAAGCAATCCCGGCCGGGAGTCTGGCTGGCAAAGCCGATCGCCAGCACGCTCTTCGTCATTACCGCATTGTTAGCGGGAGCGCTTGCCTCCTCTTATGGACAGCTCATCCTGTTGGGTTTGCTCTTCTCGTGGCTGGGCGATGTGTTTCTCATTCCAAAGCGCCAGCTTTTTTTCATTGCTGGCCTGGGAAGCTTTCTCCTGGCCCACGTGGCGTACAGTGGCGCCTTCCTTCTGCAGCCACTGACGGTGTTGCCGTTGGCACTCGCGGCCATCGCAATGGTGGCCTTCGCGATAGTCGTTCTTCGTTGGCTCTGGCCCCACGTTCCCACCAAATTGCGACCGGCGGTCGTGACTTATCTGCTGGCAATTTCCCTGATGGTTGTGCTCGCAGGCGGCACGATGGCCGCGACGGGCCTGCAACTGGTTATTGGCGCTGTGATTTTTGCGGTGTCAGACATATTTGTCGCACGGGACCGGTTTGTCTCGCGCTCGGTGGCGAACAGGCTCTGCGGCCTTCCGCTCTACTACGCGGCGCAGCTGATCTTCGCCTTGAGCACTCAGGTCCGCTGATGGCGGGTACCAATTAACAAATCGCTGCGCTTGGCCAACTCCAGCCGGTCATGTGATTTGGAGTAGAATGACGGCGTCTGACCCAAGAGCAGACCCTCAGGTATCACCTAAGAAACGATTGGACCTAGACATGATTATTGACGCCTGGGCGCAACATCCGACGCTCAGACATGCTCAAGACCCGATGTTTGACTCGTTGCGGCGTTGGAGCCGACAGGAAGCTCCAAGCGAACAGCTTCCGGTAAGTGCGACCATCGAGAGGATGGACGAGGCCGGAGTTGCCAAGTCCCTGATTTCAGCATGGGTCGCGCCGCGCAACGTAATGATCTCGAACGACGAGGTAGCTGCTTTCGTCGATGAATACCCGGATCGACTCATTGGCGTCGGCTCGGTCGATATCAGTAAGCCTATGCAAGCGGTCGCTGAGATCAGGCGTTGCATAAACGAGCTGGGTTTCAAGGGTATCCGTGTGCTGCCCTGGCTGTGGGAAGCTCCCCCAACCGACCGCCTGTTTTATCCAATCTATGCCACGTGTTGCGATGTTGGCGTGCCGTTTTGCACACAAATTGGCCATACCGGGCCACTCATGCCGTCAGAGGTAGGGAGGCCGATTTATCTCGACAGGGTTGCCCTGGACTTTCCGGAACTGGTGATCGTGGGTGGGCACATTGGGTACCCCTGGACAGACGAGGCTATTGCG
>Ga0265303_10002453_pt1 | contig 11484 bp, 10 predicted proteins | sample Helome_2_FD_192494 | JGI IMG/M metagenome (GOLD analysis project Ga0265303, IMG submission 192494) | Marine sediment microbial communities from subtidal zone of North Sea - Hel_20160317 (Illumina Assembly) | ecosystem: Environmental > Aquatic > Marine > Subtidal zone > Sediment ...
GTCGGAGTCGCTACTCACTTGCACGCTGAGTACAGTGAGTAGCGACTCCGACACGACGATTGCCAGGAACGCGCCGTTCGGTTCGAGCCCGGTTCTGGTCGCCAGAACAAATGCCAGCGGAATCTGGACAAGCCAGAAGCAAATGAAATTCATTACGGCCGGCGTTACCGTGTCTCCGGCGCCGTTCATCGACTGGATCATGACCATGCCCACGGCGTACATCGGGAAGCCGATGCCGAGTATCTGCAGGCAACTCGTCCCCCAGCGCAATACGGCCGGTTCATTCGTAAAAAGAGCAGTGATTGCCTGTGCAAGAATTACTATGATCACGCCGGTCACGGCCATGAACGCAGCGTTGTACTTTGCCGCTTGCCAGGCTGATTGCTCGGCCCTGTCGGGCTGCTTTGCACCGAGGTTTTGGCCGACGAGGGTCGCGGCGGCGTTGCCCAGTCCCCAGGCGGGCAAGAAAATGAATTCCATCATGCGTAGCGCGATCGTGTATGCGGCGATCGCAGAGCTGCCGTAGACAGCGACGATTCGCATCACACCGATCCAGCTTGCTGTCGCAATGAGGAACTGACCGATTCCACCGATGGAGATTCGTAGCAGGCGCAGGATCAGTGCGGGAGCCAGGCGCGTGTGCCGGAGTTGTAACGCGATACGTCCGCGACTACCCAACAGATACCAGAGCTGATAAACCACGCCGGTCCCACGACCGATCGTCGTCGCCACGGCCGCACCGGTCACGCCCATTTCAGGGAACGGTCCCAGGCCAAAGATCAGGCATGGATCCAGAATAATATTGATGCCATTTGCGACCCACAGCGAGCGCAGCGCAACGGTCGCGTCGCCGGCACCCCGGAATGCCGCATTGAGAAGGAAGAGGTAGATGATGCTGAAGGAACCGCCAAGTAGCATGGCGGTAAATCCCCGGCCCTGCTCAATGACACTGTTTGAGGCACCCATAATCTCGAGCAATTCCTGCGCATAGATGACACCCGCCAGGCCGATGACGATCGACAAGAACGCACCGATCCAGATCGACTGTCCGGTCACGAATGCGGCGGCTTCCGCATCTTTCTCGCCAATGCGCCGCGCGACCATCGCGGTCAGGCCCATGCCCAGCCCAATGGCTATTCCATAGAGAACCGTCACGAGCGCCTCGGTGATGCCGACTGCTGCGACCGCGTCGGTACCGAGCCTCGAGACAAACGCAATATCGACAACCGCGAAAATTGATTCCATCGCCATCTCGAGCATCATCGGAATCGCGAGAAGGGCAAGTGCCCGGCGGATCGGGCCCGTCGTAAAATCTTCGTCGTTGTCGCGCAGGGCTTCAGTCAGAAATGATATTGATCGTTTCCAAAATGATTCTGATCTGCGGTCGACAGTCATTATTTCGGCGTCGCCTTGGTGTTAAGCTGGTGTCTCAGGAAACTGCGAGAAACAAAGCATGCCTGATGGTCTGATTTTCTTGCTGGTCATGATTGCCCTGATTATTGTCTACACCATTGCCAAGGTGTTGCGATATATCCGCCTTAGTGAAAAGCAGTGGCAGCAAGTCGACAAGAGCAAGCTCAAGGAATGGGATGACGACGAATGGTAGTCACCTGCGCGACTCAATCCGCAGCAGCGACTCGAGTTCATCCGCCGTTTCTTTGACCGATTGAATCAGTTTTTCTTCCGAGTCATGAATGGCATGCTGCTCGACCAGCAACCTCGAATCGCGTTCGCAGAACGCATCGATCACGCGTTTCGCGTCGTCGGTCGAGTGACCCAGGTTCTGCAGAACGAGCTCGGTCATTGCCAGGCTCGATAGCAGAGTCTCGCGGAAAATGTGTTCTATGCCAAGGTCCATCAGTTTATGCGCATGACGTCGGTTGCGTGCCCTGGCAATAATTCTCAGGTGTGGATAATTTTTCTTGACAGCTTCGGCAATGCGCAACGATTGCTCGAGATCAGATATCGCGAGCACGAAGATCTTCGCATGCTCGGCTCCCGCCGCGCGTAGTAAATCGAGACGTGAAGCGTCTCCGTAATGCACCGTCGACCCATAGCGGCGAACGAAGTCAACCTGGACGGAGTTGCTTTCAAGTGCGGTGAAGGGCGTGCCTACGATCCGCAACAACCGTCCCACGATTTGTCCAACTCGGCCGAATCCTGCGATCATTACGTCGTGATGGCCCCCCTCGGGAATATCGTAGTCCGGTTCTATCGGGGTCGCGTTTTTCCGGCCAGGGCGGTCGACCAGCGCGTAGAGAAGCGGCGTCAACATCATCGAAACGGCGACGGCAAGAACCAGTTCGTCGATAATCTCCGGGACAAGGATCTGCTCGGTTCTGGCTATACCGAATAAAACGAAGGCAAACTCACCACCCTGCGCCAATACGGCTGCCAGCTTTAATGCAGCTCTTGCGTCGCACATCCCGAACAGGCGTGCGAGCGGAAACAGTATGAGCCCTTTTGCCGCCATCAGTAACGCGACGATCAGGAGTATTCGGCCGGGCATCTCGAATAGAAGGCCGGTATTGACCATCATGCCGACGGCGATGAAGAACAGGCCGAGAAGGAGTCCCTTGAAGGGCTCGATATCTGCTTCAAGCTGGTGTCGGTACTCAGAGTCCGCAAGCAACATGCCGGCGATGAAGGCACCCAGCACCATCGACATGCCGGCAAACTGCATCAACAATGCGCTGCTAATAACGACGAGTAACGCTGTCGCGGTGAATATCTCGGGCGTCCCCGATCGAGCGGCGATACGCAATACAGGTCGAAGCAGTAATCTGCCGCCCACGATCAGGCCAGCAATCGCCAGGACCATGAGGCCGATCTGTGCAAGATCGATACCGTCGTCAAACGATGCATTGGCGCCCAGTAGCGGTAGTATTGCGATTAATGGAATTACCGCGAGGTCCTGGAAAAGAAGTATGGAAAAAGCGGCTCGGCCATGCGAGGCGCCGAGCTGTTTTTTCTCGGCCAGCATCTGCAAGACAAAGGCTGTGGAGGATAACGCCAGTATCAGACCAATGACGATAGCTGCGTTTGCCGCCAGCCCCAGCGCCCAGGCAATTACGGCGATAGCTGCGGCGCTTATGAGGACCTGCGTCGCACCAAGTCCAAAAACCATGCGGCGCATGACCCAGAGCCGCGACGGTTTGAGTTCGAGGCCTACGATAAAAAGCAGAAAGACGACCCCGAGTTCGGCGAAATGCAGGATGTGCTCGGGGTCGGCGACAAACGCAAAGCCAAACGGACCGATGACGATGCCTGCCGTGAGGTACCCCAGCACCGAGCCAAATCCCAGCGCGCGACTGATGGGCACGCTGACGACGGCCGCCAGCAAGTAGATAAGAGTTTCCGCAAGCAGGCTCATATTGGTTCCGGGTCCATGTTTTCGATTACACTACTCGCCGGTCGGGACAGGCGTTGTGCTGTTCTTCTATTGCAAAAGAATACTGCAGGATAGTCGTATGTTCATAGCAAGGACTCGGAAGGCGGGGATCATCGCGGCTCTTTTCCTGGGCGCGATTCTGCTCAATGCGTGTGGGTCATCCGATCAAGGTGCAGCCGGAGACGACAGCGGTTCTGCGAATGTCGACGCTGTCACGAGAGAGGAAATCAAGGACGCCGCGAATTCTGGTGCGGAGGCTGAACCGGCAAGGGCAGTGATTTCAGAGCGTATGCCTTATGCAGAAGTCGGCGAGGAGCTCGTCTATGGTTACTTTGTCGCGCCGTCAGATATGTTCGAGCCCTTACCGGCTGTCATCATGATCCACGAATGGAAAGGACTGAATGACAATATTCGAGCTATGGCCGACCGACTTGCAGGTGAGGGGTACATTGTTCTTGCTGTCGACCTATACGGCGGAAAAACAGCCACGACCAGCGCGGAAGCGCGTGAGCTCATGCTGTCAGTCACCGAGGACCCGGAGGCCGCCAATGACAATATCCGCAGCGCTTTCAAATTCGTTAGTGAGACAGCCGGCGCGCCCAAAGTTGCGACTGTCGGCTGGCGATTCGGCGGTACCTGGTCGCTGAATGCGGCGATGCTGTTTCCGGATAAACTTGATGCGACAGTTATCTACTACGCACACGTAAGTGCTGACGAGGACAAGTTGCGCCCTGTCAATAGCCCTATTCTCGGTCTTTACGCGGGGAAGGATATCAGTATTAAGGCCCAGTCGGTCGAAGCCTTTGGCGCAGCCCTTGAGCGACTCCGCAAAGATCACGAAATCCATGTCTACGAGGGCGTCAGCCAGACGTTTGCTGATCCAACGAGCGATAACCATGATGCGGTTGCTGCAATAGACGCCTGGCGGCGAATGCTCGAGTTCCTGGGCCGTCACCTGTCGGCTGACGAATCCTGATTCTCGTCTGACACGCAGTGAAGCCTGAGCGGTAGCGCAACGCTGGCGAAATCGACTGACGAGCCGGCGTCGCCGCGACAGCGTAATGAAACGTGCGCCGTGGCGATGGCCGGTATCAGCAGTCCTCGATCGTCGACCGTGCCACCGTTGCGGCAGAATTCAGCAGACGCAATCGGTGCAATCTGCCCTGCGGGCACGTTGACGGATACTTCGAGCACCATCGTGTCGGCGAGTTCTTCAGGCCCGTAATGTCTGTGCGTATCCAGAACGCTGATCATCACCGATTCGGCCTTGGCTCCCGCCGGACAGGCGAACTCGGCAATTAACGACAAGTCCAGCGATGTCAGCTTGATCTGTCCTTGTTCGCGTGGCTGTATTTGTGCACTGGCTTCATTTGCATGTACTGTCAATAGACTGTCGGTTGCAGCAATCGTCAAGGTGCCCCCGAGGCACACGGCGAGCAGAATTGGAACTAGTATTCGCTTCATCGTACTAAGGCTACGACAAGGTGCTGCGAATGCAAGAACTCCGGGGTAGGTTTTGATAAAAAGAACCGTGCATTTCACCTACAAGGCGGCTCGGCGCATCGTCGTAGGTGTGGTTGGTCTTACCATATTGCTGATAGGCATCGTGATGATTGTGACCCCTGGCCCTGCAATCGTCGTCATTCCTGTAGGGCTTACGATCTTGAGTATCGAATTCGCCTGGGCGCGCACCTGGCTGAAACGGCTGCGCGAGTCTCTCAGCAATTTCAACGCAAGAGAGCGAGACAGTCGCGCTGAAGGGCACAGGCGGCGCGTCGCTGACCAGGAAAAGAGAAGGCGCCGGAGTACTGAATTCAGGATCTGAACCAGCGGGCCGTTCCAACACGGAGCGGTCTCCGGCGCCCCAATAGGTAACGGCAGGGGGGTGCCGCCGGACTGTCCTGGTCCGTTGAGCCGGATTCCGTTCCAGCGGGACTCCGGGCTGCTTGCCGGGTCATAAGGGGGGAGAGAAACCTGGCCAGCATGCCACCGGAGGGGGAAGTGCTGGCGGCTACTTGTTCGCCGCCAGCAATGTAAATGTAATGTCGGAAAGGTGATTATCAAGGTCGAATGTGTTCTCGACTTTGAGTGCTTCGGCGGCCTCAGCCGCCGTTTCAGCTACCGCCTCACGCGCGCCGTTGATCGTTTCATCCGTAGTAGCGCGATCCGTCACGCCCACGTCCGTATCGTTGACGGTCTCGGCAGCCAGTGCCGAGCCGGCAGCCGCCGACACGCCGATCAGAACGATCAGCGCCGCGAGCAAGGCGAGTTTGTTTTCAATATTCCTGGTATTCATCATCTTGTCCCTAAGTGATCTCGGGCAGCGCCTGCTGCACCGGTAGGTTGAGGTCTTGGTCTGGCTAATGCGCCATTGTCTGCTCATGCCTGTTGCACAAGCTGTGCCAACTTGGCAGATCCTTATAAATCAGTAAGTTGAAGCGAAGTCGCTATAACGAAAAATCGTAAATTACGAAAAACCGTAAGATTGGATACGAAATTCCGTAGATCTCGTATATGATGCGGCGATGATTACCTCTGATGACTATCAATGGCTGTTCCGCAAGGCCCCGGTGATGGCGACTTCGATCGCAGAAGACGGCGTGTACCTTGATGTCAACGACGCGATGCTATCGCGCCTCGGCTACGATCGGGACGACATGGTCGGCCACCGTCCCGAGGATTTTGCGACGCCGGAAAGTGCCAGGCGCGTGAACGAGGAACTGAGGCCGGCCTTGCGGCGGACCGGCAAGCTCGAAAACAAGCCGGTCAGCTTCATTGCCAGGTCAGGAGAGGTGGTGGACTGTCTGACCAATGCGTTCGTGGAATTCGATCGTGAGGGCGAGTTCCTGCGGACGATAGCCATGTACACCGAGATATCCGATCAGGCGAGAGCGAATTTCAAATACCGCAGCCTGTATCGCTCCACGCCCGCGATGCTCCACACCGTTGACAATGATGGGCTGATAGTCACGGTAACGGACCACTGGCTGCAGAAACTGGGATTCGAAAGAGAAGAGGTAATCGGCCGCCCGATCACCGATTTCTTTAGCGTAGCCGATCGCAAATTGTATGCCGATGGCCGATTGAAAAAACTGATACGGGAAGGTGCGTTCAACAATCTGAAACGACAGATGGTCAAGAAGAATGGTCAGGTGATTGACTTGGTCATGACGGCGATATCGCAGCCTGACGAACGCGGCGATGTCGACCACTTGCTGGTGGCATCCAAAGATGTGACGGAGCGAAACCGGGCGGAGCGGGATTTGCGTCGTACGCTTGCAGAAAATGCGCGTTTGCGTGAGGAGCTCGAAAGAGAGCGCGACTATCTGCGGGAGGAAGTCAACGTCGCCATGAATTTCGGACGGATTGTCGGCACGAGCACAGCATTGCGGCGCATGCTCAAACGAGTCGAGGCGGTGGCCGAGACACCGGCAAATGTACTCGTGCAAGGCGAATCAGGCGTCGGAAAGGAACTTGTCGCCCATGCGATTCATGTCCGGTCGTCGCGGGCGGATAGTCCACTCGTGAAGGTGAACTGTGCATCAATACCGAAAGAACTTTTCGAAAGTGAGTTCTTCGGGCACGTAAAAGGCGCATTCACTGGCGCAAATCGTGATCGTATCGGTCGATTTCAACTCGCCGATGGTGGAACTATTTTTCTCGACGAGATTGGAGAAATCCCGATCGAGTCGCAGGGCAAGCTTTTGCGTGTGCTGCAGGAAAGTGAATTCGAGCGCGTCGGCGATGACGCGACACGCTCGGTCGATGTTCGCGTCATCGCGGCAACGAATCGCAATCTTGAGCAGTTGATCGTTGACGGAAAATTCCGCGAAGACCTGTTCTACAGGCTCAGTGTTTTTCCAGTCGACGTACCACCACTTCGCGAACGCGGTGAAGATGTCGTACAGCTGGCGCAGCACTTTCTGGAACAGACCTGCACAGACTTCGGGCGAGAAGCGCTTACATTGACACGCGCTCAGACTGCAAATCTTCGCGCGTATGATTGGCCCGGAAATATCAGAGAACTCAAGAACGTCATCGAGCGTGCCGTTATTCTGTCACAAGGCAAGGTGCTACGACTCGATTTGTCGATGCCGGGCCTCAGGCCCGGGTTGGACGAGGCGGTAACGGGCGATGCGACCAATGATGTCCTGACGGAAAAAGAAATAAAGGAATTTCAGAAGTCCAACCTGGTCAAGGCACTGGAACAGACGAACTGGAGAGTTTCCGGCGCAGGTGGTGCCGCCGAGTTGCTTGGCGTTCGCCCGACTACACTTGCGGATCGTGTGCGAAGCTACAAGATAAAACGGCCGTCACAGTAGCGGCGGCGTTGACGAATACATTGAACAGAACCGTCATCAATCGGATAGCACTCGCCGTCGTTTTTCTGGCTCTGGTCTATAGTCTGTACTTGTTGCCGTTCGCAGAGTGGACCACGGTAGTCGTTGAATGGGTTCAGCAGCACCCGATCGCCGGGCCGCTGGCTTATATCGTCAGTGTCATAATTGCGACGGTCCTGATGGCTCCGGGGTCTGGTTCGTTGATGATCGCCGGTTTCCTGTTCGGCCTCATTCCCGGGTTTCTGTTTGCGGCGATTGCTGTTATCGCGGGGGCTCAGAGTGCATTCCTGGCGGGCAGGATTATCGCTCGCCAGTGGGTAGAGCAGAAAGTTGCTGCCAACAATCGCCTCAGGGCGATCGAAAAGGGTCTGCAAGAAGAAGCTTTCCTGATCGTGGTGCTCACCAGGCTATCTTTGATCATTCCATTCAGCGTACTTAATTACGGCTACGGAATCACCTCCGTTCGGCCGTGGACTCATCTCATTGCCACTGCCGTAGGGATATTGCCTGCAGTTGCTCTGTATGTTTACCTCGGCACTCTCGCCCGCGACCTTGGTCAAATTCTCTCCGGCGAATCGACACCATCGGAATTCGGTTACTGGATTGCGGCGGGCGGCATCACTGCGGTCGTCGTACTGACCTGGGCAATTCATCGTATGGCAAGTCGTGCCCTTGCACGACACCTGCCATCAATGGAACCTGACAATGCTGACTAATGATCGACCAAAAGGAACGCAGCCGTGAAGCAGATTTGTGTGGTCCTTATACTGTGCTTGTCTGGCGCCACTGCGTATTCAAGCGATCCTGAACTGCCCGCTGGTATCCGCAGCGTATTGAAGATTCGCGATGTGCCCTACGAGTCGCTGAGCATTCATGTTGAAGACGTCGATACCGGTGAAATCGTCTTGCAGTGGCTGGACAGTGAGCCCAGGAACCCGGCGTCGACGATAAAGCTGCTGACGACACTGGTCGCACTCGACGTCCTCGGTCCTGCGTATCGTTGGAAAACCGACGTCATTGCGCTTGGAGAAATTCAGGGCGACTATCTCGATGGTGACCTGCTACTCAGAGGCTACGGCGACCCTTTCCTGGTTACCGAGCGCGTATGGCAGTTGCTGCGCAAAATTCGTTTTGCGGGCGTACGTGAGATTGGTGGCGATCTGCTTATTGACGACAGCTATTTCGATGTAGGCGACTACGATCCTGGCGCCTTCGATAAACAACCGCTACGCGCTTATAATGTTGCGCCAAACGCCCTGTTGATGAATTTCAAGGTTGTGCGTTACTGGTTTGAGCCCGATCGTGCCTTGAACTCCGTCAGTGTAACGCTGGATCCGCCACTCGATAATCTGAGCGTTGTAAATCAGCTGCGCCTTGCCGCGGGCAGTTGTCGAGGCTATCAGCGCGGCATCACGGTGAGCACCAACAAACTCGTCGACGAAGTGACTTTTTCCGGGAAGTTTCCCAACGGGTGCAAACGATATGCCATGGATCGTGCCGCTTTGTCTCACAATGAATTCGTCTATGGTTTGTTCAAGTCATTGTGGGGCGAGTCCGGGGGCGAGTTCACTGGCGGCTGGCAAAATGTTGTGGCGGAAACCGATGCCGAGCCGCTGGTGTCTTTTGAGTCTCTGCCACTCAGCGAAATGATCGCCCGCGTCAACAAACACAGCAATAACGTGATGGCGCGACAATTGCTCTACACTTTGTCGGCAGAAGTGAGAGGAGAGCCCGGTACCGAGAAAGGCGGTCGCCAGGTCATCGCAGACTGGTTGACTGAGAACGACCTGGAGTCCTGCAAGCTGGCCATTGAGAATGGCGCCGGACTGTCGAGGGCATCGCGCATTACGGCCGCAGACATGGGCTCACTTCTGAAGTTCGCATGGCGTCAGCCGTACATGCCCGAATACCTGGCTTCGATGTCGATAACAGGCCTGGACGGTACCCTGTCGCGCCGCTTTCGCGGCACGGATCTCATCGGTACGGCGCACCTCAAAACCGGTTCCATGGATCACGTGACGGCCATAGCCGGGTACCTGCAGTCGAGATCCGGCCGGCGTCTTGCTGTCGTCGCACTTCAGAACTTCAAGGACATACACCGCGGTCCCGGTGAAGAAGTTCAGGAGGCGCTGCTGCGCTGGCTTTATGAGCAATAGATCAGGTCGCAATCTGCGTCTCGTGTAGTACACTCGCGGCGGGCAAAGGAGATTGACAATGCGTCCGGTAATTGGGGTTCTCGCACTACTGCCGATGGTTGCGGCCGCAGAGACAGCGTATATCACCGACAACCTGAGGTTGGGCCTGCACCAGGCCTCAGACACGAGTGACCGAGCATTTCGGATGCTCGATAGCGGGCAAGAACTCGAGATAATTGCCAGGGATCGCAGCTATGCCAACGTTCGGTTGCCGGACGGGGCTCAGGGTTACGTGAAAGCGGCCTACCTGGTCGCAGAAAAGCCGGCCAAGTTGATCGTGGAGGAGACGATTGCGGAACGAGACCAATTGATCACCGAGCTCGACGAAACAAAACGTGCCTTCGCCAGTCCCGCGGCAACCATCCAGAGCCTCAGGGGTGAGGTTGCGGACCTTGCTTCAAAGTTGGAAGGTGCGGATTCGGAAATTGGGGACCTCAAAAAAGAGAACGCGAGTATCCTGGGCCTGAAAGAGCAATATAAGGGCAGTCTGCCGCTCAACTGGGTCGCGGCAGCGATTGGTGTCTGTCTCATTGGCGGTTTTCTTGCAGGATTGTGGTGGGTGGATCGCAGCAGCCGAAAACGTCACGGAGGGATTCGGATTTACTGATCAGCATGCCGCCACTAATGCCGGCATGTTACTTGCCGATAAACAACAAATCGTTAAGGTTTTTTTGGTGTCGGGCTGAGTGTGACTTGCACGAAATGTACATTCGAAATCGGGTTATTCGGACCCGCACTGCCTGGTCACGCGGTTTCAATAATTCCGTCGCCGCAGCCATCGCGGAGGGGCAGCTCAATATCATCAAATAATACGTCAATTTCGTGTTGCGATTGCGCACGCCGCACCTTTTCGAGTTTCCGCGCCGTCAGGTGTGGGGCGAACAACTGCACGAAATCGAGCATGTAGCGTCGCAACACCGCATCCCTGCGAAAACCGATCCACGTCGTGCTGCGCGGAAACAGCCCTTCGGCTTCAATACTCTGCAGGTCCTTCTTATCGGCACAGTCCGCCGCCATGCTTGCGACAATGCCGACTCCCAGGCCCATGCGCACGTATGTCTTGATGACATCAGCGTCACGCGCTGTAAACACGACGTCCGGATCGAGCCCTTCGTCGGCAAATGCGCGTTTCAGCGACGATTGCCCGCCGAAGCTGAATACGTAGGTTACGAGCGGGTATTGGGCCAGATCATCTAGTGTGATCTTCCGGTCGAGACTCGTTAGCTCGTGCCCCTTCGGAACGATGATGGAACGATCCCAATGGTAGCTCGGAATAAGCATCAAATCGGAAAACAGGTCTGTAGAGCCTGTCGCAATTGCGAAATCGATATCGTTTGCTGCGACCATGTCGGCGATCTGTTCTGACGTGCCCTGGTGGAGATTCAGGCCCACTTTGGGATATCGTTTGCGGAACTCACCAATAATCTCCGGCAATACGTACCGCGCCTGCGTGTGCGTCGTCGCTATTGCTAGTGCGCCTTCCTCTTCCTGGTAGTAGTCTGATGCAAGGCTGCGGATATTTTCGACTTCCTGCATTAGACTACTACCAGGAAGAGGA
>Ga0265303_10002454_pt1 | contig 11483 bp, 5 predicted proteins | sample Helome_2_FD_192494 | JGI IMG/M metagenome (GOLD analysis project Ga0265303, IMG submission 192494) | Marine sediment microbial communities from subtidal zone of North Sea - Hel_20160317 (Illumina Assembly) | ecosystem: Environmental > Aquatic > Marine > Subtidal zone > Sediment ...
CGCGGCCGGCACCCTGCAAAGGCGCCGAAACGCAGAGCGACTTTACCGAAGTCGATTCGATGGGCACGAACATGTTGCGCTACGGGTTGTGGCGCGCGGCCGGCACCCTGCCATTCACTGCAATCATCAGTGGCGAGAACAACAGGACGGCGGCACAGTTTGCCGAGCGCGAGCATTTCAACGCGGTCTACACGGGCATCCGGGACAAACGCGAGATCATTGCGAAGATCACCGCCGAACAAGGTATTGAGGCGCAGCAGCTGATCTGTGTCTTCGACGATATCAACGATCTTGGCATGGCCGCGCTTTGTGGCGTGCGCCTCATGGTGCGCCGCGATTCGAGCCCGATGCTGGCAAGCTATGCGGCGCAGCACGGCGTTTGCGACTATATGACCGGTTCTGCGAATTACGCCGTTCGCGAAGTCTGCGAGCTGTTGCTGGGGCTGCTCGGCTCATTTGACGATGTCATCAGCTCGCGTGTTGCCGTCGATGACGACTACCAGCGCTATTTTGAGGCACGACAGGCGATCGCATGCCAAACTGGCTGAGCTGATGCTGGCTCGCATCAAACACCTGGTCTACGCGAAGAACGGCCTATACTCGGCCGGCGTCTATGTGCTCGTACTCTGGGCATTGACTCACCTGGTATGGCGAGGCATGCGCTATTCGCCTTACCTGCAGCGCTGGCGCGAACGTTTCGGTTTTGTGGAAAAGGCAAGTGGCAAGGACGTCATCTGGGTGCACGCCGTTTCGGTTGGCGAGGTTCGCACGGTCGCCCGCCTGGTCGATTTCCTGAAAAGTGAATTTCCCGACAAAAGCATCCTCATTACAACGATGACACCGACGGGCTCTGAACAGGTCCGGCAACTGCACGGTGACTCGGTCCTGCACTGCTATGCGCCGTACGATCTGCCCGGTTCCGTGCGCCGCTTCCTGGATCGCACCAAACCAGAGCTCGCGTTCGTTATCGAAACCGAGTTCTGGCCGAATATCCTGCGGCTCTGCGAGGAGCGCGACATCCCTACGCTGCTGCTCAACGTCCGCGTGTCGCCGAGGTCCTTCAGAGGCTATTCGAAATTCCCGAACTTCATCCGCCACATGCTCGAGCGGCCGACGATCATTGCGGCGCAGTCAGAGCAGGACGCGCGACGATTGCTGACGCTAAACGCTCCCAAGGAGAAGGTGACGGTCACAGGCAACCTGAAATTTGACGTAGAGCCACCGGCCGGCCTAGAGAATACTGCCCGCTTGCTCCGCGAACGCTGGGGCATTTCGAGGCCCGTGTGGATTGCGGCAAGCACGCACGATGGTGAGGAGCCAAAGGTGCTGGAGGCATTCGAGCGGCTCTTGAGATCCCATCCCGATGCGCTGTTGATTCTCGTACCCAGGCATCCGGAACGTTTTGCAAGCGTCGAGAAGCTTTGCCGCCGCGCGGGTTTCAACGTCGACCTGCACAGCGAGAGAAACGACCCGTTACCGGCAGCAACGCAGGTTCTTGTCGGCGACACGATGGGTGAACTTATCGGCATGTTTGCCGCGTCCGATGTCGCGTTCATCGGCGGCAGCCTGGTTCGGCACGGTGGCCACAACCTGGTCGAGGCCATGGCGGTTGGCACGCCCTGCATCTTCGGGCCACACGTTTTCAACTTCGAGCAAAGCAGCCGGACGGCGCTGGATTATGGGGCGGCGATGCAGGTTCGCGATTCACGAGCCCTTGCCGTAACCGTCGCGCAATATATTGATGATACGGACCGCAGGCAGCATGCAGCGCAAGCGGCGCGACAGGTTATCGAGGACAATCGTGGATCGCTGCAGCTCACCCAGTCCCTGATCAGGGACACCGTCAATTAAAAAAGGGGCGGCAGAGCCGCCCCTTTGACTTCATGTCAATAATAAATCCTAGTCGCCACCCGGGGGTTCGGCCGACGTTGTGCGGAACGAGCTGTGGCACTTGCCGCAACTGTTCGGCTGGTCGGTTCCGGGCTGGATTTCGACGATGTCAAAGATGTGATTGGACACATCGCCTTCGATCCTGAGACCGTCCGGATCCGCGAACCAGCTGCCGCTCTTGGCTGTCTTGGTCATGTGGCAGGACGTGCAACGGCCTACCGGGCCTTCACCAAGCTGGTAATTCGACGGAAGGACTGATTCTTCGGGCAGGTACGGCGCCAGCGGCATGCCGGCCCGTTCGCCACTGTGGCTCTTGACCGCCTGCTCGACGAGGTCCTCTGCCGAAGTTTGTTCTGTCGGCGTTGGCGCCATTGCAGTGCCGTTCAAGTCAACCGAGCCACCCCGGGCTGTGTGATAGACCGCGATATCGTCGAGCGTCAGGGTTGCGAACGGTCCGTGTGACGCGTGGCAACTCAGGCAACGAACGTTGGACATAAGCGCACGGTCATTGTCGCCGAACTCATACTCATTACCCGCGAAGTCCGCATTCGAGAACCGGAACGGACCGCCTTTTCCACTGTGTGGCGAGTGGCAGTCGTTGCACACCAGGACCTCCCACGGGTTGTCGATGTGCGATGACTTCAGCATGTCGTTGTACTGCTGGCGATGCTTGACGGAGTATCCCGTCGACCAGAGGCCCGGCTTCTGTACAAAGTAGCCATCGGGCGCATCAACCGCGTTCCAGTCCAGCGTGTGGATACCGGGAATGAAGTTTCCGTCAAATTCCGTGACGTCGCTGCGCCATGGGAATCCGAACGCACCAACGGGATCGCTGCCACGGCTGTGGCATTGGCCGCAGGTTTCGCGAGCGCTTTGTGCCGTGAGGTGATCGGGGTTGATGATCTGCGTGACATCACCAGCACCGCCGATGTGGCTGCTACCCGGTCCGTGGCACTTCTGGCAACCAATTCGATAGTCGGCTGCAGCGTATTCGGTGACCAGGCCACCCGCATCGGCTGTCAGCGTCAGGCCTGCCTCATGGCAGCCCGAGCATTTCTTCGAATAGGTCCTGTTCTGCGCGAACCACTCGTTGGAGTGATACCCAACCCAGCCACCCGTCCGCGGGTTGTACTGGATTGGCGACATCAGCATGTCTTCGCAAGTCTGGGTGGTATCCCAGCCGACCCAGGACGGTTTCGCAGGTTTCAGGAAGCCTTCGGGGCTCGTTGCCGAGCAACCGCCTACGACATCACCGATATTGACCATGTAGCGCTGTTTCCACGCGCTGTGCAGATTGTTGGCTTCGCCACGATCCTGCAACACCGTGAGTTCACCCGCTGCCGTGCCGTTTCCGCCGTAGGTGGCGTAGACCGTCAGGACTGTGTCGTCAGCTTCGTCGGCACCGTTGTCGTTGCCGTCAATCAGGATCTCAAAGCGCAGAGCCGGATCGTCGTTGCAAGTACGGATGAACGTATCGTGCGTGGCGTCTGATTTCGCCGCTTCCGTCACGTCGGTTGAGTTTACGCCCGTGTCGGACCATGCGCTGCAGAGGTTAGTGCCGGGATCGGCCGGCCAGCCGTTCGTATCGACCCACGTGAGTGAGCGTTCGACGACATTGTAGTGACCGGAGTTTTCCCATGCAGCTATCAGGCCAGGAGACATTGCGCCATGGCAGGCGACGCAGAGGTCGTTTGAAACGTACGTTGCATCGTCTGCGGGCCGTCCAGACAGCACGATGTCAACCGTTGCGCCCGGGCTGATGGAATGACGTGTTTCGCCTGGTAGCAAGCTCTCGCCTGCCGGGGGCTCGACCGCGAGGAATGAGCGCGGTACCGAGTCCAGCATGAAAGCGCCATTTGCATCGGTCAAAGCCGTGACGCCGCCAGGCGTCGATACGGTTGCGCCTTCGACCGGATCGGGTTGACCGTCGCCGTCACCGTCAGGGCCGATGACCGTGCCGGATATAGTGCCAGGTACCCCGAACACTGACAGTGCAACGTCTGTGGTCGCGCCGGCTGCGACGCCGACACCTGTCTGCGACGTTCCCAGGCCGCCGACGTCTACGATTACTTCGTAGACACCAATCCGTACGCCCGCGAGAGTCGCGACGCCGGTGTCGTCAGTGTCGGCGGTCGTCGAGGCCGGGCTGGTGGATACCGTGGCACCCTCAACCGGATTGCCTCCGGATGTTACTGTGGCGCTGATTGTGCCTGTATCGACAGCGTCCTGACCACTGGCGCCGGCAGCGCCGGGGGAGCCGTCAGAGCCGTCGTCGCCTTCACAACCGGCAATAAAAAAAGCGCCTGCCGCCAGAAGCAACAAGCGCGACATTACGTTGGTAACTCTCATGACCCACCTCCTCAGGTCGTCGAATTTTGTCCGCCCCCTGAGTGCAACTCGTAAACAGTGACCCCTGACAATGGTGGTGCTGCCACGAGTAACCCGGTTCTCCGGCGGGCGGTCCGGGAATCATGGTATCGAGGGGTCCGGAAGTGAGCGATTGTTGATTGCCACTGAAACTTTCGGTAACTGCGTACGCCAGAGTTGTCGCGGGCTCGAGGAGAGTGAGTCTATTTCGCAGGCGCAGGTTTCAGCAGGCGAGATTCGACCTCGAAGCACGAGCCGTCTTTCGCTTCGAGGTTGACCTCCCAGATCTCCTCGTCCGGTATCTGGGTGCGCTCGTGCCCTGGCAGTTCACGCTCGTCATCGACCTGCAGCCCCCAGACCCGCACCTGGCGTACGCCGACAACGGGAATGCGTGTCTCATCAAAACGCGCGCGCAACGCGGCATCGACATCGTCGCTGGCCCAGATGGCGAAACCGGTGGCGACGATAGCCGCGAGGTGATCTGGCATACGCGCGTGTGCTGATTTCTCGGTCATGAGCTTTCCCCTTTTCCGTGCAACGAACGATTCGATATTGCGCTTTTTTGGGCCGGACGGCCATCGTGACAAATGCGGGGTGCTAGAATCCGGACATCAACGCCCATCAGAGATTTCACCAACTACTGCGCGACATGAAGCTGTATTATTGGGCCGACAAATACGCTGATCAGCACGCCACGAGCGACTGATCGGGATAATAAAGAGGGAAACACCATGAAGCCTATGCAGTTTTGCGCCCTGTTCCTGGCGCTTTTGACACCTTTTGCCTTTGCAGCCGATGATGAGAAGCCCGAGCCGGGCTTCAACGAGGCGACGTTCAAGGGCCTCGAGTTCCGCAGTATCGGCCCCGCGCTCATGTCAGGGCGTATTGCCGATATCGCCATACATCCTGAAAACCAGAGCATCTGGTATGTCGGCGTTGGTAGCGGCGGTGTCTGGAAGACCAAGAACCGTGGCACGACCTGGGAACCAATCTTCGATAATGAGGATTCTTACTCGATTGGCTGCGTGACGATTGACCCCAACAATCCGAACACGATCTGGGTTGGTACGGGCGAGAACGTGAGCGGCCGACACGCGGGCTACGGTTCCGGCGTCTATCGCAGCCGGGACGGAGGCCAGAACTGGGAAAATTTAGGTCTCGAGGCATCCGAACGCATCGGCATGATTCATGTCGACCCCAGGGATTCGGACACGATCTTCGTGGCGGCCCAGGGACCGATGTGGTCGGGCGGCGGTGACCGTGGCCTGTACAAGTCCACTGACGGCGGCGAGAACTGGCGCAAGGTGCTGGGCAACGGGCTCGGCAATACCGACATCGACGACCAGTACACGGGTGTTTCCGAAGTGCACATGGATCCGCGCAATCCGGACGTAATGTACGCCGTGTCCTGGCAGCGCTTCCGCAATGTTGCAGTACTCATGGACGGTGGCCCCGGCACGGGTATCCACAAGTCGACGGATGGCGGCGAAACCTGGCGCGAGCTGACAGAGGGTTTGCCCGACGAGAACCGGGGAAAGACGGGTTTCGCAATGTCGCCTCAAAATCCCGATGTACTCTACGCGACCATCGAACTGGCTAACCGCGAGGGCGGATTCTGGCGCTCGGCCGATGGCGGCGAGTCCTGGGAAAAGCGCAACGAGTACCTCTCCAGTGGCACCGGCCCGCATTACTACCAGGAGTTGTTTGCGAGCCCGCACAAGTTCGACCGTGTTTACCAGATGGATGTGCAAATGCACATGACCGAGGACGGGGGAGAAAATTTCACGAACCTGCGCCACGAGACCAAGCACTCCGATCATCACGCGATGGCGTTCGATCCGAATGATGAGAACTACCTGATCGTCGGCGTCGACGGGGGTATCTACGAGTCCTACGATCTCGGTGAATCCTGGCGCTTCATCGGCAACCTGCCAATCACGCAGTACTACAAGGTTGCCGTTGACTACGACGAGCCTTTCTACAACGTGTATGGCGGCACCCAGGACAACAATACTCAGGGTGGTCCGTCGCGCACGCTCAACGCGCACGGAATCGAGAATTCGGACTGGTTCATTACGCTGTTCGGCGACGGTCACCAACCGGCCGTTGATCCGAACAACCCCGATATCGTCTATTCGCAGTGGCAACAGGGCAACCTGGCGCGCTACGATCGCAAGACCGGTGAACAGGTCTACGTCAAGCCACAGCCGGCCAAGGGCGAGTCCCCCAATCGCTACAACTGGGATTCGCCGATCCTGATCAGTCCGCACCAGTCGTCCACGCTTTATTTCGGCACGCAGCGCGTCTACAAGAGCGAAGACTATGGCGATACCTGGACGACGATTAGTGGCGACCTGACGCGCAACGAGAAACGCACCCGGCAACCGCTCATGGGAAGAACGTGGAGCTTTGATTCGCCGTGGGATACGTACGCGATGTCCGAGTTCAACACGATCACGTCGCTGTCGGAATCTCCGCTCGTCGAAGGCCTGATCTACGCGGGTACTGACGACGGATTGATCCAGGTAACAGAGGACAACGGCCAGAACTGGCGGCGTATCGATCGCCTGCCCGGCGTCCCGGATCGCTTCTTCGTCAATGACATCAAGGCGGACCTGCATGACCCGGACACCGTCTATGTCGTCGTCGATGATCACAAGAGCGGTGACTTCTCGCCTTTCGTCCTGAAAAGCGATAACCGCGGTCGCAGCTGGAGAAGTATCGTGAGCAACCTGCCCGAGCGCCACGTGTTGTGGCGCATCGTTCAGGATCACGAGAAGCCGGGCCTGATGTTCCTCGGCACCGAGTTCGGCGTGTTCTTCACGGTGAACGGCGGTGGCGAGTGGACCAAGCTCAAGGGCGGCAGCCCCAACATCCCGTTCCGCGACCTCGTTATTCAGACGCGTGAGAATGATCTCGTGGGCGCAACCTTCGGACGCAGTTTCTATATCCTCGATGACTACACGCCGTTACGCGATGTGACGAGCGACATGCTGGAGAACGACACGTTCCTGTTCCCTGTCCGCAAGGCACCGTGGTACGTGCCGCGCCGGCCGCTCGGTTGTGGCGAGCCGGGCTGTCAGTCGAGCCAGGGCGACGGCTACTATGTCGCCAAGAACCCGGACTTCGGTGCCACATTCACGTACTACCTGCCGGAGTCGATTCAGACCAGCCAGGAAGCGCGGCGCGAGGCCGAGAAGGAACTCGAGAGCAAGAACGAGGACGTCGAGTTTGCCTCCTGGGATAAGATTCTCAAGGAGCAACGCGAGGATGAGCCTGCGATCGTGCTCATGGTCAAGAACCGCAATGGCAGTGTCGTGAGGCAGATCGAAGGACCTGTCGAGGCCGGATTCCACCGTGTGTCCTGGGACCTGCGTCTGCCGCCGCTCGAGGCCTGGGTGCCTGAAGAGGAGCGCTACAGCTGGCGCGGTCCGAACAAGGGCGTACTCGTCGTGCCGGGACCCTTCGAGGTTTCAATGCACAAGCGCATAAACGGCGTACTGACTGATCTCGGGCTGACTCAGCGATTCGAGGTCGAGTCGATTCGCGAGCCGACGTTGGCCGGCAGCACACAGGAGCAGCGCGTCGTATTCGAAGTGCAGATCGACGAACTGGGCCGCGCCGCCGACGGTACCATCAACGCGATCGACGATATCGTTCAGGAACTCGATGCCATCAAGGAAGTACTGCAACGTTCCACGGCCGATGGCTCGCTTTATGAGATCGCGAACTCGATTCAGCAACGCGCCACTATGCAGCGTGAACGCCTGGCCGGAAACGAGACACGCGAGATGTTCCACGAGCTTGGCGAAGTGCCGTTGGGCGCTCGGCTCTGGCATGCACGCTTCGATCCTGCTTCAAATGCCTACGGCCCGACACCGGAGCAGCGTGAGTCACTTGCCATCGGACAAGAGTTGTACGACACGGTGCGAAGAGAGCTCTCCGAGCTGATCGACGTCGAGTACGCAGGTCTCAAGGTGGCGCTGGATGCGGCCGGCGTACCCTGGTCGCCGGGCAGGGGCATCTAGCGACGCTCGAGCAAAAAAAACCGGGCCGCTCGATCTGAGCGGCCCGGCCTGATCTCCCCGATCAGAATCCGGCTGTCAACATCAGCCAGGCTTTGGTCGTGTCGTCGTATGCCGCATCATCAGAATCAAATGCGGCGAGTTTCAGCAGCAGCTTATAGCGCTCGCCAAGGCTTCGGCCGGCTGACAAATCAATTTCGCTTCCGAAGTCATCGCCACCCGACTCTGCTGAGAAGTCGTGATAGACGAGCGTAAAGTCCCACGGTTTGTACTTGTAGCCAACCTTGAAGTACAGATCCTCGAGGCCATCGCCAGGCGTCCCCAGGAACTTGTCGGCCCAGCCGTTGAAGGCATGCAGCGTCGCAAGCGGTGTACGGAAGCCCTGGCCATTATCGCTACCCAGTGACTCGAAACCGATGCCCGCGGTCAGTGCGTCAAGCGACCAGTCGCCCTGTATCCTGAAATAGGTGGCGTCGTAGTCTGCCGGGTTGTTGTCGGCATCCGACTGTGTTGCCACGTCGGCGATGATAGCGAGCTTGCCGTCACCCAGCGCAACATTGCCGTTAAGGCGCACACCGAAGGTGTCGGTCGAGAACGCCGCCGAGTCATCGTTGTCGATCAGGTAGGCATAGCCGACGACGGTCCAGTCCTCGGACAGCCCGACTTTGGCGTTCAGCAGGTGCGTGTTCTGCTCATGATCACCGGCGGGCACGTCAGACCCGAAGATGCGATTGACGTTGCCGACATAGCTGTAGAAGAGCGTCGTGTTCTCGAAGCCCTTGTATTGCACCGAAAGGCCATCGTAGGTCTGCTCGTTCTGCCGCCAGCCGACGCCACCGACATAGCGCTGGTCGTCGAGCAGAATGCGCTGCCTCCCAACGCGCGTACGCCAGTCGGCGTTCGGCGCGAACTGCAGGTATACCTGGTTGAGGTCGGATCCGTTCGGATCGGCGACTACCGGGTACTGGTTGCGATCACCGCTGCTTGTGCCTGATCCGCTGTTGTAGTCATTGAGAAGCACCTCGAGCACATGATCGAACTCGAGAAACCCGGACCAGTTGCGCCAGCTACCGGTTGCATAGTTCAGGCGCATCCGCATCGTCGAGGCGTGTGCATCCTCGCTGAAGGAATCCTGGTCGACATACTCGTAGCGATAGCGAAGATTGAGACTTGCATCGCCCGACGCAATCGCCGTCGCCAAATCCTCATGGTTTTCTGCATGAACCGGCGCTGCCAGCGACATCATCGATGTCGCGAGCAGGCCGAATGCAGCTTTCTGTCCTGATGCTGCGAGGTTCATTCTAGTAAACATCCTCTAGCGTGTTGAACATGTTGAACTTGCCCGTGGGCGTGATGACTTCGGGACCCTTGATAACATGCTTGAGTTTCCGTGTCTTGTCATCGACCACGACGATCGCGGACTCTTCTTCCTGACCACTCCAGACCGAGAACCAGACCTCGTCGCCCGCCTTGTTGTACTCAGGTTGCACGACGCGTTTCGGGCCGGGGCCGAGTTCCGCCCATGCGGCGATCGGCAGTACTTCGAAGCCAGCGTCCAGGTTGTTGACGTCAAAGACAGCGATGCTCTGGCTGAAAGCCTCGTCCGGATTGAGCGGTGCATCGACCCAGAGGTTCTTCGATTTCGGATGCGACTTGACGAACAGGGATCCGCCGCCCATGCCATCGAGAACGCGCACAACTTTCCACGCCTTATCCGGATGACCCTCAGGGTCCGTGCCAAGGAACGTGATATTGGCATTACCCAAAGCACTTGTTACCCAGACAGGTCCGTGTTCGGGATCGTCGAGGTTTGCACCACGACCAGGATGCGGGATCTTCTCCACGTCGACGAGTGCAGCAAGGTTGCGTTCGCGCGAATCGACGACAGCGATCTTGTCGGATTGATTGGCCGCTGTCAGGAAGTAGCGCTTGGTACGGTCCCAGCCACCATCATGCAGGAAGCGGGCGGCGCCAATGTCGGTAACGGTCAGGTTGTCGATATCGCTGTAGTTGACCAGCAGTATGTGCCCGGTCTCCTTGACGTTGACGATGAACTCGGGGTGCTCGTGCGAAGCCACGATGGCTGCGACGCGCGGTTCCGGGTGGTATTCCTGCGTGTCGACGGTCATTCCGCGAGTCGAAACGACTTTCAACGGCTCGAGTGTGTCGCCGTCCATGATGACGTATTGCGGCGGCCAGTAGGAGCCGGCGATCGCATACTTGTCTTCGTAACCTTTGTACTTGGACGTTTCTACCGAGCGCGCTTCGAGGCCAACCTTTATTTCGGCAACGATTTCCGGCGGATCCATCCACAGGTCGATCATGTCGACCTTGGCGTCGCGACCAATTGTGAACACGTAACGGCCCGAAGCGGATGTCCGAGAGATGTGCACGGCATAACCGGTCTTCAGGATGTTGACGATTTCCTTGGTGTCACCATCGATGATCGCTACCTGGCCACTGTCACGAAGCGTAACCGAGAAGAAGTTCTCAATGTTGCGTTTGTGTTGCGGTTTCTTCGGTCGCTTGTTTGCCGGTACGAGTACCTTCCAGCTGGCCTTCATGTCTTCGAGGCCGAACTCCGGCGGTGCCGGTGGTTCCTGCTGCAGGAAGCGCGCCATCATGTCGATCTCGTACTCGTCGAGTTCGCCCGACGTGCCCCAGTTCGGCATGCCGGCGGGTGACCCGTAGGTGATCAGCGCCTTGAGGTAATCGGTGCCTTTCGGCCCCGTGATATCCGGCGTCAGTGCTTTGCCCGTGGCGCCCTTACGGAGTACGCCGTGGCAGCCTGCGCAGCGCTCAAAGTAGAGTCGCGTGGAGGTCTCATATTCCTGCGCGCTCAGCGTCGGTCCTTCCGGACTTTGTACTGCACGTGCATCCTCGGGCGGGATCGGCGAAGGCGTTCCCTGGTAACGCATTTCACCTTCGGTAGCGCCCGGGTGACGTTCGCCAACGGCGCGATCTACGAGCCCGGTTTCCTCGCGTACTTTGGTCACTTCGCCGACGTTGAATGCCGATGCCTCATTGCCCCACGCGTTGGTGACATAGGTGAGGATCGCGGCGATATCATCGTCACTAAGGTGGCCCATACCCGGCATCACGGCGTTGTACTTGACCTTGTTCACCGTGATTTCGCCGGAACGCCCCTCGATGACCGTCGCGATGGCACGTGTGCGGTCTTTCATCAGGTAGTCGGATTCC
>Ga0265303_10002455_pt1 | contig 11483 bp, 8 predicted proteins | sample Helome_2_FD_192494 | JGI IMG/M metagenome (GOLD analysis project Ga0265303, IMG submission 192494) | Marine sediment microbial communities from subtidal zone of North Sea - Hel_20160317 (Illumina Assembly) | ecosystem: Environmental > Aquatic > Marine > Subtidal zone > Sediment ...
TGACGGCGTTCTGATAAGCGGATACTGTAATCCTGGTCAGGCAGCCGGGCCCAGCGTAAGCTGCTTAATTTCTTCAAGCTTGTCTCTTAATAAAGCGGCCTCCTCAAACTCAAGATTGCGTGCGTGCTCATACATTTTCTTTTCTAGTTTCTCGATTTCTTTTAACAGCTTTTCAGGTTTCATACTCTGATATTCTGCCCGTTCATCGGCGACCTTGCGTATCGCTGAACTGTAGCTTTGACCGGGTTTGTGCGCATAACTGGACTCGAGAACGTCTGTTACCTGCTTGATGATGGTGGTTGGTGTTATACCATGACTGGCGTTATAGACTTGCTGCTTCTCACGGCGCTCACTGGTTACCGTCATCGCGCGTTGCATCGAACCCGTGATCCGGTCTGCATACAGGATTGCTTTACCATTAACATTACGCGCAGCACGCCCAATACTCTGTATTAATGAACGTTCTGACCTTAGAAAGCCCTCTTTATCGGCATCCAGTATTGCCACCAGCGATACTTCAGGAATGTCCAGTCCCTCGCGCAGCAGGTTGATACCAACCAGCACATCGAATTCACCAAGACGAAGGTCACGAATAATTTCGACACGCTCAACTGTGTCAATATCGGAATGCAGGTAACGTACGCGCACACCATGCTCCATCAAGTAATCGGTCAGGTCCTCGGCCATGCGCTTGGTCAGCGTAATGATGAATACACGCTCACCTTTACTCACACGTTGTGTGATTTCCGAATGAACATCGTCGACCTGTGTGCCCACAGGACGTACTTCGATAACAGGGTCGAGTAATCCTGTGGGACGAACAAGCTGTTGCACGACCTCGTCAGAATGTTCGGTCTCGTATGGGCTTGGTGTCGCAGACACATAAAGACATTGCGGTGACAGTGCCTCAAATTCCTCGAACTTCAGCGGCCTGTTGTCCAGCGCAGACGGCAACCGAAAGCCGTAGGTGACCAGGTTTTCCTTACGCGAGCGGTCGCCTTTATACATCGCACCCAACTGCGGGACCGTGACATGACTTTCGTCGATTACCAGCAATGCATTGTCCGGCAGGTAATCGAACAAACAGGGCGGCGGCTCGCCGGCTTTCCGGTCAGACAAATAACGTGAATAGTTCTCGATACCACTGCAGTAGCCAAGTTGCTGCATCATTTCCAGATCCAGCTTGGTGCGTTCTTCCAGTCGCTGTGCTTCAACCAGCTTATTTTGCTCCCTCAATTCCCTGAGACGGTCTCTAAGCTCCAGGCGAATCTGGTCGATGGCTTTGACGATGGTATCGCGAGGCGTTGCATAGTGTGTTTTTGGATAGACTGTCAGGCGCGCCACCTTGCGTAACACTTCACCGGTGAGCGGATCGAAAAAACTCAGGCCCTCAATTTCCTCGTCAAACAGCTCGACGCGAACGGCTTCGCGCTCAGAATCTGCCGGGTGTATATCGATGACGTCACCGCGTACCCGGTAGCAGCCTCTTCTGAGCTCGATGTCATTGCGCGTGTATTGCAGTTCGGCCAGTCGCCTGAGTATGTGACGCTGGTCGACCAGGTCACCCCGCACCAGGTGCAGGATCATCGTCATGTAGGATTTTGGATCACCCAGGCCGTAAATGGCTGAAACAGTAGCAACAATAATCGTGTCCTCGCGCTCCATCACCGCCTTGGTGGCAGACAGGCGCATCTGCTCGATGTGATCATTGACCGAGGCATCTTTTTCGATATAGGTATCGCTGGCAGGGACATACGCTTCGGGCTGATAGTAATCGTAGTAAGAAACAAAATACTCAACTGCATTTCCCGGGAAAAATTCTTTCATTTCGCCGTAAAACTGTGCGGCCAATGTCTTATTGGGCGCCAGAATCAAAGTCGGGCGTTGAATGCCCTGAATGACATTGGCGATAGTGAAGGTCTTTCCAGAGCCTGTCACACCCAGCAAGGTCTGTTTCGCAAGCCCGGCTTCAACGCCCTCGAGCAGCGCATTGATTGCCTCAGGCTGATCGCCAGCCGGTAAAAAGTCAGTCTTTATTTCAAAACGTCTAGACATTGATTTACAATACGATGATTACAAACATTAGCGGCAATGGAATCAGACCTTTGAGCATACAAACATCTGCCCGTATTCAGCGGGTCAAACCCTCCCCGACTCTCGCAGTCACTGCACTTGCCAACCAGTTACGCGCCGAAGGCCGTGATGTCATCGGGCTGGCCGCAGGTGAACCGGATTTCGATACACCCGAGCACATTAAACAGGCGGCTATCAAGGCCATCAATGATGGCATGACCAAATACACGGCCGTTGATGGTACCGCCGGACTCAAACAAGCCATTATAAACAAGTTCAAACGCGATAACGGGCTGGATTACGCAACCGACCAGGTGATCGTCTCAGTCGGCGGCAAGCAGGCATTCTACAACCTCGCCCAGGCCCTGCTGAACCCGGGTGATGAGGTCATCATCCCGGCACCCTACTGGGTTTCATACCCCGACATGGTCATGCTGGCAGATGCTGAACCTGTCATCATCGCGGCAGAAATGAGCCAGGCCTTCAAGATCACAGCCGATCAATTGCGCGGCGCTATTACCGATCGCACCCGCCTCGTTGTCATCAACAGCCCGTCGAATCCATCAGGCAAGGCGTACACCAGGGACGAACTCAGGGCATTGGCCGATGTCCTGCTGGACTACCCCGATATCGCGATCATCACCGATGATATCTACGAACACATCGTCTGGACCGATGAGGGCTTTAACAACATTCTGAACGTCTGCCCGGAGTTGAAAGACCGCACCCTGGTGTTGAACGGTGTTTCCAAGGCCTATTCGATGACCGGCGGGCCGGCAGAAATCATCAAGGGCATGAAGAAAGTGCAATCACAGAGCACATCAAACCCCTGCTCCATTGCACAGGCCGCCGCCCAGGAAGCACTCGATGGTGATCAGGGATTTCTTGCCGAGATGTGCCAGGTTTTCCGCGATAGACACGACTACGTCTACGACACCCTTAATGCAATGAGCGGCGTGGAATGCCTGCCCAGTGATGGCACGTTCTACAGTTTTCCCTCATTCCATGCGGTCATAGCGCGCATGGATGGTATCGACGATGATGTCCAGCTTGCCCAGCTATTGCTGGAAAAATCTGAAGTCGCACTGGTGCCGGGCACTGCTTTCGGTTCCCCCGGACATATCAGGCTTTCATTTGCGACTGATATGCAGAGCCTGGAGAAGGCGCTCTCGCGTATTAAGGACGCAATAAGTTAATGTTAATTGGTGTATGACCAGGGAATACCTCTTACCTGTTTACTTTTAAATTCGCCCTGATGACATACTTGATGTCGCATTTATTTATTTTCACGTGTAAATATACATTTGGTTTCGCCCCTGCTGGGGCGAGTTACCTCTTTTGCTCGCCCAAAAAACGTAACCCAAAAAATGCGTCCCGGGCGCTCGTGCTTAGCATGCCCGTAGGGCGGATTAGGCGTTAGCCGTAATCCGCCGGATGCAGTCGGTGCCATACGCTACGCTATTGCACCCTACGCGTTACCAGTGAAGCTGTCCGCTTCGGCTGGCTCAGGACAGGTTTCGGCGAGCTCGACGGGAGGCACATTGTCCCCGTGAAGTTTGCCGAACCATTCGACTTTGGCAGGGCCAAGAAAAATTATTTTGGCAGGCAGGACGCCTGATTTAGTCCTGTCGAGCCCGGACGGCGAGTCGGGACGATCCTAGGCAAAGTTGAATGGTGAGGGAACCCGCAAAGGCAAACCGGTCGGGGTGCCTTTTCTTTTGGTTACTTTTCTTTGCCAGGAAATGTTACATGGGCAAAGACAAATTCATCAGGAATGAATTTGTGCTGCGCAGGCAGACCCGAAGGGCAAATCACAGGGATGTGATCTGCAAAGTAACTCGCCATCAAGGCGAAATCAAAAGCTTAGAGATGCGGAAAGTTTAGTTTTTACGAAACTCTACAATATCAACATGTTATATCGAACAATCTCAAAGCTATCAAGCAAATACTATTGACCCATCGGCCCCAAATCGGTAGCATACCTGCCTTCCAAAAGGGCTTCAGCCCGATGAGACATCCCTTCCCCGATAGCTCAGTTGGTAGAGCAACGGACTGTTAATCCGTTTGTCGTTGGTTCGAGCCCAACTCGGGGAGCCAATTTAATCAAGGGGTTACTGACTTTCGTCTTTAACCCCTGTGATTTGAGTCACGCCATAGTCTCCATCAGTGCTTGTTTCGCCACTTCTGGCGTTTAAACTTTACCTGTTACAGCAAAGATTAAGTGGATTGAACCTATCAGAATATAGACAGAATCTTCGTACAGAATCCCTATCAGCTGACCAGGAAGTCCTGGCTTAGACCAACCAGAACATCAGGCAATGCGTTCCAACCTTCCTGCCGATCGGCGCCACTGGCAGAGACGTTCATGCAATAAGACATCAGAACTTTGTCTATATACTCGAAAGCTGTAAAACACAGAAAAGCGCATTAACTGGATTGCTCAAAGCTACCGGCCTGTCGTGCAAAAGAACCGATGAATATATCAACAATCCCTTTCTCACCATTACAGACCGTATCGCCAAAAAGTGTGGAAAATACGCCGACAAACCCAACGGCTGGATGGATGAACAACATGTGGAATCGGACCCGGTGTGTGCTGCATTCCCAGAAGATATGCGGCAGGTGATGCAGATATATTCAGGTTTAGCCGATGAAAAAAGGAAGTTGTTTATGCAGATAGCGGAAGTGTTTAGTCAAACTCAGTAGTTAAGAACAGATGTAATCATTATTTAATTCCTCCGCCCCACTGTTGTCAAACTTACGCGTCATTCCTGCGAAAGCATATTGCTGTCCGGAATAAAAATCGTGAAGCTAGCGAAGACCGCCGTACATTGCAGCTTTACTCATGTTTCGACTGCAACCGGACTTAAATATAATTAATCTATTAAACCCCGTCATTCCGGCATGTTTTTAGCCGTAATCCAGTGGCTTTGGATGCTAATACCAGTACATGACTTCACGGATACCCACTTCCTTGCATATGACTGGATTTATGTTCTGGAATTTCATGTCTATTAAATTTACAAGGTAGCGCCCGTTTTTGTTTCCAACCCCTGGGAATAATAATATTTCAGCACTTCATAGGCCTCCCTGATTTCAATAAAGCGTGCATCATTGCCCCCTTTATCTGGATGATGCTCAGCCGCAAGCCGCCTGTAAGCCCGCTTGACGCGATCCCAGCCTGCATCCGAATTCAGCTCCAGAATCGCCAGGGCCTCTCCCTGTTTATCCTGCGCATAGTACATTTGCCAGAAATTAGAGAGTAGTTTATTTATTTCATCTTCAGAGGTGTTATCGAAATGACGCCAGTCGAGATAATAATCTCGAATATCATGTTCCCCAGCACCCATTAATGTTTGCTGATTTGTAGATGGCCCGAGCGGCTCAATACTAATATCCAGTGCTGTAATAGTCAGGTAATAACCATCCTCAAATAAATCCTGCTGCAGGTGATACAGGGCATTCATAATCATGAAATGCTTTTTGAACATGGCCACATTATAACTGTCATCAACACCATGAAAGACCATGCCCTGCTCTTTAAGCCGACAGAGTATATCGTATTCACCAATTTTGTCGGTGGCGGTTTTGAGAATTTCTAAAATGGGAATGATTAAGGGGTTAGCTTGCATATTTTGAAAGATTTTTAACGATGTACTAACTATAGCAGCTGAAGCCTGGGAAATATTTCTACATTGACTCAATGCCTATGAACTTTCAGTCCATAGGTTGCTTTACAACGACTGAAAGTCGTTTGAATGCAAGATAAATACCTTCCGTATACCTGCCATCCCGGTATGCTTTTGAGCCGGGATCTAGCGACTTTATGTACTGCAAAGTCACTGGATTACGAAATACATCCATGTATTTCGCCCTGCGGGCCAGCCAAAGGCTGTTTAAATCTGTTCCAGCAGATTTAGCCCCGACGAAAGCACTCGGGAATGACGATTCTTTTTTTATCTTTATGCGTTTTCTTGAAATCGACTTAATATACAATGCTGAAGCCTTGTACTAAAGTGCATAGTTTTTACTAACGGTTTGGGACAATAAAATACCGTGAAATTCCGATTCGGCACACTCGTGCTTACTCGTAAATATAACAAACGAAGCGATTCTATAGCTAATTACTCACTGCTGCGTCATACACAAGTTACATAGTGTATTGAAGACTGTTATTACAGTAATTCCATGATCATGGAGTTCAAATAGATATGAAATTTGAGAACAGAAATCATGTCATACCTGCCCCTCGGAAATTCTCGGAACGGGTTCCAGCGGACACCCAACAAGTCATGGATTAGTATATGCACAAAAAGTTGCAGGATTACAGAATACATCCATGTATTCTGTCCTTTGGCCCAGCCTTCGGCTGTTCAAATTCAATCCTGTTGAATTTAGCCCTGCCTCCGCAGTGATGACGTGTTAGTGGACAGCAGTGCTAATAATTAAACATCTACCCAAGCATATACTAAAAAGTTTTTTAATATGACACCAGGCATTGTTAACTACTTTGTATTGAAGTGGCCGTCTGCGATTATCCACACTAAATCGGTTAGCAACAACGGGTAGGCTTTGGTCGGCGATTCGCATTTAACTCCACCAGATTCCTGTGTGTCTTTACAATGATTGCCTCCTTCGCTGTCTCGCCCGATCCACGGGTCGGTCAAACACTTTTCATTAATATCAATGTTTCCCAGCAGATCGGGGCACTGTGCGGCCTGGTAACTGGCGAGGCCGCACCCTTTTGGGTAATCTTGAGCATCACAACGGCCTCCCGGATATCCAGCGCGTCGATGGCAGTTCTGGCAATTAGTGCCCAGCGGGTGGATCACCGGCTCGATGTACGGATTCATGGATACCGGCAAGCGATCCGTTTCGGCCCATTCAGGCGGCGAACCGGGAAAATATTCTGACGTTTTAACTTTTTTGCCGTCGATTTCGCTGGCAATACCATATGAATCGGTCATCAGGTAGTGAGCCCAGGCAGTACCAATACGCTCATCAATGGCTTTCCGATCTGCTGCGGTAAGGCCACTGTACTCTGACTCAGCTGAGTAGTAGTCGGATTGCCCGAAACAGTTTGCATACGCTGTCAGTGGACAATCGTGTCCATTGTCGTCCTTCGGACTCCACCACACACTTTGAAAAGTCCAGCTATCCACTTCCTTTGTGTTGATATGCATTGCCACCGTAACCAGGAAGTCGCCGGCTTCAAAGCCATTCGACTCAGGACCATACGCCCAGATCATTGCGGCATCGAGAAGCCCCCTATCAGCTGCCGTCAGATTATTCTTCAACACTTCGCCAGAAATCTGAACATGTGCAAAGTCGGTGACGGAAAACACCGGCGCTTTGATGCTAACAATTGGATCTGCCGGGATTGGTTTTTCGTCGGGATCTTTCCAAGTCACGTTATACAGTTGCAGTGACGCGTCAGCATTTTTCAACTTGCACTTTTCAGCCGAGCCACGGCATTTAGTATCAATCGCAACTAATGCAGTATGTTTATCGACGGGTGTAGACCACTCTTCGTATCCGACGTACGCGGCGTTCGTCGCGTAGTTTTTGTCCTTGTATCGAGCTGGAATCCAGACCGGTAGCGCCCCATAACGAACCTTGCATTGCGCCTGACTTGCATCTGAACCCGGTTTACATCCTTTGACCGGCCAAAACATGTGTTTTGTGGAAACGTATTTGGGCGTCAATGCCGTTGGTATTACTTTCGAATCTTTTTCGCTATACAGCTTATTCAACGACTCCGAACGGTATAGTTTGTTATCGCGTATGCTGTTAAAGCCTTCTTCGCTCAGTGATTCGGTGGCAATCATGATATCGCCCTGATTCACGAATGTTAGACCGTCACAGATTGCACCTTTTCCAGGGAATTTGCGGTTGGCACAGAAGAAATTCGGAGTTTTATTGCAGGCCTGTTCAATCTTCTGGGATGCTGCCTGTCTCTGTTCCTTAGTAGATTTGTCGCCGTATAAGGCGGTGACTAGAGATTCCGCCTTTAACGGTTCAAGCCCGCAGCCTTTGACCAAGACTAAGGGTGGCATTGTGTAATTTGGTGCAGGCGTATTAACGGTTTGTACTAACCGGGGATTGGGGTCGGATTCTGACGACGCGGTGTTTTGACCGAATCGTCGACTGATATGCAAGAGTGTTGGTTCTCTGGAGGTCTTTTCTTCGAAAGACCCGGTGAAGCCACTGGATACAGTGGGACTGCCCGTACTTGCTATGGGACTGCCCGTGTTGGGCCAGCTCATCCAGAGCGGATACCAGCCGCTGCATGTGTCCCCGCCAGGTTCCCAACAACCTTCGGTGCCAGCGAAGTTCGTCTGCATTGTCACGGCATTATTAATAGCACCTTCTTTATTCGATGTGACGGTATTAAGTGGCGCCCATATCGACGCCCACAAGTGCCAGGCATGACGACGCACCGCCTTTCGATCATTGTGCTCGACGGAGTTATACAATTGCGTTTGGCAGGTTTTCGGATCTGCAGCGCCGCCGCACCAGGTGGACCAACCGGGCAGCGGTTGATAGCTGCCGAATGGACTGGCCTGACTGCCGCTAACGGCAGCCAAACTTTCATCTGGCGCTAGCTGCTGAGCCCCGTCATCGTTCTCTCGACCACTACATCCCATGATAACAGTGAACATCATCATGAGTAACACAGTGTACAACTGTATCATTCGTTGCATAGGATAAACCTCGCTTCACGTACGTTATTATAGGAATTGGTGTTGCTGGCGAATTTTTATTTCAACGTGGGAAATATTTGGCCAGGCCTTTCCATGCAACATTATTATTCATTCTCTTTCACTATTCGACTTATTATTGTGTATTTTTTTGCACGCTTTTAAAAAAACATACATTAGCCTGGCAATGACTTTGCCGGGTTGATTTAAAGTTGCTCACAGGGTTGCCTCAACCCAACCGGCAGAACCGGGAAGTGGTATCGTTCCGCCAACAGTACCATTACGGCCGAACACATGGGTGCTTCCGTGTACTGCGTGAATTTGTGTCAAAAAGACTTCACTGAAACTGAAGGTTTCTTCATCGTGGTCAGCGGACTCGCAGGCGTCTATATAAACAATGCCGCTGTAGCCGGCCGGGAACAGTGACTGGATGTTCTGAAATAACTCCACTGCATTCACATAAAAGGCGTTTCTTTCATCACCGATAACCGGGTTGTTATCGTCACCGGCATACGCGCCGTGGGCGATTAAAAACAGATCTTCGGCTGCGGCCAGGTTGGGAATTTGTTGCGCATATATCTGGTAGTAATTGCCAAAAATGGCGGGGGCAGCTGCTGAGCTATCACGGGCAACATCTATCAGCGAGGCATCATCGGTGCAAACCACAATAATCATATCTGACTCCTTGTTATGAAAAATTATTAAAAAGCTATACGTGTGAGCGGCACCCCGTCCTGCATGGTAACGGTTAATTTGCTGGGTTGATAAGAGCAGTCGTGTATACCGTAGTTAAGGTCAAGTCTTGCAGTGCGACACAACCGCACCCGGTATCGGCACTGTGCAATGCATCAAGAGTTGTTTTCTCGCGTGCCTCGAGCTTCAAAATGCACCCCTACGATTCCCGGTTTACTCGTCCCTAGATTCCGCGCCACCCGTATACCGCCCAAGCCTCACCAGCGCCCGGCAGGGCCATTGGAACTCCTGTCCGCCTGTCCTGGACCTTAATTTGGCCAGTCAGGCAGGCCGCAAGGAGAGCAAAGCGCGCCCGGCGGCGGAGGATGATCCGCGTAGGTTCGCGCTTTGGTACACGTGACAGCGTCGAATCCCGATATGCGATCAGGGTCATTATGGGCAAACGTTTAATATGTTGGGCAAGCGCTTAATGGTATAGCCTGGCAAGGCTGGAAGGACTGCACATAGGGTCTACAACTTTCCTGTATTCTGGCTGTCAATTTTGCTCTTGCGTCTGCTTTCGCGTCTGTGCAACCTTGATGGGTCAGTGGCCCGGCGGAAGAATTGTAATAACCCTTTTCCTGGTCGGTACAATTCGCCCCCGATGTTGCTTGATTAATCGTTGCCGTTCCCTCGTAACACTGCACCGCTTGTACTTCGGTCAGGGCAGTTGTGAGAAGCAAAAATCCTGCGACTATAGATAGCTTCATCCCCATTCCTCCTGTTGACTTGATCTGAAAAATGTAATGCCACCGAATGCTGTTTTTATCCCGCTTTACGTCGGAGTAGTGCTTCAGTTTGTCGGTGATATCACTATCGATTTCCTGTTTCTGCTTCTTCTTGGCTGGTGCGTAATTACTTCCTCTGTTTCAATCATTTGTCGGCATCATGATTCTCCTTCAGTTATTAAGTTTTAGAGGCAGTACCCTTTATGAGCTTTGCCGTCATAGCACTGTAACTCCAATTATCATTGGCATGAATTATCGACACGCGCCAATTTAAGGGTCAGAGCCTTTTAGGCAGACGCACATGGCAGACTTCTCACAAGGCGTCGGAGCGTCGGCCCCGGTGACTTCTTTACATTCGCCTCCTTGGGAGACCCCCTGTCCGATGCACCACCCATCGCAGTCGAACATATCGGGATGTCCGATATCGTGGGTGTGACCATGGACCTTATTTTTTTCAGGATTGGACTCGACCAATATCTTGTCGTCCAGACAGGCTTCGCCAAACATGCGACCGTTGGGGTTCGTTCGATCTTCGGTAAACAATCCGATATGACAACCCGCTGTTCCCGGATCGACCCCATCGGTATCCACCCACCACGTAACCCCCCTGTCATCGGGTTTAAATTCGAAGGTGCCCATGGCTCCCGGCATCCCGCGGGCTCCTTTCGAGGGATTATGTGCATAGGCTGTCATCACCATTGGGATGCATAAAATCACTATCAATTTGAATAGACGAGACATATTAAAAACATCCTTTAAAGTTTTATTGGGTCAGGCTGCGATTGCCTAATTCCTTCAGCCATAGATCATATGGTCGAGATCGAAGCCTGATACCGACACATGCTAGGTCACTGACCGGGTGCTGACTATCAGTCCATTGCTGGTTTTCAGGTTCAAAAAACCTGACAGGGTCACCGAGGGGTGGAAGTCAGCCTGGATCACGGACGGAATATGTACTTTGAAACAGGGTACGACGTGAAGCCTGGTGTGAATACTACACCCTCGGCATTACCTCGGCGGCGCTCAGGTTTCGGCCCCAGGTTCTGCCGGCGATCAGATGCCAGTGGGGCCCAGCCCGGGACTGAAATAGCTTCCGCCCGCGACCACGGCACGAATGGCGCGGGTCAGTTCGGTAAAGGGATGATCTTTCAGCACATAAGCCGATGCCCCCGCCGCGCGCATAGCGTCGACGATCTGCTTGTCGTCGTGCAGGGATAAGCCGAGCACCTTGATGCCCGGGAAGGTTGCG
>Ga0265303_10002456_pt1 | contig 11477 bp, 7 predicted proteins | sample Helome_2_FD_192494 | JGI IMG/M metagenome (GOLD analysis project Ga0265303, IMG submission 192494) | Marine sediment microbial communities from subtidal zone of North Sea - Hel_20160317 (Illumina Assembly) | ecosystem: Environmental > Aquatic > Marine > Subtidal zone > Sediment ...
CAGAAATACTATCAGTGACTAAGCGGTTTATCTCTTCTGGCATAGTTGTGTCACCACTACGTAATCCAGCTTCAACATGAGCTACCGGGATATCTAGTTTTTTTGACACAATTGAGCATGCTAATGTTGAATTTACATCACCTACTACTAAGACTGCGTCAGGCCTATTTGCCTGACAGAGCTCTTCAAAGGCTACCATAATTTTACTTGTCTGCTGAGAATGGCTGCCGCCGCCAGCTGACATAAATATATCAGGTTCTGGGATTCCCAGTTCTTCAAAAAAAACATCATTCATTTCACGGTCATAATGTTGACCTGTATGAACAATTTTGAATGCTAATTGGTCGTGTGCTTGAATGGCACGTACGATTGGAGCAATTTTCATAAAGTTTGGGCGAGCCCCGGCAACTAAATATATACTTTTCATGTATAAAATATATCCCCTGTTAGGATAGATGCATGCGGATACCTGATTATTAAAGAAATGGCATCAATCGCAGATATAAATTGGGTAAAAGTCTAGTGGTAGTATAGACGTGATTCCTCTATTAGAAAGTAACGTCTTAATGCTCTAAAACTTGAGAAATCAAATAGATTTCAATGATATCACGAATAACTCTAAGTACATTTTTCTCAGTCAAAGTGATGTAAAAGATAAAAATCTATGAGACTTATTTAATAGCAATATTAGCATGGCAAAATCCAAGGTATTATGGAGCATCATATATAATTTCTGAAAATTTAGAATCTAAATATAATATCAATCCTATAGCTAGTTATTCATGCATTTAATACTTGGGTCAAGTATACTAAGTTTAGCTTTAGGATTGTTAATAGTTACATTGACCCATCAGCTTGCTGGGCGTATATTAAAATATGAAAGGGTTAAGTTTTATTCTTTTAACCATACTCAAGTTGTTTCCCGAAAATACCCATTAAATTATCTGTGAGCACATGATGCAGACCGAATCTCTCAGGCGCTTCGTAACTAATAAACGTTTAAGAATCAGCCTCAGCGCTTTAGTAATATTGATTGTACTCTTTGGGTTGCTTGGCTATTTCTGGCTTCCTGGTTATGCCAAGAATAAGCTTGAAACTGAATTGTCTAAAATTGTTCATCGGCCTGTATCAGTTCAGGCTATAGATATTCAGCCTTTTTCACTAGAGTTAATTATTCGTGGTTTTCAGATTGAAAAAAAAATAGAGCATGAAAGTACTGATAATATTTTATTCTCGGTTGGAGAACTATATGTAAATGTCAGTACCGCATCTATAGCTCATCGCGCACCTGTGGTTAGTTCAGTAACAATCAAAGAACCAAAGCTGTATTTAGTTCGTGAAGGAGAGAACAGCTTTAATATTACTGATTTAATTGAAGAGTTCTCAGAGAAGCCAGAAGACGATATCGATAAAAAAGATGATAGCAAGGCAATGTTTTCAATTAGTAATATTGTTATTGAAAATGGTCATTTTGAATTTGTTGATCAATTTAAGAATAGTCATCAGAAAATTTCTAAAATTAATCTTGGCATTCCATTTATTTCAAATTTTGAAAATGACCTGAAAACTTGGATCGAACCATATTTTAATGCAAAGATAAATGGCTCTCCTTTTGTTCTCAGCGGTAAAGTGCGGCCTTTTTCAGGAAAGCGTGAAGCAACTCTTGATCTTAAGCTCAATGATATTGATTTGATGCAAATAGATGAGTATTCGCCGATTCCGCTTGGTATAAGTTTGCTATCAGGATATTTTGATAGTGATCTACAGTTAATTTATACACAAGAGGCTGATCAAACAACCAAAATGGTTATGTCCGGTACTACTTCGATACGCGAATTTGAGCTTGAAAATAAGACAACGGAGGAGCCGTATAACGTTAAGTTTGATCAGCTCGATGTCATGTTAACTGATATTGATCTGAGTGGGCGGAAACCAGCTCAGATTACACTGGAGCTAGAAGGCACATCGTTAATGCAGCCGGAAAATAACGAGCCAATACTTAGCCTTCCGAAACTTGGTATAAATAAGATTGTAATTGACCCTTCAGAGAGAAATGTTGTACTTGGTATGGTGAAGCTTGATCAGCTCAAGGCATCGATACACCGTAAAAAAAATGGGCAGCTTAACCTGACTCAGCATTTTACGCCGCTTTCTGTCGAAAACGAACTGGTACAAGACGAAACTGGACAGGAGGCAGTAGATGAGCAAGAGGAAGAAGTGGAAGAAATGGAGGAAGAGGGGGTAAAGACCAATTCAGATAGTACGAGCAGCAAGTCATGGGAAGCAAAAATCGAAAGCCTACAAATAGCAGATGCAGCGTTAGATTTTGAAGATCTTACATTGACAAAAGTGTCTCCGATGGTGGTTAATTCTCTCAATTTAAATATCGACAATATTGATTTTAGTGGTGCTGATCCTTTGAATCTAGTGCTACAAGCCACGATGAATAAGCGTGGAAGTCTTGAAACAAATGGCTCCCTGGCCTGGTCACCACTGAGCTTTGATTTTGTCATTGATGCAAAAGATATTGATCTTGTTTCGCTACAGGGTTGGGCTGGCGATCACTTAAACGCGTTACTCACCCGTGGGGAAGTGTCTTTTGAGGGCGAGGTAAAAGCTGAAGGGGAACCTTTAAAAATAATACTTAGTGGAAAAAGCCGGTTTTCTAATTTTAATATTTTTGATAAAGCAAATGCAGCAGATTTACTCCGTTGGCGAAAATTTGATATTAGTGGCATTAAATTTGTAAATGAACCTTTTCGTGTAGATGTTGCTTCAGTTGCTGTTGCTGATTTCTTTGCAAATGTGAAATTGTCTCCCAAAGGTGAAATTAATCTTAAGAACATTATCCGGCAAGAGGATGTCGCAGAAGAGAATGTAACATCTGCAGAATCTGCAACTGAAACTCCGGTTCAGATGAAATCGCAAGCCGACAAGGCTACTCCGATACATATTGGTAAGATAGTGTTGCAGGGGGGCAATATCGATTTTAATGACCAATTTATTAAACCCAATTATCGTGCAAATTTAACTGGTATTGCCGGTCAAGTTGGCCCGTTAAATCCTGGCAAGCCTGGGGCAGTCAAAATTAGTGGTGCAGTAGATAAATCTGCGCCACTTGAAATTACGGGTGAATTAGATCCGTTTGGTAGTGAGCTCTTTCTTGATATTGCAGCAAAAGCAACTGGAATTGACTTGCCAACATTTAGTCCATATTCGGGAAAATATGTTGGCTATATTATAGAGAAAGGTAAATTGTCAGTTGATATTCACTATCATATCAAAGAAGGTGAATTGAAAGCAGAGAATAGTATTTTTCTTGATCAGTTTACTTTGGGTGATAAGATTGAAAGCCCAGATGCTCTAGATATTCCTCTGACTCTTGCCATAGCGTTACTAAAGAATCAGCGGGGTGAAATTGATCTCAATTTACCTATTAGCGGCTCACTTAATGATCCAGAATTTAGTTTGGGAGGGGTGATTGTTCAGGTTTTTGTTAATTTAATTACTAAGGCAGTTACATCTCCATTTGCATTGCTTGGTTCTATAGCCGGTGATGGGGAAGAGTTGTCAGAGATAAATTTCCTGCCTGGCTATGGGCGAGTGGAACCTGAAGCTGAGAAACGATTGCAAGCATTATCTAAAGCATTGGCTGATCGTCCCGCACTAAAATTAGAGATTACTGGATACGCAGATCCAGAAAATGACCCAGATGGCCTTAAACGAGCGATGCTTGATCGTAAAGTTAAGGCTCAGAAGTTGTCAGAAGGAGCGGAGAAGGGTGAGTCTGAAGGTTCTTTGCAAGAAGTTAGTATAGAACCAGAAGAATATGAGGAATTTCTTGAGCTTGCTTACGAAGAAGAGAAATTTGATAAACCAAAAAATGCAATTGGCCTTACAAAATCATTACCTGTTCCTGAAATGGAGCAATTAATGCTAGCCAATATTAATGCTGGTGATGATGAGTTGCGTCAGCTTGCTGAACAGCGTGGTAAAGCTGCACGTGATTGGTTAGTTGAGAAAGGAGGAATTTCTAGTGACAGGGTATTTGTTTCAGAGCCTGAGATTGAATCTGAGGTTGATGGAAAGAAGCTTGGTAGTAAAGCAAAATTTACCATAAAATAATAGATTCTAACTATATAGTCGGTACATATGTTCAATACTTTGCTGTGATTACATGGTCACTTGGGCAACTTGGTATGTTAGTTATTCCAGATCTTATAACAAAGGCTTAAGTATAGGTTCCAGCTTTTCTCGTGCAATGCGGCCAACATGGGTGCTGGTGATTTCTCCGTTTCGATTGAATATGACAGTAAATGGTAATACTGCATAGCTATTACCAGCTGCTTCAGCAAGTTCCATAGCTTCAATTCCCCCTAAGAGAATTGGATAATTAACACCTATTTCCTTACTGTATTGCTGTACCTTACTTTTTTGATCAAGTGCTATACCAATAAAGAGTAACCCTTGATCACGTAACTCATCTTGAAGTTCTATAAATTCTGGCATCTCTCTTCGACAAGGCTCACACCATGTTGCCCAGAAATTTACTACCAAAACTTTCCCCTTCCACTGCGAAACAGGCTGATTTTTTCCTTGAAGGTCAGGTAAGGTGGTTCCTAGGATTAAATTTGCTCCATCATTTGTTGCAGGTGCACTTTGGGTCGTATGATTCGGTATGCTGCTAGTTATTTTGTTTTGTAATAAGAAGCCAGCAAATACAGCAAGTGCTGCTACACTTATATATAACAATGCTCTCCCAAGTGTAGTCATTTAGATTAGCACGGCATTTAGAATAGCAAGAAAGTCTTCCTTGTTTTGATAGCCAATAGTTCTGGCATCATAAATTTCACGACCATGGCGGTCAAAAAACAAAATACCGGGAGGCCCGAATAGCTTGAAGTGCTTGAGTAAAGTTTCATCATCAACTGTACCTTCAGTGACATCAACTTGTAGTAACACTACATTTCTAAGCCTATTCTTTACTTCTGTATCAGTAAACGTGAATCGCTCCATTTCCTTGCATGAGATGCACCAGTCAGCATAAAAGTCTAACATTACATATTTATTTTGTGACTCAGCAATACTATTATTAAGTTCTGCCAATGATTTTACTCGTTGGAATGAAAGGTGTTTAGAATTAATGATACTTTTTTTATTAGTAGAACTTTCATTGATACCAGCTAAATTTATTTTAGCTAGAGGCTGCAAAATATCACGGCTACCAGAGAGAACGCCTGCTAGCAAGGCAATACCAAATAATAATGCAATGATACCAACTCCTTTTAAAAATTTATGAAATCCAGAAGCCCTTGCAGGTAATGAATCAACAGCATGTAGGTAAATAGCAGATATTATAAGTAGAGTAGCCCACATCAACATGTGGACAGATGCTGGAATTACCGGTGATATCAACCAAATCGCTACGCCTAGAAGCAAAACGCCAAAAAAACGTTTAACTGATTCCATCCAAGGGCCTGCTTTTGGCAAAAATGCACCAGCAGATGCGCCTAGCAGTAAAAGTGGAACACCCATACCTAACGCCATCGCGAATAGAGCAGAGGCACCTAATACTACATCTCGGGTCTGGCTGATATATAGTAGTGCTCCAGCTAACGGGGCAGCCACACAGGGTCCAATAATTAGCGCAGATAGCGCACCCATTCCAAAGACACTAGTTAAATGCCCACCTTTTAAATGTCCTGCCTCTTCCGAGAGCTTACTTTGTAGTGAACTAGGTAACTGTAGTTCATAGAATCCAAACATAGAAAGAGACAAAGTTACGAAAACGAGTGCAAAGCCTCCTAGTACCCAGGCATTCTGTAGAGCAGCTGATAGCATTGCACCAGAGAGTCCAGCGGCTACTCCTGCAGCTGAGTAGGTGAGAGACATCCCCATAACATAGGCTAGTGCCAGGATAAATCCATGGCTTTTAGTAATATGTTTTCCTCTGTTTACAATTATTCCTGACAAAATTGGAAACATGGGAAATACACAAGGTGTAAAGGAAAGCAATAGGCCAATTCCAAAAAAGCTTGTAAGGATTAGCCAAAAATTACCACCTTCAAACATCTTGTTAATTTTTCTTGATTCAGATTCAACAGAGCGCTGCCTTCCTGAGGGCTGAAATAATTCTGCTGTTGGGTCTTTTTGTCTTGTATTTATGAAGTCGGTTGCTGCAGTTGCATCATTACTTACTGAGTCTGCTATCACACCAACTGCAGCTTTTGCAACTGGGAGAGTTAATTTAATTACTTTATCTATAGGTGCATAGCAAACACCTATTGGTTCATTACACCCCTGATAGGTTGCTGCAAGGGTAAGCTGATTTGATGCTGATATCTCACGTTTCAATGAAATTACAGCTTGAAATGGTTTGTAATAAACCTCTGTGTTACCAAAGGTTGGATCATTTTTCATTTTTCCCTGTGGCAGAGAAATTTTTTCTATTAATGTTCCTTTGCTTTCTGGTTTAAAAGCAATCTTATCTTTATATAGGTAATAATTTTTTGTCGGTTCAAATTCGGCAATCAAAGTACTTGCATTACGTACTTTTACTGTTAGTTTAAAAGCCTGATCGGGTGGTAGTAGTTTCTGTTCATTTTGCGTGAAATTGGCACCAAATTGTTTTAATTCAGATAATATACCTGAAGACTTTTCCTTTTCAGCAAAAGCGTTGAGACTAGTTATGCAGAATAACAATAAGAAAGTTCTAATCAGATACATAGGAAGCTAGTATTTATTTTTGTTTGAGGGTAGTGTTTCATCTGAAATCCACCGCAAGTATGCAGGTAGACCATTGCTTATTGAGACAGCAATAATTTCAGGTAGTTCGTCTGAATGAATTGCTTTTATTGTTTTTTCTACTTCTGTGTAGTGTTGTGCTAAAGTCTTAATAAATATTGGTAGTTCACTAGTAGTTTCAATTTTATCTTGCCATCGATAGATTGAAGTACATTTACCTTGAATGTTAACGCAAGCAGCTAACTTTTTACTGATTAATTCTTCTGCTAGTTTCAAGGCAGTTGTTTTGTTTGACATATTAGTTATAACAAGTATAGGGTCCATAGAAATTATTTAAGCCTGCTAATTTGGCAGCAGAATTTTACCTGTTTTTTGGTTTACCTGCTTTATCTGCAGAAATACCTTCCGCTACAGTGGGGTATCGAAGATTTATGTACAATTCATTCTTTATTCGTGAATTCGTTAGACGCCTTGATTCCTCCATAAATGACAACATACTACTCGAAATATACTTATGGGCATTGATACGAGCGATACGTGGCGGACGTGGTATACCAAAGAAGTCAGCAATCAGATCGAAATAATCACCCATCATTAAATTTGAGTCATCGCAAGCATTGTAAACCCTTCCTGGTTTTGCATAGCGTAATGCTGCAAAAATAATATGTACGAGATCATCAGCATGGATACTGTTAGTATAACTATCGTCATCTGGAAGCAGTACTGGGGCGCCTTCATGTAAGCGTTTCAATGGCAAACGATTGGCTGCGTAAATTCCTGGCACACGTAGAATTGATACACTTACACAGTTACGCGAGCCCCAATTACGTACTTGTTTTTCTGCGTCAGCTCTGCGTATTGAACGATCCATACGTGGTTTAATTTGCCATGTTTCATCTGTTCTAGCGCCGCAGCAATCTCCATATACTCCGCTAGTACTTATGTAGATAAACCGTTGTGGTAAAATTATCTTATTTGTAGCTGGTCGTTTTGTCAGTGACGCCAAGAGATTAGTAGTACGTATATCTCGTTTTCCATAGTTGGGCGGTGGTGCTAGATGTAATACAGCATGAGCTATTCCTGCGAGTTTACTAAGGGTATTAGGGTTGTCGAGATCACCAAGTACAGGGGTAATTCCATGTTGGCGAAGCTGGGGAGCGTTTTCCAAATTGCGACATAGGCCTATTAGCCTGTAGTGAGTACGTAACAAAGGAGCAGAACGTAAAGCAATATCACCGCACCCAATAAGTAAAAGTGTTAGTTTCATAGTGACTTATATGATTTTCCATTAGTTTTTTGTTGATCTGTCAATAATCCGATGTCTTATCGAATCACTATTCATCCTAGCAACCACGTTTTTAATGCAAAACCTGGAGAAACTGTTCTTCAAGCTGCATTACGAGAGGGTTTTCCACTTCCATATGGTTGTCGTAATGGTGCTTGTGGTACATGCAAAGGCAAAATCATACAGGGAAAGGTAGATTTTGGTAGGCATAATGATGATACGTTAACAGAAGTAGAAAAAAAGACAGGTATAGCATTGTTTTGCTGTGCCTCACCATTATCTGAATTAGTGATTGAGTGCCGTGAAATTGGAGCAGTTAAAGATATAAAAGTTAGAAAGCTTCCATGTCGAGTACAAAAAATGAAGCGGGTAGCGCCCGACGTCATGATAATTTCTCTCAAACTGCCTACAAATGAAAGGCTACAGTTTCTTGCCGGGCAATATATAGATATTCTGATGAAAGACGGTAAACATAGAAGCTTTTCCTTGGCAAATGCTCCTCATGACGATGCATTGTTACAACTTCATGTGCGTAATTATCCGGGTGGTGTATTTGCTGAACATACATTCTCTGGTATGAAGGAAAAGGATATTTTACGCTTTGAGGGGCCACTCGGTACATTCTTTCTTCGTGAGGATTCAGACAAGCCAATTATATTTGTTGCAAGCGGCACCGGTTTCGCTCCGGTTAAAAGTATTCTTGAGCATGTTTTTCATATTACTGAAACACGTGGAAACGACCGGCAAATGATGCTTTACTGGGGTGTTCGTACTAAAGCCGATCTATATTTAGCTGATCTTGCTGGAAGCTGGCAACAAAAATATGACAATTTTTGTTTTATTCCAGTTTTATCAGAAGCGTTACATACAGATGGCTGGCTTGGAAGAACGGGATTAGTGCATCAGGCTGTATTAGAAGATTTTGATAGTCTTTCCGGATATCAAGTATATGCCTGTGGATCACCGGTAATGGTAGGAGCAGCCCGTAAAGATTTTATAAATCTTCGTAGCCTGCCAGAAGGTGAATTTTTTTCAGATGCATTTACTCCTTCCCCGGCTAATAAATAAATCAGTCTTTGTTGATCAATAGTTTAGCAGGGGTGGTATCAAGAATTTTGCCAGATAATTTTCCTGATTCTGGCTTCTGGGATGCTTCAAGTCCCTTTGTATAGTGATCTTTGGCTATTTCAGGCTTGCCAATTTTTTCATTTAATAGCGCTAGCATGAGATGTGCTTCATAGCTAGACTTTATCGCAATACTTGATTCCAAATAGCTTTGTGCTTTACCCCATAGCTCACATCTTATGCAAAGCTTTCCAAGAGTAAGCAATAAATTAAAATCGTTCGGATAGAATTTCAACCACCATGTTTCAGCATATTCAATTTGTCTTGTTACATTACCCTTCATGCAATCGGCATAGATACTAACCAATTCTGAGTTCCAATGTGCATTTAAGCTTTTTTCAATGATTTGCTGAGCTTTTGTACAATCACCTAATGCAATATGTGCCTGTGCTCCAAAATACGCAATTGTATTATTTTCCTTTTCTACTGAGGGCATATTTCTCCAGTATCTCTGAAGTAATTGTTTATTCCATGCAATATTCTTAAAGTTTTCCAGATGGGCCCGATGTCGTAATTCCTCAGCCAATGATTTATTTAAAGAACTTCGCTTTACAAGTTGATCAACTAGGTCTAAAACTTTTTCCCAATTATTGGCTTGTTGTTGTGCTTTTAGTTCTAACCGTAGTATTGCGTTTTGCTGATTTTTCTCCACGGTATCTAAGTTGTGTAAAATGTTTAATGCTTCTTCATAATGGTTTTCATCCAGCAACAGTTCAGCTTTGGTAATAGCATGTAAAGCTGTTTCATCGGGAGCCTTGTTCTCTAATACATTAATAAATTCATCACGTTGAGAATATCTACTGAGCTCGTGGGCAGAACGTGCTGCAATGGCAGCATTAATTGCAATATATTCAGAGGACTCTTTAAATTTCAGTGCCTTATTAGCAGTCTTCTCAGCTTTAGTATAGCGTCCTTCCAAGAATTCTTTCATCCCACTAAGCAAGGTTACATGTGCTGCTTCATGACGTTTTCGGATTCGGAATTTACGTACCTTAGTTGGTAATCCCAGGGTAGCAATTATAAGTCTTACTATAAAATAGCAAATAAAAAATAATGCAACTAATAACACCAACAGCATATTGAGTGAAAGTTCAATACGATATTCTTGTGCTACTAGTAACACATACCCACTATTATATTTAGCTGCAAACGCAATTACTCCTGCAGCTAAAATTAATGTCAGTAGCCAGAAAACAAGTTTCATTTATTCTCCCTCCCCCACTGCTTCACCTATCTCTCCTTCCATTGATGCCTCCTTCCCCACTTCTTCCTCTGATTTAACTTCTTTTTCTCCATTTCCCCCCACTTCAGCCTTGGCTTCTGCTTCAGCCTCGGCTTTTGCCTGAGCTGCTGCTTCAGCCTCGGCTTTTGCCTGAGCTGCTGCTTCAGCCTCGGCTTTTGCCTGAGCTGCTGCTTCAGCCTCGGCTTTTGCCTGAGCTGCTGCTTCAGCCTCGGCTTTTGCCTGAGCTGCTGCTTCAGCCTCGGCTTTTACTTGCTTTTGTTCGGCTATTTTAGAATTAATTGATGCATTTGCTGTTTCTTTTTTCGTGGCAAGGCGGTACTTGCGTACAGCATTATAGCTTGTTGAAATATCAGGTGAATCAATGAAAATTTCGTTGCTATGCAATTGGTTTAAAGTTTCTAGCATACTGGTGCCGAGCTTAGTTTCATTATTGAAATGCTTATTGATCCACTCAATAGAAGTCTTAAGATAAGCCTTAAAACTTACTGCATCACGAGCAAGTAAAGCGTTATGCGCCGCCAATAGACGTAATTTTAGGTTTTCACGCAGAAAATATGAATGTGATGGTGGTGGTATATCTTGTTTGCCTACATATTCAATACGTACTAGTTTTTTAATATCGGTCCAAATTTCCAGCAATAATTCTTGTACCATTCCTAGCATTCCTTCCGATGCTTTAGGATTATGAGGGGCATCGTCAGCTTTTGGTGGAAGAGCTGCTTCCATTGCTAGTGGTAATTGATTTACTGATTCAGCAAGGCTATCAAGACGTTGGCTAATATCCACGGTATCTACTATAGGTACAGCTTTGAGCAGATCAATGTCTTTTACCAGAATATTTTGTAGATGAGATATTTGTGGATGGTTAATGCGTTGCAATCTTACATTAGCCTCTTGCATTGCGACCAAGGCAGATTTTATATTATTGGTCAGCCGTGTTTGTTGATTTGCAATTAGTAACAGTTGCTCCACTTCCTCCATGGTTGTTTCATTACGATTAGGTGCAAGGTCTTCATAAAGTCCTTCCAATATTTTTTGTTTATCTACAGATTCTGTTAAACCAACTTCAAGCAATTTAAG
>Ga0265303_10002457_pt1 | contig 11473 bp, 12 predicted proteins | sample Helome_2_FD_192494 | JGI IMG/M metagenome (GOLD analysis project Ga0265303, IMG submission 192494) | Marine sediment microbial communities from subtidal zone of North Sea - Hel_20160317 (Illumina Assembly) | ecosystem: Environmental > Aquatic > Marine > Subtidal zone > Sediment ...
TTCAACAGCTCTTTGTAGCAGCGCGCAATGCGGTCCTCGGCCTCGGGGCTGTCGAACCAGCCCAAAGCCCGCGGGTCGTCGGTGATGTGTTCGCTCAACCAGTCTGTGAGTTTCAAGTCGTTCTCCTAAGCCAGCGTTCGAGCCGAGGCCAAAGTCCAGTGCGATCCAAGAGCGGGTTCATCCAGCCCGTACTGATGCAGTACCCGGAATCGTGGGGTGCCCGATGATGCCACGCATGCTCCTCCGGGCGCAAAGCCAGGCGTAGGCGCTGAAGAAACTGCGCCAGCCTCGGAGCCCGCGACATGTGTGCCCATTTGTGAACCTGATTGGCCCAGGAACCGACGGCGGCCATCGTCCAAACTACGGCCACGGCCGCGGCGCCGAGCCCGGACTGAACGCTGGGCGCCAACAAGGCCAGGATCACCAGGGCGAGCGCGGAGAAAAAGCAAGGCTCGCCGTTGGTCTCGATCCAGTCGTGCTCGACCATCCGCCTCGGATCGACGTGGTGCTCTCGAAAGGCGCGGATGAGGAGGGGCCCGAGGACCGGTGTGGCTGCGTCTCCGAACCGGTCGCAGGCCCAGTGAACGACTCCGCTCAGCAAATCGATCGTCGCGACGCCGAGGGGAAGGGCGATCAAGACGGCGAGCCACCATCCCCTGGCCGCGAAGTGAGCGAGGCTCGCGCCCACCCAAACCGTCAGGACGACAGAAGCGAGGATCGAGGCGGCCAGGACTGCGCGGCGTGTTCGCTGGGGCATGCGTAGAGCAACTCTAGAGTCGGTCCTCCTCGGACGCCATGAGGCTTCGCGCTCCTGTGCGATTCGACCGGCCCGGTTACAGGCTGGCAGCGGGTACTGGCGTGTACTCGTCTTCGTCCTTCCCCCAGGACACGCCGATCCCAAGGCCGAGCACGGGGCCCTTGATGCCGACGCCGCTCACGGTGACGGGCGCAATGACGTACCCCGCGCGCAGGTCGAGGCCCAACCAGAACTCCTTGCGCAGCCTCCAGTAGAGCAGCGCGCGAAGGTATGCGCTCGAGACGAACTCGTCGCGCGGGCCCACTCGGCCCCAGCCGAGGTCAAACATCGCACCTGCGCCAAACCAGTGGTCCCAGTCGCCGGTGCCCCAGAGGGCGCCGATGGTTCCTCCGACGTTGCGCATTTTTAGATCCTCGGGCGTTCCGTCCTTGCGCCCAAAGCGTGCGAAAAGCTCACCGGCCAGGTGCACGCACTTCGCCGATGGCCTCCAGAACGACCCCAGCCCAAACCCCGTGAGCGCGGCGTCCGCGTTTGGATAGATACGGGTGCTGGACGAGATGTCGGCGAAAAGCCTCGGCGCTTCGCCCTTTGAAGCCGTCTGCGCCATCGCCCCCTCGGGGCCGAAGAGCAAAGCCATGGCGAAGATCATGGGAATCATCCAGATCGTTCGTCGCCTGTGGATAAGCAGGGAAGATTGGCCAGCAGCTTCGCGGGACGCTAGGGGCCGTGAGAAACGTCGGCGTTGGTTCCGCGGTCGCCGAATCATAGCCAGCCTTTGCGTTTGAAGAAGTACAGCATCCCCACCGCGACCGAGACGAGCACGCCCCAAAAATAGAAATAGCTATATTTGAAGTGCAGCTCTGGGAGGTATTCGAAGTTCGTTCCATAGATGCCGGCGATGAAGGTCAGCGGGATGAAAATGGCGGCGAAAATCGTGAGCACTTTCATGATGTCGTTCATGCGATTGGCGACAAGCGAATTGTAGATGTTGAGCTGGTCGGAAAGCATGTCGCGGTAGGTGTCGATGGCCTCCGACGCGCCCGAGACGATGTCCAAGAGATCCTTGAGGAACGGCCGCGTTTGCTCCCGAATGAGCTCGCTGTCGAGCTTCGAGAGCATGGTGATGGCTTCACGGGCCGGTCGCGTCGATTTCCGCATGAAGGCCATTTCCCGTTTCAGCGCGTTGATTTCAGAAATCACGGAGGGGTCTGGATCACTCAAGACCCGTTCTTCGAGGTCCTCGACCTTCTCCCCGACCTTTTCGACGATGTAAATGTAGTTGTCGACAACGGTGTCGAGTAAAGCGTAGGCCAGGTAATCGACGCCGGAGACTCGAATCCTGCCTTTTCGTTTCCGGATCCGCTCGCGCACTGGCTCGAAGACATCTCCCGGACGCTCTTGGAAGGTCAACAAGAAAGTTTTGCCGAGCACGATGCTGAGCTGCTCGGCCCTGATCATCTGACGCTCCTCATCGTAGCGCAGCATCTTGAGCACGATGAACAGGTAGTTGTCGAACTCCTCCATCTTGGGGCGTTGCCCCGTGTTCAAGATGTCTTCCATGAGAAGGGGATGCAGATCGAAGATTCTTCCGATCTCCTTGATTTGATTTGTGTCGTGTAGGCCGTCGACGTTAATCCAAGTGACCGTTTGGGTCTTGGCAAAGTCGGCGCCCTTCGCGATGCTCTGAAGCGTATCTTCCTGGAGCTCACTTCCGTCGTAGTCGATCAACCGGATGCGGATCTGATCGGTTTTCTTTTCGCCGATGAACACCAACGAGCCCGGAGGGAGACCGCGGCTCTCGTCGCGCTTCTTGTAAAACCTTGCCATGCAAGATCACCTAACCGTGTGCCGTTTGCCGGTCAAGAGTGGTCGAGTGTCGCGGCAGGCTTTCTACGATCTAGCTTGGCCCGCGGCCGACCGATCGAGAAACCAGATGAGCTCGCCGACTGGCTCGATACTGGCTGCGGGCACTCCGCTTCCGCCCGCACGGATGGCGCTGAGGATATGGGCCTTTTCATGCCCTGCCACGAGAAAGGCGGCTCGACGGCAGCTCTCGAGCACCGGATAGGTCATCGTGATGCGAACCTCAGGTCGACCGTGCGGCACGGCAACGACCCAGCGCGCTCGCTCTTCCAGAACCGGCTCACCGGGCAAGAGCGATGCGGTGTGGCCGTCCGGCCCTAGGCCGAGCACGTTGATGTCGAACAGCGGCATCGCCGCATCCAACACGGTTCCCCCGTACGCCTCCTGCAGCGTCCGCTCGTAGCGCAAAGCAGCTTCCTCGGGCGTTCCGTCGACAGGCACCGGAAAGACATTCCCTGGTGGCACCGGTGCTTTCGCGAGCATCGCCTCGACCGTCATTCGGTAGTTGCTGTCCTGGTGGTCGTGGGGAACGAAGCGTTCGTCTCCCCAGTACCAGAAGACCCGCTCCCAGGGAAAACGCGTTCGAAACTCGGAAGACGCGAGGAGCTCGTAGAGCATCCTGGGCGTCGAACCGCCCGAGAGTGCGACCCGGAACGGACCCTTCGATGCAAGCGCCGCTGTCGTCATCCATTCGGCGACGTGGCGTGCTAGCGCTCGTGGATCGTCGAGTATTTCGGTTCGTCCGCGCATTCTCCCCAGTTCGTCCCCCTGTGTTGGTTAGATGGTTGCACGGACGCACAGCTGTTCGAGCTCGCCGTGCGTCTTGAGGCTCATTTGTCCGGTTTTTCGAGATGCCCGCCAAACTGGTGGCGCATGGCCGAAAGAAGCTTGTTGGCGAAATCCGCTTCGCCACGAGAGCTGAACCGCTCATAGAGGGCGGAGGACAGCACGTGCGCCGGCACAGCCTCATCGATGGCGGCTTTGATCGTCCAACGCCCTTCACCGGAGTCCGAAACGCGTCCTTCGAAGGCCGAGAGCGCGGGATCCTCAATCAGCGCGGCGGCCGAGAGATCGAGGAGCCAGGAAGCGATCACGCTGCCCCGTCGCCAGAGCTCGGCAATGTCCGTGAGATCAAAATCGTATTGGTAGTGCTCCGGGTGGCGAAGCGGCGTGGTTTCCGCGTCGACCGCGTCTGTCTTCTTCCCGATGTTTGCCGCTTTGAGAATCGCCATTCCCTCGGCGTACGCGGCCATTACGCCATACTCGATTCCGTTGTGTACCATCTTGACGAAATGACCGGCGCCGTTCGGACCGCAGTGCAAGTAGCCTTGCTCGCTCGTCCCACCCGCCGTTTCTCGTCCCGGGGTGCGAGGGATTTCACCTCGTCCCGGTGCCAGGGTGGTGAAGAGAGGGTCCAAGTGCTGCACCGTGTCGGTCTCGCCGCCGATCATCATGCAGTAGCCCCGCTCGAGCCCCCAGACGCCGCCGCTGGTGCCGACATCCACGTAGTGAATGCCCTTCGGGGTAAGCTCGTCAGCCCGGCGGATGTCGTCGATGTAGTAGCTGTTGCCGCCGTCGATCACGATATCGCCCGGGTCCAGATGAGGAACCAGATTGGCGATGGTCTCGTCGACCACACCCGCCGGGACCATCAACCAGACCGCGCGGGGCTTCGCCAGCTTCTCCGCCAGCTCTGCGAGGGAGGTCGCGCCGACCGCCTCTTCACCGACCTCCTTCTCGCCGACCAGGTCCGCGACCGCTTTCGCCGACACGTCGTACGCGACGCATTCATGGCCGCCTTTCAGCAGGCGACGCACCATGTTGGCTCCCATGCGGCCGAGGCCGATCATTCCCAATTGCATTTGCTAGTGCTCCTCCGCGTGCCGAATGTAGCGCCGGACCCGCGCGTTCGTCGAGGGGTCATATTCGAGCCTCGGTTCCGTCGCGCTCGCCAGTTCCGGAACGAGATGCAGGGTCACTGCTGGTCAAGTCGACAGTCCTGGACCATAGCGTCGATAGGGAACCCCGATTGGACTTGGCCACACATACTCCGAACCTGACTCGCCTGATCTGGATCGCGGTGATCGTAGTTTCGGCTCACGTTGGAGTCATCATCATTCGGCACGTCGGTCGTCGGGTGCTCTCGTCGCGTCTCGGATCCGAGGCGAAGGCTCAGACGGTGACCGGTTTTGCTCAGAGCCTTCTCGTGTTCGTCTTGTACTTCGGAGCCTTCGGGTTTGGGCTGGACGAGCTCGGCGTCCCACTCACAACCTACCTTGCGGGGGCTTCGGTGATCGGTCTCGCGGTGAGCTTTGGTTCGCAAGGCGTCGTGCAGGACGTGATCACGGGCCTTACGGTCGTATTCTCGGACACTCTCGACGTCGGCGACATGGCCAATGTCGGGGGACAGGTCGGCATCGTGGAGCGCATCGGCATGCGCTTCACGACGCTGATCGGCTTCGCGGGCGAGCAGGTGTTCGTCCCCAACCGCACGATAGCCAACGTAATCAACTACCCAGACGGCTACATTCGGGCCTATGTCGACGCCCGGGTTCCGAGCACCGACGAGGACACACGCACCAAAGCCATGGAGCTTCTCGGTCGAACTGCGCATGCTGCATACGAACAGTATCCGGGCGTTTTGCTGGTCGCGCCGACGGTCGAGGGCTTTCGCGAGACCAGCGCAGGTTATGGTTATGTGCGCATCAAGTTTCGCGTCTGGCCCGGTCAGAGCCAGTTGATAGAAGGCCCGATCAAAGAGGGCATCGCCAATGCTCTCAAGCAGCTCGATGCGAGCTACGCGCCGTGGATGGTTTCCGTCTACTATCGCGCCGGGTCAAATGAGTCCAAGCCCGGAAATCGGCTTCCCCGCCCCGCTGTGTTGCGCGAGGAGTCTCGCAGGGGCGCGCCCAAGAGCGCGGCGCCGAAGACCCACGCAAGTTGATGTCGTGTCATGCTTGGCCTCCCTCCAAACGGCGGGCTCACTTCGTCGATTCGCGATCGAGCAGTTGGCGTTTTCTGCGGATTCCCCATCGGTAGCCGCTCAGGTCGCCATCGGTGCGGACGACGCGGTGGCAGGGAATGATTACCGCGACCGGATTGGCCGCGCAGGCTCCGGCCACCGCTCGAGCCGATTTGGGCCGCCCGATGCGCGCGGCGACCTCTTTGTACGACGCGGTCTCTCCCGCGGGCAGGCCACGCAAGGTTCGCCACACCAGCTCTTGAAACGCGGTGCCGCGCACATCGAGTGGAAGCTCGAAAAGCTCCGACTTGCCATCTAGATAGCCCACTGTCTGCTCCACCCATCGCTCGAAGTCCGAGCCCAGATCTGACGCTTCGAACACCGCCCTCGGAAATCGACGTTTTAGATCCTCGGTGAGCGCATCGCGAGAGGCACCGAACAGAACCGCGCAGATACCGCGGTCGGTTGCTGCAACTACGACGAGGCCTAGAGACGACTCTCCGAACGCGTATCTGATCTCGACCCCCTGCCCACCCTTGCGTAGCTGGGTGGCGGTCATCCCGTGCCGGCCCGTGCTCGCTTCGTAGAACCGGCTCGATGCGCCGTACCCCGAATCGTAAATCGCCGTGGTGACGTCCTTGCTCGTTTCCAGGTTCTTTGCGGCGATCTTGGCTCGATGGGCCATCGCATATTGCTTCGGGGTCACTCCGACGACGCGCTTAAACACCCTGCTGAAGTGAAAGGGGCTCGAACCGACGGCCCGCGCAAGCTCGCTGAGCGTCGGCTCGCTCTCGGCAGCCTGGATGAGGCGGCACGCCTCGACGATCCGATCCCGCTGACGTTCGTACGGCGCCGTCGACTCCGGCGTGCAGCGCTTACAAGCTCGAAAGCCCGCCAGCTTGGCCTCCGATGGCGCTCGGTAGAATGAGACGTTCTTCCGCAACGGCGTCCGTGCACCGCACGATGGTCGGCAGAAGACGCCGGTTGTGCCCACGGCATAGACGAATGCGCCATCCGCACGGGCGTCCCGTTCCACGACCGCTCTCCAGCGGCAATCGTCGGGGTTTTCGGTCGATCGTATCGATGGACGGGGCACCGGGTCGAAGTGTCGCACGAGAGCTCTCCCTGTTGCTGAGGCAAGTTCAGTAGACGGACCTGGGACCAGGATCATCCCGTTTCTTGCTGCTGAAACAAAAGGAGGCGGTCGATGCGTCCACCGCCCATCCGTGCGAGCTCGTTGAAATCTTTGTGGACAGGCGTCACCGGGGCTGTATTCTCAGCGCCCCGGAAGCTGCAAAAGGCGAAAGCCACATGATCACCTACGACGATAGCATTGTGATCGAGGCTCCGTTACCCGAGGCCTTCGCCTACGTGAACGAGCTCCGCACCATGCCCGACTGGCTCACCGGCCTGGTCGAAGTTCGCAACGTGATTGGAACTGGAGTCGGACAGCAGTGCGATTGGACGTTCAAGATGATTGGGGTCCAGCTACGCGGCGCGGCCGTCGTCGTCGATTGTGTGCCCAATGAGTGGTGCACCCATCAATCCATTGGCATGCTCAGCAGCGAATGGACGAACATCGTCGAGGCCCACGAAGATGGCACCAAGCTCACCGTCAAGGTCGAATACACGCTCCCAGGAGCGGTGCTTGGAAAGCTGGCCGAGCACCTGACGGTTCGCCGTATGAAACGAGATCTCCGTTCCTCTCTTTTGAATGTGAAAGACATGCTCGAGGGCTAGGCGGAACGGCTTCTCTTCGGAAATCCTTGTTCAGAGCTCCGCGGTTTCGGTATAGTCGGCCGAATCATGCCGGCTCGACAACTCACGGTCCTCGGTGGTCATCCCACAGGCCCCGCCGCAACGATCCGCAAAGACAACTGGTGGGTGTCGCCATTGGCGACGCTGTCCGTGCTCACCATCTTTTCCGTTTACGTGACCTGGGCCGCTTTCCAGGGCGAGAACTACTACGCCAATCCCTACCTCAGTCCACTCTATTCACCCGTCCTTTATACCGACCCCTCCGTCCCGGGCGCGGCGCCTATCGCTCATGCCTGGTTGGGGGCATGGCCAGCCTGGTGGCCGAATTTCCTGCCGGCGTCGCCTGCGCTTCTCATTCTCTTCTTTCCCGGGGTGTTCCGCTTCACCTGTTACTACTACCGCAAGGCGTACTACCGCGCGTTCACCGGGTCCCCTCCGGCATGTTCCGTGAATCCGGTTACCAATCGCAGGTATCGGGGTGAAACCGCCTGGCTCATTTTCCAGAACCTCCATCGCTATGCCCTCTACTTCGCCGTGGCATATATCTTCATCCTTTACTACGACGCCTTCATTTCGCTTTTTCGCAATGGGGAGTTTGGCATCGGCGTCGGCAGCGTCGTGCTGTTCCTGAACGCGACGTTTCTCGGTGGCTACACCTTTGGTTGCCATGCGCTTCGGCACCTAGTCGGAGGCGGGATGGACTGCCTGTCGTGCGGGGAGAAAACGGTTCGCTACGGCGCGTGGAAAAAGGTGAGCTGGCTCAACGCCCGGCATCCCAACTTCGCCTGGATCAGCCTCTGCTGGGTCGGGTTTACCGACGTCTATGTCCGGCTGGTCTCGATGGGCGTGATCACCGACCTCAATACTTGGACGAACTAACGGCCGATGAACGTAGGCGAGATTCAGACTTTCGAACACGATGTGCTCGTAATTGGCGCGGGGGGGGCGGGCCTTCGCGCTGCCATCGAATGCAGCGCGCGGGGCCTCAACACGGGCGTCATTTCGAAGAGCTTGCTCGGCAAGGCGCATACCGTCATGGCCGAAGGCGGCATGGCTGCCTCGCTCGGCAACGTCGACCGGCGCGACAACTGGAAAGTCCACTTTCGCGATACCATGCGAGGCGGGAAGTTCCTGAACCAGTGGCGCATGGCTGAGCTGCACGCAAGGCAGGCGCCCGAGCGCGTTCGCGAGCTCGAAGAGTGGGGGGCGGTGTTCGATCGTACCCCAGATGGTTTGATCAATCAGCGGAACTTCGGCGGCCATCGCTACCCGCGGCTTGCGCACGTCGGCGACCGAACCGGCCTCGAGCTCATCCGGACGCTTCAAGACCATGGGGTCCACCAGGGCATCCACTTCCACATGGAGTGCACGGCCCTTCGGCTCCTGCTCGACGCGGGCCGCATTGCGGGCGCCGCAGGGTATTGGCGCGACACCGGTCGATTTGTTCTCTTCCGCACGCCCTGCGTGATTATGGCCACGGGTGGCGGAGGCAAGGCCTGGAACGTCACCAGCAACTCTTGGGAGTACACCGGTGATGGAGCGGCCCTTGCGTACGAGGCTGGGGCGGAGCTCATGGACCTCGAGTTCACCCAGTTCCATCCGACCGGGATGGTCTGGCCGCCCTCGGTTCGCGGCACCTTGGTCACCGAGGGGGTTCGCGGCGACGGCGGCATCTTGCTCAACACCAAGGGCGAGCGCTTCATGTTCAACTACATCCCGAAGCGCTTCGCTTCGGAGACGGCGGACACGATTCTCGAAGCGGATCGATGGCCCGACGACCCCAGCGCACGCCGTCCGCCAGAGCTTCTTACGCGGGATGTGGTCGCGCGGGCGATCCGAGCCGAGGTGCAGGCCGGCCGCGGCTCACCGCATGGCGGCGCGTTCCTCGACATCGCATCGCGCCGGCCTGCCGATGCGATCCGGCGAAAGCTGCCGTCGATGTACCACCAGTTCAAAGAGCTCGCGGAGGTCGATATCACCACGACGCCGATGGAGGTTGGCCCGACGCTTCACTATTTCATGGGCGGGATTCGCGTCGATGCAGACTCGCAGCAGACGAATGTGCCCGGCCTGTTCGCCTGCGGCGAGTGTGCGGCGGGGTTGCACGGCGCGAACCGTCTCGGCGGCAACTCGCTCTCCGACCTGATCGTCTTCGGGCGCCTCGCCGGCATCGGTGTCGCCGCGTATCTTTCAGAGCAGGGGAGGACCCCGCGCGCCGACGACGAGCAAATCATTGCAGCGTTCCGCGAGGCGACGGGCATCTTGAACCGAGAATCGGGTGAGAATCCCTACCTGATGCACGAAGCGATTCAGGACGTGATGAGCAGCCACGTTGGCATCGTTCGAACCGGAGAAGAGCTCCAAACCGCGGTCGAGCAGCTCCAAGTCTTGAAGGCCCGTGCCCAGAACCTCAAGGCGCCGGGGACCAGCCAATACAATCCGGGCTGGCACGAGGCGCTGTCGGTGAAGTCGCTCCTGGTCGTCGGCGAGGCCGTGGCTCGCGCCGCGTACATGCGCGAGGAAAGCCGGGGCGCACACACGCGCCTCGACTTCGAGGGGGAGCGCGAGGAGTGCGGACGCTTCAACATCGTCACGAAGAAGGGGCCGAGCGGTGAGATGCAAGTCTCTAAGGTGGAGCGCCCGGAGCCGCCGAAGGAGCTTGCGGCGATTGCCAATGCGACGCTCGAAGAGCTCGAAGGAGGTCAAGTCGTATGAGCCCACGCAAGTTCAATATTTGGCGCGGTGATTCTCACGGAGGTGAGTTCAACGCCTACGACGCGGACGTCGACGAGGGGATGGTCGTCCTCGACGTGTTGCATCGAATTCAGGCTCTTCAGGCCAACGATTTGGCGATCCGGTGGAACTGCAAAGCGGGGAAGTGCGGTTCCTGCAGTATGGAGATCAACGGCCGGCCGCGGCTTGCGTGCATGACGCGCATGAACAGTTTCGGGCCGGACGAGGTGATCACGGTGCAGCCTCTGAAGGCATTCCCAATCATCAAGGACCTCACCTGCGACGTTTCCTGGAACTACGAGCAGAATAAGCGGATCGCACCGTTCAAGCCCAAGCCACGCGGTCGCGATGGAGAGCACCGGATGTACCAAGAGGACGTGGATCGGGTGCAAGAGTTTCGGAAGTGCATCGAGTGCTTTCTGTGCCAGGACGTCTGTCACGTGGTTCGCGACCGCGATCGCAAGGACGCGTTCGTCGGCCCGAGGTTCATGATCCGTCTCGCCAGCTTGGAAATGCATCCTTTGGACGACGAAGACCGCATTCCGGAGATCAAAAAGGAATACGGCTCTGGCATGTGCAACATTACGCGCTGCTGCACCGAAACGTGCCCGGAGCACATCAACATCACCGACAATGGAATCATTCCCCTCAAAGAGCGTGTGGTAGATCGATACTACGACCCACTTGCCCGCTTGGCGCGGCTCTTCGCGGGGCGTACAATGCGCACGAAGACACGTTCGGAGGAGCAGTCAGAATGACCCATCGTTTCGAGCTCAAGCGCATTTCCGCCGACGCCATCGGACGCTCTGTCGAGCGAGCCGAACACTACCGACTGCTCAACGACCCGGAGCAAGCCGAGAGCATTTGTCTCGACGTCTTGGCGGTCGATGATCGCAACGAGCCGGCGCGGGTGCAGTTGATCTTGTCGCTCACCGACCAGTTTCGGGGAGGTGGTGGGACGCACGCTGTCCGTCGTGCGAATGAGCAAGTTGCTAAGCTTGCGGGTGAGTACGCGCGGGCATATTACGCCGGGCTCGTGGCGGAGCGACAGGGCCGGGCTCATTTGTTGCGTGGCGGGATGGCGCGCACGTTTGCTTATGAAGGGCTCGACGAGGCGATGCAGCACTACGAGCAGGCGGAGGCGCTGAAGCCGCCCGGAGTCGACGATGCAATTCTCAGGTGGAATGCCTGCGCCCGGACGATCGAGCGCGAACGCCTCCAGCCGCGGCGCGAAGAGCCTGAGCACCTGCTTGAGTAACAGCGCGTGAACGCTTCAACGCCTGATTCGCCCGAGCAAAGAGCAGGGCGCTTGATCCGACGGGATCCACTTCTGGAGCGCTACGCCTCTGTCGTTTCGCGCCGCGCGCAGAAGGTGGAGGCAACGCGCCTTCGCTTGACCG
>Ga0265303_10002458_pt1 | contig 11472 bp, 7 predicted proteins | sample Helome_2_FD_192494 | JGI IMG/M metagenome (GOLD analysis project Ga0265303, IMG submission 192494) | Marine sediment microbial communities from subtidal zone of North Sea - Hel_20160317 (Illumina Assembly) | ecosystem: Environmental > Aquatic > Marine > Subtidal zone > Sediment ...
GTGCACCACCTGCAACGATGGCGACCTTTCCCTCAAGAGTATTCATTCATATTTTCCGTTGTGTGTGCATTAGGCAGAGCGGGGCTTAAGAGGCTGAATATGTCCACAGAGAACCCAGACCGAGAGAACCGTCATAATCGCCAATCCAGCCCCGACCGCGAACGCAGGAGCGTAACTATTCACGGTGATGACTGGGATCAGGAAGTTCAGCAGGACCACTGCGAGTTTCGCGGCCGTTCCTGCAAAACCGGCAAGCGAGCCAACGGACTTGCCGCTGTAGAAATCACTCGGCAGTGTTTGAATGTTCCCGACAGCGGTTTGAAATCCGAAGAGTATAGCGGCCATCAGCAACACAGCTATCATCGGCGTCGCCGCTTTGATAGTCATCAACAGTGAGACGAGCATGATGAGGCCGCCCAAACTGATGACGAATTTTCGTGCCTTATTGACGGTCCAGCCGGCGCTGATCCGGTTTTGCGCCAATAGCCCGCCGAACCAGGCGCCGAACATTGCTCCGACATAGGGTATCCAGGCAAAGCGCGCAATCTCGGCCACGCCGAAGCCATAGGTCTCATTCAAATAGAGCGGCAGCCAGCCGACAAACAGCCACCAGATCGGATCGAGGAAGAACGAGGCCATGATGACGCCCCAGCTTTCTTTACGCGACAGGATTTCACGCGACGTTGGCGCGTATTCGGCGGCCTCGTGCGTCTCGGTATTGCGCTGGCCGGTCAGGATATATTCCCGCTCCGCCTCGCCTAGCCAGGGATGGCTCTCAGGCCCGGATTTGTAGATGACCAGCCAAGGCACTAGCCAAAGCAGGCCGAGCACACCAATCATGATGAAAGTGGCTTGCCAACTGCCGAACCAAATAAAAAGTAGCCCGACAATGGGTGCCGAGACTATGCCGCCGATGGCTGCGCCGGAGTTGAAAATGCCCTGTGCGAGCGCGCGTTCTTTAATCGGAAACCACTCGGCATTGGCCTTGGTCGCGCCAGGCCAGTTTCCTGCTTCTGATACGCCCAGGAGGCCGCGGAATATCGAGAAGGTCATCATCGAGTTGGCGAAGGCGTGCAGAATGGTTGCCAGCGACCAAACGCCGATCGCGAGGACGAAACCGAGGCGCGTACCGATCCAGTCGAAGATCTTGCCAAATAAGGTCTGACCGAACGCATAAGCGAACGTAAAGATGTTGATGATGATGGCGTAGTCGGTTTTGGTCAGGCCTAGCTCGGTAGAGATCTCAGGCCATAGAACCGCGAGGGCGCCCCGATCGATGTAGTTGATAATCGTTGCAAGCGCGACAAGGCTGACAATTACCCATCTGAGTTTGCCTATTTTCATGAATCCCCCTGGTTCATAGAAGTGGTGCGGCGAAGGGCGGTGAACGCCACCACAGTTGACGAATCGTAAATTGGGCTAGCTGATTTTTCAACCAATTTATGGGAAAAAGACCGAAATTGGTCTAAAAAATTGGTATTAGTCAGGCTCGGGCCCCGTTGCCCGTGCTGCGAGCGTCCGCTTAGCCGCCCTGGCCGGGCGCCACACTGTTGAGGTAGCGTTGCCGGCTTTCCGTCACCTGCTTGCGCAGTTCCTCGAGGGCCTGCTCTTCGGTCACGTCGATCATGGACCCAAGCAAGCCCCTGAAGTGGGCCTGCATGGATTGCCGTGCTGCCGCCGGGTCTCGATTGCGTAGCGCATTGAGTACATCCGCATGTTCTGTGTGGCGGTGTCCCGCATCCTCGATCGCACAGATGGAGTCGTGTACCTCCTTGACCGCAGGCACATCAGTCCGAATTTTCCAGAGCGACTCGACGACATAACGAACTGCGGCATTGCCGGACGCTGCCGCGATCGTCAGATGAAACTCACGATCTGCAATTTGGGCGGCCTCCGCTTCTGCCGGATCGTCATTCGACATCGTCTCAACCAGTTCTCCGAGCTTCGCCAGGGTCTCGTCGCTGATTAGTCCGGCAGCTAGCGCGGCGGCCTCAGACTCGAATAACAGCCTGGCTTCGGTAAGCTCAAATGCAGTGACATTTGGCAGGCCCCGGGCCCCTGTCTCCACCGGGTCCAGGACATAGACGCCAGAGCCTGTCTTGATCTTAATGTGGCCCAGCGCCTGCAATACGATCTCAGCTTCCCGGACCGTGACCCGACTGACATCAAATTGCTCGGCGAGCTCACGTTCGCCGGGAAGTCGACTGCCCGGTGGAAATGCGCCGTCCTTGATCAGTTTCTTGATCTGGTCGGCTACAGAGTGATAAAGACGCTTATCTTTCATTGTTCTTTGTCTCGCACGAAATCGGTAGGACCGCTTGTCAGTCAGTTCTCACGACAATAATTTACAGAAACGCCACAAATATCAAGTGCCGGCTCTTTCTTCGTCACCGATCTGTGTGGGGAGGTGCCTCAAGAGTTCGCGCAAATGCCGCGCGCAACCGGCCTGAACAATAGTGTTTACGGGGAGTTCTTCCTGATCATGACGATGCCGTACAGCGCTGTTCCACCAATAACGCATACCGATTTAGACCAATTGGAATAAGCAATAGGTTGACAAAATGCGCAAATTTGGTTAATAAACGTTGGAATCTATAAGACCAATTCAATCCACGGGGGATAATCGTGAATTTCAAACGTAGTATTACGAAGCTAGTGCTAGCCACAGGCGCATTAGCCATAGCACCATTGAGTGTCGCGCAAGATGACGAGCCGATCGAAGAAATTATCACCGTCGGTATCCGCGGATCTCTTATGCAGGGTATTGACCAAAAGCGGAATGCGGACAGTCTGAAGGAAGTTATTATCGCGGAAGATATCGGTAAGCTGCCCGATCAAAACCTCGCAGAGGTTCTTGAGAACATCACCGGTGTCCAGATTACGCGTACGGCCGGTGTCGGCACAGGCGTCCAGATTCGCGGCACTAACGCAAACCGAGTCGAAGTCAACGGCGTATCCACCGTGGGTTCGGGCGCGGGTCGCAGCGGCATCGATTTCGAAGATGTCAACGCGTCAATTATTCATGCCGTCGAAGTGATCAAAGCACCTGATGCCAAGACCATTGAGGGTTCTGTCGGCGGTACGATCAATCTGAAGACAATTCGTCCGCTGGAACTGAAAGAGACATTGGGTTCAGTCCGACTTCAATTCGAAGACAGCAGCTTGAGCACTGAAAGTGCCACTCCCAGATTCTCAGGTGCATACGGTGACAATTGGGATACCGACGCGGGCAGTTTCGGCTTTGTCATCAGTGGTAGCTATACGGAACAAGAATCTGTGTCTTTTCGTCCTCGGACCGACCGAGACAACATTGGTCGGCCCCCTGGCGCTAACCCTGCGGAGTTTCTCGGTATTCAGTTCCTGGTTCAGGAGCAGGAGAACTATGACTACGAAACTACCAATCTTGCTACAACCCTTGAGTGGGCACCGAACGACAGCTTGACGCTTAGTTTCGACGCTATCATCAATGAGCAGGAGCGCAGCCAGGATTCGTATAGATTGCAGGCATCCGGAATCAGTTCATTCATCAATGACAGTATTCCTACGTCGTTCGAAACAGTGGATTTCGGTGTTGGCCCAGGCATGTTCCCGGCGGCACTGACGGGCAGTATTGGTCGAAACTCTGTTAACGATGACAACGGCAATCTGCGCATGTCGAGTGATACAGGTTCTCGTGTCACGGACAGCGACATATTTGCGCTCGCTGCTGATTGGCAATTTAACGATCGATTGTCCGTAAGAGGTGAGTATGCGACGACAAGTTCGGACACGGTCAATCCCAACCTAAGTACGACCCTGAACTTCCTCAATCCGAATGGTGGCCTGGTATCGAGAGTCGACTTTGATGACGGCGCGGGCAACAGCGGCCGAGTAAACGTTGCGCTCACCGGCGGTATCGTAACGCTCGCTGACGCTATCGCAAGCGTGCCCAATTCAACGGGTGGCTTCATTTACAACGATAACTCGACACCGTTTGCCTACGACTTGAGGGGAGGCTCGCTAGCGTTCGGCATCGATTCAAATTCCCCGTATGCGCCGACGTCTGCTCACTTGCTTGATCCAAGTAACTATGTCCTTGATCAGGTGCAGTTTGGCAGCAACACGACGGACAATGCAGAAGACGCGTTCCGACTCGACTTCAACTATGAGCTTGCGGATAGCGGCATAACCTCAGTTGATTTTGGTTACCGGTTCAATAATTCCTCCAGCAGATTTGACGACATCGATGACAATATCGGTGGCTTCAGTCGGCTGGCGGACAGTCCTAGTGGATCGCTCTTTTCTGAACTTCTTGTTGCAGGCCCAAACAACTACGGTGGCGCCGACGGCAGATCGCTATTCATTAGTGACTTCCTGCTCCCGGACCCGAATCTTTCCTTCTCTGATCCGCAGGGTTTTATCGATGCCATAGAGGCGGCCCTTATCGCGCACGATCCTAGCCCCGATCTGTTAAACCCGTCGTCCGATCAAAATGCATTTTTCGATGTTGAAGAAGATACACATGCATTTTACGCTCAGGCCAATTTTGAGCAGGGCATCATCCGCGGCAATTTTGGTTTGCGCTACCTGGAGACCGAGGTTACCTCCACCGGATTCGGTCCGGCAGATGCGGGCACAGAGCGCGTTCTGGAGTCGACAAAAGGCAAATTTGACTTTGTTCTCCCACGCGTGAATCTGGTCGTCAGCTTAAGAGATGATCTCCAGCTTCGTACGAGCTTTGGTACCGATATCCGACGCCCTAACTTTAATGATCTGGGTGGATTTACGTTCGATTCCAGTGAGAATTCGGCGGTCAGATTAGGTAACCCGGCCCTGGTGCCCGAAGAAGTTGACTCCTTTGATATATCGGTTGAATGGTATTTTGCCGACGCAGCGGTCGCGAGCATCGGCTACTTCACGAAGGATCGAACCAACATCTTCGGTCAAAACTTCGAGGGTGCCGCGATTCTCCCCAGTACGACTACACCGAGCGGTTCTGAGCGTGAGACAGACCCGAACTGTCCGGGCGGCGGCATCTTCAACCCGGACGTCATTCCGAATGTCCTGGGTGATCCGCTTCAGCCGGGTTTGTGTGTTGACTTCACGCAACCCTCAAACGACCCTGACACCACGACGCAGTCTGGCATAGAGCTTACCTTCCAGTACGATCTGTCAAGCTTTGAAGATCGTCTCGGCTGGGCATCTGGCTTCGGTATGCTCTTCAACTACACGACCCAGGATTTCAGTGGTGGATCGGTTGAGGATTGCACGTCGGGTCGCGGGCTCAATGTCCTTGGCGATGTTTGCCAACCTCGGGGTCTGCTTGATTTCTCCGAAGATGCTTACAACTTCACGCTGTACTACGAAAAGTACGATCTGTCTGCAAGAATGCGCTACACCTGGCGTGAATCGTTCCGTACCAACGATTTTGGTGGCGGCGCCAACACCAGTGGTAGTAGCACGTTTAGCTTCCCAGTGAATACGCTAGACAGGGGTCAGCTCAATGCCAACGTAAGTTATGCAGTGCCTATGGTTGAGGGTCTCACGCTCTCTCTAGAAGCGGTGAACCTTACCGAAGAGCCTATTTACCAACACTGTGTTGCCGAAACCGGCCCTCTCTGTTTCGTAGGACTTCCGGACCGCAGAGTGGTATTCGGAGCTGCTTACCGGTTCTAAATCAGGAACGCCATCCCTGATGGCATCTAAGTTCAAAAAGAAACCCCGGCACATGCTGGGGTTTTTTTTTGCTTCGCAGAGATTATTACGAGAAACTTTCCGTATATGCGTTTCTTATTGTTCATTGTTGTCCTCATCGTCATCGCACCTTGCCGGGTGGTTTCTGCCCCGACTGCGGACGCGTTTGGCACATTGCCGAATGTCCATGACGCGGCAATCTCGCCCGACGGGAAGCAGATCGCGATCATAGTGAACATTAGAGGCCAATACGGTGTTCGGGTCGTCACGCGGGGCAAGAAGGACGAGGAGCTTCGCGCAGTCCTGCTGGGGGAGGGCGTCAAGCCGAACTGGGTGAAGTGGGCTAACAATGAGCGCGTACTTGTCGGCCTATGGCAGAGCGTGAAGTATCGCACGGTCCCAATCACCGTACGCTTCATCTACACGCTCGACGCGTCCAGTATGAAGGGAAAGACCCTCATAAAGACTGATGAATTCCTGCGGCAGGACAATTCCGATGTGGTCGATTTTTTGGAGGACGATCCCGATCACATTCTCATGGCGTTCTCCGACCGAAATCAACTCCTGGATGACATTCACCGCGTGAATGTGAGGACCGGAAATTACCGGATAATAGAGCGCACGAAACCGCACGTGCAGAATTGGTACACGGATGCGCGGGGCGAGCCTCGCGTGGGTCAAGGTCTCGTCGATCGTACTGTGTCCAAAGAAGAAGAGTGGAATCTGATTATTAGGGATGCCGATGAGGACCGTTGGCGCAAGGCCGACGAGTTTCCTGGTCTTGAGGCGGATGTGCCGATCTTCGCATTTACGGATAATCCGAATGAGCTGGTTATCGGCGATCGGGCGGGGAGGGACACGCTCGGTCTTTATGTATACGACTTGGTCGAGAAAAAGATTTCCCGCGAGCTTTTTCACCACGACACGTACGATGCTCGAGGACTTGTGGTCAGTAAGAGGAGCGGCAAAGTAATCGGTGCGCAATTTGTGGCTGACACAACTGAAACAGTGATGTTCGAACAACACGACTCGACGCTCAGCCGAATGCGTAGTCAGTTCAGCGACTATACGGTCGATTACGTCGATCAGTCAGATGACGGGCCGCTCGTTCTCTTCAAAGTCTCTAACGCGTATGATCCGGGCGCCCTGGCAATTGTCGACGGGAGCACAAACGAAGTTACAATTCTGTCGCGCATTCGTAGTGAATTGCCTTCCGAAGAAATGGGCCTTGTGTCTAAGGTTACGTATCCGGCGCGAGATGGCTTCGAGATACCAGCCTATCTGACGTTGCCGCCGTCCATCACAAGTTCCGCGGATATCAATAATCTTCCTTTCGTCGTATTGCCTCACGGCGGTCCGTACGCGCGTACATCGAAGCGCTTCGACTACTTCGCACAGTTTTTCGCGACACGTGGTTTTGCGGTACTGCAGATGAACTTTCGTGGTTCGGCAGGATATGGCAAGGACTTTGAAGATGCCGGACGCGAGAACTGGGTCAAAATACAGGACGACGTCGAGGATGGGACAAGGTGGCTTATTGAAAAAGGCTTCGCAGATCCGGACCGAATCTGTATCGCCGGTTGGTCCTATGGCGGATACGCAGCCCTTATTGGCGCGATAAAGGCCCCGGAACTCTATGCCTGCGCGATATCGATGGCCGGGGTTACTGATCTCAAAGACATGATCAATGACATCGAGAAGTACCGGTTCGGATCAATATCGGCACAAAACTTTGTTTTGCGAGGTTTTGATAGTAAACAAGCACTTGCCGAGAACTCACCGGTGAAACGGGCAGCAGAGTTGAAAGTACCATTGTTTCTCGCCCACGGTGAGGCGGACCCGCGTGTTCACTTTGACCAATTTACACGGATGAAACGCGCGCTCAAGAAATCGTCAGCACCGGTAACGTATATGCAGTTTGACGACGAAGATCACTTTCTCTCCAATCAGGAAAACCGCCAGGCGTTTTTCCGAGGTCTGGATGAATTCTTGAGCGCAGTTGTTAGTGAAGACCAAGTGTCGCAATAGGTTCAATCGCGCGACAAATTCTCTGACACGAAAAAATCATGGATCTCATCCAGGCTTGCGAATACTTTGCTCGCCGCTGCTACAGATTGACTATCCACCGCCGCATTCAAAGCAAGAACCGTCATGTCCGCCGCTATTCCAGCGCTAACGCCGACGTAACTATCCTCAACAACGATACAATCTCTTGGCGCAATGCCGAAATGCTTCGCTGCGGACAAAAACAGACCCGGATCCGGCTTCCACGACTTAACTTCGTAGCCACTGAATATTTTGCCCACGAAATGCGGGTATAAGTTCGTGGTTTGCAGGTTCTCCTCGATCTTCTTTCTTGGGCCGCTGGACGCAACACAAAATGGGATTTGCAGCGACTCGACAAGCCGCAGCGCGCCCTCAACAGGTCGAAGCTGGTCCTGAAATACCGATGACATACGCGCTCGTAGATCAGTTTCAAACGATTCGGGCAGCGCTATTCCAGTCTCAAGCTCGAGAACTTCGAGGCATGTCGCGAGCTTCATTCCCCGGAATCGAGACTTTGATTCGTTGCTGGATATCTGATGTCCATAAATGGCCAGCGTCTCTGCGAAAACGTCGTTGCCCAAACCTTCGCTGTCGACCAACACCCCGTCACAATCAAAAATGACTAACTTAGAAGCCAAGGATCACGATGCGATGATTTGCCAGACGCCCCGGATGCCCATCGACGTGGTGACGAGCGAGAACAGCAGGATCGCGGTGAGCACAACATTGGACGTTGTCGTGTTTCGATGCTCGCCCATAAGATCACGTCGATTTCCGAGATACAGAATACAGGTGACTGTCACTGGCAGAATGACGGCATTGAAGGCCTGGGAGATGATCATGACGAATACGGGTCGCGCCTCAAAGATAGGTACCACGAGCCCGAGCAATGAAATAACGAGGACGATGATGCGATACCGCGGCAAAGTCATGTCCCGCTCTGACTGGTTGAAGTCGCATAACAGCCAGGGCAACATCAGGACATTCGGGAATTGAGAGGAAACACCCGCGGCTACGATGCCGACGACGAAGATTGATGTTGCGAACGAACCGGCCAGGGGTTCCAGCAAGCCGATCATTTGTGACACGTTATCTAGGCCCAGCCCTTCCACGTACAAAGTACCGGCCGCTGCCGCCATGATTGATCCGCTGATAACGAACATCATGCCAACCGCCACAATCGCGTCGTTGCGCTGCTTCTTGGTGTCGGCAATCGTCCAGCCCGCTTCTTTCACCAGTGTGGTGCGGATGATAAACAGGCCTGAGAAAACCGTCGTACCCACCATGGATGCGATGACGAGGAACGGACCTCTGCCTTCGTCGAGCGGAACGTCCGGCAGCGACGGCAGCAGGCCTTTCGCGATATCAACGGGTGGTGGCATCAGAATAAAAAAGTTGAGAACGAAGCAGGCAGCCATGATCGCTACGATGACCGCGAGGCTGCGCTCGAAGACCTGTGTGGTGCCTTTCCAGAAAATAAAGTAAACCAGCGCGACAAAAAATACGGCGAACCAGATGGGACGGACGCCACCATCAACCAAAGACTTCGACCACTCCGAGCTGATCTCCGCAACGATGCCCATTACACCCATGACGCTGCCGCTAACCCCGGCGGTCAGGGCGACAATGAAAAAGAGGCCGACCAGTGGATGAATGTGTTTACGGAAAGCCTGCAAGGCTGTTTCGCCGGTTACCAGCGTCAACTTGCCATACGCGTTGATCATGAAATAGGTCGCCAGGCACGACGCCACGATCGTCCACAGGAGAGACATGCCGTAGGTCGCTCCAGCCTTCGCCATGGCCGTGACGCTACCGGTGCCGATATTAAATCCGAGCAGAAAAATCCCGGGTAGAAATAGCGCCAATGTTCTGGAAAATCGGTTGCTCATAGCGGATCATGTTAGCAGACGATGCGTAGGGTTGAGGACTCAATAGAATGGAAGAAACATGGCGCTGGTTCGGGCCCAGTGACACCGTCACGCTCGAACAAATCCGACAAGCCGGTGCCACCGGTATTGTCACGGCGCTCGATCACGTGCCGACCGGCGTGGCCTGGCCCGCCGCCGACGTTGAGGAACGCAAACATCTTATCGAGGATGCCGGTCTGACCTGGTCGGTCGTCGAATCAGTGCCTCTGCACAATGATATCAAGACACGTTCGGGCGATTATCAAATCTATATCGACAGCTACAAACAAAGCATTCGCAGTCTCGGTGCTGCCGGCATCCATCGCGTTTGCTACAACTTTATGCCGGTCGTGGACTGGACGCGGACCAACCTGACTTACGAGTTGTCGAATAGTGCCCAGGCTTTGCGTTTCGAGATGACAGATTTCGCAGCTTACGACCTGTTCGTCCTTAAGCGTGATGGCGCGAAAGACAGCTATAGTGAGGTCGTCGTCGCACGTGCTACTGAACGATTCAATGCTATGTCGCCGGAGGCCGTTGTAGCGCTCGAGAGCAACATCATCGCCGGATTGCCAGGCGGCGAAGGAAGTTACGACCGCGACGGCATCCGCGCCGCGATCGATCAGTTTTCGAAGCTCGGCAATGACGACTACCGTGCCAACCTGTTCGCGTTTCTCGAAGAGATCATTCCGGTAGCCGAAGAAGCCGACGTCGTCATGGCCATCCACCCGGATGACCCGCCGTTTTCCCTGTTTGGCCTGCCGCGCGTCGTGTCGACTGCCGACGATGCACGTGCGCTGCTCAATGCTGTGCCGAGCCCGGCAAACGGCCTGACGATGTGCGCCGGATCCTACGGCGCGCGCGGCGACAATGATCTCGTCGCGATGGTTCGCGAGTTTCATGACCGTATCTACTTCGTGCACCTGCGAAACATAAGACGCGAGGACGACGGTTCGTTTTACGAATCCGATCACCTGGACGGCGACAACGATATCGTCGGCATAGTCAACGCTCTGCTCGATGAAGAGGAGCAACGACAGGGCCTGCCGCCGGGACGTTGCCGGATTCCGATGCGGCCGGACCACGGTCATACGCTGGGTGAGGAAAAGTCCGACACGCGTGTGCGGCCGGGCTATTCGTATGCCGGCCGAATGAAGGGACTCGCCGAATTGCGCGGCGTCATTCACGCGCTCACGGCTGTCCGCCGCTAGATGGTTAGTCGTGTGTCAAGGTTCCTGTTGTTGCTGTGTTGTGCGGCCTGCACAACCAACTCGACAATAAGTTCAAATGAGGCCCAGTCCGCCTGGTTGCTGGTTGACGACTTTGAGACCGGGCCGACACTGGATGGTTGGATTAACGTCGATGCCCAGAACGACACAGACCCCCACGTGCCCAATCCACAGGTCTCTGAAATTCGCAGCGACCCGGAAACGGGCAATCGTTTCATGCTGAGAAAACCAGCGGCTGACGGCGTGGTAGGAAATAGAAAGGCGCTCGGGTTCAGACCACTTCCAGCGCCTGTTCCGGTTGGTGAAACCTATACGCTATACGCCCGTTTCAATGTTGAATATTTCCCGAATAATCAGTCCTTCGGATTGAGCAATGTCCCCGTTTCAGAGATTGCGGACCAGGCCTATGATTCCTTTGAGCCGATGATTCGAATAACCGACAAACGTGAGTCCGATGGCTACAAGAACGACGGAACGCTAATGGTCCTTAGCGGCTATAAAACTTATAGCAAGATCATCAATACCGAGACGGGAAAACCCGCAAGACCGCTAGAGCCAGGTAAGTGGTACGAGATATGGTGCGTGGTCAACAACACACCTATCGAGGCGGGCGGACA
>Ga0265303_10002459_pt1 | contig 11472 bp, 7 predicted proteins | sample Helome_2_FD_192494 | JGI IMG/M metagenome (GOLD analysis project Ga0265303, IMG submission 192494) | Marine sediment microbial communities from subtidal zone of North Sea - Hel_20160317 (Illumina Assembly) | ecosystem: Environmental > Aquatic > Marine > Subtidal zone > Sediment ...
AAGACGGTCGTGCGGTAGGCGTCGTGACCCGCAACCTGATCACCGGAGAAATCGAGTCCCATTCCGCCCACGCCGTCGTTCTGGCAACGGGTGGATACTCCAACGTGTTCTACCTTTCTACCAACGCCATGGCGTGCAACATGACCGCAGCGTGGCGTGCCCACAGACGCGGAGCAGCCTTCGCCAACCCCTGCTTCACGCAGATCCACCCGACGTGTATTCCTTCCTCGGAGGAGTTCCAGTCGAAACTGACGCTGATGTCGGAATCGTTGAGGAACGACGGCAGAATCTGGGTTCCCAAGAAAGCTGGAGACGATCGCGCCGCCAATGAGATCCCTGAAGGAGAGCGTGACTACTTCCTGGAACGCCGATATCCAGCCTTTGGAAACCTCGTCCCTCGAGACGTAGCCTCACGCAACGCCAAGAATATGGTGGACGAGGGCAAAGGTGTCGGACCACTCAAGAACGGTGTGTATCTCGACTTCGCAGAATCTATCGATCGATTGGGCCTCGACACCATCGAAGAGCGATACGGCAACCTGTTCGAGATGTACGAGCGCATCACTGACGAGAATCCCTACAAAGTCCCGATGCGCATCTACCCCGCCGCCCATTACACCATGGGCGGCCTCTGGGTGGACTATCACCTGATGACGACGGTGCCCGGCATGTACGCCATTGGTGAAGCCAACTTCTCGGATCACGGGGCCAACCGGCTCGGAGCAAGCGCCTTGATGCAGGGACTCGCAGACGGATACTTCGTGCTGCCCTATACGATCGGCGATTACCTTTCAGACATGCTCGGTGACCCGGTTGTTCCAACCGACGATCCCGCATTTGTGGAGGTCGAGCAAGAGGTCCGAGACCAGGTGGAGTTCTGGATGAACGTCCGCGGGACGAAGACTCCCGACTACTACCACCGGCTGCTCGGCAAGATCATGGTGGACTATTGCGGCATGGAGCGATCGAGGGAAGGTCTCGAAAAGGCCATCTCGGAGATTCCGGCGTTACACGCCGAGTTCCGGCAAAACGTTCGCGTTCTCGGATCAGCAAACGATTTCAACGAAACGTTAGAAAAGGTTCAACGCATCGACGATTTCTTCGAACTGGCGCTCTTGATGTGTATCGACGCCCTTGATCGAGAAGAGTCATGCGGAGGTCATTTCAGAGCTGAGTCCCAGACCGAGGAGGGCGAGGCGTTGCGCAACGACGACGAATTCGCCTATTCATCGGCGTGGGAATGGACAGGTGATCCTGCCGGGCCGACCCTCCACAAGGAGCAACTCGAGTTCGAGTACGTGAAACTAAGCCAGAGGAGCTACAAGTAATGGACGTTCAACTCAAGGTTTGGCGCCAAGCACATACCGACGCTCCCGGCGACTTCGAAATGTACGACGCCACCGACATCAGCGCGGATATGTCGTTCCTGGAAATGCTCGACATCGTAAACGAACGTTTGTTGGAGAACGGCACGGAGCCGATTCGTTTCGACCACGACTGCCGCGAAGGCATCTGCGGCATGTGCGGCATCATGATCGATGGCAAGGCACATGGACCCCAGAACGGTACGGCTACCTGTCAGCTACACATGCGCAAGTTCTCGGACGGTGACACGATTACGTTGGAACCTTGGCGGGCGGGGGCGTTCCCGGTGATCAAGGATTTGGCAGTAGACCGGTCCGCGTTCGATCGTATCGTCGAATCCGGCGGGTACATTACCGTTCCGACCGGCAGCGCACCTGATGCCAACCTTATCCCCATCCCCAAGGAAGCCGCTGAGACATCCATGGATGCCGCGGCATGTATTGGGTGTGGAGCCTGCGTTGCGGCCTGCCCGAATTCGGCCGCTCAACTCTTTACCGCGGCCAAGGCAGCCCACCTCAATCTCTTGCCGCAGGGACAGGCCGAACGCTGGACACGGACCGAGAACATGGTCGACACCATGGAAGATTTTTTCGGCTCGTGCACCAACCACGGTGAATGCGAAAAAGCTTGCCCCAAGCAAATCAGCATCGATTTCATCGCCATCCTCAACCGCGACTATGTGAAGGCAACGGTTAAGAACCGCAGACTCACGGGGCAACGGGCATGATTCGGGAGACTCATTCTGTCCTCGGGCTGGAGAAATCGCTGTACTAGTTCGTTCTTAAGGCCGATAATTAGTATTGTTGACAACGTGAAAACCTGTTATCCTGCTACTCAGGGTAACAAATGAATGACCGAATCTCACGCAGAGTATTTTCCTTGCGGTGCGATCGGGCTGCGGGAGTGACTATTGGGGGAACTTCTGGCTATGCGAGGCATCTCGCGGGAAGTGCAGTATGAGAATTTTCAGGGTTAGGTCCAAAGACGAAGACGGTGCGGCTCTTGTTGAGTTCGCGCTCATGTTGCCTTTCTTGCTCGTGGTTGTGCTGGGAATCGCAGAATTCGGGTTCGCTCTAACCACTGAACTTGACGTGCGCCATGGGGCTCGGGAGGGCTCACGGCTAGTTGCCGTCGGCCAGCAAGATGTGGCACGAGTGTGCGACGCCATGACCTTCAACAACGGCGTGACCGTAGATTTCAATGCCACCGGCGGTGTGGGAGCCCCGGCTATCACCACCGTAACGGCGCCAGCAGTGTCTCTGACCGGGTTTTTTGGATGGATCCCCGGATGGCCATCACCTCTCACGGGAGTCGTCGAAAGTCGCATTGAACAAGATACAGCTGCAGATCTAGCGGGGACTTGCTGATGAGATTCTTGAAGGAAGAACGCGGGGCTACCGCTGTATTCGTAGCGATTTCCTTGCTGATGATTATGGGCTTCGCCGCCCTAGCAATCGACTCGGGGCTCGGGTTCAACGAGCGGCGCCAAGACCAAGCTGCCGCCGACGCCGCCGTCATGGCTGGTGCGTTGGAGTTCTACAACACCCCGGACGAAATTATCAACCAGGTAGTCGCGTACTCCTACGAAAACGTCGAGAGTCCCCCGGCTGCAGTTGGCGACTGGAAAGTCGAATTTCAGAATTGTGTAGATCCAAATCGGCTCGACCCTGTGGCTGGGATCGTAAACACCTTCGTGCCGCTCACTGACGCACTTGGCAATGTCTACGACTGTATCTCTGTGGCAGACGGAGCCTATCTCCGTGTCAAGCTGCCAATCACAGAGGTAGACACCACGTTTGGCAAGATTTTGGGAGTCGACACGATCGCGACGGATGCCGCGGCTATTGCTCGCATTGCACCGGACGGTGGCGGTGCCGACATTATCCCGCTCGCTATCCCTGCCAACGCTGGTTCCGGTTCCAACTGCATCCGGACCGGACCGGGCGGAACATCACAGCCACCGTGCGACGGACCCGCCAACGGTAACTTCTTCATGGTCGATGCGCCACTGAAGGGCAACGACGACCTCGGAACGACAAGAACATGTACTGGTTCCAAGTCTGCGCGGTTCAACAGCAACCTGGCAGTTGGCTTTGATCATCCGGTCTTCCCGCATCAACCTGCTGCGCCGCTCTTCATCGACGAATGCGACGAAGAAGAGCCGCCCAACCAACTGTGGACTGCCAGCGGCAACGGAATCGACCTTCGCGATGCGCTGATATCCAATCAGACGTTCACGGCAAATGGCAATTCTTCTCGCTTCCAGGACACTCCCTTTGGCACGATAAACCTGGACGACAAGGGTCCGATCTATCCCCTTGATAACCGGCCGCTGTGGGCGTTCCTCACCCCAACCGACGGAAGCACCTGCGATGCAAGCACGTACGCGGCGTTACCTACTGCGGATGATCAAAACGCCAGGCTGGATGCATGTATCGGATCTGCAGCCGGTGTCATCTTCTCGTCAGACATCTCCAACTCGCCACGGTACGGATTCGTGCCACGCTGGGAGGAGTCCGGATGGCCGAACGGAACGTCGAGTCCTCGTACAATCGCGAACTTCGAGCCTGTGTTCCTGAACGCTCTGTACTTCAATTGCAGCGCGGGAGGCTGCGGTCTCGTGTTCACACCAGGCGAGTTCCCGGACGGCGACACACTGTGCGATGGGCCCCCGTGTAAGAAGCTGAACAACCTATCCCAGATGAGTGCCTTTATTATCCCCGAGGCCCTCGTTCCTGCGTCGGCTCGATTTGATGCTGGACCGAATGGCAATCTCCTATTCAACGAGTCGTGGCTCTACCGATAACTCCTGGGACACAACCTGGCGACGCCGAACTCCGGCGATAGCTCAACACAAACGCTGTGGGTCACCGATTCGGTGACCCACACAAGTTAACGACTGCTAACCTTCCCAGCATCATTTCTTGAAGGAGTACACAACACTATGGCAGTGAAGTTCTTGAGCGAAGAGTGGGCGACGTCGCTCAACCAATTACTCGCCGACCACGAAGCGTTTCAGATCGCAATTGGATCCACCCAACTCGGCGTGCAGTTCGTAGTCACCGACGCCGATGAAGGTCCCGTGAGCTACTACCTCGACATTGCCAGCGGATCGGCGACCCTGGCTTTGGGCGAACTAGACGCTCCAGAAGTCACCATCTCGTCGGATTACGAGACCGCGTCGGGGATTTCCCAAGGCGACCTCAATACACAAACCGCGTTCATGACCGGAAAAATCAAAGTTACCGGAAACCTCGCGGTTCTCATGATGCACCAAAACATCGTCGCTCAGTGGGGTAACGCTGGCGATTCTCTCGACATCGAATACTAAGTTCCCCGAACAACGAGCAGAGGGCGGCCGCCGGGCCGCCCTCTGTCGTTAAAGACCTCTGTAACCCAGGGTTCAGGGTGCTCCATATGACTCACTGAACCCTGGGTTACGAGAAGAGTCCGACGGGGCTATCCGGCCTCATCGCGCAACCCCCGGTCGATCAGTACCTCACCGATCTGTCGGAGCACACTATCCGGCCTCTCGCGAACGTCTTCCCAGGTGAATCGCAAGACCACCCAACCGTGGGTCGCGGCCAATCGGTCGCGTCGGCGATCAGCTTGGAACCGGTCCTGCTGCAGGTGCCAAAGGCGCGAGTCCCATTCAAGAGCCACTCGCTGCACGGGATAAGCAGCGTCGAAATGCATTGAGCTGGCCCACGGTGGCCTGAACTGCGGAATCGGCTCGGGGAGCCAGCTCTGCCGAACTAACTCGAGCGCACGTCTCTCAAGCACACTCAAAGAAGCAACAACACCGTTACCTCGCCGTTCCATCGCCTCGCGGAAGGGGACCGTGCCCCGCCGCCCCCGCCGGGCCAACCGTTTCGCAATGTTGTTGAGCTTGTCGATTGTGGCTCTCTTGTCCAATACCGCCTTTTCAATCAGGTCGTCCAGCTGCCTGATTGGGACAAACGCGGCAAGATCGAAAATCGTGCGCTCCACAGTGGTTACGGGCAGGTGGTTGAGTCGTAACACCATGTCCTCGTCTAGATCCAATGACCGTCTGACGTCCACGCCAGGGAATACGTGCGTAGTCCTCGCGTGCACGGTAACCACAGGTGTTTGCCCATCCTCCTCCCATCTCAGGAGGCCATGGAGTCGCGCCGCGCTGTGATGCGAGACCACGGCATCAGGCAATGCCAGAACGGCCCCACGCAACAGCGCGTCAATGTGATCAGAGACAAAGAGCCGGTAAACGGAACTACTGACTCGTTCCAGCTCGCCAGAGGAGAGAGCGTGCCGCATCCACGAACGCGACCCGGCCAACTCAACGACCTGATCGGATCGAACATAGCCTGCTTGGTTTGATGCAAGCTTTAGAAGCTTCTGACGATTCATGGGGTCATTGTGGACCCACCACCCGAACACGTCTAGATCCTTGCCCGTGCGGCGGAGGTTTCCGGCGTACCCAGGGTTCAGCGTGCCGTATAGGGCGCTTTGAACCCTGGGTTCACGGGGTTTAGCTGTCGAACGAAATGGCGTGCAGCTCGTCAACTTTGCCCTGCACGGCATCGGCAGCTTCTCTCAACCCGCTCCGCTCTTCGTCAGAGAGATCCAGCTCGACAATCTCTTTGACACCGTTGGCGCCAAGGCGAGCTGGCACACCGAGGTAGACGTCGTTGATACCGTATTCGCCGGTCATCCACGCGCACACGGGCATCTGCTCACCGGAGTCGGTGACGATCGCCTTGACCATCGCCGCGGCTGCTGCCGAGGGCGCGTAGTAGGCAGATCCGGTCTTCAACAAGCCCACAATCTCGGCGCCACCCTTGCGGGTTCGGTCGACAAGGTCGGCGATCGTGTCTGCATCCAGAACTTCGGAAAGGGGCTTTCCTTGCACGAGGCACTGCGACGGTACAGGGACCATAGTCTCACCGTGACTGCCCAACGTCAGCGCTTCGATCTCCAAGACATCCACACCGGTGACTTCGCTAATGAAATGCACAAAACGGGAACTATCCAGGATGCCAGCCTGACCAATCACCTTGTTGCGGGGCAGACCAGAAACCTCTGCCGCCAACGTGGTCATGTGATCAAGTGGGTTGGTCACCACGACCAACGTGGTGTCAGGGGACGCGTGGAGTAGCTGCTCCGTGACGCCCTTGACGATCTTGGCATTCACTTCCAGAAGGTCCATGCGGCTCATGCCAGGCTTCCGCGGTAGGCCCGCCGTGATCACCACGACCTCGCTTCCCGCAGTATCCGCATAATCATTCGTGCCAAAAACCTTGGTGGAATAACGCTCTACTGGTCGAGATTGATTCATGTCAAGAGCCAGGCCCTGAGGCAGGCCCTCGACGATATCGGTCATCACAACCTGATCAACAATCCCAGATTCGGCCAGTCGCATGGCAGTGGTTGAGCCATACTTCCCTGCGCCGACTACCGTAACTTTCCGCATCACGAGTCTCCTTGCGTAATCTCATTCAACAATAGCCGTCGGCAGTAGCCCAGAATCGAAGTCGGACATGAAAAACATATTCATATTGATGACATGCCTCTCGCTCGGTGCTTGCGTCACTGGAACTGCTCCAGAAACAACGCCTGGCGTGACCCCGACGACGGAAATGACCGCAGCTGACTTGACGGACCCGGCCGTAGCAGCAGCTCTGGGCTCTCCACCATTCTCCGAGATCGGGTGGCAGAGGATCGTCGGGCCCTACACGGCCGTTGGAGACACACAACTCCCCGACGCGACCCAGTTGATCCTTATGGAGGCCGCTATCGCCGACCTACCGGCGTCCCTAGGAATTGCTCCTCGTAACCTCATCCGTACCTCGGCGCTACCAACCAACATTGTGCCGATTTCAGAACACGCGGTGGCAGCCGCCGCGGGTCCCGACATCTATTTGCTGGACCCGGTATTTGCTCTCGACGGTTCGACAACGCGTATCGACCTGACCTACGCCATCATGCACGAGTTGGTTCATGTGGCGCAGTGGTACTCGCTGGAGGGGGCCTACGTGGCGGAAGCACTCAGCGGAGAGCTGGACCACATCGACCTTGAGAAGGGTTCGGAGGAGGTTGCGGCTTTCGCAGAAGCGACAGGCTGGACCGAGCAATCAGATGGGAGTTGGCTTTTAGGTCCGAATGCGCGCACTGTTTCCGATTATGCGATGACAGGTCCGGTCGAGGATATGGCCGAGACCGTGGCGTGGGCAGTCGTAGGCCGAACGGACTGGCTCGACGATGATCGCCGAGCATGGCTGGAAACTTGGACAGAGTTACCCCTTGCATCACTTGCCGCAGGTATGCCGTGGAGCCCAAACGGGTCTTCAGAGTTGTTCTCAACGTCGCCACTCTTCGACGAGACTGGGGTAGCGGACGCGGCAGCAGCCCGACTCGCAACCCACATCGAGCCAACCTACTTCTTGCTGCCAAACGATATTGACCCGGCTCCGTCCTTTGCCGCCACCGTAACTGAGCAACTCGCAGCCCGGCGCCTGACAGGGGCTCTCAAGCCGGTGAACGACGATCGCCTTCCCCACTACTCCGGTCTGTTCGAACGGCCCGACGGGGCCGCGTTCTGGGTAGAACTCTGGGATTTTAGAGGGACGGATATTTCTGAAATAGACAGCCCCGTTCTGGCCTACGTAGCGCTCTGGCCCTAGCCTGCATCGAACTCACGGCACCAGCGTGACGCTACGGGTGGGCCACCTGCGCCAGCATTTTTCGCCCATTCGCCACTAAGACCCCTCGCCCAGCTACCCCTTCCGCAACTCCTTTGGCAATTGACGTACCGAGAAGATCGCCATGCTGCGGCTCGGGGTCCAGCAAGACACCAACCCGACTCTTTCGAATTCCGCGGGACCAGTGGCCATACCCCGCCAGCCCATCGTCTGTTCGCACTGCTGTGACAAAGTGAAGATTGGGTCGGCGAGCTGCGATGAACGCTTCCAGCCTTCCGCCCGGGTCATCAACGCTTTGTGCATCATCAACGAGCACGAAGGTTCGCCGATACGAAGCGTCGGCCGCAAGCGTGTCGAGGAAGTCGACCAGGTCTTCTTCGGTTGCGACCAAGCGATCCAGAAAAGGCACGTCCCGAAGCGGAGACCGACGGAGGGCCACACCAAACAAGAGCACATCATCTGGGCTTTCATGGGCAATGTGTGCCATGGACACCAAGGTAGTGCTCCGCCCCGTCCTGAGGCCGCCTCCCACAAACACGTGATCGTCTTCGTAGAGTTCCCACGCCGCGATGTCGAGGCTCTCGCCGGCGATGCCGATGGGAAAACGGAAGCGGTCCCCTTCCAAACCGCACCCGTCCGAGACCTCTGCGACTTTGACCAGAGTCGATAAAACCTCGACTGGTTCGGGGCGACCATCAGCCGAATCATGATCTCTCGTACCCAGGGCAGGAGCCAGGGTGGCGAGTTGGAACACCGCCCGCGAAGTGACATCAATTGCTCGCCGGCTGATGAGCTCTGGCACGTCGGCTCCGCGGAGGCCGAAATTCCCGATGTCCAGCGGGTCTGGCAACGCAAACACGTACTTAGTGGCGACCAGCCCGGCGAGCTTGATCGGAACCCCGGTTGCCTGCTGGGCAGTCGCCAGAACGAATACCCCCAACTCCGGACCATCAGCCATCAGCCGAGTCACCAGATCGCGATACGCCCAGCCTGGACCAGAATCGAGCGCTACCAACAGGGCAGGGAGGTTGTCGATCGCCAAGACGGTGTGAGGACCAGCTTCTCCCCGGCGGCGGCGCTCTAGATCTACAGCCAGCCGATTCAGGACTCGTTTCTGCCGCTCCGTGTCATCAGCCTCGATCACGGCGCCCACGTGAGGAAGGACCTCAAGGTCACCGAAGCCGCGCGTGCCAAAGTCGAGCACGTACATGTGTAGCTCGCCGGGTTCGAACGACCGAGCCGCCGAGATTGCAAACGCTGAGATCACGTCGGATACGCCTGAACCCGTACCGCCGTATGCCAAGACATTTCCGTCCGACGGACTCCAGCCAAAAGAGGGCTGACTCTGCTTTTCTGGATGGTCGGCTAGTCCGAGAACAACGGCGGTTCCATCTGGCGTGTGGGCGGCGTCGAGGGCTTCGACACCCACCTCGGAAGGAAGCTGCTTGAGCCACGGTTGGCGTTGCCTGGGTATGGCAAGTTTGGTAGCCGCTTCACACACCAAGCTCACCAAGATCTCCAGATCAGAGGGCCCTTGGGCATACGGTTGTTCGATAGCTGGCCTCGGCTGGTCTGGTCCAAACACGAATGGGCGAATGCTGCGGGATGCAGCTCGACCCGAATGCCCGCTGACCAGGGCCGTCTGAAACGAAACGACGTCACCGGGCCCACGTCTCGCCAAGGCGCGACCAGGTCGATTGCGCGGCAGGCGGGCAGCCGAGTCTGATTCAATCACATCCTTCGAGTCAGCATCCGATTGGACACGCAAGGAGAGACGGAGGTTGGTATTGGCACGTATGTTGTCCTTAACAATGCCGGCCGGGCGCTGCGTAGCCAGGAGCACGTGCACCCCGAGGCTCCTGCCTCTTTGCGCGATGTCCACCAAGGCGTCGACAAAATCCGGCAGGTCATTCGTCATCGCCGCAAACTCGTCGACCACGATGAACAGCCGCGGCAACGGTGAATGACCCATGGTTTGGTACTGAACAATGTCGCTTGCCCCAGCGTCTCGTAGAACAACCTCGCGATGATGGAGCTCGGCCTCAAGCGAGACCTTGGCACGGAGCCCTAGGTGGGGATCTAGGTCGGTAACCATTCCAACCACGTGCGGGAGACGAGAACACGCGTCAAAGGCACTCCCCCCCTTGTAGTCGATGAGCACGAAATTCAGCTTTTCAGGATGCACGGAAAACGCCAGGCTGGCAACCAGGGTGCGGAGAAGCTCAGATTTGCCGGCACCGGTTGTGCCTGCCAGCAGCGCGTGCGGACCGTCATGGACGAGATCGACATCAAAGCGCCCTGCCTCAGATACGCCCAAGGGAGCAACAATCGAGTTACCACACTGTGCCCAAGCGTCCATGACGTCGGTGTGGTTGATGTGCCTATCGTGAGGCGCGAGCAGGTCCAGCAACGAAACCTCATCTGGCAATGAGCCCCCCTCGGCTTCGACTTCCGGATCCGAAACACCCGCCAGCACCCGGGCTACTCGATCCGCGACGCTGACCGGTGTCCCGGCAAACGAGACGGCGATCTCGCTGCTCTCGTAGTGCGGCCGCCATCGTCCAGTAGCCGCCCGACCAACAAACTCGAACGTCGCATCGCACAAGCTCGGGAGACCGCGCAGTTGTGAACTCGTGATAATCAAGGCTAGATCGTCCGACAAGTCTCGCAGCCCGTTAACGATCTCAGGCGACATCTGAAGATCGACCACTAACACCACGTGGGCCTTCTTCGCTTGGACAGCCACCTCGGCGAGCACTCGACCAATGTCAGACTCGGCCCCAATCATCCACTCGCCACTCAAGCTTTCCGTGTGCGGCAGCCATTTGGTCCAATCCCAGATCATCGGCTTGTCTGTGATCACTCCAATCCTGAGATCGGCGGGTCCATGCGCGCAGGCCAACTGCAGAATGACGCTCCGAGCCAGAGCGGCTGTGTGGGTATGCACGCCTGCGATGCCGAGCGCTGATCCCCGATTGAGCGTGGTCATGGTCGGCAAGACACCCAGTCCTGTCGTGCGATACTCCGCGAGAATTGGTTCCAACTCTGGCGGCACAGAGCCAGTCAGGGGAACACCCCAAGACTCGCGACCGTATCCGAGCGCCACCTGAAACGCATCGGAATGGTCGGTGCGCCGTTGCCACAGCCGAGAGTCGTCCGCAAGGGCGATACCAACGGCAGATTCGACCGTAGTGCGCTCAGACAGATGACGCAGCCTCGTAGCTTCGAGCGAGCGGTCGAGGTCGGCACGAAACTGTGACTCCGCCTCCAGAACGTTGCGGGCATATGTTTTTCGGGACCGCTTGGATTGAGATTTGGAATCAATCCAATTGCCCAGCATCAAGACGGGGCTCAGTGCGGCCATCCACGCCATGCGGGGCGAGGAGAGTAATGCCATGGCTCCCCCCATCACGATGGGGCCGATCAACAT
>Ga0265303_10002460_pt1 | contig 11471 bp, 12 predicted proteins | sample Helome_2_FD_192494 | JGI IMG/M metagenome (GOLD analysis project Ga0265303, IMG submission 192494) | Marine sediment microbial communities from subtidal zone of North Sea - Hel_20160317 (Illumina Assembly) | ecosystem: Environmental > Aquatic > Marine > Subtidal zone > Sediment ...
CTTTTCACATCTGAAGCTCACAGTTTCAAATAGATGTTTCATTAGAAGACAGTTTTCGTATTTTTTTAAAAAATGGAATGATATAGGTTGGTTAATTAGACCTCACTATTTTTTATAGACGATTTTACAATTTGGACATTCTGTTCCTTTTACTGTGCTTTTTAATTTAATACCATTAAGATGTGTTACAATAAAATCTTGAACAAAAGCGTATTTTGCATTGTGATTGTTAACGTCTATTTGAGTGTCTTTATATTTTTCTCGTATTACATTATCATATTCTTGGTCTCCCCAACAGTTTGGACAATAACCTTTTGAAAGTTCTTCTATATCTTTTTGGGCATGGTTTCCGAATATTTTTTTTAAAAAATTCATTTTATATTAATTTAATAAGTTATTTCCCTATTCTCAAAGCTCACAACGTTAGTACTAAGTTAAAGTTATTTTGATTAAAAATCATCTTCTTTAAAAACCAAATCTCAATTAACCTAATAAAAAAAGACTACCTAAATAAATAGATAGCCTGAAGTGAGTTTTTTAATTTATTCTATGCTTTCTTAGTATAGGATAGATTGATCAATATTGCCATTAGGAGCCAAATAATAAATGTTTCCCCATGCGTCATTTCATAGGTAGATCCCGCTAATCTTGCTGCCCCTAAAACAAGGTAAACAATGATAGGTGATAAAAGAAGACTAATTACAAGAAGAATAATTGATTTTTTATAATCCATAGGTTGTTGATTTAATTGGTTAATACTCAATATTTATTTATAAGTTTTAATCTTATTGATGTTGTTAGTTGGTTTAAATACTAAGCTAAAGGTAGTAAATTTTTCGAATTTCCTGATTTTTTGAATTCATTCGCCCTCAGCATGCAAGACAACGCTTTGTTCAGACTGATGTAAAGATTTCAACGTTCTCAAAAAAAGTCTCATCAATTTTTATCGATAATATTACTCGTCCAAAAAATATTATTAATTACCTGTAAATTCTTGGATACCTTGCTCCAATAAATTGTTGAATTCTTCCGGCGCATCCCAAAAAACTAAATGTCCAACCTCAGGCATCACATTTACCTTATAGGATGGAATATATTTCCTGAATGCCTCGATGTTTGTTGGTTCCGAATTTGAATTGATTGAAATTACGGGACAATCGATCTCTTTTAGTGATGCTGTAAGGTCTTCATTTATCCATTTAAACATTTCAAGGAACGACTCATGCCAGCCAGGTCTTTGACCATCCTTTAACATAGCCATAACTCGTTGAAAAGATTTCTCCGTATTATTTTTATAAAATCCAAGGCCTATAAGTTTTTCATTAGTAGGGTTCGCTATTAGATCAGAAAATATGCCATCTGTAATTTTAATCATCTCTTCAGGGTACTTCATTTCAATATTATGCAAATTATCCACCAGAACCAGCCCTGTAATCTTCTCAGGTGCCTTTTTAGCAGCTTCAATTACAACAGATCCTCCCATAGAAAATCCAACAAGTATAACCTTCTTAACCTTTAATTGATTTATTACAGCAATAACGTCTTCACCAAATGAAGACATTGTCCACGCATGGCGATCATCACCAGATTGTCCGTGCCCACCAAGATCAATCGCTACAACCATGTATTTTTTAGAAAAATGAGCCATTTGTTCATCCCAAATACTCTTGTTATTCGACCAGCCATGAACAAATACAATTGCCGGTGTACCCTTACCTTGCTTATCAAAACTTATTTCAACCCCATCAAATGAAGAAACCATATTATTTAATTTTTTTTCAACTTATGAATCGTAACCTTATAAAGTTAAAAAATAATTTTCAAACCAAATATGTAGAAATTCCGTCGAATAAATCTAACTAAAAAACCGGATGTATCTCAGTTCAAATACCCTTTTACAAACTAATTGACTTGTAGCAAATAATATATTTATCGTAGTTTCTTAAGAACTTTTTTTGAGAATTTTCTGATTTAAAAATGATGAATCTTTACTTTGAAAAATATAATACATCAACATTAGTACAAATATGCCTAGTAATGCTCCACCAATGGTATCAATCAAAAAATGTTTGGATAAATAAACTCTACTAAAGGCCATTGTAATTGCTATAATGACAGCAATAAATTGAATCAATTTTGATTTGGAAATCATACAAATAAACAGCATCAATAAAAATGTCTCGGCTGTATGACCTGAGGGAAATGTATAAGGAATTTGGCTGGAAACGCCATCTATCAAATGTAAATCTATTCCTTTTTGTTCAAAATAATAGGTTGGCCGATGAACATGTTTGAAGAAATTTCTTTTTACAAATGTTCCTATTAAAAAATTCAACCCGTATGCAGAAAATAATATTAGTAGTGATTTATAAGTTTCTTTTTTTATAATGAAAAACAAAATAATCACAATAAAAATAAATGGACCAATTTTAGAAAAATATTTAAAAAATATATCAAAATAAAGCGAGAAATGCTTATTCAGGACCAGATGCAACTCATCTCTCCCGTAAAACTCGATTGCGGCTAAACCAATAAAAATATACAGGAATAACCCAATAAAGAAAATAGAGTTTTTGCGGATAATATCTTGGTTGTAGTCCAAATTTCAATTGTTAAAGGTTTATACAATCTAAGAAAGTGAAAAAATCAATACAATCAAAACAAATGAAAATTCATTTGGAATCTCGTGTAGCAATCCTGCATCATATTTAAAAGTAATATTAACAATTAAATATTGAAATAATAATTAAACATAAGATAGAATTTAAAAATACTTACCGTTAAAGATTGAATATGAGCTGCAATTCATAAAGTAGCCGGGTCAATAACTTTTAAATTGTCAAATCCATAAAGAGATAGTCTTGAAGTAACCGTAAAAGAAGTTACATAAGTCCAGTTTAAATTAACAGATGCTGTCGCAACCTCATCTCCTTCATTTAAAAACTTTGTTACTGCAGAATTATTACCACCCGCGGGAGTAAATGTATATTCTATAGCAATATTATTACCCGATAAAGCTAAAATTGAACTAACCATTACAGGCTTATTGAACGAAAAAGTAATAGATGATTGCAAGTTGTTACTTATAACAACATTTCCTGAAGAGCCATCTGTTCCCCCAATATTTCTTAGGTTTAAACTCCCATTACTAACAGTGACTGTAATACCATCAATAGTTTCTGAAACCTCTTCAAAGCTATAAGTGGGGTCGTTATCAAAAGTAAACGTAATAATATCTATCTCAACAGGATTATTGTCTTCCATTGATCCTGTTGAACAACTAAGAAAAGTAAACAACACTCCAATAAATAATACTTTTTTATTCATTACGTCAAAATGTCCACCAACAATTGAATAAAGTAATTGAGCTTTTGCCACTTATGTCGATTAATTCATCTTCTTCTTACAAAAAAAGTCCTATTACTCACTAATTATAATGTTTCTCTTTCTGCATAATTTTGTATATTTATTTTCAAAATAATGTGACCTATTACAAATAGTTGTGTCTCATTTAAAAACAAAATAATTAATAAATATAATAAAATGGCAAAATTTGAAATTTACAACGACAAAAGAGGAGAATTTAGATTTAGACTTAAAGCAGGAAACGGTCAAAACATTCTTGCTAGTGAGGGCTACAAATCAAAATCAGCTTGTACAAACGGAATAGAATCTGTTAGAAAAAACTCTCAAGATGATAAAAGATTCGATAGATTAGAATCTAAAGGATCTACTTATTTTAATTTGAAAGCCTCCAATGGTCAAGTTATTGGAACAAGTCAAAAATATTCTTCTTCAAGTGGTTCAGAGAATGGAGTTGAATCTGTTAAAAAAAATGCACCCATTGCAGAAATTGATGATTTAACGTAATTAAGATCTTCTTAACTACATTAAAAAAGTATAAGTACTAAAACACCACAAGGTGTTTAAAATTAATCCGTAATAAGTTGATAAATCTCCTTATTACGGTTTTTTTATACTCTTTATTTAAATCAAACTCCATATTTTTTATTTTATATTTTAATGTAGAAGAAAAATCTAAATTTAAACAGTAAATTTATCAAAGTAGTTTAAATAAAATAATACCTGAATAATTAATGAAATCACTTACAATCAAGGAAATCAACGAAATTTTAAAAGGAAAACTAATCGGTAAAACTAAGCAGCCAATAAACGGATTAGAAAAGTTACTAAATGCAAAAAATAATCATCTTACATTTATTGGAAGTACAAAATATGCCCGTTTATGGAGTGATTCAAAAGCAAGCGCTGCAATTGTAAATGAAAATTTAGATATAGAACCGGGAGATGGCCGTGCATTTATTAAAGTAAAAAATGCCGATTTAGCAATGGCCAAATTGTTAGAATTATTCAATCCGGGTACGCCTGAATTTGATGAGAATATCCATTCTTTAGCAGTAATTCACGAATCTGCTTCAATTGGAGAAGGATGTAAAATAGGTGCAGGTTGTTATATTGGCAAAGATGTTGTTTTAGGAAATGACGTTATACTATATCCGAATGTTACTATTTTTGATGACACAACTGTTGGCTCTCATACCGTTATTTGGTCAGGCACTGTAATAAGGGAACGCTCTGTAATTGGAAGCTATTGTATTTTTCATACCAATGTAAGTATTGGTGCAGATGGTTTTGGATACCGTCCTAGTGAAGATGGAAAAGGGCTTGTCAAGATTCCACATATTGGTAATGTTGTTATTGGCAATGCAGTTGAAATTGGAGCTAATTCTTGTGTTGATCGCGGTAAATTTAGTTCTACAATAGTTGGTGACGGTTGTAAAATAGACAACCTCGTTCAGATAGGACATAATTCTGTCTTAGGCCGTTCTTGCATTATGGCGGGCAATAGTGGTCTCGCCGGCTCGGTAACCTTGGGTGATGGTGTTATTATTGGAGGAAGTGCCTCTATAAAAGATCATACAACTCTTCATTCTGGCGTTGTTGTAGGAGCTGGTTCTGGTGTTATAAATGATGTAGCAGCCGGCAAAACAGTTTTGGGTTATCCCGCTTGTGATTCAAGAGAGATGCTCAAACAATGGGTGGCTTTACGTAGGCTCGCCAAAAAATGAAATATGAAAAAGTTAGCATTTAAATCTGAAAAATTAAACTGATTGAATAAAGTAATTGTAATTATCTGCGTCATAGGATTATCCCTTGCTTGCAACAAAGAAGAGACTATTATTATTACTCCAGAATCACAAGGCTATGAATTGTTGTTTAGTGAAGGAGATACACCTGCTTATTATACAAAATTAACAGTGATTAACTATTTTAAGAGAGTTGCTCTAGGAATAGAGTATGACTCAACTATTGAAATAACCAGAAAATGGTCTTCAGATATGAAAATATTTGTGGGAGGAAGTCCAAGTGATGAATTGCTTCAAGAGTTACATTCAATTAAGAATGAAGTCAACGCTTTAGTTACAGATGATTTTTCAATAGAAATAGTTAATGATTCATTAGATTCCAACTATTACATTTTTATTGGTAGTGGCAAAGATTATGCAAATCTCTTTCCTCGTCAATCAATTTATATTAATGACAATTGGGGGTTATTCTATATTGAATGGAACAGTGATTTTGTTATTACCTCTGGCCACATGTATGTTGATGTTTATAAAGCTGATTTAGTTGCTCAAAAACATATCTTACGAGAAGAGTTGACACAATCTTTGGGCTTCCCAAATGATATTCCACTTGACAGGAGAAGCATTTTTTATGATGATTGGTCAACTACCAATAATTATAGTGAGTTGGATATTGAAATAATCAGGTTGTTATATCACCCTGAAATGGGCGCTGGACTTAATGAAAGTAGTGTAGATAATGTATTAAAGGGTATTCTCGGAATACGGTAAGAAAATTTTCTTGTTATTTTCTTTTGTAGACCGTTTTTAAAAAAGGCCGCCAGGTTTTACCTTTATCCTTAGAGGATCCCACAACCAGTTCATTTTCTATTTCAGATATTCTTTTATAAATTAATTTAATACATAAGGTTTCATCGTCATCATTATCCATTTTCATTTCTGGTTGTAAACTACAAAAAGTTAATACCTCATCAGTAATAACTCCATTAAAAACATCCATCTCTCCTGTGTTATTGCCTAACGTTAGCAACTTAAATGTATCTTTTTCTACATTATACGCCAACGTATTATGCATCGTGATCTTATTATTATTTTTAACCACTTCAACATTTTCTGTAATAAATGAATTTTCATAAATAACACTGGAAGAACCTTCACCGGATTTAACCCAGCCCAAAGATTCTTGAAAAGCGCTGTAAACAACCAATGTATAATCGCCTATTAAATATCGAATCTTATCGAAACGGTTATTTAAGACTTCATTATTTTTGGTTGGCGTGTATCCCAACATAAATTTTTCGGTTTGTTATAAGTTTTAAAAGAACAGTATAATCTTATTAAATAAAGACGCTTAAAATAATTATGTGTTACATACTTTAACATTTAATCATTTATCTCCCTCTAATTTTAACATAATAAAATTTGTATTATAATTTTCAATAGGAGTTTTGTGCAGTTAGTTGTTTAATATATGAATTACTTGTAGTTCAAAATTTATTTAAATTATAATTCACTAGCAACAACATATGAAAGTAAAGCTATTTCTAGTTTTAAATTTTTTTGTATTCAATTTTATATCAAATGCTCAAACAACCGACTATTCGAAAGTCGTGTTTCGTAGTAAAATTTATGAATATAAAAAATCTGAACCTAGAACCCATCAATTAGGTATTGACAAAGCATTAATATCTAATATAATTGACTTTCTTGGAGACTCCTTATACGATGAAAAACAGAAAAAGGAGATTATTAATAAAGCCTGGTTAGCCTTTACAAATCCTAAAATATTTGATTTTGTATATAAAGATTTTGCTGTAAACAGTATTAATAATTGGAGCATGATAAATGCCAAAGGCGAATTAGTGTTAGAGCCTAACCCGTATCTCTCAGAATGGACCATGAATAATGATGAATTCTCCTATTTTCAGTTGGTTTTAGGTAAAATTCTTGAACATTTTGGTTTGCTGACATATGGTGATGATGCAGAGGACGTTAAATCTTCTTTTAGCGAATTATTAATTACCAAAAATATCATTTTTCAAGACCCTAAAGATGATGATTGGGCATATTCCTATTTAGAAAAGATAAATGCCAATTTAGAAAAAAAAGGTCTTGTTGCCCTAATTACCAAAGGGCATTACGATATAATTGTATGCAAAATTGATAGACAAAACATCCTTGCTAAGCTATTCAAAAGGATTGGTTGGGAATTTATTGAACCATGATTTATAGCTCATCTATAGTAAAGAGAATACATAATTGCCTCATTAAATAAACAGTTATTTACTTAATGAACCATTTTATAATGATATTTTCAGACGTTAATGGTCTTATCAATAAAAAAACTACTCTCTTTTAGCTTTTTTTGCTCTTTTTTCAGCCTTTTTTTCCTTTGCAGTTTTAAGAGGTTCTTTTTTTACATTTTTTCTTGAGTCTCTACCTTTTGCCATGATATTATTTTAAATGTTTAGTTTTATTCCTACGTTAATTAAAGTGCCTTAATAATCACTTGTCATTATAAATAAAGGATTCATTTCAAAACTATTATAAAAAGGTCGCAATCTTTCCGTATTATAGAACTTTTCAATATTCACTATTTTTGATTTACCGGTTACGACATCAATTGGTACGTTATCGTATCTACCATTCTTTAAAACAACCAGTCTTCCATGAACACCTTTCAAAATCAAATCTAATGCAAGGTTTCCGTATGCCATTGGAACGATAGAATCAACAGCATCAGGGTCACCGCCTCTAACCAAATAACCTAATTTTTGGTTAATAACATTAATTCGTTTTCCGTTATTATGCTTAGAAGACAGATCTTTCAATCTCTCAGAAACTAATTCTCCAATACCTCCAAGTTTAGCATGACCAAATTGATCTTTTTCAGAATCTTTAAATACCATTTCACCTCCCTTGAACATCGCTCCTTCAGAAACCAGTACTACTGAATAATTACTAGGGTTTTCATTTCTATCTTCAATTAAATGTTGTGTAAGATTATCAATGTCAAACTTATATTCTGGTATCACACATCTGTTTGCAGCGCCTGCCATTGTAGGTAACATGGCCGTATAACCAGCATATCTTCCAAATACTTCTAATACTAAAAATCGTTCATGAGACCCAGCCGAAGTTCTTAGTGTATTTGTCATGTTAATGGTCCTTGTGATACAAGTGCTAAAACCAATACAATAATCAGTTCCTGGTACATCGTTATCCATAGTTTTAGGAATGGCTACCACTTTAAAACCTTCTTTATACAAACGTACTGCATAACTTAAAGTATCATCACCACCTATTGGTATTAAAAAATCAACCCCTAAGTAATCTAAATTATTTAATACAACCTTAGTCATATCATTAAACTCATCTTGATATGAATCTTTATGATGATCAGGAACGCTTGCTTTTGGAAGATGACTTGGGCGAGTTCGAGAACTATGTAAAAATGTTCCTCCTGTTCTTCCGGCCCTATTCACTATTGTTTGTGTAAGTTCAATATAATTATTACTGTTGTCCGCTTTAGGGTCTTGTGTCATTTCAACAATACCAGCCCAACCACGTCTTAATCCAATAACCTTATACCCTTCGCGCATTGCTCTAATCGTAATTGCCCTTATTGCGGGATTCAATCCTGGAACATCTCCACCACCTGTTAATATTGCAATTGTTCCTTTTATTTTTTTCGCCATCTTACTTTATATTTTATTTTAGAAGAACAAATATAATTATTTAATTATTACGGATAAAATCACAAATTGAAAAATCTCATGACCTTTGCAATGCAATAATTAAATGACACTTTGTGATAGCTATTTTGTAAAAAAAGGCCTTTGTTATTTAAAACAATTCTCAAAATCTTCCCAAAAACTTACATAGGACTTTGTAACCACATCGGCATCTTCAATAGTTATGGGTACTTTAACTGATAATGGAGCGAAGGCCATAGCCATTCTGTGATCATTATAGGTTTTAATTACTCGGTTTTTTTTAATCTGGTAAGAAGATTCAAGATGCAAACTTTTATTTGTAATTTTTATGGTAGCACCCAATTTTTCCAGTTCATTTTTCAAAGCCATTAACCTGTCAGTTTCTTTTATTTTTAAGGTATGTAACCCTGTTAAATTACATGCTAAGCCTAACCCAAAGCACGTAACCGTTATTGTTTGGGCAAGATCAGGAGCATTTCTTAGGTCTAAAGATACTTCGCCCTCATTTAGAATTTCAACAGATTTGGTAAGAATGATCGAATTGTTCTGAAATTTAGTTTTCACTCCAAAGTTCTTATAGATTTCAACTAAACAACTATCTCCTTGCAGGCTAATTTTATTATAAGAAGATAAGGACACTGAAGCTCCTATCTCACTTAGCGCTACTAAACTATAAAAATAAGAAGCAGAACTCCAATCAGATTCTATAACAATAGTTTTATTAGCCATTTTATTATTAGGCAAGATTTTTATTAGGTTGCCTTTCCATGATGTAGAAACTCCAAGTTGATCTAATAGATCTAAAGTCATCTCCAAATAAGGTCTTGAGGTTATTTCTTCTAGTAGCCCTATTTCTAAGCCATTCTTTAATGATGGTGCAATTAAAACCAATGCAGATATAAATTGACTACTCACATTACCTTTTATATTCACCGTATCATTCACAATCTTTTTACCGATTATCTTTAATGGAGGGTATCCTTCTTTATCGACATATTCAATCTTAGCACCTAAGCTGCGTAACGAATCAACTAATATTTTAATGGGCCTATTTTGCATACGATCAGAACCCGTTAACGTTAATTGCCTGTCTTCTAATACAGCAAAATAGGCTGTTAAAAAACGCATAGCGGTACCCGCATGGCCAATGTCAATAACATCTTTGGTTGAATTCAAAGCTTCTTGTAAGTGTATAGTATCATCAGAGTCTGATATGTTTTCCAAAGACAAATTCGGATACCATTGTTTCAAAATAAGTAATCTATTGGATTCACTTTTTGAGCCCGAAATTTTTATTTGTTGGGTAACTATTTGTTTATCAGTATAATCTAAAAATAAATCCATTTATGGAGTGTCAACGTTTAGTTTTTATTGTTAAATTTAGCCTTCTATACAACAATCCAATTTCTAATGAAAAAATTAATTCTTCTTATTACTTGCATTTTATTATCGGCAAGCTACAAAGGTAATGCACAAAAAAACGTAACCAAATTTTCAGAGAAATATTATGATGCCATTCAATGGCGAAATATTGGACCTTTTAGAGGAGGTCGTAGTGCAGCGGTAACTGGTGTACCTGGCAAGGCTAATTTGTTTTATATGGGCTCTACAGGAGGAGGAGTTTGGAAAACATCAGATGCTGGTAATACTTGGAAAAATATGTCTGATGGATATTTTGGAGGTTCTGTTGGTTCTATAGCGGTAAGTGAATGGGATAATAATGTAATATATGTTGGAAACGGTGAGAAAACAGTTCGGGGAAATGTTTCTTCCGGAGATGGAATTTGGAAATCTGTTGACGCCGGTAAAACCTGGAAAAATATTGGTTTAAAAAATTCAAGACACGTACCTCGTATTAGAATTCATCCTAAAAACCCCGACATCGTTTATGCCGCTGTGTTAGGAGATCTTTATAAATCTTCAAATGAAAGAGGTGTTTATAAATCTACAGATGGTGGTTCATCCTGGAATAAAGTATTGTTTGCCAATGCTAATGCCGGAGCAATTGACTTAATTATAGACCCCAATAATTCACGAGTTTTATACGCATCAACCTGGAATGTCAGAAGAACTCCATATAGTCTCTCAAGTGGTGGTGAAGGTTCTGCCATATGGAAAAGTATTGACGGTGGAGATTCCTGGACTAATATTTCTAAGAATGAAGGATTACCGAAAGGCATTTGGGGTATTAATGCTGTGGCTGTTTCTCCAATGAATTCGGATATAGTTTGGGCTCTTATAGAGAACAAAAATGGAGGTGTCTATAAATCTATAGATGGAGGCAAAAAATGGAAACTAATTAATGGTGAGCGCAAATTACGTCAACGTGCCTGGTATTATACCAGAATATATGCTGACACCCAAGATGAAGATACTTTTTATGTAATGAATGTGAGGTACCATCGGTCAAAAGATGGAGGTAAAACATATGAAACCTATAATGCTCCTCATGGTGATCATCACGACCTTTGGATAGCGCCGGAAGATAATCAACGAATGATCATTGGTGATGACGGCGGTGCTCAAGTAACATTTGATGCCGGCGAAAATTGGACAACCTATCATAATCAGCCTACTTCTCAATTTTATAGGGTAACCACTGACAATCATTTTCCTTATAGAATTTATGGAGCTCAACAAGATAATT
>Ga0265303_10002461_pt1 | contig 11469 bp, 9 predicted proteins | sample Helome_2_FD_192494 | JGI IMG/M metagenome (GOLD analysis project Ga0265303, IMG submission 192494) | Marine sediment microbial communities from subtidal zone of North Sea - Hel_20160317 (Illumina Assembly) | ecosystem: Environmental > Aquatic > Marine > Subtidal zone > Sediment ...
AGTAAACCTCAATGGATTAAAACTACCCCAAACCAGAGCCTGGTACAATACGCATGATTCTCTTTACCTGGCTACTGATAAATTAGACAGCTTCAGTACTTTTTCAGCAACTCAATAGCGTTAGGAATCAAATAAATTACTCTCCCAGACTCTTTCAAAATCTTCGGCCAGCATCCACTTTTGACGGTGCACTTCGTTATAAACAGTATCCATACGCGTACGAAATTCTGGCAAAAGTGCCTGGTGTATAGTGAACTGGAGCGCTTCCGTAAATGAATTAAGCATGGATTTGAAAAAGGCTGCTGGTACGTTGCGACTTGCGGAGAATTGTTGTGCAGTTTCCAGGTTGTACCACATCAGGTCGGCGATCAGGGCCTCTTGCATGCCAAGCGTACTGAAATGCCGAATGTATTTTTGGGCCACAGATCTACGGGCTCTTGGCCTTCTTCTTTTTAAGGGGAAATACTCGTTATGGATCTTTGCCTTTGCTTCATGAAGTATTTTCTCTTCCTTGGGATTAAAGACAAAATCATAGTAGGTTTTTACCGGCCCAAAACGCTCATAAAGGTCCAAAACTTGTTCTTCCAGTGCTTCTTTTGGTAATTCAGCGAGATATTTTTTAAGAATTCTTTTACTCATATTCCTGATTATATATCGAATTTGAAGAGTGAATATACTCCGGTGATGCCCTTGTTATAAAGGGTTAGATGTGATTCGCAAGGTTAAAAAGATATCCACATTACGCTTATAAATTTTGTATAACATTATTATACTGAAATTGGAAAAGAAAGAATAAAAATGTATACTGACCTCTTAAAATTTCTAACCTTTAGAAAACTATATGAGGCAATTAAAGATTATCAAGCAAGTTACCAACCGAGAGTCGAAATCACTAGACAAATACTTGCAAGATATCAGCAAAATAGAATTAATAACAGCCCAGGAAGAAGTAGAATTAGCACAACGCATACGCACCGGAGATCAAGCAGCCCTAGAAAAATTAACGAATGCAAACCTTCGTTTTGTGGTTTCGGTGGCCAAACAATACCAAAATCAAGGCCTTAAACTACCAGATCTGATCAATGAAGGTAATGTAGGTTTGGTCAAAGCTGCCAAGCGATTTGATGAAACGCGAGGGTTTAAATTTATTTCCTATGCCGTATGGTGGATCCGTCAATCCATCCTTCAGGCATTAGCTGAACAATCCCGGGTAGTCCGACTCCCATTGAATAAGATCGGATCTATCAATAAGATCAAAAAAACCTTTTCATATCTGGAGCAGGCGCATGAGCGTCCGCCTTCGGCAGAAGAGATCGCCAAGGAATTGGAGATGAGCGTGAACGAGGTGAAGCAATCCCTCAAGAATTCGGGCCGTCACATATCTATGGATGCCCCTTTAAAGGAAGGTGAAGATTCCAATCTGTACGACGTAATGCGTTCAGGGGAGTCACCCAGACCTGATAAGGACCTGATGTTGCAATCCTTAAACACAGAGATCAATAGGGCATTAGAAACATTGTCCCCAAGGGAAGCCGATGTAGTTAAACTGTATTATGGGATTGGAGATCAACAATCCATGACCCTGGCAGAAATAGGCCAGACCTTCGATCTTACCCGTGAACGTGTTAGGCAGATACGGGAAAAAGCGATTCGGAAACTGCGCCATAATTCAAGAAGCAAATTATTAAAGGCTTATTTAGGCTAGCAAAATAAGAAAGGGGACCCAAATAGGTCCCCTTTTATTTGATAAAGATTCACTTAAACGTGTTATGAGCAACCTAAACGGCTGATCTCAAAATCGGCCAACATCTCATTCAATGTTTCCAAAAAACTCATGTACGCCGCGTTATCTTGATTTTGTTGTGCCATAGGATCTGTTTTTAAAGCCGAAAAGCCGATTAAGACTACAAGTAATCCAGTTCGGCTAATTCGTTTAAACTTAAAATTTCATTCAATGCACGGAGGAAATCTAAATACTCCTCCCCGTAGGTGTCGTATAACATGGTAAGCAGGGTTATGTAACTTAATAGTTGATCTGGGTACTTATTCTTTATTAGAACGTAAACGTATTAAATAGCATATATCTCCCCAAGGAATTGTGGTGAACCATGCTTTTTTTGTTGTGAAATGTCAATTCCGCAACCTTTTATCGTTAAAATCGTGTATTATATCGAAAACCCACCGTCATTGCTAGAAAATACGCACCTGGCTGACTCAGAAATTCCTGTCTTGTAAGTCCGAGATTCGCCTTATAGAGATTAGCTACGTTTTTACCCATAAATTGATATTCCATAAGTATTTGCTGGGATTCTACGTAGAGCAGAGACTCTGAAAGCAGTGTTTCTCCTGCAAATAATTGCTGCGATTCAGGGGAAACGCCCAGGCTTAAAGTCAATCCCAGGTAGTTGTCTCCTGTTTTACCATATTTTCGGGCTAATATTGAACCTGCATACCCCATTGGAGCATCACTTCTTGGCGTGATATAAGGCCTAGCAGAGAAATAGTAATCCCCGCTGTACAAACCTACCGAACCAGTGATCATGGTTGCCGTGCTTGCCCGGAAATCAATATATCGAAGGCCGGCAGACATCTCCATCGTCTTAGACATCATTTTGTATATCTCCACCCCTGCCCTATGAGAAGGAAAAATGCTTGAAGAAGAATAGCCGAAATTCAAATACAAATAATTCCTTTTATCGATCTGCGGATAGGCATCTATTTCATATTGTATTCCGGTTTGTTGAAACCTGTTCGCATAGGAGATCCGCGGTATGATCTTCCCGATCTTGGTCTGGTATTGGTATTCTATACCGACCAGGTACCGCGCATCATACACCTGGTCAAAAATATCGACATTACTGATCAGGCCCAGTACATTTTTGAAGTCGCCCGTCTCCTTATTCCGCCTGCTAAGCGCCACAGTTTCTTCCTGCTTGGGCGCGGCCTGCTTTAGGAGGCGTTCATCTATCTTTTTCTTCAGAGAAATTAATTCGGGTTCATTAGGCAGGTATTCCAGCGCGGTATTCACCTTACTAAAAGCTACTGTCTCATTAGCATCGTACAGTTCATTATTGATATTAGCGATCCAAACCTCCAGGTTGTTCTTATCTGTTAAGGTGATTTGATTAAAATGGAGCCTTGCCTCGTCATACTTGCCTTCCCAACTATACGTCTTGGCAAGCAAATTTCTGACATCGCTGTATTCAGGGTATTCCACAAGGATATCCTGCAGTATAGGCCTGGCAGCTTCATAATCGCCTTCAAAGGCCATTTTCCTGGCCGCCAAAAAGGCCCTATCCGGGTCCGTTACTGCCAGCGTATCTTCCTGGCCGAAAAAGACCAGCGGAATACAGAGTACTATTAGAAAAAGTATACATTTAGACATGTGCGCTAAGGGCCTTCAGCTATCGCCTTACCTTTTCAGGTAATACACTTACGGCTTCGTTGTTTTGATTTCTTTTAATGATATTCTTAGCACGGCCGATCTTCTCTTGAACCGATTTCTCCAGAATGTTGTTCTTTTCAGCAAGCGCCGCGATCTCCAATGCCTTGGCATCGTTGTTAGACCAGTAATAGACATCGAGCAGGGCCTCATAACCACTGGCATAACTTGGGTGTTTTTCAATAGTCTGTTCAAGAATGGCCGAAGCTTTATCGAAATGCTGCTGCCAGCCGTATATCCGGGCCATTAAGATCTCCGTATCTACATGACCGGGTACATTAGCCAGGATATATTTGCAGAGCAACAAAGCGTGCTTGCTATTATTTTGCAATGCCAGGTCGCGTGCCTTACGATAACAATTGTCATAGTCCTTTCCGTTAAAGACACTATTGATCCAGGTGATCTCACGTTTGGTAAAACCGGGGATCTCAAAATTAAATAGCGTATTCTCTGCCGGCATGATCTTATTTTCCGTGATCAGATATTCATTTCTAGCCATTAATTCTGACCGAAGACGGCTTAATGCACTTTGCATTGCTTCATTCTCATTGGTGTCCCATGAATTGTCCTGTCCTAGCCTGTACAATTCATTGTCGGCCAGCAGGTAGTCATCCATAATCAGGGACTTAATAATTCCTTCTTCATCATAAATGACGATCTCTTTGCCCGCATTTTGTCCTTCAGGGGAAAGGTTATTGCCCGTCCATGCTACAAAATTTGGCATGCTTAACTGATATTCCTCATCCAGCAGTTGCACTAAGGCCGGGGTAATATCGGCGTGAGAAACCAGGTTATTGAATTCTGATGGCTGTTCAATAAGTGGACTATATATCAGAAAGGGTACCCGGGCAGAAGCAATTTTTTCCAGCTCTAGTTCAGAACGCTGCTCACTATTTCCGGTGATAATGAATATTGTGTTTTGGAACTCTGGTTTAATCCTGTAATGGTTGTCAATAAGTTCTCTTAAAGCATCATCAGCATAGGCCATGCTCGCCAGCTTAGCGCGTTTGGATCGCAAAGAGCGACTTGTTCTCCAATCCAGATCTGTTTCATTGAGGATCTTTGTGATCCTGCTCCTATAGCTGCTCAGATCAGGAATAAGATAGGGCTGCCTGGTGCTCAGGGTATAAAAAACCTCAAGCTTTGGACGTTGAATTGAGGTATAGCGATCATTCCAATACCGAAATAATTCCTTATCAGGATAACCAAGGGAAATACCAGCTGCATCTTTTTCCTGTGTCCTGTACCCCGGACCGAAATCCTTATTGTCTATCATTTCATCTACGTGTTCCTGGGTAAGGAATTTATCTACTTTCCCCAATGAGCCATTACCGCCGAAATAATAGGAAGTGTAATATCCGTTAGTCGATAGAATGCTAAAAAGTGTATTCCTGTTCACATACTCCTCAGAATCCAGAAAGTTATTTTTAGCTATAGGCAAGGAACCAGTGATCACCGGCAAACTGGCTGAACCTGTTGTATTGCTCATGTGATTACTCCAGCTAAGTGATTGTTTCTTAATTGATTCCAGGAAAGGCATTACCCCTTTAATTGGGCTTTGGTCGCGGAAGAATTCAGATTCTAATCCATCCATTACAATGAATACAACATTGGGTTTCTCCTCATTAAAATTAAAATATTCAGACAGGGATATATCTGATTTATATGGCTTTAACAAGGGATATTCTACGGTAGCTTTGTATGTAGTTGAACGGGCATATTTTTTGAAATACGACTCAACTAAATATTGCGTCTTATTTTCATTTACGGGGTTCTTTTCAGAGATGAGTGTCGCTAAGAACCACGTTAGAACAATAAGCGTAAACGGATACATTTTATTTATGATCTTATAGGAAGATGAATTGATCTTATAGAACAAATACATCATTGCTGTCGTGATAGGGATCAATAACAACAGACTGAGAAAGATTTTTACTAAAGAAGTGCGTTCCCAGAATTTTTGTCCAAAATCGGCTCCAAGACTTTCATAGTATCTCACATAGTACTCAATGAGCATCCCTTCTAAAATGAGCAGGCCTAGAAATATGAACGCAACAAAACCAAAGCCTAATAATTTACGGTATCCTTCGAGGAAATTGAAAATGAAAGCCAGAAAAAAGGCCACTAATGCTGTAAATCCGCTGTGATGAATTACCAAAGAGAAAAAACTGGTATTCCATATAGAAGGCAAGACGCCATCAAAGTAAAGGCGAATAAATTGGTAGGCAGATAAGACGACCAGGCATCCAAAAAAAGCGAAAGTGAGTCGTATAAAATCCCTGAGGGTTTTACGCCTTTGTCCAAACCAGATATGTTGTATGTACCCCTTCATATTTACGTTGTTGCAAATCCTTTTCTTACCTGCTCCCCCCAACCCGCGTTAGCTTTTGTCAATTTTTTATAATTGCCGCGTACGGCAGACCAAACCACGATAGGGTGAAAAGTCAAGGGTTCTATTAATGCACAAAAAAGTAAAATGAGAATATCTTTTGTTTTTCGGTATTGGTTGTATGAAAAGACATCCATCAACACAGCGAATACAGAAAACGTCATAGCAAAAGTGTACACCATGGCTGTAAGCGCAATAAAGAATTGCCAGTTAAGGATCCCCAGATAATAGAAGACTACTACTGTAAAGAATCCAAAGAACTCCAGCAAAGGCGTAAGCCATTCATAGAATAACCAATAGGGATAACTCAACAATCCCAGACGTCCATAGCGAGGATTAAAAAGCATATCACGGTGGGTCGTTAATGTTTCCAGGTTCCCCCTCGCCCATCTATCTCGTTGGTTTATCAATATTTTCAGATCTTCTGGTACTTCGGTCCAGCACAAGGGATCCGGAATATAGGAGACGGTATATGGCAAATTCCGGTTGTGCATATATCGCCGCATGCGGAACACGATCTCCATATCTTCGCCTACGGTATTGGTATCATACCCGCCTGCCGCCAAAGCTATCTCCCGATCAAAAAATCCAAAAGCCCCCGAGATTATCAGCAGACTATCTATCCTGCCCCATGCCATTCTGCCTATCAAGAACGAACGGGTATATTCCAACAGCTGAAATTTTGCCAGCCAGCTTTTGGGTAATTTTATTTCTTTAAGCTCCCCATCTTCAATTGTACAGGAATTCGCTACTCGGATTACACCTCCAACTGCAATTACGCGCTTCGTTGAATGTTGAATAAATGATTTGACAACGTGTAGTAAAGCATCCGGATGTAAGAGACAATCCACATCAATGCATCCTACATATTGGCTGCTGGAAAGACTTATGCCTGCGTTCAAGGCATCGGATTTCCCTCCATTTTCCTTATCGACGAGTGTCAGTTTTGAGAGTTCCTTCTTATTGGATCTATACACGGATCGGACAGGTTTTGCCCTCCAGTCAGGATCGTTTATAAAGGCTACGGGTTCCATATCAAATGTGCGGATCATTCGTTCCAGGGTATCATCCTTGCTCCCATCATTTACAACGATCACTTCATACTTATCGTAATTCAAAGAGAGTAGTGAGCGAACATTCTCTACGATTGTCAATCCCTCGTTATATGCAGGAGCAATAATTGAAATGGTCGGAGAGATGGGCGAGTCAATTAAGCCCTTGAGCTGACCGAAACTATTCTTTTTTCGGTAGTGGAAAGTGTTCCTGGTAGACAGATAGCCCATCCCGGTATACATAATCATCAATCCGGCCGTGAATAAAAAGAATACGATATTTATGTATTCCAGAACACTATTGAATAACCCGCTACTCATATGTTTTCTTTAATGGCTGTTTATTAGGTACATGATTACATTAAGCGTAATTTTTGAAAATGGTTTTAGGGATTTCGTCAATTAAGCCATTCTTCCTTATCCACCTGTTCCAATTCATATGCTGCATCGATCGCAAAATCCGGCTCGAGTAAAGGATTTGAATCATAAAGCGGAAATTCCGTTGTCTCTGCATTTTCTTGTGAATACAAGCGTTGAGTCAGAATTTCCATATTTCGATCAGCACTTTGTCTGATTTTTGCCGACGTATCATCTTGAAGTTTGCGCAACAACAGTATATCGCGTTCATCCCCGTAGCACGATATATCATCGAGTAGCAAGAGTTTTCCTTCCATGTCGGAGGCATTATAAAACCGCTCAAATGCACTGACATAGGTATCTTGTTTCTCACCGGCATGTATACTATCTGTAAAGACCTGATCTAATGAACGCATTTCCTTTTTGAAGGATTCCGGAAACACTTCTATGATAAAATCCATAGGTCCGGAAACTAAATCTTGTAAAGCATATGCTGAGTTTTGCTCTGGCCATTCGATCTCAAAATATGGCTCCTGGAAGTCAGAAGTTAGGGCACCATCAGTAACTTCATCATAGATCACATAAATGGCGAATATTTCATTCTCTTGAGCATCTTCTTTTTCTTCATCGTCTTTAAACTCGTAGTTCATTTGATCGGGTAATTCAGAAAGGGCTGCAAAGTCAAGAAGGTTTTCTACAGCGTTCTTCTCCCTGGCGAATTTGGCGATATCGATATAATCTTCATCCGTTAGATGCGCTGTTGCTTTTTTAAGCTTCTTTGTTTTCACTTCACTCTGCTCCGTAGAGGCCGTCAGTAGCGAAGGGTTTTCAACATTGACCTCCTCCTTATCTGGTGGTTCATCCGCGCTGATGTTTCCCTCTGCCACATTGGCCGTAATTTCTTGGGCTACTACAGGAAGATCCTGGAGTTCTGCACTGGTTATAAGGTCTAAGGCGAGCTTTTCTTCATGCCCATTTTCGTCATATTTATGAAAATCCGGAGACTTCAACACCTCTTGATATTGACGTTGAATATCGTCCAGGTTAACAGACTTGGGCATCTCTTCTGATAGCGACTCCTTGTCATTGGCTGGAAGTGCTCCAGCATAATCCAGAAATTCTATGATTTCATTTGATGGTAGTATTGTTTCCGGTGCTAGCGCATTGATCATACCTATGGCCTTACTTTTGACTAAATGGTCTTTCTCGCGCTGCTCAACTTCCTTTAAGAATGGGATCTCTTCCTGTGTGCCCAAATGACCGATGGCAGCCAGCAAGACAAGTTTCACACGAGATTGGCACATCCAGTAAACAGCTTTGAATAGCGGAAGTGCTTCACGTATTTCGAAAGCCCGGAGGCAATCAATGGCCTCAACTTTTATGAAATCATCACGATGTTTTACCAGTTTAAGAATTGACTCCATAGCGTCATCCTGCTTATAACTTTTAATCAATCTTAGTGCAAACAGGACAACAAACTTATTTTTGGAAGTGAGCCAGAGTCGGAAATGGGGTGGTGTATAGTTATCAAGGCTTTGCAAGGTTTCCAAAAGTTTGAGCTGCTGCCATTCTGAAATCTTGCATGTAGCCGTATCCAGGAAATAATTAATGCCTTCGTGCTTCAGAGCTACGGTAGCTACCTGGGCCTGTTTTCTAACGATACTTCGATTATCATTAATAAATTTGCGAATATGAATAAAGGCGCCGTTAACCTGCATCTGGGTGAGTTCATTGATCCCTCGGCAGACTACTTCCCAGCGGATGCTTTTAAGGCGTTTGATAGCATCCTGATGCAGCCCATAATGCTGGAAGATCTTTATTAGTCGTTGCTTTGCATCTCCAGACAGGTCTGCTTGTAGATCCATGAGGATCTCACTTACCATTTTTCGGTTAACCGGATTTTTCAGCATCTGATGTATAAGCACTTTTGCCTGTACAAAATCTTCATTCTCTTTGCGCGTAGCTGCATGCTCACGAAAGATCAAGGTGCTCACAAGGGGCGCAATATCCTTTTTAAGTACTATAGCGGTACGCTCTTTGTTGCTTCGCTTTCGCTTCACGATAAAGACAAGGATAAAATAGATCAACCCAATACCAATGAAGAGGAACACCAAATCCCACAGAAAACTAATCAGGATCAGCGGTAAACCACTTAAGGTTAGTACGGATATGTACGTTGTACTGTTCAAAGATTCTTAATTCAATGCCTGTTTAATCCTCCCGACGATCTCCGACGCGGTAATATGTTGAGCCATATAATCATCGGCCCCTAGAGAAATAGCCTCACGTAAGGCATCACTGTGTTCGGCTCCCGCAACTAAAATGACCGGGATGCGCTTTTTTTTAGGTTGTCGAATAAATTTTATGACATCGCTGCCAAAACTGGACTGCGAATACACACTGCAAATAGCAAGTACCGGTTCCGTATTTTGGATCAGGGATTTGGCCATGGCAGTATGGGAAGCCCACAAAACATCATATCCTGCCTTGTGCAGATGCTTAATAAAGAATGCTGCGACACGTGTATCGTGTTCGGCCAATAAGATCTGGGGCTTACATTCAGCAGATTGGTGTATCAATTGCTCGGTAGTGGAATCCTCAGTTGCCAGTGGAGATAATTCTTCAAGAAAATCACGCTCCTCCTTAGCCCATAATTTCGCTTCTATTCTGTCTTTAAATGCTGAAAATGCGTTTTTTAAACGGGCTGCATCCGTAACACCCAACTCCTGAAGGGAGTAGGATCTCAAGGCCACCTCTAGTTGGGACAATTGGTCTAAAAAAGTAGGTACGGTCATTTGGAGGTATTGTTTATTAAGATATATTTTCCTACAGACTTATAAGAATTTTCAATCAGTATTAGGGCTAGTTATCAAATTTCCTTATAATAATGTGCGCATACAATTTTATGTTACAGAGGGTCCAATTGTTGTTGTAAAGGGCTTTTATTTGTAGGTTAGCACCGTAATTCCTACAACATGCAAAAAACTATAAGTATTTTCTTTCTTTTTCTGTCATTATCATGCATGGAACGTGCTGATCCGGAGCACAGCAAGCTGATTGAAAAAGCAGAAAAAATCCATGCCAATGTCATCACAATTGACACCCATGATGACATCAATGTGAAAAACTTCACAGATAGTATCAACTATACACAGGAATTGAATACCCAGGTAGACCTTCCTAAAATGGTTGAGGGCGGACTCGATGTAGCCTGGTTCATCGTCTATACGGGTCAGGATACGCTTTCGGCTGAAGGCTATGCGAAAGCCGAGGAGAATGCAATGTCCAAGTTTGAGGCCATTCGCAGACTGTGTGACGACATTGCACCTGAGCAGATCTCCCTTGCCCTTACGTCTGATGATGTCAGGCAGATCAGCGCCGAAGGGAAGAAGGTGGCCATGATCGGTGTAGAGAATGCCTACCCTATCGGGGAAGACCTTAGCAATTTTGAAAAATACCACGAATTAGGGGCGCGCTATATCTCCCTATCGCATAATGGTCACAGTCAGTTCTGTGATTCCAATACAGGAGAACGGGATAGCGTATGGTTACATAATGGTTTAAGTGATTTGGGTAAAAAGGCTGTAAATGAGATGAATAGACTTGGTATAATGATCGATGTTTCTCATCCATCCAAGGAATCTATGAAGCAGATGGTCGCCCTGTCAAAAGCTCCGATCATCGCCTCACACTCCTCAGCCAGAGCCCTTTGCGATCACAGCAGGAATTTGGACGATGAGCAATTAAAACTTATGAAAGAGAACGGCGGTGTGGTGCAAACCGTAGCCTTTACCTCCTACCTGAATACGGAAAAGAGCGAAGCGAGGTCAGCTTTTTTGAAGGATGTCTATAAAGAAGTAGCCGATTCGCTTGAACTCGAATGGTATGAGCGTTCCGACTGGCCAAGCCTGACCAAAGCTCAGCAAACGGCTTTTATGGAGAACTATCCAAAAGTGATGGCCATAGGTAAGGAAAAGGCAAAAACCATGGATGGTCTGCCGGAAGCCGTAAGTGTTTCTGATTTCGTAAACCACATTGATTATATGGTAGACCTTATCGGCATAGATCATGTGGGCATCAGTTCCGATTTTGACGGAGGTGGTGGGATCGAAGGCTGGTCAGATGCTTCTGAAACTTTCAACGTTACCTTAGAGCTGGTCCAGCGTGGGTACAGCAAGGAAGAGATCGAAAAACTCTGGGGAGGCAACCTACTGCGCGTCCTGGATAGG
>Ga0265303_10002462_pt1 | contig 11466 bp, 14 predicted proteins | sample Helome_2_FD_192494 | JGI IMG/M metagenome (GOLD analysis project Ga0265303, IMG submission 192494) | Marine sediment microbial communities from subtidal zone of North Sea - Hel_20160317 (Illumina Assembly) | ecosystem: Environmental > Aquatic > Marine > Subtidal zone > Sediment ...
CAGCTGCGTTTTTGCATTTTTACACATCGAGGTGTGCTGCCGGACTTCCTGATCGATTCCGGCAATGTCACCCGGCATCCGTTAATCCGTCTGCGGCGGACGAGCGTTTAATTCCCCGCCCCCTGGGGCGTTTAAAATTTTCCGTTTGATACCCCGTTGCTTGCGGCGGGGTTGTACATTATCAAGTCTAATATTGAAAAAATGATAATTGTCGGCTGTCAAATGAACGCCATCGTTAACGGGGGCTTTGGCTGTCTTCCAACAAAGCCGCAAGGGCTTCATTTAAGCGCCGGCGGTCATTTTCCGTGTTTTCGATAAATCTAATACCCATGCCTCGATTGATAACCCTGTCAGCTGGCATATTCCTGTTGGACCAGACGACTTCGGCATTGAGGCGCAGTGGCTCCTGGTTTGGAATACGGATATTGATTTTAAACTTATCATTTAAGGCCAGGGGTTCGGGGCAGACAACAAAGGCGCCGCCAAGACTAATGTCCCTTAACTGAACGTTATCGACCCGGTCAGATGTCTCAATGGCAACCTGCCAGGAGACTGCTATACGAGGGTGGCGACGTTTTTCTTCCCAGGATATTTTGGTTGACGGTGTATAACCCTGGGTCGATTGATCCGAGGCCCATCGTTTTTTCAAATACCGACTGACAAACCAGAATGAAATCAATCCGACGAATATGACGCCGCCGATGCTGATGCTGTTCAAAATAAGATTGTTATCCATGGGTGTTTTTCAGAAAAAAGTAATTAAAATCAGCTTGAATTTTGAGATAGCTTCTAATTGGACAAAATTTCTCAGGTGATTTAGCTCTTTCTCAAGTGTTCGAAGTTTTGACGAATAGCCAACTATAACATAGACCCGGGTATAGTTCCACAGTTAGGCTATATCTCAGCTCCAGGAAAGAGTTTATACCGCTTTTCAAAATTAGTTCCGAAATACGGAAGGGGAGTATAAGTGGTTGTAGAAAAAACGTTCGAATAACGCAACGTTTTTTTGACAACCGCTAAATATCATCATATTTTGTCTTAAATAAAGGTAGACATCTATCTGTCGGGTATGTTAGATATCCAGGTTGTTGATTTACGTTGGTATGTAAAATTTTATTATGAATAGGAAAAGGAGGTGATGAGTTGGGTAGTGTTGTTAAAAAACGCAGAAAAAAAATGAGAAAGCACAAACACCGCAAGCTTTTGGCCAAGACACGACATCAGAGAAGGAAAGGTAAATAATGATACCGGCAATCTTTTCTGGGAAAAAATAAAAGCACCGGAAATTTTCAGTCCGGTGCTTTTTTTGTGGTTTGCAGGATCAACCCGCTATTCGGGATATTCTTTGATAAATTTTAGAAACTCCGAATCGGTCGATAGGATCAACGTATTTTCCTTACCCAGTGACTCGTTGTAAACCTCAAGGGTCTGGACAAACGAATAAAACTCAGGATCAATGCCATAGGCGTCGGCGTAGATTATGGTCGCCTCGGCATCGGCCTTACCCTTGATTTCCTGGGCCGTGCGGTAGGCTTCCGATTCTATTTGCTGCAGGTCTCTTTCTTTTTCACCCAGGATGTTCTGGGCCTCGCCTCTCCCTTCGGAACGGAATTTTTCGGCGATTTGTTTTCGTTCGGCGATCATCCGTCCGTAAACAGATTTTCTGACCTGTTCGACGTAATTGATCCGTTTAATTTTGACATCCACGAGCTCGATGCCGAAGGGGGCCAGTTTGGGTTGGGCTTGGGTCAGGATGCCCTGGGTGATTTTTTCGCGGCCGGTGGTAACCGTATAGTAGGTTCTTTCGGAGTCCTCCACGCCGACCTCGCTCCGATCAAGCGGGCGGTCGGATTTGCGAACGGCTTCGATCAATTGGTTGGAGGTGATAAAATTTCGGACGGCCGGGTCAATAATATCATTGAGCTTGCCGACGGCATTAAACCGATTGTTGACGGTTTGAAAAAACTTTACCGGATCGGTGATTTTCCACCTGGCAAAGGTGTCGACCCAGATAAATGTCTTGTCAAGGGTGGGAATCTGGCCCGGATCACCATCCCAATCCAACAGGTTTTTAGCAAAAAAATTGGCTTTCTGGATGAAAGGAATTTTAAACTTAAGACCCGGATCTTTTTTCGGCTCTCCGATAATTCGGCCGAATTGGGTGATAATGACCTGCTGGGTTTCATCGACGCTGTAAGCTGCGTTGTATACGAGCACAGCCAGTCCAAGGACTAGTATAATCAGTGTTCCTTTAATTTTCATTTTTGAGCACCACTCGGGTTTGCCATGTTTAATAGGGGCAGAAAGTTTTTCTGTTCAGAATCGACAATGAATTTCGGGCCCAGTTTTGGAAACAGCGTTCGCATCGTTTCAAGATACATGCGTCGCTTGGTGACATCCTTGGCCTTGGTATACTCCTGATAGATTGATGTGAACCTTGCGGCGTCACCTTTGGCACGATTGACCCTGTTAAGGGCATAGCCCTCGGCCGCCTTTATGGTTCGTTCCGCTTCACCGCGCGCGGCCGGGATGGCCTTGTTATATCCCTCCCGGGCCTGATAGATCAGTTGCTCTTTTTCCTGGGTGGCCTGATTAACTTCGTTGAACGAAGGTTGGACGGGATCGGGAACATTGGTTCTTTTCATTTCGATGGTAACAATGTGAATGCCGGTTTGGGCCTGGTCGAGCTCTTTTTGAAGAAGTCCCCTGGCTTCGACGGCGATTTCGTCCCGTTTGCTGATGACTTCATTAATACTTCGATCGCCGACCACCAGTCGCATCGAGGCTTCGGACATATCGATGAGAATTCGACGGACGTCGCGAACCCGAAATAAAAAATCGTAAGGGTTTTTAACCCGGTACTGTACAATCCAGGGTACCAGCGCGACATTCAGGTCGCCGGTGAGCATCAGCGCAACACTGATATTGTCACTGCCGGACTTAAAGCGCGACCGGCTGTCTGTTCGGGCCGAAGAGAACCCGAACTCTTCCGTCCGGATTTGCTTCACATTTACCTTGGTGACCTTTTCGATGCCGATGGGCAGTTTAAAGTTAAGTCCCGGCTGGGTGGTTTTGACGTACCTGCCGAAACGCTGGACAATACCGACTTCATCCTGTTTGACAGTGTAAAAAGTGGTTGCGGCGACCATGATAATAGCGATTATCACTATAACCAGCGGCCCGCCGGGCAGTTTAAATTTTTTAAATTTATCCAGAATCTCATCCATCTGGGGGGGGGCGCCGCCGCCCCTGCCTTGTTGCTGCTGTTTCAGCTTATCCCAATCCCAACTCATAATTAGTTCCCTGTCTATGGTTAATGATACCGGACGCGTGTCCAAGATCTGTGCGAATTTATCTAACAATAAGTTTCCCGACGATTCAAGTCAAGCAAAAAGCGAAAACGTTCATAAGTTCAGAGTTCAGAGGTTCAAAGATCCAAAACTTTTTTGATCTATGACGTTGCAGGAAAATATCTTTTAAGGGACCCTCGGGAGGATGTTCCCACACCTGTGACCCTCGAATGAAACTTCATGAATCCGATGTCATTTTTTGTGAAGTTCTACACCCGGTTTCAAAGTACGGAATTCGTCGTCGGCCTCGTACTGGTGCTCGTCCTCGATAAAATCCTGATTTTCGAGCACGAGGACGAGAACGAGGACGAAAAGTATCAGTTTTGATCGGCTGAAAGCGCCCATATATGAAACTAAAAAGTTTCTTTTATGATTAAACTGGCCGCCTTCAGGCGGGTAAACTTTTTAGGCCGACGCCGGCGCTGAAATTGAAACCCTGAACATCTGAACGGTAACATCAGTTTTACTTGACACGGCAGGTATCCATTGCCATAAAGTTCGTTGGGATGAAACCGAAAAAACAAAAAGGGAAATTTGAACACATCGGTAGTATTATAGCGGATGTTTTAAAAACCTATCGACGAGAATCTGATGGAGAATTGGTTCAGGTTTGGCGAATCTGGGACGACATCGTCGGTGATGTCATCGCCCAGAATGCCCGGCCGGCTGCGTTTAAAGGCAAAATATTGCTCGTGCATGTATCCAGTTCGACCTGGGTCCATCAACTCCAGTTCTTAAAAAAAGAGATGATTGCTAAGTTGAACAATGCTTTTGGGAAAGCATTGATCGATGATCTGAAATTTAAGATTGGACCGCTTTAGGAATGACGAATGAAGATTGAAGAATGAATAATTATGTCTAACTATACCACCGATACTTTTTTTAACGGCCGGATCCAGGTCAGGCAAAGCCAGGACGGGTATCGATTTTCCCTTGATGCGGTTTTGCTGGCCTGCCAGGCTGCCCCGGGATCGAGAGATAGAGTCGTTGATTTGGGGACAGGTTGCGGTATTATTGCCCTGATCATGGCTTTTCGCCATCCGGACATCACGGTCTATGCCGTCGAAGTGCAGGAAGAACTTGCACAGTTGGCCATCTCAAATGTGAAAGGCAATCATCTTCAAGATCGCATAACTGTTTTAGGTGCCGACATGAAAATGATGAAGCCGGACATGACAGCGGGCCCGGTGGACCTGGTAGTCTGCAATCCACCCTATCGCAGGCCTGGGGCCGGAAGAATAAATCCGGACAATCAACGGGCAATTGCCCGACATGAATTAAAGGCTAATTTTCAGGATGTTATGGATTCGGCCCGTCGAATTCTGAAACCGGTCGGACGGTTCGTAATGATCTACACGGCCGAGCGCACGGCGGATATCGTTTGCCAGATGCGGTCTGATAGGATCGAGCCCAAATGTATTCGTACAATCCATAGCGCCCCTCGTTCAGAAGCCAAGCTGATTCTTATCGAAGGGATTAAAGGAGGGAATCCGGGGCTCAAAATTGGACCGCCGCTGATCATCTATGGCGAAAATGGTGAATACACGGATGAGGTGCAACAGATGTTTGAGCCGTGATTTTTTCGATTGCATTTAGGGCGGACAAGTCTTAAAATAGACCCTTAATTCTTCGAGGCTATCGATAGAAGATCGTTGACAGTATAAACTAAAAGGTATATTGGAACCTACCTAAAACCATTCATCTGGAGAGGTGGCTGAGTGGTTGAAAGCGGCGGTCTCGAAAACCGTTGGGGGTTCACGCCCTCCGCAGGTTCGAATCCTGTCCTCTCCGCCAGTCCAGGTTAAATAGTTGACTGGCAAATTTGTCAAGCCATACAAAACCTTACTCCTATTTGATATTAACTAAAAAAAGGAGAGATGTCCGAGCTGGCTGAAGGAGCACGACTGGAAATCGTGTGTGCTGCCAAAAGCGGCACCGAGGGTTCGAATCCCTCTCTCTCCGCCATAAAATGACCTGGGGCACTGGAATAATGGAATGTTGGAATACTGGGATTGGCGGAATGGGATCCATTCTTAAACCTGATACTCGCGGATCTCATCAGAAATTAAAATTAGGACATCATCCACTTTTGATTCCCAATATTCCATTTTTCCATCATTCCAGTATTCCCTTGGTCATCCACTGTCAAACACCACCCTCAGGGTGAATTAAGGCCCGGTCGACTGGGCCGGGATTCTTTGCATTAGGCACTTCCTTATGTCCTATCTCGTTCTTGCACGCAAGTACCGTCCCCAGGCTTTTGATCAGGTTATCGAACAGGTTCATATTACCCGTACACTAACCAATGCCATTTCCGCGGGACGGGTCGCCCACGCGATCCTGTTTTCCGGGCCGCGGGGAACCGGCAAAACAACGGTTGCTCGCATACTGGCCAAAGCCATGAATTGCAAGGAAGGACCCACCCCGGAACCATGTAATACCTGTCGATCGTGCAATGAGATCACTGCCGGCCACGCCATCGACGTATTTGAAATCGACGGTGCCTCCAACAATAGCGTGGACCAGATCAGGGAGTTGCGTGAAAATATCAAATATATGCCTGCCCACAGTCCCTATAAGATATACATTATTGATGAAGTGCACATGCTCAGTGCGGCCGCCTTTAATGCTTTGCTCAAAACACTTGAAGAACCGCCGTCCCATGTGATGTTTATGTTTGCGACCACCGAGCCGCATAAGATACCGATTACGATCCTTTCACGCTGTCAGCGCTATGATTTCAGACGCATCGGCTTGGGTTCCATTTCATCCCATATGGCATCTCTGTGTCGCCTGGAAGGATTTGAAATTGCCGAAGATAGCCTTGGCCTGATTGCCCGGGAGGCTGGCGGCAGCATGCGTGATGCCTTAAGTTTGCTCGATCAGCTCATGACGTGCGCCAGGGGCTTGGTGACCCATGAGCAGGTACTGGATATTTTAGGCGTCATCGACCGTAAGGTTATTTTTGATCTGACTGGTTCTATATTGAACGCAGATGTCCATGCGGTGCTTGAATTCCTGGATGATGTCTATGATCGCGGCCATGATATGAAAAAACTTTATGCCGATCTGCTGGAACACTTCCGGAATCTGCTGGTTGTTTCCATGGGCAATAAGATCGAGAAACTGGTCGATCTTCCACCCGGCGAAATTGAACAACTTGTCATCCAGGCCAAACCGTCATCTGCCGGGTTTTTGAGCCATATTTTTAATATACTGTTCGAAGCAGAAGCATCCATCAGGTTTTCACCCCAGCCCAAATTAGCCCTGGAAATGACCCTGATCAGATTGCTGCAGACCAAGCCGTCCCTGCCCATAGATGTATTGATTGATAAACTTGATGACCTCAGGCGGGAGGTGTCTGCCGAAGACCCTCCGCAAAAAAAAAACAATAGACACCATTCTTCAAGGCCGGGATCGCAAACTTTGCCCGCTGCTTCTGAGGAGATGCCGGAGGGGACCGGGACGGCGCCCGGGGTTTATACCCCGGCAGAAGAATCATCCGGCAATGACGAGGATATCTGGAAACGGATCGGTGAGATCGTTTCGCAGAAAAACCCTTCGCTTGCGGCCAACCTGCGAAAATGCAGATTGAAAAATATCGCCGAACGATCCTTGGAAATAGATGTCCCTGACAACGGATTTACGATCAATATGATCCAGCGTGAAAAAAATATGGTGGTTTTGCAGCAAGTCTGTACGGAGGTGTTTGGTCACGAACAAAATATCCGGTTTACTGTCAGCAAATCAATGGGTGATCAGAATCAAAAAAAAAAAGATAACCAACTGAAACAAAAAGCGATAGACCACCCCCTGGTGTCCGATGCCATTGAAATCTTTGATGGCAAGCTGATTGATGTGAAGGTGCTTTAAACTTCTGGGGTATATAGCTATCAATTTGTTGGTAAGAAAAAAAGGTTTCAGGTGTCAGAATAAAAGACTGAGATCCCCCTTACCTGAAACCTGACACCTGAGCACTGAAACCTTTGAAAATATAAGGAGGTCATACATGAAAGGCATGGGGAACATGATGAAGCAAGCCCAGCAGCTTCAATCCAAAATGATGAAATTACAAGAAGAACTGGCTGACAAAACAGTTGACTCCAGCTCCGGCGGTGGCATGGTCAAGGTAACTGCCAACGGCCGCCAGCAAATTCTATCGATTCAGATAGAAAAAGAGGTCGTAGATCCGGACGATGTAGAAATGCTCCAGGATCTTGTACTGGCTGCTATCAATGACGCCTTGGCCAAAGCTCAGGAAATGGTCAGTTCGGAAATGGGCAAACTGACCGGTGGACTTAATATTCCGGGTTTAACGTGAGAGAATACCACGCTTTTATTTTGGGTTTGTTTCGGATTTCGTGCTTCGTATTTCGAATTTTCCCTGTGAGCCAAGACAATTTAGGCGTGAAGTTTGGTTGATTTTGACTTGTTGATATCAAGCGGACCTTGAGGGACTTATGAGCTATTATCCGGCTTCAATTCAAAACCTGATTAAAAATATTGCCAAACTCCCCGGCATCGGAGAGAAAACGGCTGAGCGCCTGGCATTGCACATTTTGCGGGCACCGCGCCAGGAAGTTGAAGAACTGGCCCAAAGCCTTTTGAATATCAAAGACAAGGTCAAATTTTGTTCCCAATGTTTTGCCCTCAGTGATAGTGAGTTGTGCACTCTGTGCAGCGATCCGGCCCGGGACTCATCAGTTTTGTGTGTTGTCGAGCAGCCGGCGGATATGGTCGCTATCGAAAAATCGGGTGCCTTTCGTGGAAAGTATCATGTTCTATCCGGCGCGCTTTCGCCCATGAACGGAATCGGCCCTGAGAATATTCGTATCCGGGAACTGATGACCCGAATCCAACAAGATGAGGTAAAAGAGGTTGTCCTGGCTACCGCTACCAATGTTGAGGGAGAGGCGACAGCGTCTTATATTGCTCAGCTGATGGAAAAACATCAAATTAAAGTATCCCGGATTGCATCCGGTGTGCCCATGGGGGGGGACCTCAAATATATAGACCAGGTCACGCTAAAAAGGGCCATGGAGAGCCGGCATGCCCTCTGACCCTATCGATCTTTTTGAGTGCCGTCTGTGCGGTGATTGCTGCAAAGGCTATGGCGGTACCTATCTAACCCGGGAGGACATTGAAGCGATCTCCCGCTATATCGGCACCGATTCCCGGAAATTTGTGACCGAATACTGCCAGTTATCCGGTAAAAGACCGGTATTGGCGCAAGGTACAGATGGTTACTGTATTTTCTGGGATAAGCTCTGTACCATCCATCCCGTCAAACCCCTTATGTGCAGGCGATGGCCATTTCTGAAAAGTCTTCTAGTGGATTCTAAAAACTGGCAGATTATGGCTGATTCCTGTCCCGGCATTCACACCGATGTTTCGGTTCTCACACTGGAAAAATGCGTTAAGAAAATCCTTTCCAAAGAGCGATGAGGTTTTCGATGATTGACGAGGAGAAAACCAGAGAACAACTCATCAGCGAGCTGGAAGTCATGCAGCAGCAACTTGAGCAGTTGGAGAGGCTTCAACGGCAATACGAAAAGGCGCTGAACGACAGCCAGCAGCAGCTTCAGCAATCCCAGAAGATGGAGACCCTGGGTACACTGGTGGCGGGGGTGGCCCATGAAATCAATAATCCAATCAACTTGATTATGTATAATATTCCACTCCTGCAAAAAATATGGGCCGATTTTATGCCGGTATTGCAAGAACGCCAGCAGATGGAACCGAACCAAAAATTTGGTGGTTTTGACTATGATTTCCTGGCCGACAACCTGGTCCAACTTGTAGCCGATATGGAAATGGCTGCCCATCGTGTTGCTAAAACGGTCTCAGATTTAAAAAATTTTTCCCGGCAAGCCAATGTTGCTGAAAAGACGCCGATGCAGGTAAACAGGGCCGTGAGAAACGCCATGCGATTGGCCCAAACCACCCTGCGGACATCAGCGGTTAAAATCGATCTTCAATTAGGCGGGGACCTGCCTGACATTGACGGCAATCTTCAAAGCATCGAGCAGATCGTTTTAAACATTATTATCAACGCCGTTCAGGCCATTGATCACGACCAGGGAAAAATAGACGTCACCACCGGCTTCCGGAACCAAGACGGCAGGGTTTATATTCGCATCGCGGATAACGGTCGGGGAATTTCAACTGCTATTGCTGATAATATTTTCCTTCCCTTTATCACAGACAAACAGTCTGAAGGCGGCACCGGCCTTGGCCTTTCTGTCAGCTATTCATTGGTCAAGGTTCATGAGGGTGAAATTATTTTTGAAACCACCCCGGGTGCTGGCACCTCGTTTACAGTTTATTTGCCCTCCGCTTTAAAAGGACAGGCCTCTAAAATTCTGGTTGTCGATGATGATAAGAATATCCGCCAGATGCTTATTGAAGCGCTTACCATGGATCATCTGTACCTGGTCGAAGAGGCGTCCAACGGCATCGAAGCGTCGATAAAACTGGGTACCTATCGTCCGGATCTTCTTATCCTGGATATCTTCATGCCCAAGATGGATGGTCTTGAGGTGTGTCGGACGATCAGCAATGAGGCGGAATTGTCGGATATGAAAGTTATCATTACGACCGGGTATCCGGAGCATCCGAAGCTGGATGAAGTCGTCGCGCTGGGTTATACCAATATTTTTTCAAAACCCTTTGATCTGATTAGTTTCATTCAGGCTATTGATAGGATTTTGAGCAAAAAGGAATGACGATTTAAGATCGCCGACTGAATAATTAAGGAATGCTGTCAAATTTCATTTCAAAAAAGGTATTCTGGGAGAAGTGAAGGCAGTCAATCGTCATTTGTCCTTCATCATTGCACAGGGTTGCCCGTTTTAACGTAAACATCTCGTTTGGGATACGGAATCTCAACTCCCTGTTCATCAAAAGCGCTTTTAACCCTGTCGGTTATATAAGAGATCGTGTTCATGCGCTGGCGGGCATCATAAATCCAGACCCTCAGTTGAAGATCGACCGCCGATTCTCCAAAATGTCTCACCACCACTTTGGGCGGCGGCTGTTTCGCCACCCAATCCGCTGATTTCGCTACTTTGACAATGATGTCCTTGGCTAATTGCATGTCAGCGTCATAGGCGATGCCGATATTAATGCGGACCCTGATTTGTTCTGAAATTGTCGTATAATTTATAATATCGCGTAACATAATTTCATTGTTGGGGATAATGATAACGATATTGTCAGTGGTTTTAATTTTTGTGGCCCGCAACCCGATGTCGATTACGTCGCCCCAGGTAGAGGAGCCTGATGGTGCATTCCAGACTTCGATGCGGTCTCCAACTTCAAAGGGCCGATCAATAATGAGTAGTATTCCGGCGATCAGATTGGACAGGGTATCCTTGGCTGCGAAACCGATAGCCACACCGGCTACACCGGCACCGGCGATAAACGGCATAACATTGACGCCTAAAGAGTCGAGGGCAATGATAATGGCGGTGGCAATTATGATAAAACCGGCGAATCTGCTCAACAACTCAAAAAGGATATCATCGATTTTGTTTTCAGTTTGATGGGCAATTTTATTTTGCAGGAATCCAATGGTTATCGTAAGGAAGTTTTTAACCGGAACTGCCAGTAAAATGATGAGCAGGGCATGAAAGAGCTTTTCCAGGATGGGGATATGGGTCATTTGCAAAAGGTAGGTTCCCACTACAAGCAGCAGGGCTAAAAACAGGACCCTGCGAAAAATTTGAAATACCCGGGAGTTTGCCTGGAGGAACTCAAACTTTTTAAGCCTTCTTTCAACAAAGTGCAGCAGCCATCTGAGAAAAATCCAGAAAATAAAAAACCCTGCAACCGCAATGACGACTTTGTAGACCATCAGAATTTGGGGCGAATCCGCCGGCAGCAGAGCGATCAACCTCTCATATAAAGTAGATATACTTCGCATGGCCATCTAATTATTTAAACCTTGGTTCTGGATTGATTGTTGGTGGCTTGGAACAATAGAATGATGGTATTTCTAAGTGTTGCGGGTTGCGGGTTACGAGGTGCGGGGTGAAGGCCGGAAAAATCTGAAATTCAGTATTGCACAACCCGCAGGGGATTCGTCCTGGTCCTGGTCCTCATCCTCGACTATTCA
>Ga0265303_10002463_pt1 | contig 11466 bp, 7 predicted proteins | sample Helome_2_FD_192494 | JGI IMG/M metagenome (GOLD analysis project Ga0265303, IMG submission 192494) | Marine sediment microbial communities from subtidal zone of North Sea - Hel_20160317 (Illumina Assembly) | ecosystem: Environmental > Aquatic > Marine > Subtidal zone > Sediment ...
TGTATAGGTGTTATCGTCTGCCTCGTCGACAGCATTCTCGAACGCCGTCATCGTCGGCCCGCCGTCGATACTGTAGGTCCAAGTAAAAGTATCGCTGGCTTCGAAATCGCCCATCGCACCCATGTCAATTGACAACGCGAGGTCCGACTCGCCCGCAATATTGAACACCCAGGTGGCGTTGACCGGGCCGTCGTTATCCGAGTTTTGTGTATCGGTTACGCCGAAGAAGATGTCCAGGTTGTCTTCGCGAATGATGCCCAGCGAATCGGGCGGGAAGATGGTCACGCTGTCATCCAGTACCGAGAAAGGAATCGAGGGCGACACGCCGCGTTGGTACTTCTGAAAGCCGTCGCCGGCCGATCCGAATGCGCCAGCGAACGTGTTGCTGTAACTGACCAGATTCTGACTCGAACTGCCAGTCATATCCGACGCGATTACCTGCGCCGCGGCCTGACCGCTCGCAAGTGCAATGAACACCAACGACAGTAATGTTGCCGTCCGGTTCGCTCCGTTCAATCGTTCCCTTTTCATCTGATAGCCTCCCGATAGTTAGACAGTGCAACGCACAGCGACGACTATCGATTCACGAAATCGTCGGTGAGAGCAGTATGAATAGCTTTTGTTGCATTCTTGTGCCGCTTTGCGCTGGCAAATTGTTGTTGGAGTAGCAGGACGAATTATAGCTCAACCAGGTCCGCGGTAATGTAAGGGCGGTTATGTCAAATGAACGAGATCAAATGGCTGCGTGGTCCTGTCGTGCCAGGTGCAGCGGTTCGGGTCGACCACGGTCAAGGCCGTCTGGCCAACAATGGTAGAGGCGAGGATTAACCTCGCTTTTTGCCCTCGATGCTGTCGTAGTGCGCTTCGCGAAAGCGCAGGACCAGGTTCTCCGCTGTGTCTGTGTCCGAGTCGACGCGGATCAACGCTTCGCGCGCGAGTTCCAGGCTTGCCTCGAGGTTCTCCGATACGACGAGACTCGCACCTAACTTGTGCAAGGTCCGGCACTGTTCCGCATTGTGCCCCCTGACCAGGATCGCGATGTCCGGGTGCACCTGGTGCACCGCAGCGACGACATCCTCCGCCGCCTGGAAATCATCCAGTGTGACGATGACGAGGTTCGCGTCGGCAATGCCTACAGCACGCAGGACTTCGGGACGGCGGACATCCCCGTAGAAGATTCGATGACCGTCTGCGCGCTCGCGCATCACACGTGAAGAGTTGTAGTCAACGGCGACGTACCGCTTGTCAGCCATTGTAAGAATCTCGCCGATGCGGCGGCCCACGCGACCGAAACCCGCCACGATAACAGGCGCTGCTGGTGGAGCTTCCTCGATAGCTTCTCCCCGGTCACCGGGCATTGTGGCCAGGTGCTGCGCGAGGCGGGCGATCAGCGGTGTCACGAGCATACTGAGTACGACGACCAGGAGCAGCTGCTGGAACAACACAGCGTCGATGAGATTTACCTGGAGCGCGTACGCAAACAGGATCAGACCGAATTCGCCGCTTTGCGCGAGCAGCAACCCCACTGCGGCGCCTTTAGTGGTCCCGAGACCGAAAACTCGGGTCAATGGCCACAATACGGTGAACTTCACGACGATGAGTGCTGCAAGCAGTCCGAGAATCATTAACGGCTGTGCGAGGAACGAGTTGAGGTCGAGCGACATGCCCATGGACATGAAGAACAGTCCTAACAACAGACCGCGAAATGGTTGAATCTCGGCGACAACTTCATGGCGATAAGGCGAGTCCGCGATCAGCAGACCGGCAATGAACGCACCCATGGCCATGGACAGGCCAATTTGCTCGGTCAGGAGCGCGCTTCCCAGCACAAGCAAAACAGCCAGGGCCGTAAAAATCTCCGGGGAGCGAGTATGGGTGACGCGGTGCAAAATCGGCTGCAGCAGGTAGCGCCCGCTCACGACAACGAGCAGCAGAATCACGGCGGCTTCCAGCAGGGCGAACGCGATGTCCAGACCGATCGTGAATTCCTGAATGGTAAGTAACGGCACGAGCGCGAGGAGCGGCACCACCGCCAAGTCTTGCAGCAACAAAACGGCCAGCGATGCCCGGCCGTAGTCGGTATACAACGATTTTTGTTCCGCAAGAATCTGGATCACAAAAGCCGTGGACGATAGCGCGAGTGCGGGACCGATCAGGATCGCCGTACGATATGGAGCGCCCAATAGCACGTGAGCGCCAACCGTGAGCAAAGCCCCGGTTATGAGTAATTGCAGGGTTCCGAGCCCGAAAACCATACGACGCATCAGCCACAGGCGTGCCGGCTTTAGCTCGATACCAATAACGAACAAGAGCAGGATGACGCCCAGCTCGGCGAGCTGACCGATCTCGATAACGTTGTCGATGAGTGCCAGACCGGAGGGTCCGACCAGCGCTCCCGCGACCAGGAATCCGGGCACTGCACCAAAGCCCGACGCGCGAAATAGCGGCACAGCGACTACGGCTGCCGTGAGCAGGATAACGATGTCCAGAAGATAGTTGGCCATCAGTTCGCAGCGATTGTCTTCAACTCTCCACTATAACGATAGCATTTCGCGCTGTCCGACCGGCGGTGATACGCCTGTATATAAGTACATTTCACGATCAGGCGCCGCCAGAGTTGTCCACGGCGGAACCCGATTCCATAACGGTCCTGGCCGTAGCACGGGAATGACTGACCCGCTGTAATCCTTTACCATCGGCCCGATGCGTGACCTGTTGCGAAAGCACCCTGCCGCGGCCGCGGCTGTATACATAGCCAGCGGATTGTCGGTACTGCTCGGCGCGATCGTGCTGCTCGGCTGGTATACCGAGAACACCAACCTGATACAGGTCAATCCGGCGTTCGTACCGATGCAGTACAACACGGCGTTGGGATTCCTTGTCTGCGGTGTCGGGCTCGGCCTGTTGATATCTAATCACGAAAGAATCGCGATGGTCATGGGTGCGATTTCGGTGGTGGTCGGAGGCGGTACCCTTATCCAGTACATCTTCGGCCTGGACCTCGGCCTGGATCAGCTTTTCATGGAGCACTACATCCAGGTCGAGACCTCGCATCCCGGCCGTATGGCGCCTAACACCGCGATGTGCTTTACGTTAAGCGGCATCACGTTAGTTCATTCGGGCTACTTCTTCCTCGCCAGGTCAACGGGTGGCGTCGTTGGGATACTCGGCGCCGTGATCGCCGCCCTTGGCTGCGTCGCATTCACGGGCTATGTCTTCCGCCTGGACACAGCCTACGGGTGGGGAAACCTCACGCGCATGGCCATACACACCGCCGCGGGTTTTATTGTTATTGGGCTGGGTTTTGTTGCCCAGTCCTGGGTGCTTGAGAGACGCTACTCCGAGTACCTGCCACGAAATTTCCCGGTCATCGTGGGTATTGCGGGTGTAACGCTGACACTGGCCTTATGGCAGGCCGTTGTCGCGCACCAGGCGGAAATGGCACGTACATTCGGTCCAGAATATCGTCACCTGGCTGACGAGAGTGTCTTGTTCTTCGGTGCACTGCTGACGGCGGCGACTGTCCTCGCCACGTATCTTGCACAGACTGCAAGAATGCGCATGTTGGCTGAATCGGCGGCTAAGCAGGCGCTACAGGTCCAGCAGGAGAACCTCGAGAGATTGGTGAATGAGCGAACTTCGGAGCTCGCAGCCGCGAAGCTGGCCGCCGAGGAAGCGAATCAGACCAAGAGCAAGTTCCTGGCAAATATGAGTCATGAGATTCGCACGCCGATGAATGCCATCATCGGCATGAATGGCCTGTGCCTCAAAACGGACCTCACGACCAAGCAACGCGACTATCTCGAAAAAGTAGAAACAGCAGCCGATGCGTTGTTACATATCATCAATGACGTACTGGATTTCTCCAAGATCGAGGCTGGCCGGCTCGAGATCGAGAGCGTCAACTTCAACGTCGAAGATGTTCTCGATGGCTTACGCAACGTCATCGGACTCAGGGCCCAGGAGAAGGGACTGGAGCTGTTGTTCGATGTGGATCCCAATGTCCCGACTTCATTGATCGGGGACCCGCTACGTATTGGCCAGGTACTTGGCAACCTGGGCACTAACGCCGTCAAGTTCACGGAGCAGGGCGAAGTCGTGGTGTCCGTCTCTCGACTCGAGGACGGCGACGGTTTGGTGCGGCTCAGGTTCAGCGTGCGCGACACAGGAATAGGCCTCACTGACGAACAGCAGGAAATCCTGTTTCAGCCATTCGCCCAGGCCGATTCGTCGACAACGCGCAAGTATGGTGGCAGCGGCCTCGGCCTCGTTATCTGCAAAGATCTCGTCGAGCGCATGGGCGGCGATATCTGGCTCGAAAGCGAGTATGGCGCTGGCAGCACGTTCAGTTTCGAGGCCGGTTTTGCGCTCGGCGACGAGTCAGGGATCGGGCCCATATCCCTGGGCGAGCAACTGAGTGTGAAGCGGGCGCTGGTAGTTGACGATAACGCCGCTTCCCGCGAGATTTTGCAATCGATGCTGGAGTCTCTTGGCATCGAAGCCGCCGTGGCGAGCTCAGGCCGCGAAGCGATTGCAGACATAGAAGTGGCGTCGCAATCGAAGCAACCGTTCCAGCTGGTATTGATGGACTGGAAGATGCCGAACATGGACGGTGTCGAGGCAATGCGGAAGATCAGAAGTGACGACAAGCTCAAGGAAATTCCGACCATCATAATGGTCAGTGCATACAGTCGGGATGAGGCGCTGCGCGATGCCGGGCAGGCGCAGCCCGAGGATTTCCTTATCAAGCCCTTCAGTCCGTCGACGCTGCTGAATACGATCAATCGGCAATTTAGCGACGGGGTCCGTTCGCGCGCGCTGCGTGAAGCGCAGGACCTCAGCGACTCCAAGGCGATGGGTCAGCTCCACGGTACAAAAGTGTTGCTCGTAGAGGACCACGAGCTGAACCAGGAGCTTGCGATGGAGATATTGTCGGATGCCGGGGTAAACGTCACGCTGGCGACCAACGGCCAGGAGGCCCTTGATGCGCTCGAGCGAGAAGACTTCGATGGCGTTCTGATGGATATCCAGATGCCGGTCATGGATGGCTACACGGCAACACGCGAGATTCGAAAGCAGTCTCGGTTGGCAGACCTGCCAGTCATTGCGGTTACCGCGAATGCTATGGCTGGTGACCGCGAAAAGGCGCTCAGCGCAGGCATGAACGATCATATTGCCAAGCCAATTGATCTCGAGCGGGCACTGAGCACTATGGCTCGCTGGTTCAAGCCCGCGTCTGCACAGAGTAAGTCTGGTCCCTCCGAGTCTGCGCAACCGGAGACGGGCAATCTGCCGACGCTGCCGGGAGTCGATGTTGGTGTGGGGCTTCGCAATGCCCTGGGACGGCAACCACTGTACTTGCGACTGCTGCTCAAGTTTGTCGATGCCGAAGCAGATTTCGCCGAGCGTTTCGCGGATGCCATCGGTGCTGGTGACAAGCGCGCCGCCAACCGTCATGCGCACACTCTCAAAGGTGTCGCCGGCAACATCGGTGCGCTCGAAATTCAGGCTGCGGCCGCCGATCTCGAGGCTGTGACCGCGGAAAATGGGGACCAGGCCCGGATCGAGGCTCGCCTGGAGGCCGTGACCGAGCGGCTCGACCCGGTGCTCGCCAGTCTCAGCGAGTTGGAGAGTCCGGAAGAACAGGCGACGGAGACGTCGGGATCCGCACAGGAATTGATCGACAGAGTATGCGCTTTATTGGCGGATAGTGACGCGCAAGCGGTCGACATGGTTGCTGCACTGCAAGACCATCCGGAACTGCGTGATCACAGCGCGCAGATTGGAACGGTTCGTCAGCGAGTCGGCGAGTATGACTTTGACGGCGCGCTCGAAATCCTGCAGGAGCTGCGACAACAAGACGATTAAGCTTGGTGCCGCTTACCGGTAGCGCCGGCCGTTGTGCTCGATCCAGCCGCCGACATGCCGCCCCTGTGGGTCGTCGTGGGTCCAGTGAACGACACCGCCTTTTTCATTCCACTCGTACTCGCCGTAGAACGTGACATTGTCGCCGGACCGCACGGCCTCGATGCGCGGCGAAAGGTCAATGTTGTGTGCGATCAGCACTGTCTGTCCGGAAGGCAATTCGACGATGAAGCGCTGGTGCCGGCTACCGTCATTGTCATCCGGCAGCACCTTCAGAATCGTACCGGCACCGCTGACCTGGTATGACGAGCGTTTTTCCTCGAACGCGCGACGGATCTCGCTGCCACCGGCCCTCTCCGCGGCGTCGGACGCCGCGATCATCTCGTAATGATCGTGGGTGTAATACGCGCCGACCAGCGCAATCAATAGATAAAGGGCGTATCGCATCTTTGAAATACCGCTTCGTGATCCGGGGTGCAAAAAGTGAACTGACGATGACGTCATTATTGCTCGCATGAGTCGTCAATTCAGCTGAAACGAGGCCCCTGTAACATTTGTTTACGTTTCGGGTGCTGCACAGCGTGCTCAATTTTGGTTAGCGCGTCTATTTTCGCTCTGGCGAGGCAAGCCCCTTGAAAAAGTCCGAAATTGTCACCGAGGCAAGGTCCCGCAACTCGCCGGCATCCAGGTACGATCCACTGCAGGAACTGCAGGTCTCGTACCAGATGTGGGTCTGATTCGGGTCGACGACGCGCACCATTGCTCCGCCGCATCTCGGGCACTGATAGCGGTCGATAGTATTGCTCTGTTTGCCAACCTTCTCGTCACCGATATCGATGGCGGCAGCCGCGTCTTTGCCTTTCAGCAGGTCGATCTCGCCGGCGTCAAACCAAATGCCATGACAAATAGTGCAGCGATCGACTTCGGTGCCTTCGTAGTCGACCTGTTCCATGTCTGCCCGGCATTTTGGGCAACGCATGGCGCCCGACCAGAAAATGCCGGCCTCGTTACCGCCAACACCAACTGTGTACCTGGGGCGTTCCCTGGCCTTGCTGCCCGACCCTGAACCGCTTGTCTCCGATTCGTGGTGATGCCTGTAGAACAGGAGCACGATAATCAAAGTGACAATCAACACGCTGAGCACGGTGTAGGATTGAACGAAGCTCGACTCTTCGGCGACCATTCCATAGATCTTTGATCCGGCGGAATGTCCGAAGTTTGCGACCGACATGTAGATCGCAAATTGCGTCGCCGAGTTGACGCTTTTGCAGATTGCCATGGCCAGCGCCAGTGCTGAAACCATTACGACGGGCAGCATCATTATCCAGAACGACAGCATCGCGCGCACATAAAATGTGTTTTCCCACAAGTTCTGGGTCTGCGCGATCAGGAACGCGTGCACGGCGAGCAACGAGACGGCCAGTAACAGCATGCGCTTGGCGCCCATGCGATCAATGGCAGGTCCGATCGCGAGTGCGACGATCGCGCCGACGAGTCCCATCACAGCGACGAGCTGTGACCACTGTGGTGTCGTGTAACCAAAAAGGTTGACCGCGGCGATCGGCATGAGCGCCTGGCCATAACCGTATACGAGGCCGTCGAGGAACATGATGCCCATGACGATGATGCTCGTGCGCACCCAGAGGACCTTGTTGAGTTCCTTGAACACGGCGCTGAAAGAAGTATCGGCGCGATGCACAGATGCTGCCGTTCCGCTCGTCCATGGCAGCGTTCTTTCACCCTCTCGCTCGAGAACAAATAACATGACGAACAGGGCGAGTGCGGCGACGGCCGACAGGACGATCGAAGTCATCCCCAGTCCGAGTGTGGTGATCAACACACCCGACACGGCAGCTGTGGACGCCCATCCGATAGCCTTGCCGAAACTCATGAAGGCATTGAGACGACCTTGCTCCCTAACTGGTGTGAGGTCGATCGACATGCCGTCAACTGCGACGTCCTGTGTGGCAGCGAAACTGTTTATCAGTACGCCGATGATCATCAGCAGGCCAATTTGTTCACCCGGGCGCTCGACAAGCGTGAGGGCGAGCAATGAAAGAGACAGACCAAGTTGTGCGCCTAGCACCCAGGGCCTTCTCCTTCCCATTGGCAGGTACTCGTACCGATCCATCAACGGACCTGTGACCAGCTTGAATGCCCACGGCAGTACTATCACTGCGAGGTAAGAGCCTATGTCCCCGGCGCCAACGCCCTGGCTGGCCAGCCAGACGGGTATGGCAATTGCCAGCAGGCCCTGCGGAATGCCCTGGGCAAAGTACATGATGGAGCCGGTCGCGTAACGCAGTCGCTGGCTATTCGCGAGAGTCAAAGAGCCTGCCATAAGGAGGGGCCTCCGGATCTGTTCTTCTTAGGATACTTGGGCCACCCGCGCTTGCGCCAGTCACGCGGCTCGTGGCGAGGTGGTCCCTGGTTGCAGTAGACTGTCTGCTTGATGAAACGACCATTCACATTGCTCGTCCTGGTATTGCTGGTATCGACAGTTCAGGCAGATTCGCTTACGACCATACCGCTGCAGAACCGTCCGGCCGCGGAAGTCATACCCATCATCGAACCCATGCTGGCGGAGGATGACGCGATATCGGGCCAGGGTTTCAGTATCTTCCTGCGATCGTCACCCGAGACACTGGCACAGGTAAGGTCAATGATCGACGTTCTGGACGTACCGGCAAAGGTGTTGCAGGTATCGGTCTTCCAGGGCAGTGAGCGGGACCTCGGTGAGCTCGGTATCAGTGCCAGTGTTGAAATCGAAAGGGGCGATGCGAGTGTCGACATTGGCACTGGCAGAGACAGCAATAATGATGCCGGTGGCAGCGTGACCTACAGTACGAGTGACGGGCACGTCAGCGTTGATGGCATCAGCACGCAGGGAAGCCTGAGAGACACCCCGATTCACCAGGTACGGGTCACCGAAGGCACGGAAGCGTACATTGAAACCGGCGAACGCATTCCCTATTTCTACGGCGCTGCGTGGAACCGGCGTGGAGGGTTTGCAGGCAGTATCGAGTACAAGGATGCGGTCACCGGCTTCTACGTGCTCCCGCGTGTACGTGGCGATAACGTCGTCCTGGAAGTGAACCCGTTCAAGAGCATGCGGAGCGATTCGGGCCGCGAAAACGTCGACACCCAGTCAGCTGGCACGACCGTCACCGGACGCATCGGCGAGTGGATTCTGGTCGGCGGCGTCGCCGAGTATGTCGAGCAATCTCGAAGCACTACCGGTACCACTGTCGCAACACAAGGCCGACAGAATTCAGGGATCTGGATCAAGGCGGATATTGTTCAGTAAGCTCGTGCCGCGCCTTGCCGACTACATGTTCGGATACTGACGAAGGGCTCGGCCATGAGCTGCCAGCGTGGCTGGCCCGCCGTCAAAATATCCACCAGCCGTCGTCGAGGTTATCCTCGCAACGCCTTAGCTGCGCGCCCCATTCTTTTGCCCGGTGGTCAACGCTGCGCGCAATCCCCTTGAGCTTGCCATTGAAGCGATACGACTTCCTGAGCCAGCCGCCCTGGCCTTCGTGGTAGGCCAGGTACTGGTTATACGGGTCCCACTTCGAGATGTCGGCGATCTTGTAAGACTGGTCGGTGTACCAGCCGACGAAATCGATCGCGTCGGAGAAATCGTCCCGGTCTGCACCGCGCTGGCCCGTGTCTTTCTTGTACGCCGCCCAGGTGCTCTCGAGCGCCTGGGCATATCCATAAGCGTTCGATGGTCGTTTCCAAGGGATGAACCCCAGTACTTTCTTGCGTGGCGGCCGGGCGTTGAACTTGAACGTCGACTCCTGGCGAATGATCGCGAGTTGCACATGGATTGGTGTGCCCCAGCGGTCCTCGGACTTCTTCGCGGCGCGGTACCAGCGGCTCTTCTCCTCGAAGATCGCGCAGATGTCCTCGACATTGGTGGGCGTACTGCTGCAACCTGCGAGCATGACGAACGGGACGGCCAGCAAACCGGCAGCCCGGACAGACCCGAGTTGTCCCAAGCGTCTTCTCATGTTGCGACACTATACGGTGAAAAGCCTGCCGAAAGACTTGCGGCTAGCGCTTTGGAATCGGTGTCTCCACAGGATCGCGCGTAGCGATGCTCAGAACGAAATCGCCATCAAGGCGCCACAGGCAGCTGAACTCGCCGGCATTCTCAACGACGGCCCGGGCGACACCCCAGCCTTCACCCGCACAATCGCCGTCATCGGTCACCTCTACGCTGCGCGTATCGGCTTGCAACCCGGTGTGCAACGCCTTGAGCGTACTCTCCTTGGCGCTCCATATCTTCGTGACCAGCGAGTCCCGAAATGACGAGCTCGCATGCTCGACGTGTTCGCGTTCCGCCGCGGTGAAATAGGTCTCTACGAATACGTCGCTGCGCGGCTCGATCAACTCGATGTCGCATCCCAGCGCCTTCGCTCCCCGTGACACCGTGGCCAACGCACGGTCGTTGCTGTGGCTCAGGCTGAGTCCGACCCGGTAAGGCCAGCCGTCCAGCTTTGGCATCGGCGCACCGTTCGGTGCCGAGGTGACCTCGAAGCGCCTGATATTGCGCTTCGACAGGCCGCTGATTCCCAGGAGAGCGTTCTTGGCGGCCCATCGCCCCAACAACCAGTCGCGGCGCCGTTTGTCGAAGCGAAAACCATCGAACCGCTCTCGCTCACCCGGAGTCAGCCAGCCGAGCTCGCTGGGAAGCTGATTCCAGTCCTGAATCGTGTAGTGGACGAGGCCCATGACTTAACTGCCACCGAAAACGGCCTTAATCGGTTCAACCGAAGCCGCTTCGGCCGCACCCGGCAATTCTGCCGTGTGGTAGTCCTCGACGCGCATGTACACGTTGCCGGTCTCGTCAACTACGTCGGCGTCGAATCCTGTGCCGCCATTGCTGTGTCGAACAACCGTAAATAGCCGCGAACTGGTTACGCTCGGTTCCTTGAGTTTCTGCACGCGCCCGATCTTCGCGGGCAAGCCGAATCGGCCGTCTGCACCGAGTTCATACATACCCGCCGTCTGGAAGCACAGTTCGATAAGTCGCGGCGCGATCAGCGTTGGCAAGCCCGGTGGCGAATGGTTCGCCGGCAGGTCCTTGGCCAGGCGACCGATAGCCGTGTCGAATTCGCCGCCCCAGGCACTCTCGAGTACCTGGTATGCCGGTCCGTGAAAATAGACCTGGTACACAGCGTCCGAGTCAACGGCTGCGGGTGCCTGTTGCAGCGGTCGCTCGACCTGGCATTTCTCCGGTTTGACCTGTGTAAGGCGAACCGTGGCGGTAAAATGCGTCGTAACAACCGGATCCGCCTGCGTCTGGATCGTACGCACGCCTTCGAGCGTGCAGTATGCGACGAACTGGCCATCGACTTCGGCCAACTGCGCCGTCAGTCGCACCACTCTTGGCTCATTCCTGTAGAACTTGAACGGTGCCAGGAACTGTACATTGTCAATCGACCCTACCTGGTGGTCGGGCAGCAACAATGTCGTGAGTTCGGCAAATGCTTCGAGACCCATGACGCCCGGCAGGATTGGCGTTCCATCGATCTTGTGATCGTAGAGAAACGCCTGGGTCTCGGGGTCGAGTTCGGTCTCAACCGTCAAACC
>Ga0265303_10002465_pt1 | contig 11465 bp, 8 predicted proteins | sample Helome_2_FD_192494 | JGI IMG/M metagenome (GOLD analysis project Ga0265303, IMG submission 192494) | Marine sediment microbial communities from subtidal zone of North Sea - Hel_20160317 (Illumina Assembly) | ecosystem: Environmental > Aquatic > Marine > Subtidal zone > Sediment ...
AACCAGGTTTTGGGCGACGAGACGCGACTGTTACCACCCGCCGAACTGCATCCCGCATTCTTTGGCTGCTTCGATTGGCACTCGTCGGTGCACGGCCACTGGATGCTCGTCAAGTTGCTGAAAGAATTTCCGATGCTGGCGGAACGGCAGCAAATTATTGACGGCCTCTCACAATCATTAAGCGCCGAGAATATCGCTGGCGAAATCGATTACTTTGATGATGCCTCCGGGAGCTGGGAGCGCACCTATGGCTGGGCCTGGCTGTTGCAACTCGCGACCGAACTTGAGACCTGGGACGATCCACTAGGACAACTGTGGGCCGAGTCAGTACGGCCTCTGGCCCTATTGATTCGTAATCGTTACATCGAATTTCTGCCGCGTCAGGAATACGCCGTAAGGACCGGCGTACATCCGAACACGGCGTTCGGTCTGTCGTTCGCATTTGATTATGCGGCAACGATTACCGATAACGAGCTCTTGGAAGCTCTCAAATCAGCAGCACTTCGTTACTACGCGGAGGACAAGGACTGCCCGCTCTCATGGGAGCCAAGCGGCGAGGATTTTCTTTCGCCGTGCTTTGAGGAAGCGGCGTTGATGGCTCGCATCATGCCGGATAAGGATTACCAGGCGTGGCTAGCCGCGTTCCTACCGTCGCTCGCGACACCTGGCGGGCTGGTGCCGGCCAACGTCAGCGATCGTTCGGACCCGAAGATCGTTCACCTTGACGGTCTTAACCTCAGCCGTGCATGGAATCTCTACGTGATTGCGGACAAGATCGATGACGAAACAGTATCGCGACAGTTGCGTGATACTGCAGCCGAGCACCTGGATGCTTCGTTACCGCACATCACCAGTGAGCACTATGAAGGTTCGCATTGGCTCGGTTCTTTCGCGATCTATGCGCTGACTCGCCGACGTTAACGCACCTCAGCGTAGTTCCGAACGGTCTTCCAGGCAACTTGTTGCAGATAGGCGGTGGTTTCTTCGCCAAGCCCCGCGTCGTACGGAAGACCCTCGGGTGACTGATTGTAGAGTGCAGCAAAAAAAGTACATGCAGCGAGATAGCTCCCAGTCAGCGACGGATGACGCCCGTCTTCGGTGCGAACCGGAATATCGGGCCGCTCGACGGTCACAGTTGCGAATGCCAGTCCAACCGGAACAACCTGAGCGTCGAGTTCGCGACCGATATCAGTATAGGCTTTGTCGAGCAGCGCCGTCATTTCGGGTTTGTCGGTGTAGGCCCAGGTCATGAAAAACACGGGACGCGTACCGCGCTTGCGGGCGATGCGTGCGAATTTACGTGCGGCTTTTTTGAAAGGCTCGGCGGTACCTTCACTTATCGGACCCCGGCTGTGCCCCTGCATGACGACAATATCCCAGTCTTCTGCCGACATGATGTTCTTGAACCCACCGGCATGTTCGGGCAGATGGCCGCCCGATATCGTCATGCTGCGTGATCTCGAGCCTTCGGGTGTTGACAGACCCGCAGCCCGGGTCAAATTACGAAAGTGATTGTGAAGACTGTTGTTGTAGTAGGTGAAACTGTTGCCGACAAATAGGACCTTGGCAGGAAGTGCGTTCTCGGTCGCGACTTCTTTTACGTTCGCACATCCTGACGCGAACGAAGCTGATAGCAGGGCCGCTAACAAAAAGGGGGCCAAGCCCCCTTTTCGTTTGTCAAAAGTCACCGTGATCAGAATCGCATCCGCACGTCGAGGTAATACTGTCGGCCGATGTCGCGGTGCGCATCGGACCAGTAGCCAAAGCGGCAGTCGCACAAGGGGGCACGCTCGTCGCCAACGTTGTTGATGCCCAACCGTAATCGAGTATCCGTTCCCCACGCATCGAACCCATAATCGGCGCTCAGGTTGTAGGTCGTCATAGACGACAGCCACCAGTTTTGCACCTCGCCATCAACGGTGATGGCCGTGTCGGCATCGTAGAACTTGCCAAGCCTGAGCATGGATAAGTACGCCCCCCAGTCGCCTTTCGACCAACGCACGCTGGCATTAATTTTTTCATCCATGTTGCCTTCGCGCAGTAACAGGTCGCCGTAGCCGCGTAACGCGATCGTGTCCGGTAACTCGCCACTGTCCAGCGCCTGTTGTGTTTCCAGGGCAATGCCCGAACTCCCAAGCTGCGTGTACTTGTCGTAATACGTGCCGACAAACTTGAAGTTAAAGTCACCGATACTGGTTTCCGTATCATAGTAGACGCCGACGTCGTAACCCTCGATCGTACGGGTATCGAGATTGGTATACTGGTCGCTTACTGAATCTATCTGACCGCCCGGGCAAACACCCGCAGCAAGGTAGTCCGGGATATCATCGGTATCCACATCGTCGCGCCCAAGCGCCGTGTTAAACGTCTGGGTGCAATCGCTGGTACCAGCACGGAGTCGCAACAGCAGGTCGTAGGCAGCGTGGTTGTTTGCGCCAAAAAGGCCGATGCTTTGTTCTTTCTCGATGGACCAGAAATCCACGGTGAAGGTCAGCTCTTCCGTCGCATCCCATACGAGACCGATCGACGTATTTGTTGATTCCTCGGGTACCAGGTCTGTACTCCCGCTAGCCTGGCGCTGCAAGCTGGGCGTGCAGTCGGCATCTAGATTTGCGCCCGTCACGTCCTCAACATACTCGCAAAGGTGGTCTATCCGGGTACCCTGGCGCACGACAAGATCTTCATTGAGCGTAATCAGGTTAGGAACACGAAAGGCTTCGGACCAAGAGCCGCGGAACATCAACTGTTCAATCGGCCGCCAGCCGAAAGCGATCTTGCCGACTGTCGTATCACCGACATCCGAGAAATCCTCGTAGCGGAGAGCCAGTTGCACGTCGAGGGTATCGAAGACCGGCATCGCAAACTCTGTAAACACGGAGAATACATCCCGATCTCCGCTATTGTCGGCGGTGGGGCTGGAGTTCGCCACATCCGAGACGACCGGGATGGTTGCTCCCTCATAGGACGTGTACGGAATGGTGCCGTTCAGCCGCGGATCGCGTTCGTCCCTGAATGACTCCTCGCGATACTCGATACCGGCCAGGAATCCCACGGGACCCGCCGGCATCTCGAATAGCTCGGCGTTGGTGAACTTCAGATCTATCATCTTGAGATCAGTCGTGTCCCTGCGGTAGACATCGATCAGCGCCGGCTGCAGACCTTGAAGATCGCCGGCCGCACCAGCAAAGATGTTGTAGGTTGTCGGCGAGGAGGAGAGCAGCATCTCCTGCATAATCGTATTGGACATGCGGTTGTGCGTTACATTGTCGCGTTCAGCCTTGGACAAGACGAGCGCGGTCTCCCAGTCCCAATTGCCGGCAGCACCGCGGAAGCCCTGCAGGACGCGATAGATATGGTTTTCCGTATCCGAGATTCTCGGCGCCTCCAGGGCGCGAAAGTTGTCGATTTCCAGGGTTGCACCGGCGTCGGGAATGCTGGTGCCGTCCCCCAGCGAGTCCGGCAGCCGATTCGGCGTCCCGATGGATCCGAACGGGTTGTAGTAATAATCCGGCCCAATCGCCAGGTCGGATGCGCCGATGCTCAGGTATGCAGCATCAGCTTTAAAGTTTGAGTCCGCCTCGTACCAGGACAGTTCCGTAAAGGATTCAACACCATTATCAAGATCGTGGTTGATGTATAAGAACAGGTTGTAGCGGTCCAGTTTGGACGAAACGTCACGAAATGTACTCGGATTGTAGAGGTAGTTACCCGAAGTATCCGGCGCGCCGCAGATTACACCAGGGGTGATGGTCCATTCGCAACGTGAGTCTCCGTCCGGGTAAGTAACAAATTCATAAGCGCTGTCGGTGAGATCCCTGACATCCAAAGCGGTCCTGCCACTCGAGCCTAGCGTACCAACGTCAGCACCATAAACATCTAAAAAGCGGGCTGCCTCCGCGCTACTGATTAACTCGAATTCCAGCTGCGGGAACGCGGAGTTGGAACTGTAGCCCGTTCCGAATTCGGATACCCATTCCGGGTCTACGAACCGGGAATAATTCGAATCCGCCCATTTGGCATCGTCCTGGGCGTTGACACGGTCTCGATGATAGTAATCGAAGAACACGCCAACATTGGTGCGCCCGCCGTTGAAAAACTTGCCCCACTCCAGATTGAATCGCTGGTCCTGGCGCGGAATGGTCTCGTAGTCGTCGATCCGTGCCCGTACCGAGAATCCCTCGAAGTCGGACTTGAGGACTTGATTGATCACGCCCGCCACCGCGTCGGCGCCGTAAATGGCTGACGCACCGTCACGCAGTACTTCCACGCGCTCGATACCATAGACCGGAATCGCATTGGTATTCGCCGAGTTGACCGGCACGAAAGAGCCGCCGATCTCTTCGGTCTGGTAGCCCGCGGAGTTGACCATACGGCGCCCGTTAATAAGCGCCAGGGTGTTGCCCGTGCCCATGTTACGCATGTTGAAGGCACCGACATCGCCGCGCACAGAGTTCACACCGCCGGCATGCGCATCCGCCTCGTTGAAGAAATTCATACCGACTTCCGGCATGGAATCGAACAGTTCGTCGCCGGAACTGATGCCCATGGCCTCGATTTCGACTGCCTCGACGACCGATACGGCCAGTGCGTCGGAAATCCTCGCACCCTTAATCTGGGACCCGGTAACCGTGATCTCTTCAATCTGGTCGTCGTCTTCCTGCGCACTTGCGGCACCCGAATACAACGCCAGAACTAATGCATTTGCCGCGAACAGCGCGGACTGGCTCTTCACGTAACGTGATAGCGATTGCAGCATCACTTCCCCCTTCTTCAGATTTTCGGCTTAAACCGACTTGTCCGGCCAAACTACCAATGCGCCGCGAACCTCGCCAATAACAACGTTTCCAGCTCGCATAACCGGTGGCTATGACCTTTTATAATGGATTCAGTCTAACAGAACGTTGGCCCTGCTCGCTGATGTTACGGTTTCACCTTCAACTGTAGGTGCGTCGCGTAGTTTGTGCCCTGGCCTCGGTCGTCCTCGTCCCTCCACGGCGTCTGCCACTCAACCCAGGCAATGTCATCAAATGAGACTGCCGCGCCACTCTGTTCAACGGAGATATCTTCAATCTCAATGAGCAGTCGCACCGAGCGTGTCGCGATTCGCGGTTGATTATGATCAAACGAAAATTCATGCCAGTTAGCCGACGATTGCTCGGTCACGCCGATTTCCGTGATCGGCCCGTTCGCCAGCGCATCATCCAGCGTGTCCGTGGGCCGGCGACGCTGCAACAGAAATCGGATGCGCACATTTCCATCGATTTTCATGCGACCACTGACCGTTGCAGGATTGGATAACGTAAACACTCGTTCGAATACTTTCATGCCGGTACGAACCGTTTCGCCACCTGGCGGAATACGAACTTCCAAATGGTTGTTATTTCCGGTCTTGAGCGATGCATTCTTGCCCTCGACCCAGGTCCTGTCATGTGCGCCGTACAAACGCGCATACTCAAAATCGCCGCGTCTCAGCAGATCTATACCCAAGCGATGCAGCCGCTCACCCGCGTCGACAAACAGCGGAGTGAAGGGCGACGCACCCAAGGTTCTGACGTGCACAGGCACACCGCTCGCCGATTCCGGAATGACAATACGAGTGCCCGTCTTTGGCGTGCCGTCGCACGATTCTATAAGCGCGTGAAAGCCACTGGCACGCATGCAAACGCTCGCATCCGATAAACGCGCGAGGCGCGTCAGCACCGCATGTCGGAACGAGCCGGTCGCTGGCGTCGGCACGTAGCCATTGATATGCAATGGCATCGCTTCCGCACGATGCAGCATCTCGCCGTCCATCCACACGTACAGCAGCATGCCAAGCTGCGTTGTGTAGTGGTATTGATCAAACAAAAAATTGCCGAGCGAATAGGCAATCAAACGATCGTCATAAATTTCGAAGCCCTGTAACACATGCGCATGGTGGCCGATCGCGATATCCGCGCCCTCAACGACCGCCTGGCGCAGCATGCTGCGTTCTGTCAGGGCCGGCGATGCGGCGTATTCGAGGCCGGAATGTAACTGCAGCACGGCAACGGAATCCTCCGCCAATTCGCCAAGCGCCGCAGCGATGTCTCTTTCGCTAGCAAGCGTAGCGCCGCCCTTCGATTGTTCCGCAACCTGGCTCGGCTCGAATGTACCGCGCCAGCCAACATAACTGAGAAACGAGTGTGGTCGCCCGTCGATGTCGACGCGCGCCGGTTCGCGCGCTTGCCGCTCATCATGGCCTGCGCCCGAATAGTCGAGAATTGTGTTGCCGAGCGCATCAAAGGTCGCTTTCAGTCCTTCGTCCCGGTAATCGAACATGTGATTATTGCCGAGCGCGACGTAATCGAATCCTGTCCACTCCAGTAGGCTCGCCAACTCGACAGGTGAGTAGAACGTTACTGACTTCGGCACAGGGTTTTTGAGTTCGGCGGCTGATAATTGCGTTTCGAGATTAACTGACGCGTAGTCCGCCAATTCGACGTAAGGCCTTACGTGCCGCAGCAGTTTTCGTCCGTCTTCGACGATGCGCTCTCGCCTCACAAGAATGGGCTCGCCGTCGCGCGGCTCAAAATAACGCCGACTGAGCATGGAGTCGCCCGCGAATACCAACAGCGTGCGTTCCGGCTTCTTTTGCACGAGCTCGATCGCCGGCATGGTCGCCACGCGTCCTGGAACGAAATCGGACCGATGCAGGGTGTGTGCGAATGAATAGTAGCCTGGTGCCGAAATTTCCAGGAGGACGGTCGTCGGCGTGTCCAACGACAGTGCAAACTCGCCGCCTTGACTGACATCGAGCGACTCGCCACGCACTTGCAACGTCACACGGTCGATCGCCTGTCCCGATTCTCCGACAATCCGCCCATGCACCAGGACAGGCTCTGCGGTCGCCCGACTCGGGATCGCGGTAACGACCAGCATCAGCACAAACGCCGTTGTCTTGCGGACTGTCATCGGCCAATCATGCCACTGACCCGGATCGACCAGAATTCATTTGTGATTTTGATGCATAACCTGAGGCTATACTACCCTTGAAGCGGGGGGTCAGACATGCGTTTGCGACAAATCGAAGTATTTCACGCGGTGTATTCATCAGGATCGATGACCGGCGCGGCCGCGATGCTCAGCGTATCGCAGCCTTCGGTCTCCAAGGTATTGGCACACGCTGAGCAGCAGCTCGGCTACCTGCTGTTTGACCGCGTGAAAGGCAAGCTCGTACCTACGCCTGAAGCACATCGGCTATTCGCCCATGTATCGACCGTCTATCGCGACGTCGCGCGCCTGCGACATATCGCCGAGAACCTGCGGTCGGGAGATTCCGGTCGCATTCGAGTTTCCGTTACGCCGGCGTTCGGGCTCGAAGTTTTGCCGCAAGCCGTCGCCACTTTTCGCGACAAGCACGTTGACACGGTTTTCGAAATAGAGACACTGCATCTCGACCAGATGAACGAGGCGTTGCTCGAATCACGCATGGAAATTGGTATCGCGTTTGATCCTAGCAAGACGCCCGGTATTAATGAGCAATCGTTGGCTACGAGCCGCTTCGTTGTACTCGCATCACCGTCCGTCGATTTTGGTGACCGGAAAGTCCTGCGGGCTACGGACCTGTGCGGGCACCCGTTCATTGCACTCAACAGTCGCGGGCCGTTGGGACGGTCTTTATCGAACTACCTTGCAGCAGTGGAGCCACACCTGAATATCGTGACCTGGTTGGAAACCTATCACGTCGCCAAAGAACTGGTCGCGCAAGGCGTTGGAGTGACAATCACGGACGAAGTCACCGCCAGGTCGGGCGATACCAGCCGAGTTCAAATTCTGCCGCTGGATCCGGAGCTTCGATTCGACATCAAGGTATTGAGCCTTGTCGCAGTACCCTTGTCGATCGCCACTCAAAACTTCATCAAGCACCTCGGCAACATCATTAACGAATTCCTTGACGACTAGCAGGGCCCATAGACCGCAGTTATGACGCGCTAAAGAATGGTCATTTGAGGACCAGATGACGTGCTCAGTAACATTAGTCGCCTGTCTAACAAAGGAATGTGCATGCACGTTGTCGTCATCGGCGCAGGCGTCATCGGCGTTACGACCGCCTACTACCTGTCCCAACGCGGGTGCCGGGTGACGGTGGTCGATCGCAGTAAGGACGTCGCGAACGGCGCGACTTATGCCAACGCCGGGCAACTCTCCTACAGCTTTACAGACGCACTGGCGAAACCGGACTTCGTGAGCAAGATTCCTGAATTGCTTGTCGGACGGGACCGCGGCTACCGCATGCGATTTGCGCCCGACCTTATACCCTGGGGACTGCGTTTTCTCTCTCAGTGCACGACTCGGCGCGCTGCAGAAAATACGGTCGCAGTCTTAAAGTCGGCCCTGCGATCCGAAAAGCTCATGCAAGAGCTACGCGAAGAACTGCCTTTCAATTTTTATCACCGGCCGGCCGGCAAGCTCGTGCTGCTCGGCGACGAAGAAGAACTTCTGGCAGCACAAATAAACGTAGACCTGAAACGCCGCCATGGGTGCGAAACAGAGATTTTGGACCCGGGCGCCGCAATAAACATCGAGCCCACTCTTACCGAAGTCACCGATATTTTTGCGGGCGCCGTGTACTCAAAGAAAGACTCTGTTGCTGACGCACAATTATTTACTTTGGCACTGAAAAAGATCCTCGAGCAAACAGGGCTCGTTACTTTCCGGCTCGGCACACCGGTATTACGACTCTTGAAAAACAGCCACAAGCTGAAATCGGTTCAGTTGCAGGACGGCGAGCTAGCAGCCGACGCGGTCGTCGTTTGTGCGGGCGCCTGGAGCGACAGCTTGTTGCGCCCTTTGGGCATCAAACCGCATATATACCCTGTGCGTGGCTACAGCGTGACCTTGCCGGCGGGTCCCGCCGCGCCGTCCGCGAGTGTTACGGTCTCAAACAGGAAGATCGTATTCAGCCGCCTGAACGGTCGCATACGTATAGCGGGATTTGCCGACTTCGCAGGTTTTCGGACCGATGCCGATAACAACCGCATCAATGCACTGCACGATACTGCTCGTGAGTACGCGCCGCTCGCCGCCGACTACGACGCCGATGAGCGAGCAGCGTGGGGCGGTTTCCGACCAATGACGCCCAATGGCCGACCGCTTGTGGGTCCATCAGGTATCGACGGACTGTATCTGAACACCGGCCATGGCATGCTGGGCTGGACTCTGGCTTGCGCTTCCGCGTCCGACGTTGCACATTCTATTGCAGGCAACCTAAGTAACCCCGTATAGAAGAAGTTCGCTTATGCACAATGCCATCGCGTCCGTACTAGCCGTTTTTTTGCTCAGCGCCTGCGTAACGCCGAATCCTGTTTTCGACTCCGGCACGCCGTGCGAGGCGGTTTCGTTCACGGTTGTTGACGGTTTTGGTGGGGCGCGACGCGGACGTTGCGAGATTATTGCACCGAACCACGTACAGGTGTCGATACTGCCCGAAGATGACGGCTACATTAATCCCAGCCCGTGGTATTCGTTCAAACTGGTTCCTGCCACCGCAACGACGGCACGCATATCCCTGAAATACATCGGCGGACGCCACCGATATGTGCCCAAAGTAAGTTCGGATGGTTTGACCTGGACAGCGTTAAGCGCTCAGAGCATTGAGGTCTCGAAAGACGGCACAGTAGCGGAGATCGAAGTGCCTCTTGGTTCTAATGCCGTTTGGCTTTCCGCACAGGAACTCATCACGCCCGCCATTTATGCGGTGTGGAGCGCGAGGATAGCAGCGCAGACCGACGCCGAACTTCACTTGCTGGGCCGCTCGATTGCCGAACAACCCATTCGATACCTTGCAAGCAACCCATCCGCGAATGACGTGCTGTTCATTGTCGGTCGTCAGCATCCACCCGAGGTTTCTGGCGCGTTCGCTTTTTTTGCGTTCACAGAAACACTGCTGGCTGAAACCGAACTCGCGAAGCGCTTTCGCAAGCATTTTCAGATTATCGCCATCCCCCTATTGAACCCGGACGGTGTACTTGGCGGTAACTGGCGGCACAACCTTGGCAGCACCGACCTCAATCGCGACTGGGGCCCTTTCAAACAACCGGAAACGCGACTCGTCGGAGACCTCCTCGACACGCTCGACGCCGACGCGAAAAAAATAAGAGTATTTCTCGATTTTCATTCGACGGACCGGAATCTGTTCTATACGCCGGACGAAACCGTGCCAACCGAACCGCCGGACTTTTTCGCTAGCTGGTTTGCCAGGGCCACGCCACGGCTCATCGACTATCCTTTTTCGAACGAGCCTCGCGGCGTCGATAAGAGAGGAGTCGGGAAAAACTATATGTATCGTCGCTATGGCATTCCGTCCGCCACGTATGAGGTCGGTGACGAAACAGACAGAACCGCGACACGCGCTGCCGCACGGGTATTTGCTGAAGAGCTGATGGCATTGATGCTCGAAACGCTAGCGAATACAGAATGATGCGATATAATCGCCCGCCACTGCCTGGCGCACCGCCCGGCCTAATCTGACAACTATTCCCCGGAGCAAAAACTTGAGCAGGGATCAAAAATTCTTTGATATGTACTCCCTCGTTATCGGCGTTCTTGCCGCGATCGCACTGGCGATTCTCGTCTTAGCAATGAAGATGTCAGACCTGACACAGGGCGTGTACACGCGCGACGTTGCTGAGTACCAGGCGGCTGTCGCAGAGCGCATTCGCCCGGTTGGGGACGTTTACCGGCCCGGCGATGAGGCCGAAGCGACAGCACCAACGGTGCAAACCGCGGCAGAACCGGTGCCCGTGGCGACCGCGCTGTCCGGTCCACAAGTCTATAACTCTGCTTGTATCGCTTGTCACAGCACAGGTGTGGGCGGCGCGCCCGTACTCGGTGACGCTGCACAATGGACAACACGCATCGCGCAGGGCGCTGCCGTCCTGAATCAACATGCGATCGAAGGTTATACAGGCGCCAGTGGCTACATGCCGGCCAAAGGGGGCCGCATGGACCTGTCGGATGATGAGATTAGCAGCGCTGTTGAATACATGGTCAGTGAGTCGCGATAACGACCGGTCATAGCCGCCTGTCCAGGCAACGAAGTGACAACGCCTCCGCAACATGCGGGGGCGTTATTTTTTTGGCCAACGCGAGGTCCGCTATCGTTCGCGAAACCCGCAGTACTCGCTGGTGCGCGCGAGCCGACAGGTTGAATTGTTGCGCCGCATTCTCGAGCAACAACCAACACTGATCGTCGGCGTCGCAATCAATCGCGAACTGTTCACCATGAAGTCGTGCGTTGCCGGTTCCCGAGCGCCGCATTTGCACGAGCCAGGCGTTTTTGACCCTGGTGGCGACGACCTCGCTTCTTTCTCCATCTACCGTGTCAGATCTAAGAACGCTGGTTGGCGGGCGCAGCACTTCGACATGCAAATCGATGCGATCGAGTAAGGGCCCTGATACTTTGTTCCTGTAGTTCGCGACACGATCGCCGCTGCAGCGACAGT
>Ga0265303_10002466_pt1 | contig 11462 bp, 6 predicted proteins | sample Helome_2_FD_192494 | JGI IMG/M metagenome (GOLD analysis project Ga0265303, IMG submission 192494) | Marine sediment microbial communities from subtidal zone of North Sea - Hel_20160317 (Illumina Assembly) | ecosystem: Environmental > Aquatic > Marine > Subtidal zone > Sediment ...
CCTGCGCGCCGATACCCAGGGCGTTGACTTTGTCATACAATTCCAGACGCAATTCTTCAGCGCGAGATGCCGCGCCTTTCTCCTTCAATTCGTGGATATCGACAGGATCCAGCAAGACTTCCTTGGCCATGATCATGGCTTTTTCCGCAGTTCCGCCGATCCCGATCCCCAGCATACCGGGCGGGCACCAACCAGCACCCATAACGGGTACCATTTTCAAAACCCAGTCAACCACAGAGTCGGATGGATTGAGCATCGCAAACTTGGCTTTGGCCTCGGAACCGCCGCCCTTGGCAGCCACGTGCACCTCGAGTTTATTGCCCGGAACTATCTGGTAGTGAACAACGCACGGTGTGTTGTCACCGGTATTTCTTCGCGCACTGTCCGGGTCATCGAGAATTGATGCGCGCAGCTTGTTGTCCGGGTTCAAATAGGCACGTCTTACACCTTCGTTGACCATCTCGGTTACGCTCATATCACCCTGCCAGCTGACCTCCATACCGACATTAAGAAACACCGTGACGATACCTGTATCCTGGCAGATCGGCCGGTGACCCACGGCACACATACGTGAGTTGATCAGAATCTGCGCCATGGCGTCTTTTGCCGCCGGATTGGCCTCTTTCTCGTAGGCCGCATTCAGGGCCTGGATGAAGTCAACCGGGTGATAGTAGGAGATGTACTGAAGTGCATCCGCTACGCTTTCAATCAGGTCGTTTTGAAGGATTACTGTGGCCATGGTGTGAACCCCGCTGTTGGATAAAGGTAACGCTGATTGAGTCGATGACAGCGCGCCTGAAAAGCACGACAATATTACACCATGCGCCCGTGGGAACGAAGTGCAGAGCGTGACAACAGGCGGTCGTAGCAACTCAAGAACAGCATCAAGGTGCGGGCTGCATAGCCAATACCTGGTAGCGGGACAAGGACGCCAAAGAATCCTCCCGGCTCTTCCTGTTACTGAGGTATTGTCGATGTGACATGCGGAACGCCCTGCTTCTGCGCCCATTGGTTGATCACATCGATATACTCGCTTCTGATCAGCTGCATTTCCGCCTTTCGCTGAGCCCACTCGGCCTTCAGGTCTGCCAGGCGTAATAATGCACCACCCGTTACAGGTGCACCGGTTTTGTCGATGACATCCATCAGGTAACGAAGCTGTCCAACCAGCATGGTTTCCCATGCGTCTTCGTCCTCGTAGGTTTGATGCAACACCTGGATAATCCCGCCGTCCCAGGAAGTAATTTTCTCAATGGCAGTGGCCGCAACGGCCTGTAGTGCCCGGTCATCGGAATGGTCGGTCATCAATACCTTGATCTGCCTTTGTGCCAAGCGCAGATTATCGAGACTCAAAAGGCTTTTGTTGAGCAGATCACTGATTTCCGTCAAGGTATCCGACCAGAACTGTATTTCATCATCCGTTGCACTTAGCCGTGAATCCATCTTCAACTGGAATGTCACCGATTGTGCGGCTGCGCCCTGGGAAATCCGGGCGCTGTAATTGCCCGGTTTGACACGCGGTCCATCGAAACCCGCAAACAGGGTGATATCTTCGATACAGTTAATACCCTCTCGCTTCATATCCCAGGTCCACTTGTTCAAGCCTTTTTCAGTTGACGGGTATTCGAGTTCAAACGGCAGACGCGGGTCCATGTTACTGATCTTGCAAGATTCAAAATCACCTTGCTTGCTGGAGTAACTGCGTACGGTGTTTCCGGATTCATCCAGGATATCTATGCTCAGCGGGGTTTCGGATTCGGCACCCAGGTAATAATAAACCGGCACACCTTTTTCGGGGTTTGAAGCTTCAAATAAACCTGCACTGCCACCACCGGAACGCATCTCAGCGATTCCGGGCTTGAATACATGCAAGGGTTTCCGGGAAAAATCAACGGTTGCCTGACGCACAACGAACAAATCATCCAGCACCCAGAATCCCCGGCCCTGGGTGGCGGCAACCAGTTTATCCTGGCGCAGCGAAAGATCGGTTATGGGTACAGGCGGAAGGTTGAGATCCAGGGAGGCCCAGCTTTCGCCGTCATTGTAGGAGACATACATACCCAACTCGGTACCTGCGTAAAGCAGACCACGTCGTGCCGGGTCTTCCCGTACGACACGCACGAAAGCATTTTCCGGCAGTCCCTTGTCTATTCGGCTCCAGCGTTTACCGTAATCCGTCGTCTTGTAGATATAGGGTTTGAAGTCGTTGAGTTTGTAGCCTGTCACAGCAAGATAAGCGGTGGCCTTGTCATGGGGACTGATCTCGATGGCGTTGATCATCGCCTCACCCGGGTGATTTGGTGAAACATCCCGCCAGTCGGGATTGCCGTCACGCTTGATGTGCACCAGGCCATCGTCACTACCAACCCAGACCAGGCCTTTCTCGTGTGGTGATTCAACGATGTAATAGATCGTATTATAAAACTCGGCACCAACGTTTTCCGGGGTCAAGGGACCACCGTTGCGGCCCTGTTTTTGCGGGTCGTTGCGGGTCAGATCCGGGCTGAATTCAGTCCAGTTTGCACCACGGTCGGTGCTGCGCAGCACCAACTGGGTGCCGTAATAGATAATCGATGGATCATGCGGTGAAACAGCAACCGGCGCGTTCCAGTTGGCGCGGTACTTGAGATCGCGCGCATCCTTGCCATAGACCAACTCCGGAAAAGGGATGATGCTGCGGGTGAGACGGGTCGAATGATCGTATTCGGTCAGGGTACCGTTGATGGTCGTCGCATAGATCAAACCGGGGTTATCGGGATCAAAGGCAATATGCGCACTTTCACCACCACCGGCGTCAAAGTAATCCTCGACACCGATACCGCCGTACTCACTTTCACTGGCGATCGCCACGGTCGTATTGTCCTGCTGCCCGCCATAGATGCGGAACGGTTTGAGGTTATCGGTCGACACCCGGTAAAACTGTGCAGTTGGCTGGTTCATGATGCTTGACCAGGTTTTGCCGCCGTCAAAGGTCACCGTGGCACCACCATCGTTGGCATTGATCATGTTCATGTTGTCGTTCGGGTTGACCCAGTGGTCATGATGGTCACCGTGTGGTGTTTTCATCTTTTCCCAGGTCTTGCCGCCATCGATGGATTTCATCATCGGTACATTCAGTACATACACGGTGTCTTCGTCCACCGGGTCAGCAGTGATGTGAATGTAATACCAGGCACGCGTGTGCAGAACGCGGTGAGAATTGATCAATGACCAGCTTTCACCGGCATCATCACTTCGCCACAGACCGCCTTTTTCCGGTTCAGCCTCGATGATGGCGTAGATTCTTTCGGGGTTGCTGGCAGAAACATCGACACCGATTTTTCCAACCATTTCGGGCAGACCGCCGCTGAGTTTTTTCCAGCTGTCACCGCCGTCACTGGATTTATGGATACCGCCATCGGTACCGCCGGAATGAATAAACCAGGGTTTACGGCCATGATTCCACATTGCCGCATACAGAATACGGGGGTTGGTCGGGTCAAGGCTTAAATCCGTCGCACCGGAATTGGCACTGACCTTCAAAACATGTTCCCAGGTTTTGCCGCCGTCGGTGGTTCGAAACACACCGCGCTCTTCATTCGGTGCCCAGATCTGTCCCTGGACAGCAACCCAGGCGATGTCCGGGTTAGTGGGGTGAATCTTTATCTTTGCGATCTGGCCGCTCTTTTCGAGACCGATATGCGTCCAGGTTTTACCCGCATCGGTGGATTTCCACATGCCATCGCCGGCAGAAGTGGTAACCCCGCGAATGGGTGCTTCACCGGTGCCGACATAGAGCACATTGTTATCGGATTCGGAAACGGCAACCGCACCGATGGTACCGACCTTGAAGAATTCGTCGGAAATATTTTCCCAGGTCGTACCCGCGTTTTCAGTTTTCCATACACCACCACCTGTGGACCCCATGTAGTACAGCAAGGGCTTGTCCGCGACGCCCGTCACCGTGGTTACGCGACCGCCACGGTAAGGACCTATCTCACGCCATTCGAGCCCCTTGAGCACGGAGGCGTCAGCACCGTCTTTAACTGCGGCCAATACCGGTAAGGTCATCAAACATGTAAACAGCAGAAACAGGGCAGTGAAAATATTGCGTACAGGATTGAAACACTTCATATTTTTCTCTTTATTAAATGTCAGGGTGAAATCTACTCGTGATCCGGGAGTTTGGTGAGGAAACTAACAGGTTTAGAGTTTTCATCGAGCAGACCAATACGCCGGGCGCGCTTCTCCCAGTTTCTGCGTGCCAGGACCTGCATATCAACCGTATTGTCCAATTCATCGGTAATCTCCATACCCAGCAGGGTTTCCATCACATCTTCCATGGTAACGATACCCGCCATTCCACCGTATTCATCCACCACCAGGGCAATGTGCTCACGTTTCTCCAGGAAGTGGTCAAAAATATCTGTAATCCGAAGGCGCTCATGCACCACATGGATGTCGCGCTTGATGGTACTCAGAAGACTATCACCATGACCCTGCACCAGGCTGTCCAGTAACTCAGCCTTGAGAAAATAACCGGATACATGCTCGGAAACCTTACCCTCAAACAGGGGAATTCGGGAGAACGGCAGTTCACCGGCAGATTTATAAAATGCCTTGATGGTTTGTTCCTCGGAGCCCAGCCTGACGACCGTGCGGGGCGTCATAATATCCTTGACCCGTACTTTCTTCATACGCAACAGGTTGCCGATGATCTCAGAGTCCTGTCTCTCCACTATACCCTCGGTAACACCGATCTCGGCCAGGGCCAGGAACTCCGAACGCGAAAATACGCTTTGCGATTTATCTTTTTTCAATATCCGGGTAATAATCTGGCTAACCCAAACCAGGGGATAAAGCAGGAAAATAATTACTTTAAGAGTCGTTACAGTAAATGGCACCAGTTTCTGCCAGTGATTGGCACCCAGTGTCTTGGGGATGATCTCCGACAGGATCAAAATACCCAGGACCATTGTTGCAGGTACGAGAACACCGGTGACCATCGGGTTGGTATCCGCCCAGATTTTGGCAGCTTGTTGACCCACACCGATTGCACCTACCGTATGGGCAATTGTATTTAACGTCAGGATGGCGGCCAGTGGACGATCAATATTGGACTTGTAAGCCTCAAGCTGCCGTCCAATCGAACCACCCTCCTGCAATTTAAGCTGGGCATATGTCGGCGTGATACTCAGCAAAACTGCTTCCAGCAAGGAACACAGGAATGACACGCCGATGGCCAATGCGAAAAACGTGATCAGCAGGTTATACATATTTCATTAAGTGTAACAAAAGGTCATTAGTAGTATATGCATGGAGCAAAGACGGCCGTGCCGAAGTCCGGGGCCATCATGGATCCGGTTGAATCACTTCAGGTGCATCTACAAATGGACGGATGCCAAACTCCGGATATATTTCGCTTGGAAAATAGAAGGTCCCATCTTTTACCACCATCGAGATGGTCTTGATGGCCTTCAGATCAGTGGTTGGGTCACCCGGAATGAGGAAAAAATCGGCGAGTTTGCCGACTTCGATCGAGCCAAGCTCGGTTTCCTGGCCCACGTAGGCAGCCATGTCATAGGTGGCCCATTTCAGAATCTCAGGCGCGGTCATACCAGCCAACTGGTAGAGCTCAAGCTCACGATGATAATTTAATGAACCACCGAGGTCGGTTCCGGGAACCAGTTGAATCCCCTTGTCGCGCATCGCGCTCACCGTTTCAATGATCTTGTCAAATGCCTCCCGGTAGGCCTTGTCATCTTCCGGTGTAGAAATATCAGACCACGCGGTCTTCGCGCTGCGTTGGACCTCCACGGGCATGTGGTCGATATAATCCACAACACCCGGTGCGGTCGTGCCATTGCGTGAGCGCAGCAGGTTTTCATGTATGGCGAGCGTCGGATCAATTGCGACGTTGTTTGCGGCCATCGCGTCGATCGTGGCGGCAATCGCCGGATCATCCTCATCGAGTGTCGGCAGGCGTTTCAGGGCGGTTAAACGAAGCAGTGTGCGGGTGTCCTCCCCTTCTTCGAGCACCCAGCCCAACATCACCTGGTTGATATGCGTCAGCTCGTCATAACCGGCCGCGATCATCGCATCTGCGTTTGAGAAAGCAGGTACGTGACCGGCAACCTTCAGACCATTTGCATGTGCTTCTTCGATCATCGCCGGAACCCAGTCCGGGTTCATGCTGTTGTAAATCTTGATCTGATAAAACTCACCGCCGGTATAACTGCGAACCGCGGCCACCGCCTCTTCTTCCGATGAAACAATCATGCCATTGTTGGAGCTAAACGGGCTTTTGCCTTCGATAAACCCGCTGCGGATGACACGGGGCCCGGCCAGGCGCCCATTTTTGATCTTGCCGATCAGCTCTGACAGGACTTCGTTGTTGTTACCCATGTCACGCACGGTGGTCACACCGGCGGCGATGTTTAACAAGGCATTATTTTGTCCGAGATGCGCATGCATTTCATAAAAACCGGCAACCAGGGTGCCACCCGCACCAGCAATTTCCACTTCACCCGCTTCGCCGGGCGAATCGACCGGCAGGATGTTATCGATCCTGTTGCCCACAACCACCACCGAAACAAGTTCGGTTAAAGCCTGGGTACCCGGATCAAATAAACGAACGTTTTTGATCCGTACCGGGCCATCAAAATTTCTGGCCAGGCGTTGTTGAATATCTTCAAAGCGTTTTGCCGCATATTCCGTCGAAAGCCCACGAAGACGCTCTTCCTCGGCTTCATAACCGTCTCTTACAATGGCAAACCGGGGTGTGATGAACGCAAAAAAAGCATCCTCGTCATCGAGCAGAAAATAGGTCGGATTGAGATCAATACCGGACAAAGCGTAGGATGTAACACCTATTTCTCCACCCTCACCGCTCACCTTTAATTGCTCTATTTCATCGAGCCGCAGCGTTCCACCCGGTAGTACGGGCATGGAGTGGTCTTCATCTGCGAGCAGGGCCCTGGCATAAATCCAGAGCGCATAAGGGCTCGCGTCTTTCGCGACATAAACACTGGGTTCAGCCGGTGTGGTATTGCCGGCGCCGGTTGCGTCTTTCCAACTGGCCTCACCACCGGTCAGGACAAACTGTTCATCAACTTTATTTCCAAAAGTCGTGACCCCTGAGATCGACCAGTTGGTTGGCAAACCGTTTTCGCCGGTTGTGACCGATTCGGTAATCGTTGGTCCACGGCCATTGTTGCTGAACTGAAAATCGACCTGTGTGTTTCCGGCGGAATGTTGTGCTTCCAGCATCCCGACCTTCGTTCCGGCAATAAGAACTGAATATGACTCTTTGCCGTTGAATGGTGCCGGAGTAGCGGCAGGTGCGACGGCCACTTCAGGAGTGGATGTAGACTCTGAACAAGCTGTGAAAACAAGGGTCAGCCCGAGCATAGTCAGGCAAAAGAGAACACGTTGCATATAAATCTCCAATATAAACCGGATAGACGTCCAAACCGCTACTTTGCTCTTCTCACTCAGAGCCGGTCTCAGACACCCTTTCCCCGCGATACCGTTTACAGTCATCGTCAATGGATAGCCAGCTTACCTGGCTGGCTGTGTGGATATGATAATTTGGCCTGACCAAATCGGGATCATCCAGCGTCGCGATACTCAATGTAAAATAATCCGCGTACTGTGTACTCCGATAACTTATTGACGAACCACAATCGGGGCAGAACCCCCGTCGTATGAATTGGGAGGATTCATATTCGCGTGGCTCCATAGCAACCCATCGGATTTGCTCCTTTTTAAAATCCATCCAGGCACCGAAAGGGGCACCCGTGGTTTTTTGGCAATCACGACAGTGGCAATAATCAGCGTCGAACGGCGGTTCCGAAACCTCGTAACGGACCTTGCCACAATGGCATCCGCCCTTCATTTTCTCAGTGCTGGTGACCATGAGCTCCGGTCGGTCCGAACGCGGGAAAACGGGTCTTTGCATACAAAGAATGGCATTGTGCGCAGCTTTCGATAAGACGTGAATAGTGGTAACTGGCGAGTTCAAAATCGCGCGCTTGTGCCGCATGCGCCAGCTTTCCCGCCCTGGCGTGAAACTCTGAGTCGATCTGCTTGAACCTGGCAGGCAAACCCGATTCCAGGGCTTCTGCCTGTTCTTTGGTCAGGGCCTTGGCCATGATATAGCTAGATTGAATCGATTTGCCGGTTTGAGCCAGTGTCTCCCAATCCGCCTGCGCAATTGCCACGGGAATCTTTTGAACTCCGGTGCTTATCTCACGCATTTCGGCCTGCAGAAGTGCCAGTAAATCGGGCTGAAGCACGAGACTTTCCCCTTGGTGCTCTTCGCCCTGGGCGCGAATGGCGTTTGAGGAGATTGTCATGCTGACCAAAAGGCCACAGACGGTGAGGATTCGGATCATTGTGTGACTCTCCGTATTTTCATGAAGTCGTTATTTTGCCAGACCGGTTTACCTGACAGTGTGCGTTAAAGGTAAAAATGGGGCAAGGGCAAAACTCAAAAATGGGGTCGCTCACATTGCTTCCCAATTAATGACGACCGGTTCCTACCTTTTGATTCGCAATTATTTTGTGTCGAACAGCAGATTATTCACTCAACGCACCACGAATCGGAGATATTGGCTCGTTAACCTCGCGAACCAGAAAATCGGTAATTGGCTTCCCTGACCGCATGTACGCCAGCCAGGCCTCAGGATCGTATTCAACCCCAATCGGGTTGTCTGAGTAACTCGGATCACACATGTAGTCATTGGCCTCCTCGCTGGAGTCGAAAACGTCTACCTGGAATTCCATCTGGTTGCCATCAGGGTCCCGGTAGTACATGGATATTGTCACGCCATGGTGAATGCACCAGTAAGGCCTGATGCCTTTCCCCTTTAGCTGATCGTAGTTCTCGAAAAGGTCCTCCAGCGAACCATACGTATAAGCGACATGGTCGACACCGACCAGGCCCTGTTTCTCGGTCTCCTTGTCCTCAGGCCGAAGTACATCCAGGTTGGCGAACGCCAGGCGGTGATGTTCATCGTCATAGGTCAGGAAGGCCAGTGCCGGGTTTTGGTGCTGAACCTTGGCGTCGAATACGAATTGATACCACTCCAGCATCTGGTCAAAGCGGCGAGTCCTGTACACAACATGAACGAATTTCTGAGGACTAATGCGCGTCATAAAGTTTCTCTTTTTCTAAGTTGAGTTAAAAACAAAGTATAGGAAGAGTTCGCGTGGAAATCTGCTTAAATTTCAAAATGTGTTTTGACCTCTCCTGGCCGATAGCAGTGGTGCAACACAAAAAAAAGATGATTTCTGTGTGGCTGCTTTGCGCCAAAAGGTCAGTCCTGGATCGGGTGATCCCCCCGGATTTGACGCTTCAGCAAAACCTGCGCGAAATTGTTGGCCTCGCCCTCGCGCACGTTGTCGATACGCCATGCCCATGTGTCCTGTTCCTGGTGGTAGGTAAAAGTGTTGTGGATTTGTGAGTCCGTCCCTGCGCCCCACACAAATGGGATGCGGTCACCATCCGGCTTTCCGTAACCAAACCCGTCGGGAACCAAACCTCCACCGCCCGTGATGTCCAGCCACATACAAACAAGGCGTTCGCTCCCCTCGTCCCAACCGAAATAGACCATCGCTTCGTAAGCCGGATCGCCATTTTCGTCGCGTTCGCGGGCAATCTCGTGGAAACGCAGGTAATGCCCGGCCAACACCCACTCAGACGTGAGGTCATGCGTTATCTCCTGCCCGGCAATCGTGCCGGTCATAACCCAGCTTCCCGCCAGGTGATCGAGTGGTGTGCCACGCTCTGACAGGGTCTGGGCGAATGCCACCGGCGTAAGGCACAGTACGATGAGTAAAGCTACGAAGTGTTTCATGACAAATCTCCCAATAGACAGGAAATACAACCTGCTTTTTTCGCAATTCAATCAAGTACCGGTGAATTATCACACAGCCAAGGGGGTGAAGTGTCGCTGACCCAAGTCAATGCAGCGCACCGGGTGAAGTGTATGCTGATGGCAGGAGCATTCAGGAATCCTCCGTGAAGGATTAACGGGCCGTCAAGATTGATTCTCACAGAAAATGAATGAAGAAAAAATGATACGAGTGGGTTGCCCTTCGCATAACTGTGGGGGGCGTTGCCTGCTCAGGGTGCATGTGAAGGACGGCCTGATCACCCGTATCGAAACTGATGACCGCCCGAACGATACGGTTGCAGACCCCCAGTTAAGAGCCTGTATCAGGGGCCGCTCCTACCGTCATCGCCAACATCACAAAGACCGCCTGAAATACCCGATGAAGCGGGTCGGGGAACGTGGTTCCGGTAAATTCGAACGGATCAGCTGGGATGAGGCAACCGATATGGTGGCTTCGAATATCATTCGGGTAAAAAAGAAATACGGCAACACATCACTGTTTGTACCTTATGGCACCGGTGGTTATAACCAGATGGGTGGCAAGTGGCCTGCCGACCGTCTGATGAACATGATTGGCGGTGCGCTGGGGTATTACAACTCCTATTCCTGGGCCTGTATTACCCGTGCAACCATTACCGTCTACGGCACCGATGTGACCGGAAACCAGCGTCAGGACTGGCTCAACAGCAAGTACATCATCATGTGGGGCTGGAACCCGTCGGAAATGCGGGACGGCACCAATAGCGAATATTTCCTCAAGGAAGCCCGGAAAAAGGGTGCGAGAATTATCTGCATTGATCCGCGCATGACCATGAGTGCGGTGGCGCTCGCCGATGAATGGATCGCCATTCGTCCGGGAACAGATGTCGCCCTGATGAGCGCCATGGCCTACGTGATGATCACCGAAGACCTCTACGACAAGGATTTCGTCGAAAAAAATTGCATGGGTTTTGACAAAAGCCAGATGCCGAAAGCCTATAAGAATGAAGAAACCTACAGGGACTACATTTTAGGCATCAAGGATTCCCAGCCCAAAACCCCGGAGTGGGCAGAACAGATAACATCCATTCCGAAACAGGACATCATCCGTATTGCCAGGGAATACGCGATGGCCGAATCGGCGGTTTTGTACCAGGGTTATGGCATGCAAAGACGTGCCTATGGTGAGCAGGTGGTTCGCGCAGGCTGTGTGTTAGCGGCCATGACGGGCAATGTTGGAAAATCAGGCGGCTGGGCAAGTGGTATTGCATTACAGGCGGGCGGCGGACCATTCTGGAATGTCCTGCCGCTTTTGAAAAATCCTGTCACTGCGCAGATTCCGTCATTCATGTGGTCAGAAGCGGTGAAAAGGGGACCCGAACTAAATGAAAAAGACGGATTGGTTGGCATAGACAAACTACCCCATGGCATCAAGATGATCTGGGCGGTCGCCTCCAATGCCATTGTCAATCAGCATGCGAACATCAACCGCACAATTGAACTCATAAAAGATACCTCCAAACTCGAATTCTTCGTGGTGCAGGACAACTTCATGACGGTGACTGCGCAGTTCGCGGATTTGGTTTTGCCCGCCTGTACCCAGTT
>Ga0265303_10002467_pt1 | contig 11460 bp, 13 predicted proteins | sample Helome_2_FD_192494 | JGI IMG/M metagenome (GOLD analysis project Ga0265303, IMG submission 192494) | Marine sediment microbial communities from subtidal zone of North Sea - Hel_20160317 (Illumina Assembly) | ecosystem: Environmental > Aquatic > Marine > Subtidal zone > Sediment ...
ACAAGCTCCTGCGCTCCATGATGATCGCCTTGCGCAAGCGGCCGGTCGATGCCGAGCGGACGGAGCGCGTGGTCAACGGCCTGGTCCGGCGCCTGGAAAGCTCGGGTGAGAGCGAGATTCCGAGCAAGCTGATCGGCGAGATGGTGATGGACGCCCTCTCGGGCCTCGACCCGGTCGCCTACGTGCGCTTCGCCTCGGTCTACCGGAACTTCCGCGAGGCCCGCGACTTCGAGGAATTCGTTGGCAAGCTCGGCACCGACGGGGATTGATCCCCTCGACCTCCGGGAGATGCGCAACGCCCTGGCCCTGGCCCGGCGCGGGCTCGGCCGGGTCGCGCCCAACCCGGCGGTCGGCTGCGTCATCGCTCGGAAGGGCCGGGTGCTGGCCCGAGGCTGGACCCAGCCGGGCGGCCGGCCGCACGCCGAGACCGAAGCGCTGGGCCGGGCCGGCGCGGCCGCCAAGGGGTCCACGGCCTACGTCACCCTTGAACCCTGCTCCCACCACGGCAAGACGCCGCCCTGCGACCAGGCCCTGATCGCCGCCGGCGTCGCACGCTGCGTCGTCGCCTTGGAGGACCTGGATCCACGGGTGGCGGGGCAGGGGATCGCCCACCTGAAGGCAGCGGGCATCGCTGTCGAGCTGGGGCTCTGCCGGGCGGAGGCCGAGGCGGTCAATGCCGGCTACCTGCTGCAGCGCCGCGAAGGCCGGCCCCTGGTCGCGCTCAAGCTGGCCTCGACCCTGGACGGCCGGATTGCCACGGCTTCCGGCGAGAGCAAGTGGATCACCGGCGAGGCGGCGCGGGCCCGGGCGCACCTCCTGAGGGCGCGGCATGACGCCGTGCTGGTCGGTGCTGGGACCGCCCTGGCCGACGACCCGCGCCTCGACGTCCGCCTGCCCGGACTGGAGGCGGTCCGGCCGCTGCGGGTCGTGCTCGACGGCAGCCTGGGCCTGCCCCTGTCCCACGACCTGGTGGCGCAGGCCAAGGCGCGGCCGAGCTGCCTGGTGACGGGCAGCGACTTGGCCGAGGCACGCCTGGCCCCCTATCGGGACGCCGGGCTACGGGTCCTCCAGGTCGGCCGCGATCCCGAGGGCCGCCTCGACCTGCCGGAGACCCTCCGAGCCCTGGGCGGGCTCGGCCTGACCCGGGTCCTGGTCGAGGGCGGCGGGCGCCTGGCCGCCGGGCTGCTGAAGGCCGGCCTGGTCGACGAGCTCCACTGGTTCCGCGCGGCGAAGGTCATCGGCGAAGACGGCCGCCCGGCGGTCGCCGACCTGGGTCTCGAGGCGCTCGCGGCCGCGCCCGGCTTTGCCCGAATTGGGCTCGAGGCCCTGGGCGGCGACGTGCTGGAAACCTTCCGGCGAAGCGCCTAAGTTCGGCGCATGTTCACAGGGATTATCACCGACCTCGGGCGCCTGCGCGCGATCCGGCCGGGCGGCGACACCCGCCTGGTGATCGAGACCGCCTACGATACTTCGGGCATCGAGATCGGTGCCTCGATCGCTTGCTCCGGGACTTGCCTGACGGTGGTCGAGACCGGGCCGGGCTGCTTCGCGGTCGACGTCTCGGCGGAGACCCTGTCCCGGACCACCCTGGGCGACTGGCGGCCCGGCGATCCGATCAACCTGGAGCGATCGCTGTGCCTCGGCGACGAGCTGGGCGGCCACCTGGTGTCCGGCCACGTCGACGCCACCGCCGAGATCCTCGAGCGCCGGCCGGAGGGCGACAGCCAGCGCTTCGTCTTCCGGGCCCCGGCCGAGGTCGCGCCCTTCATCGCCTCCAAGGGCTCGATCGCCCTGGACGGGGTCTCGCTGACCATCAACGAGGTCGAGGACCAGCCCGATGGCGAGGTGAGGCTAGGTGTCAATATCATCCCGCACACCGCTGAAAATACGAGCTTTGGCTCGGCCCAGCCCGGACAGCGCGTGAACCTGGAAATCGACCAGCTGGCGCGCTACGTTCAGCGCCAGCTTGGCAGGCAGGATTGAACCCGGTGCCACACCCTCAGCAAGAGCCCTGGCGCGCCACCTTCGGCGAGATCAAGGCCTCGATCGACGAGATCATCGAAGAGGCCCGCAACGGCCGCATGTTCATTCTGGTCGACGACGAGGACCGCGAGAACGAGGGCGACCTCGTGATCCCCTCGCAGATGGCGACCCCGGACGCGATCAACTTCATGGCCAAGTACGGCCGCGGCCTGATCTGCCTGGCCCTCGAGCAGAGTCGGGCCGAGGAGCTGCGCCTGCCGCGCATGGAGCAGCGCAACGAGAGCCGGCACGCGACCGCCTTCACGGTCTCGATCGAGGCCCGGCACGGGGTCACCACCGGGATCTCGGCGCCGGATCGGGCGCGCACTGTTGCGGTGGCCATCGACCCCACGGCCGGCCCCGACGAGATTTCCGTGCCGGGCCACATCTTTCCGGTGGTTGCCCGCGACGGCGGGGTCCTGATGCGCACCGGCCACACCGAGGCCGCGGTGGACCTCGCCCGCCTCGCCGGGCTCTATCCCTCCGGGGTGATCTGCGAGATCATGAACGACGACGGCACCATGGCGCGGCGCGACGACCTGATCGGCTTCGCCCAGCGCCACGGCCTCAAGATCGCGACCATCGCCGACCTGATCGCTTACCGCCTGCGCAACGACAAGATCGTCGAGCGCCGCGCGGTCGGCGGCTTCGAGAGCCGGCACGGCGGCGACTTCGAGATGACGGTCTTCACCAACCCGGTAACCGGTACCGAGCACATCGCCCTCTCGAAGGGCCGGATCGACGATTCGGCGCCGGTCCTGGTCCGGGTCCACGCCCTCAGCGTGATGGACGACGTCCTGGGCGACCTGTCCAGCGGCCGCGGCGGCGAGCTTCAGGCGGCCATGCGGATCATCGCCGAAGCGGGCCGCGGAGTGGTGGTCCTGATCCGGGAGTCCATGATCGCCAACCTGGCGCGCGAGCTCGAGCAGCGCGAGGTCCACAGCCAGCCGCCGATGGCCGAGCTGAGGGACTACGGCCTCGGCGCGCAGATCCTGCTTGACCTTGGCGTGCGGGAGATGATCCTGCTGCACAACACACGCCATACGTTCATCGGGCTGGACGGCTACGGCCTCAAGGTCGTCGGCCAGCAGCCGGTCAAGGTCGAAGGAAACCAGGCTTGAGCGAGACGCCGCACCTCTTGATCGTCGAATCCCGCTACTACGAGGACGTGGCCGCCGAGCTGCTCAGCGGCGCCACCGCCGAGCTCGAGGCCGCCGGCGCCAGCAGCGAGCGGATCGAGGTCCCCGGCGCCTTCGAGATCCCGGCGGCGATCCGCATGGCGATCCGCTCGATGGACTTTTACGCCGGCCGCCGCCGCTTCGACGGCTATATCGCCCTGGGCTGCGTGATCCGCGGCGAGACCTCGCACTACGACTACATCTGCGCGGAGAGCGCCCGCAAGCTGCAGGACCTTTCGGTGAACTACACCTTGGCCCTGGGCTACGGCATCCTTACCTGCGAGACCCACGATCAGGCGATGGAGCGTGCCGCCGTGAACCGCAAGAACAAGGGCGGCGACGCGGCGCGCGCCTGTCTGGCGATGATCGGCGTGAAGCAGCGCTTTCGTCTCTTTCCCAGGTAGGACGCCTTGGCAGAAAGCGAATCGAGATCGAAGGCCTTCAGCCGGCGGCGCCACATGGCGCGCCTCGCCGCGGTGCAGGCGCTCTACCAGGTCGAGATCACCGGCCAGCGCCCGGCCGCCGTGGTGCTGGAGTTCCACGAGCACAGGCGAGGCGAGGAGATCGACGGGATCAGCTTCAAGGACCTGGACGAGAATCTCTTCAACGAGCTGGTGGTCGCGGTCAGCCAGGAGCCCGAGGCCCTGGACGCGCTGCTGTCCCAGGCGCTGGCCGTCGAGTGGCCGGTCGAGCGGCTGGAGCGCCTGCTCCGTATCATCCTGCGCCTCGGCGCCTACGAGCTGCGGTCCCGCCCCAAGGTGCCGGTCGGCGTGGTCATCAACGAGTGCCTGGATCTGGCGCACGCCTTCTACGACGGCAAGGAGCCCGGCATGGTGAACGGCGTCCTGGACCGCCTGGCCAAGGCCTTGCGCGGTCCCGAGGTCGCCGCCGGTGGCGCCGGGCGGCAGGCGGGCAGAGGCTGAGAGGGCCACCAGGATGGCGGGCGAATTCGATCTGATCGAAACCTATCTGGCACCCTTGGCCGCGGGCCAGCCCGGCGCCTTCGGGCTGAAGAACGATGCCGCCATCTTTCCCGGGGGACGGGACAAGTCGGTCGTCGTGACCGCCGACACCATGGTGCAGGGCGTGCATTTCCTGGCCGAGGATCCGCCCGACCTGGTGGGTCGCAAGCTGCTGCGGGTCAATCTCTCCGACATCGCCGCCATGGGCGGCAAGCCCTTCGGCTATCTGGTCACCGTGGCGCTGCCGCCGGACCTGGGCGAGACCTGGTTCGCGGGCCTGGCCAGCGGGCTTGCCGAGGATCAGGCCGCCTTCAATGTCGGCCTTCTGGGCGGCGACACGGTCTCGACCTCGGGGCCGCCGGTCCTGTCCTTGACCGCCCTTGGCCGGGTCCCCGAGGATCGGGTGCTGCGCCGTAACGGCGCCAGGCCCGGCGACGACCTCTATGTCTCGGGCAGTATCGGCGACGCGGCGCTGGGCCTCCTGGTCCTGCGGGACCGGCTCGCCGAGGTCCCGGAGGCGGCGGGCCGCGACCTCGCCGCGCGATATCACCTGCCGCAGCCGCGTCTGGACCTTGGCCAGGCCCTTGCCGAGGGCGGCTTCGCCCGGACCGCCATCGATGTCTCCGACGGCCTGGTTGCCGACCTCGGGCACCTGGCGCGGGGCGCCGGATTGGCCGCTGAGCTCTGGGCCGCCGAGGTCCCGGTCTCGCCGGCAGCGCTCGAGGTCCTGGCCAGGGCCCCTGAGCAGCTGGAGACGGTTCTGACCGGCGGCGACGACTACGAGCTGCTGTTCTCGGCACGCGAGTCGCAGCGCGAGAGCCTGGTCGAACTCGCCCAGCAGTTGGACCTGCCGATCACCCGCATCGGCCGCTTCGCGAAGGGCGAGGGGGTCTCGGTCCTGGGCCACGACGGCGCGCCCCTGGCACTGTCCCGCAGCGGCTGGGATCATCTTCAGGATGGTTCTAGAGAATTCGCATAGGCATCTATTTTCATTGCCTTAATTGAGGGTCCTCCCGGACCGCCGAGGTGCCGCGGCGGAGCTTCATGGTTTATTCAGACCTGGCGCCTTGACTGTCGGGCGGTGCCCCTTCGGCCGAACAGCCTAAGAAATCATGAAGCGCCTGCTGATCATCCTGGTCCTGGTCCTGCTCCTCGCCGGTGGCGGCGGGGGTGCCTGGTGGTTCATGAACCAGGGTGTCGAGGCGTCCGAGGAGGCCGAAGCCCCCGTCGAAGCAGCGCCCAAGCCGAGCTTCGTCAAGGTCGATCCGATCATCCTGCCGCTGATCCAGCAGAACAAGGTGACCCGCTTCGTCACCTTGGTGATCACCCTGGAGATGCCGATCGAGGACGCGACCCTGAAGGTCGAGCTCGTCAAGCCGCGCCTGATGGATGCGCTCTTCACCGAGCTGCACAGCCTGTTCAGTATGAAGATGGTGCGTGAACAGGGGCCCGACTCGCCCTTGGTCAAGCAGCGCGTGAAGCTGGTGAGCGAGCGGATTCTGGGCCCGGGCACGGTCGATGCCGTACTGGTGCAAGGGGTCTCGCAGCAGCGTCCGGGCAGCGGCTGAGCCGCGCTGCCGCGGCTTGCCACGGCCGCTGCCTTCTGGCATTTTCCGCGCGCATTTTGCCCGGGTTACTGGGGGCATCGGGGGTGCCGGCGCGTCCTGCGTCGGCTCGTTCTACAAAAGGGCTACCAAATGACAGAGCTATACGTTGTTCTCGCCTGCGGTCTTGTCGCCGTGGCCTACGGGGCCGTGACCTCGCGTTCGGTCCTGGCCGCCAGCGCCGGCAACGAACGCATGCAGGAGATCGCAGGGGCCGTCGAGGAAGGCGCCCGGGCCTACCTCAATCGTCAGTACCTGACGATTGCGATCGTCGGTATCGTGATCTTCGGCGTGATCTGGTGGCTTCTGGGTCTCAAGGTCGGCATCGGCTTCCTGGTCGGGGCCGTGCTCTCGGGCGCGGCCGGCTACATCGGCATGAACGTTTCGGTCCGGGCCAACGTGCGGACCGCCGAGGCGGCACGTCAGGGCCTTGCTCAGGGTCTGCGCATCGCCTTTCAGGCCGGCGCGGTCACCGGCATGCTGGTGGCGGGCCTGGCCCTGCTGGGCGTAGCCGGCTACTACCTCTATCTGAAGTCGAGCGGCAGCGCCGGTCGCGAGCTGGTCGACGCGCTGGTGGCCCTCGGCTTCGGCGCCTCGCTGATCTCGATCTTTGCGCGCCTGGGCGGCGGCATCTTCACCAAGGGCGCCGACGTCGGCGCCGACCTAGTGGGCAAGGTCGAGGCCGGTATTCCCGAGGACGATCCGCGCAACCCGGCAGTGATCGCAGACAACGTCGGCGATAATGTCGGCGATTGCGCTGGCATGGCAGCGGACCTCTTCGAGACCTATGCCGTCACCGTGGTCGCGACCATGGTCCTGGCCTCGATCTTCTTCGCCGGCCAGGAGGTGATGGACGCCATGATGCTCTATCCGCTGATGATCGGCGGCGTCTGCATCTTGACCTCGGTCGCCGGCACCTACTTCGTCCGGCTCGGCTCCTCTCAGAGCATCATGGGCGCCCTCTACAAGGGCTTCATCGCCTGTGCCGTGCTCTCGGCCATCGTGCTCTGGCCGATCACCGAGTGGATCGTCGGCATGGACACCAGCTTCCAGATCGGCGAGCGGGCCTTCGAGGGCCGCCACCTCTACTACTGCGGCCTGATCGGCTTGCTCGTCACCGGCGGCATCATCTGGATCACAGAGTACTACACCGGCACCGACTACCGCCCGGTGCGCAGCGTCGCCAAGGCCTCGGTGACCGGCCACGCCACCAACGTCATCCAGGGCCTGGCGGTCTCGATGGAGGCGACCGCCGTGCCGGCGCTGATCATCTCCGCCGGCATCATCGCCACCTTCCTGCTGGCCGGGCTCTTCGGCATCGCGATCGCGGTAACCACCATGCTGGCCCTGGCCGGCATGGTCGTGGCGCTGGACGCCTACGGTCCGGTGACCGACAACGCCGGCGGCATCGCCGAGATGGCCGATCTCGAGGGCGAGGTTCGCAACACGACCGATGCCCTGGACGCGGTCGGCAACACCACCAAGGCGGTGACCAAGGGTTACGCCATCGGCTCGGCCGGCCTGGGTGCGCTGGTGCTCTTCGCGGCCTACACGCTCGACCTGGAGTACTTCTCCGCGAACGCCGCCGAGTTCCCCTTCTTCGAGGGGGTCCAGGTGAACTTCTCCCTGACCAACCCCTTCGTCGTGGTCGGCCTCTTCATCGGCGGCCTGCTGCCCTTCCTTTTCGGGGCCATGGGCATGATGGCCGTCGGCCGTGCCGGCGGCGGGGTGGTCGAGGAGGTCCGCAGACAGTTCCGCGAGATCCCGGGCATCATGGAAGGCACCGGCAAGCCCGACTACGGCCGCTGTGTCGACTTGCTGACCAAGGCGGCGATCAAGGAGATGATCATCCCCTCGATGCTGCCGGTGCTCTCGCCGGTGGTGCTGTTCTTCGTGATGTGGTGGATCGGCGGCAAGGATGCCGCCCTGTCTTCGGTCGGGGCGATGCTGCTGGGCGTCATCGTCACCGGGCTCTACGTCGCGATCTCCATGACCGCAGGCGGCGGTGCCTGGGACAACGCCAAGAAGTACATCGAGGACGGCAACCTGGGCGGCAAGGGCTCCGAGGCCCACAAGGCGGCGGTGACCGGCGACACGGTCGGCGATCCGTACAAGGATACCGCCGGCCCGGCCGTGAACCCGATGATCAAGATCACCAACATCGTTGCGCTGCTGCTGCTGGCGGTGCTGGCGCACCTCTGATCGCCGGCCGCCGGTCGCAAGCCAGACAGGACAAAGCCCCGGTGGTCTTCAGGCCGCCGGGGCTTTTGCTTTGCGCTGGCAGCCGAAGGGCCGGGTGACCTCTGCCTACTCGCCCGTGCCGGCACCCGTGAAGCGACCGACGTTGCCGAAGAGCTGCTGCATCACCGACAGCTTCTTGCCCTCGGTCGGCGTCACCCGGGCGACTGGATCGACGTCGCGGCTGTCGTTCAGGGTATAGACCTTCTTCTCGTCGACCCGGCCGTCCTCGGAGAAGGACACCACCAGGACGTTCCGCTCCAGGACGTCGGGCTCGAAAAAGGCCACTGTTTCGGACCGCGACCCGATATAGTACCAGCGGTTGTCTTCGAAGGTGGATACGGCGGAAGGTGACCCCAGCATGCCAAGCACGTCCTGCTGACTGTGGACGCCCGGCTGGATGCCCTCGACGACTTCCTGGTCCGGCAGGTTGCCGTGGGTATTGAGACCCGCAGAGCAGGCCCCGAGGCCAAGGAGGCCAAGACCCATCGCCAGACCACCGATCGCGCGGCGTGCCTTGATTTGCTTGCCCATGACTTGTGCATTCCCTCAGCAGCTTCGTGCTGTCCCCTCTCTTGAATAAACCCAGACGGGGCGGCAATGCAAGGGGACTGAAGAATTGTCACCAGGGAAGGTTAAAGGATGATGATCCTAAGTTCCTTGTTGGGCCGGGCGCCAGAGGCGGACGCCGCGACCTTGCTCTACGAGGGTGTGGTCGCCCAGGCCCGCCAACCGGCCTTCTACCTGCGCTGCGGCCTGCCGGACAGTCTGGATGGCCGCTACGAGATGATCGCCTTGCACAGCTTCATCGTGCTGCGGCGCCTGCGTGCCCTGGGGGCGGAGGCGGAAGCGATCGCCCAGGTCTTCGTCGACACCCTGGTTCTCGATCTGGATCGCAGCTTGCGGGAGATGGGGGTCGGCGATCTCGGTGTCGGCAAGCGGGTGAAGCGCATGGCGGCAGGCTTCCACGGCCGTCTCACGGCCTATGACCAGGGGCTGGCGGCCGGTCCGGAGGAGCTGGAAGCGGCCTTGAGGCGCAACGTCTTCGGCACGACCAGCCCGGAGCCCTGGCAGGTCTCGGCGATGGCCGGCTACCTGCGGCGGGAGCTGGAGGCGCAGCCGGATCCCGGGTTGCTCGCCGGCAAGCTGAGCTTCGGGCCGCCGCCGGAGCAAGGATGAGGCCGGCAGATGGCGGCAAAGCAATTGACCTCTCGGAGGCACTTCCCTAAGGTGCGGCGCTTCCCAGAAGGTACATCCGGACGGTAACGCATGGCTGGCCGCGAACGGTCCGACAGCGAGTTTTTTCGGCCTTTTGCCGTCGACTCCTTGGGCGACGAAGAGCTCGTCCGGGAGATCGAGGCGGGGCCGGAGGAGTGCCGGGAGGTGGCCCGGCGCCTCGGCCTGGAGGCCCTGACCGGCCTGCGCGCGCGCTTCCGCCTGGGCCGTTCCGCGAGCGCTTCGTTGATCCGGATCTCCGGTCGCTTCGAGGCCGACCTCGTACAGCTCTGCGTGGTGTCTCTGGAGCCGGTCGGGCAGCATCTCGCGGGGGACTTCAGCCTGACGTTCAGTCTGGAGCCGGTATCGACGGAGGATGACCTGGAACTGACCTTGGCCGACGAAGACCTGCCTGAGGAGGTCCTGGACGGCGTCATCGACCTGGGGGAGGCGGCGGTCCAGCAGCTGGCGGTCGCCTTGGACCCTTACCCGCGGCGGCCGGATGCCGAGGTGCCGGCCACCCCGAGTCCCGCGGAGAATGGGCCGGCCGGCCCGTTCGCGGCGCTCGGCAAACTGAAGGGCGGCAAGCAGGCTTAATCGAAAATTAACCCTGTGCGTCGTGGTGTGTAACCAACCGGTAATGGGCTTGCGAAGAGCTTGTCTTTGTGCGTATAAGCGCGACTTCGAGGGCCCGTTCGAACTGTGAGATTTGAGACATGGCCGTTCCAAAGAAGAAAGTCTCCCGGTCCCGGCGCGACATGCGCCGTGCCCATGACGGGCTGCCGTCGGCCGGACCCAACGAGTGCCCGAACTGCGGCGAGATGAAGCTGCCGCACCACCTCTGCGCGGCCTGCGGTTACTACGACGGCCGAGAGGTCGTCGACGTCGAGGCCGTCTGACGGCCTTCGCCCGCCGGCAGGAAGTCTGGGCGGGGGTTCGAAAGTCTCGGGAACCGGGGATTTATCGCCCTTGCAATCCGGCATCACCATTGCCCTTGACGCCATGGGCGGAGACGACGCGCCGCGCATGGTGCTGGCCGGTGCGAACATCGCCAGAAAGCGCTTCCCCGACGTCCGCTTCATCTTCTTCGGGCGCGAGGAAGAAATACGTCCGCACCTGGAGAAGCTGAAGCTCTTGGCGGCGGTCAGCACGATCGTCCACAGCGACCAGGTGGTGAGCGCCGAGGACCGGCCCAAGACGGTGGTGCGCCAGGGCCGGGAGTCGAGCATGGGTCTCGCCATCCGGGCGGTCAAAGAGGGCAAGGCCGTGGGCGCGGTCTCGGCCGGCAACACCGGCGCGCTGATGGGCCTGGCCTACTTCGTCCTGCGCACCTTGCCGGGGATCGACCGGCCGGCGATCGCCTCATTCATGCCGACTCAGCGCAGCGAATCGGTCATGCTGGACCTGGGCGCCAACGTCCACTGCGACGCTACCAACCTGGTCGACTTTGCGATCATGGGCAACGTCTTCGCGCGCACGGTCCTGGGGCTGCAGGCCCCCAGCTTCGGGCTGCTGAACGTCGGCTCGGAGGAGACCAAGGGCCACGAGGCGCTGTGGGAGGCGGCCGAGATCCTGCGCCAGGCCGGGCTCCCGGGCCGCTTCCACGGCTTCATCGAAGGCGACGATATCGCCAAGGGGACCGTCGACGTGATCGTGACCGACGGTTTCACCGGCAACATCGCCCTGAAGACCGCCGAAGGCATCGTAAAGCTGATGAGCGAGTACATGCGCCAGACCTTCAAGAGCTCCTTCCCGGCTCGGATCGGCTACCTTCTCGCCCGCGGCGCGCTGCACAAGCTGCGCCAGCGAACCGATCCGCGCCGTTACAACGGGGCCATGTTCCTCGGGCTCAATGGCATCGTGGTCAAGAGCCACGGCGGCACCGACGCCCTGGGCTTCGCCAATGCAATCGGCGTCGCCGTCGACATGGCGCGCCACGGCGTTCTGGAGAAGATCACCGCCGACTTCGACAGCCTGTCCCGAACCTTGCCCGAGGGGCAGGCGGCGGCGCTGTGAGCCATCTCCGCGCGAAGGTCGTGGGTTGCGGGGCCTACCTGCCTGAGCGGGTGGTGAGCAACGAGGAACTCAGCAGCCGCCTCGAAACCTCCGACGACTGGATCCGCCAGCGCACCGGAATCTGCGAGCGGCGAATCGCTGCCGACGACGAGTACACCTCGCACCTCGGCCTGCAGGCCGCCAGGGCCGCGCTCGAAGCGGCGGATTGCGAGGTCGACGACATCG
>Ga0265303_10002468_pt1 | contig 11458 bp, 9 predicted proteins | sample Helome_2_FD_192494 | JGI IMG/M metagenome (GOLD analysis project Ga0265303, IMG submission 192494) | Marine sediment microbial communities from subtidal zone of North Sea - Hel_20160317 (Illumina Assembly) | ecosystem: Environmental > Aquatic > Marine > Subtidal zone > Sediment ...
CAGCAACATTCGAGAATACCGTAAGAGAACCGAACCTACCATCTACCGAAACAATTCTATCCCGGCAGCGCCCGTTATCTTTTGGCCGTTTAATGATGAACTGGTGGACATCGCCCCACAGCTTGTAACCGACGAATTTTATGATCCGGATGTTGGCGATTTTCACGTTGAATCGCAGTGGCAAATTGTTCGCGAGGAAGATGAGACGATTGTATTTGAACAAATCAGCCAAACCTCACTCACATTGATAACCATCCCCAGACTGGTGCTGGATGAAGACACGGCCTATGTTTGGAGGGTCCGGTTTATTGACAATCACGGAGCCGCTTCTGAATGGTCTGAAGCCGGTATGTTCTTAACAGATGTCAACCGACAGGACCGGGACGGTAGCGGAATTCCAGACCATCAGGAAGTGGATGCTTCCGTTGACCTGGATGAAGACGGCACGCCGGACATCGATCAGGATGACATTAAAAGTGTAAATGTTGAGGACGAAGCCACCCAAATCGGAGTCAGTATAAAATATTCAGAAACGGTTCAGTCAATAACGGCTATTGAATCGGAAAATCCGGAAAATCTTGAGGCAGATACCGCCGCCGAAGGCAAACCCGAATCAATGCCGTTCGGACTGCTGAACTTCAAGCTGATCGTCGATCAACCCGGTGATGAAGCGGTGGTAACGATCTACCTCTCCGAACCCGCGCCATTGAATGCTGTCTGGTATAAATATGACCCGGTCAATAAGATCTGGCAGGATTATTCGGAATACACCGAGTTCAGCGACGATCGAAAGTCGATCTATCTAACGCTTATCGACGGTGGTTTCGGTGATGCCGACGGCATTGAAAACGGTGTCATTATCGACCCCCTGAGCCTTGGCGTACCTGCCCCAACGGCAAGTAGCGGCGGCTCCAACTCTTCCTCCGCCTGCTTTATCACCACCGCGAATTACAATCTCACGACTGATGGGCCGATGGCTATCTGGAAAAAAATGAGGGGCATCGAGCTGGCTATGATGTTCCTGGTACCGCTGGTCTTTCTTTTTTTATTCCAAATCGAATCCGATCTAATATTATTTCAGTGAGTATCCGTGTTATTCTGTGGTTAATTTGGTGTCGCAGACCAACCGTTAAGATACGTCGAAGTAATTGCCCCGGCGACAAACTTTAACCTTTGGACCCGCATCGATGAAAATTATGTAAGAGTGTAAACTATTTTCCACAGTTTTAGGGTAAAAAAATGTCCAATCTTAATTCTAATTTCCATAAAAATTATATAACTATATAATATTATTGCATATTAATTATTTTAAATTAAAACGCTAGATTTTTTGATTTTGTCCTAAAAAAAGAACATTTTTGCTGTACAAAGCTAAAAACATATGTTATAAATCTTTCTACCCGATTTAAAAACGGGTTAAAAACCGTCCGGCTTTAAGAATAATCAACGCCGGCAAACACAATAATGGGATAAAGGGATTATTTACCTCTATCCATAGCAACCAATAACCTCCCAAAATGAAATCCGAAGGAGATCTTTGCCCTCCTTCGGATTTCGACGTTTTGATCAATACGATATTAATTTTTCACCACGGATTCTTCACAGAGTCAGACACGGAGAGTACTAAAAAGCATTGAAATGAATCCATTCCTTACCTTAATATTTTCCGCGGGGCTCCGTGCCTTTCTGAGGTTAATAAATAAGCTTTCTATATAAAATCGATTTTCCGATATAAGCAAGCAGCATCGCGATAAACAGGATCGCAAGCTCCCGGCCGCGGATTTCAGACCAAATATTCAATCCACCCTCTGGCGGGTCCTCGGCAGTGGATATAAAACACCCAACGTTGGGCAGGATTCTCTCCATGAAGTCCTCTATCGCCGAATCGGAGTCTGAGTCTGAACCGGAGCTGTCATCCAAAGCAGCAGCTGTACCGACTGTCAGCGGATCAACGATGATACCATTTTCGATGCCGTCCGCATCACCGAAACCGCCGTCTTTAAGGGTCAGATAAACCACCTTGCGATCGGGACCAAATTCGGCATAATCGGAATAATCCACCCACTCGGCATTAATCGGATCATATTTGAATAATTTACCTTGATCCAGGGCCGCTTGGGATAGATGAATGGTCACCACTGTCTCATCCCCTGGGGCATGGGTCAGGATTTTGAAGTCAATCAATCCAAACTGGAAAAAATTGGGTGTGCCGAGTGATTCAACGATCGGTAGCGCTTCGCCCGCATCTTCAATTTCCATGGATACGATGGAGGCCACATTATCAGAATCTTTAATGCTGACCCCGATCTGGATATCTTCAGCATGGCTGTCAACACACTTGATATCGTCCTGGTCGTTGTCTACGACACCGTCATTGTCAAGATCCAGATCGACGGCCACTTCCTGGCTGTCTGGAATACCGTTGCCGTTTGGGTCGTAATCGTTCAAATCGGTTGTAAAGGAGCCAACTGCAGACCAATCGGATTCGGTAGCGTGGTTATTTATAAAACGCACCTGCCAGATATAGTCCGTGTCTTCTTCCAGAATCAGTTTGGGTACCTTCAACGAGGTGAACGCAGAATGGCTGGTGACATCGAGGACACAAAAATTATCCTCAGCCCTGAATATCTGCCACCTGGATTCGGCATGAACATCGTCGATGTTCGGATCATAAAATTCGTCTGTCGCCAACTCCGGGGTCATGGAGACAAGCTCATTGTCTAAAGGTGTCAAAATGACCGGGGCCTCCGGTGGGAAATGATCTTCAAAGAAATTGGGGCCGGTTCCGTCTTCGAACTCTTCAAAATTGGTGGCCCCGTCACCGTCCGTATCTCCGGTGGCATCTTTAACCAGTGGATCCAGGCCATTTTCTATTTCCCAGGCATCCGGCATTTGGTCGCCATCATCGTCGTCATCGGAATTATTGCCGTAGCCGTCATTGTCGGTGTCCGTGATTTCAGTCGGATCATGGGGGAAGGCATCCTGGCCATCGGTTACACCATCTCCGTCGCTGTCTACCGGATTTGGGTCAACATAAACAAAACTTACCGAAATCGTATGATCCTGGACAATATTATGAAAGGTATAGGAGGTGGCCGTTCCGATCAAGGTGCCATCCACCCGAACCTCCAGGATTTGATAGTCTTGCGCCGGAGCGATGCTAAATGTTTGAGAATCACCATTGCTAACCACCACTGATCCCGAAGGATTGATGCTGCCGTGGGCGCCCGCGGACGTTGCAATGTTGTGGGTATTTAAAGCGATAGTGTGAGAAATCTCCACAGAAGGAATGCTTTCATTACGGACACCATCACTATACTCATAAGCGGTGGCCGCAAAATAATAAGTATCGCCCTCCGTTAGGTTGGGAATGGTATACTGAGTGGCGTCGCCGGCATCATGGCTGTTTGTCAAATTGCCGCTGGAGGTACCCCAGTAAAGGACATACCCGTCAGGAGACGGGCTGTTTGCATCCCAGGCCACGGTGACCGGCAATAGAGCATAGGCCATCATCGGCAACAGCATCAACAAGGCGGTAACAGCGGCGAATGCAACAATTTCCTTTAGCAAAAAGTTGATTGTACGGGATAGGCGTATTTTTTGGGTTTTCATCTGTGCACCTTTCAAATCCTTTGATTTACCGCGCAACGCGCAACATCCTTGAAAGGTGCTACGATTTGCCCGGCAACCCTGCCGCCCTATTCACCATTTTCATCGACTCCGGTGAACTTAGGCCAGTGGCTTTGCGTCCCACCCTTTCAAATGGTTTGCCTTTTTCGAGCCTGTAAATTTGTTATCTATGTACTTAGCAATAGTGATGCCAGTGTTATTTTTTCATGAAATAGGCATAACACCCTTGAATTAAATTAAATATTTTTTTAATAAAATTCTTTAGCATTTCAAAATGTATTTTTTTGTAGAATTTTGGATGAAATCTGAATTACAAAATGGGAATTGGGATACAGCGAAGAAAAATATATTTGCAAATGTTCACAGGTTGCATGTATGTTGTAAGGCGTTGGAAGTTGGATGCCTGTCCGCCGCTGGAGGGTTGGCTGTTTTTTTAAGCCCCTTACCCCCCTATCGGGGTCTTCTGCAGCTTAAAGCTTTTACAGTAATATTGTATTTTATTTCAAATTCTTATCTAATCTATTCCCCGCTTTTTTCCGCACTTTTTCTCACTTTTCCCTAAAGTTTGGCAATAAAGCCACCGATATACAAGTCAGGAGGATTTGGGAATGCTTGTACCAAGCTATCAGATGCATAATGTTTTAAACGTCTACAGCAAACAGCTAAGAGACAGCATGACATCAGGAAACAGAAAAAACCTATCAGAGAAATTGCCTGCCGACCAGGTAAGCTTGACTCTGGAAGGTAAAAGGCAGACAACATTAGAAAAAGTATCCAAAGACATTTTAGAAAAAATTACCCGATTAGGGACCCAGAATGGAGTGGATCAACAGCCTGCGGAACGCGCGACAGATAGGGTGGAAACGGAGACCGGAGTTGACGATACGGAGGAATCAACATTTGTTTTTAATGTCATTGATAACATAAATCAAAAACGAAGAAATACGCTTTCAGTGGAAGATTCCAGCTTTTTAATTAAACGGCTCGAGCAGCTGTCGAGGGAGGTAGGGGATAAAAAGATGGAATCCTGGGGTTAATAATTGGCAGAAGGCCAATTGACCGAAAATGTATTAAAAGAGGAAAGTTTAAGCTGTTGAAATGAAAAAAGGATCGGCGTTAAAAAGGGGGATAATATGATTAACGCAATCGGTGAGGCCACAATGCAGCAATTCGTGCGGTCTAACTATAACAGTGAGACCTACGATAAGGACCTTGAGGCCCAGAAGGCCGATAAGGTTAAAGAACACCGGCCGGTAGAAAAAAGTGATGATGGACATAAACCCGAAATGAATTTTAAATCCGAGGAAGAGTTGAAGAGCCGCAATAATCTGAAGGATGGTCAATTGTTCGTTGAAAGATACGACGGCGACGGCAAACTGATCAGCGTAACTCCTCCCGGATATCTGCCCCTGGGTGAAATGGCTTAAGAGAATGCCGGGTTAAGAAGGATTAATCTTCTGCCAGATCTCTGCTTTTTGGGCCGGTGAGAGATCTTCCAGATCCTGCTTGGTATCAGCAATCAAATCCTGCATTTTCTTAACCTGCCGTTCAAACTTTTTAAGGGTCCCGGCCAGAGCGGTTTCCGGATGAATTTTTGCCCGGCGGCAGATATTTACCATCGCAAACAACAGTTGGCCGAATTCCTGGGACTGAAGATCTTTGTCTTGCTGCCGCAATGCGGCGTTTATTCTTTGCGGCAATCCATCCGGATTTTGGGATTTTGTGGTCATTTCGGCCCATTCGATTCCGCTTTTGGCGGCGCGGTCAGAAATGCGATAGGCACGCATCAGGGACGGCAGACTGGCAGGCACTGAATCAAAGATTGAAGCGTTCTGAGAAGACTTTCGTTCGTTTAACTTTATCTTATGCCAGTTTTGTATTACCTCCTCGCTGCCGCTAACCGTCCGGTCACCGAACACGTGGGGATGGCGCCGAATCATTTTATGAGTGATCCCTTCGGCAACATCCTGCAACTTGAACTGCCCTGCCTCTTGAAACATTCTGGCAATAAAAACAATATGAAATAAAACGTCTCCAAGTTCTTCCTGAATTTCTTCGGCATCTCCCTTCTCGATGGCCTCAACCAGCTCATAGACTTCTTCGACCAAATAGACACTTACGCTGCGGGGCGTCTGCTTTTTATCCCAGGGGCATCCATTTTCCCCACGCAAAGTTTCTACCAGCCTCAATAGTGGATCCAGAAAGAGATCGGATTGATTTATTTTTGTATCTTCCACGCTTTTTTAAGCTCTCCCAGCTTGGCTTTAAAATCTAGCTTCATCTCTTTGGAGATCACCTCCGCCAACTTTTCTGAAATCCATGACACATGTGGTGCCAGCTCGGAGTTTTTAATAAAAGCAGTTCCCTTGGGAAGGAATGCGGTGAGGGTAATAAACAGGATGGAAACGATTAATATGCCCTTCAAGACGCCGAAAACGACACCCCCGATACGGTCGGCCCAGCCTAAAAACGAGATGTTCAGCACATATTTTATGATGACGCCTAAAACACCGACGATGATGAGTACACCACAAAATATTATTAGAAAACTCAATATGTTAAGATATGATGTGTCATGTATTAATCCCGCAAGCAAGCCGGCCAGAACCTTATAATAGGTATACGCAGCATAAAAACCACCCAGAACGCCTATGATGGATGACACCTCTTTGACCAGTCCTCTGAAAAGGCCTCGTACCAAACTGTACCCCAGGATAACGATGATTAATATATCAAACGGATTCATAAGTGGCCAAGATTGAATGGTTTCGGTGTTCCCGGTTTAGGATTAACAGATGGATCCGGTGTAATTATGCCAGCATCCCGTGCACGGCACAGGATGGATAGGATCTGCAACCGGATGCTAAGCACCCGTTTTGTATGGCAAGAATCAATGGATTGAAGTAACAGAGCATATTTATGGAGTCAAGCCATTTTTCTTTTTTAAACCAAAAGCAATTTGGCATTTGCAATCCCTAAAAAAGGTATGATAAATATAAAGTTTGATTAAGTGCCCGTCGGTATGGGTTGCCGCCGGACAAAAGGGCACTGAATTCCTTATAGATGGAAATATTAACAACATGGTAGAAAATTCAACAGGTACTCAAGCCCGCATTGATTTTGCCGAAATTGATCTTACCCGACAGTTATTTGGCGAACATAACAGCAACTTACAAAAAATAGCCAGAGATACGGACGTTACTATTAATGCAAGAGGCAACACCGTGTTTCTTGACGGTGATGAGATTGCCATCGCCCTGGCCGGCAATGTTCTCAACCAGCTTTATGGGCTTTTAAAGGAAGGATATCCCATTCACCCGAATGATATCAGTTTCGCAGTAAGGCTTTTGAGCGGCGATGATCGTACGAATCTAAAGGAAATTTTTCTGGACAGGGTGTACATAACCTCGAAAAAGGATGCTGTAACCCCCAAAAGCCTGGCTCAAAAAGAATATATTGATGCTATTCGCAAACATGATATTGTATTTGGTATCGGTCCGGCCGGAACGGGCAAAACCTATCTGGCAATGGCCATGGCCGTATCGGCCTTATCCAAGGGTATCGTGAGCCGAATCATATTGACACGACCGGCGGTGGAAGCAGGAGAAGCCCTTGGATTTTTGCCCGGAGATCTGGCCGAAAAGGTTGATCCTTACCTAAGACCGCTTTATGATGCGCTACACGATATGATGCGGTTTGAAAAGGTCGCAAATTTGATGCAAAAGGGAATTATAGAAGTTGCCCCCATCGCCTTCATGCGGGGACGCACCTTAAATGATTCTTTTGTTATTCTGGATGAGGCCCAAAATACGACCTCTGAACAGATGAAAATGTTTTTAACGCGCATCGGATTTAATTCAAAGGCGGTCATCACCGGCGATATCACCCAGATTGATCTGCCGTCTGACAGAACTTCCGGGCTGATTGAATCCAAAAATATTTTACAGGATATCGATGGCATAAAATTCGTCTTTTTCTCGAAAAGGGATGTTGTCCGGCACAAACTCGTCCAGAAAATAATTCAGGCCTATGAGGAACTTGAAGCGAGCAGAGACAAAAACAATTCCAATTGAAACTATTCTTCAGAAAAAAAATTACTGTACTTTGAGCGGAACAAAGACTACTTGAGCCTTACATAAATAATGAGCAAAGAGAAAAACAAAGAACCGGTTGGAAAAATACTCAATTCGGACAGGCGATTTCGCTGGGCTATCTTATTCTCCCTGACAGTCCTTTTTAGCCTGATTCTGTTTCCCAGCCTGGTGGTCACCAACCACCAATATAATCTTGGAGATGTCGCTGAAAGGGACATCAAATCTCCTAGGGATTTTTTTATTGAAGACCAGGCAGCAACCGAATTAAATCGTAAGCTGGCCGAAGAAAAGGTCCCGACAGTTTACGATTACGACGCTGAACTTGGCACCAAAATAGCCCTCAGAGTCGAAGAGATTTTCGCCCGCATGCGAGCGGCTTCCACGGTTGATAACATAGCCTCCGAACCGATAGCGACGACAGCAGAAAACTCCGGTGAAGAAACCACCCAGGCTCAAAAACCGTCAGCGAACGTCATCACGGATAAGCGCAAATACCTTGAGGAAAAGCTTGGCATACGGGTGACCCGGGGCGCTTTTAGTGCACTGGAGACAGCCGGATTTTCGAAAAAAACTGCAGACCATATCACCCAGATACTATTAAATATTTTAGATAACGGCGTGGTAACGAATAAAGAAATTCTGCTCAAGGAGTCGGAAAAAGGAATACTTCTTAGAAATGTCAGCACCAAAAAGGAAGAAGCCGTATACCAGCTAAAGCAGTTCTATGGCCTCGACCAGGCCAAAACCATGGTCCGGATCGCCGGTCAACCATTGCTCAGCGATCTGGATTATGGACTGCTGAATCTGGTGGTGGATTTTGTTCAGCGCCTCATCCAGCCGAATATCACCTTGAACCGCAACGAAACCCAGGAACGGAAGAAAGCCGCCACCGCGGAGATCAAACCCGTCCTTCACAAAATAAAGGCCGGTGAAATGCTTTTGCGTGAAGGTGAGCGGGTCACCGAAGTCCAACTGCTGAAACTTAAAACCCTCGCGACACAGTCCAAAAACCAGCAGGTGTGGTTTACAAGTGTCGGCGCGGCCATGGTGCTGGTGTGCCTGCTGGTAACCACCTATATTCTTCATTTAAATCAGCCCGGCCGGTTATCCGAGAAGCACAACAAAAGACTGCTCTTCATGGCCTGTGTGTTTTTAACTTTCTTCCTTCTGGCTGAAATCAGCTATAAATTGTCCGAGGTGCTGACCCTGAACGCAGCCCTTCCCATCCGAATGTCATCAACCTGGTTTGGCATTCCCCTGGCATCAGGGGCCATGATCGTCTGTGTGTTCATGGGCATCACGGTCGCCCTCCCCATAGCACTGGTAATGGCCGTCTCCTTTGCCGTGATATTTGGCAACAGTTTACCATATTTTCTTTATTTCCTGATTAGCGGTACCATGGCAGCATACTGGATCCAAAACTGCCGGGAACGCAAAGTCTTTATAACTGCCGGCGCCAAGCTCGGATTGCTCAATGTTCTGCTGGTTACCGCCATTGATTTTTATCTAGCCGATTTGTCCGGTCCCAAACTTTTGTATGACTGGGCCTTCGGCTTTATGGGTGGAATCGGTGCAGGCATAGTGACCGCCGGCATCGTTCCCCTGGTTGAAATCGCTTTCGGCTATACGACGGATATTTCCCTTCTCGAGCTGGCAAATCTGGATCGGCCGATTCTTCGCAGGCTCATGATCGAAGCGCCGGGCACCTATCATCACTCGGTAATCGTCGGCTCTCTGGTGGAGGCCGCAGCATCTGAGATAGGTGCCAATCACCTACTAACCAAAGTCTGCGGGTACTACCATGATATCGGTAAAATAAATAAACCGCTGTATTTCATTGAAAATCAGCAAAACGGCAAAAATAAACACGACAAACTGGCCCCGTCCATGTCCGGCCTGATCTTGATTTCCCACGTCAAAGAAGGCGTCGAAATTGCGAGAGAGCACAAGCTCGGTCAGGATATTATCGACACCATCCGGCAGCACCACGGTACCAGCTTCATCAAGTATTTCTATGACAAAGCCAGACAATTGAAAGGAGAAGATCAAGTTAATATAGACGATTTCAGATATCCCGGCCCCAAGCCACAAACCCGGGAAGCCGGCCTGGTCATGCTGGCCGATGTGGTCGAAGCGGCGTCACGAGCCCTTGATAATCCAACACCGTCAAGAATCCAGGGTCTTGTCCAGAACCTCATCAACAATATCTTTTCAGACGGTCAGCTGGACGAATGCGAGCTGACATTAAAAGACCTGCATAAAATCGCCAGGAGCTTTAACAAAATTTTGTACGGTATCCACCACCATCGGATCGAATATACTGAAAAGCGGGCATCAGCCGGCGAAAATAACAAAGGAAGGCTGAAAAATGGAAGTCCTGATAGACAACAGGCAAAGCAGGCACGAAATCTCGCTGAAGAAGATAAAGCAAAAGGTTCAGGTCATCTTAGACGCCTTGGACTGTCCTGACGGCGAAATTTCCATTCTTATTGTGGATGATCCACAGATAGAAAAATTAAATCAACAATATCTAAACCGAGAAGGCCCTACAAATGTCATCGCCTTTGCCATGCGCGAAGGAGAATTCTCAAACCTGAGCCCCCATCTTTTAGGCGATGTGGTCATTTCGACGGATACGGCCGCGCAAGAAGCGCAGATTGCCGCTACGAGCGTGGAGCGACGGTTTAGCGAACTGCTGGTGCACGGCATTTTGCATCTGACGGGCTTCGATCATGAAACATCCGAAAAAGACGCCCGGATTATGGAGGATAAGAGTCGGGAGTTGATCAAGTTAATTTCGAATGACGAATGACGATAGTCGAATGAATGTATTATGTCATTCTTCATTCCAAAGGGAGGACCGATGTCTGGATTAGCCGTAAAAGTTGACCAGGTGGCAGCCTTGAGAGCAGTCCGAAAAAATCAGATGCCGGATCCGGTAACAGCCGCCGCCGTTGCGGAGTTGGCCGGAGCCGATGGTATCATTGTTCATCTGCGCCATGACCGCAGACATATAAAAGATAGAGATGTCCGCATTTTACGCAGTGTGGTCCAGACCAAACTTGTCCTTGAAATGGCATCAACTTCTGAGATGATTGGCGTCGCCCTTGATATAAAACCTGATCTGGTCACCCTGGTGCCTGAAAAGCGGGAAGAACATACCCCTGAGGGGGGATTGGATCTAATTGTTTACCGCGACGATATTTCTGAAACCGTGGCCACCCTGCAGAACAGTGGTATACCGGTGGGCCTTTTGGTAGAGCCTGAACCCGAACAGATTAAAATGGCCCATGGCAGCAATGCCAGCATGATAGAAATCCATACCGGCGCATACTGTGAAGCCAAGACCGCACAAAAAAGACATCAGGCCTTTTTAAATATCATCGATGCAGTTAAACTGGCCCATAAGCTTAAATTCAGCGTAAAAGCCGGCCGGGGGTTGTGCTATAAAACAATCAAAGCGTTCAAGGGCATTCACGAGATCGATGAATTCAGCATCGGTCACAGCATTATTTCCCGGGCTCTGATGACGGGCATGCGCGATGCGGTGGAGGAGATGGTACGGTTGATAAGGGCGTTATAGGGTTCCGTGTTGCGAGTTGCGGGGTACGCGTTGCGGATTGCGGGTCTTGCAATTTGGGATTTCGGATTGATTGAATTGCAGGGGTGAATTGCAGATGCGGGGTTCAGGTTTGTTCCAATCGTCCTCGTGGTCGTTCTCGTCCTCGTAATCG
>Ga0265303_10002469_pt1 | contig 11457 bp, 12 predicted proteins | sample Helome_2_FD_192494 | JGI IMG/M metagenome (GOLD analysis project Ga0265303, IMG submission 192494) | Marine sediment microbial communities from subtidal zone of North Sea - Hel_20160317 (Illumina Assembly) | ecosystem: Environmental > Aquatic > Marine > Subtidal zone > Sediment ...
GTGTGGCTGTGATAAGTCGCCGAGGATTTCGTCAACCACTCTCTGCTGTGCGCCGGTGAGCACATAAGGCAAGTCGGCGACGAAACCGCTGACCCGCTCGCTGCCATCAACCAGCGCAATGGCATCCTCGGTTTCGGCCAGGGCCCGCAAGCTGCGCAGGCTCAGGTAATGAGCCAGCAGTTCCTCAAATGCCAGGCGTTGCTGGCACGGGTGCTTGCCGGAGAGTAACTGATCAACCTCGGCATCGGCGGGCGGGCGGTGCAGGTAGAGGATCGCGTCGGCCAGTGACGGCATGCCGAGTTTCTCGGTCACGGCGGGTGGCAACAACTCTGCAGGCGGGCCATCGCTCATGGCTTGCAGGGCCTGGTCGGTCAGGTTTCTCAGCCGCCCTTGTTGTACGCCTTCGGTGGCAGGATAGATGGGCGTCAATGAGTCGCTCATGGCCGCGCCCTGTTCCTCGCGCAGGATGCGGTACTCGGGGTGGATCATCTCGAAACCGGCCGAGCCGCGGCGCACCTCTCCAAAACACGTGACGTTCGCGCCGTTCTGGAACTGAGCTTGCTGCTGGCGAGAGAAATGGAAGAACCGCAGCGTAAGTTGTCCGCTGCCGTCACTGATTCGAACGAGGAGGTTGCGGCGACCGCGGTACGCTGTTTCGGCGAGCAACACCTCGCCACTGACAAGGCAACGTGCGCCCGCCGCGAGAGCGCCAATCTTCACCAGCTGCGTTCGATCTTCGTAACGCAGAGGCAGCAGGAACAGCAGGTCCTCGACGCGGTATAGCCCGAGTTTCTCGAGCTTCTTCGCAAGCGCCGGCCCGACGCCCTTAAGAACAGTTAACGCGTCAGACAGCAAGGATTGCGTCGGCTTCGACGTCAACACCCTTCGGCAACGCTGTGACCTGGACAGCAGCGCGCGCAGGATAGGGCTCGTCGCAATACTCGGCCATCACCTCATTCACGGTAGCGAAGTTGCTGAGGTCTGTGAGAAAGATGGTCAGTTTCACCGCGTCATTCAGACTGCCACCCGACTCTTCAGCGATGGCCTTGAGGCTCTCGAAGACGCGTCTCGCGCGTGCTGCAAAATCGCCGTCGACAACTTCCATGGTTGCAGGGTCGAGCGGAATCTGCCCACTGATAAATACGAACTGGCCGACTTTTACGGCTTGAGAATAAGTGCCCACAGCGGCGGGTGCTGCTGCGGTGTGAATGGTCTTCTTGGTCATCAGGAACGTCCGGGTAACAGGAATATTTACTACGCACAATCGCGAGAGACGCGAATTACGTTCGGCATCTTGCGCACCTCGCGCATGATTCGGGCCAGGTGAATGCGGTCCTTAACCTGCAACAGGAAGGTCAGGACAGAACAGTCTTCGTGACGACTGATTACTTCGACCTGTTCGATGTTTGATCCGCAATCGGCAATGGTGGCAGCGACCTCCGCCAGTACGCCGGTGCGATTCTGCGTCTCACACTGTATCTGGCACTGAAATTCGCGATCGAGGTCTTTCTCCCACGACACAGCGATCCACTTCTCGGGTTGCTTGCGAAAGTTCGACAGGTTGCCGCAATTGTTGCGATGAATAACGACACCGCGGCCGGCGGTCAGGTAACCCATGACATCATCGCCGGGTAGCGGGTAGCAGCACTTGGCATAGCTGACCACCATGCCTTCAGTGCCGGCGATGATCAGGCTTGCCACATCCTCGACGCTGTCGCCCTCTTCGTCGGCACCTGCCAGGTAACGCGCCGTCAGCGGCGCCAGGCGCTCGCCGAGACCGACCTGTTCGTAGAGCTCTTCGTTGCTCTCGAGCGAAAGCTCTTCCAGGGCCTCTGCCATGCGCACTTTTCCGACCTTGCGCAGTGATGAGCCGAGGTCTTTGAGCGACTTGTCGAGCAGGCGCTTGCCGAGGTCGACAGACTCGACCGAACGCAGGTTCTTCATGTGATTACGGATTGCCGTACGGGCCTTGGCTGAGCGCACAAACGTCAGCCAGTTCGGGTTCGGCTTGGCGCCTCGCGAGGTAATGATCTCGACGGTCTGGCCGTTGTGCAATGGTGTCCGCAGTGGCACGAGCCCGCGATTTATCTTCGCCGCGACGGTGCGGTTACCGACATCGGTATGCACGGCATAGGCAAAGTCGACCGTCGTTGCACCTTTCGGCAACGGCATGATGTCGCCCTTCGGCGTAAAGACGTAAATCTTGTCCGGGAACAGGTCGACCTTGACGCTCTCGAGAAATTCCTCGGATGTCCCGGATTGCTGCAATTCGGCCAGGTTCGAAAGCCACTCACGCGCCCTTCGTTGTGGGGTCGCGTCTTCCTTGTCGCCCGCTTTGTAGATCCAGTGTGACGCAACGCCCGACTCTGCGACCCGATCCATATCGCGCGTGCGAATTTGTACTTCCAGCGGCAGGCCCTTGGGGCCAAACAGGGTTGTGTGCAAGGACTGGTAACCGTTAATACGCGGTATGGCGATGTAGTCCTTGAAGCGACCGGGCATCGGTTTGTACAACTGGTGAACGAGACCCAGTGTCTGGTAGCACGTACTGACGTCGTCAACGATGATACGAAAACCGTACACATCAACGACGTCGGACAGCACGCGTTTCTTCTCGGCCATCTTCTTGTAGATGCTGTACAGGTGTTTCTCGCGGCCGATGACATCACCCGCGATGTGGTCTTCGGCCATCGCCTTGCCGAACTGATCAGAAATACGCTTGACGATCTGTCTCTGGCTGCCCTTGCTCTTCTTCAGCGCGTTCTCGAGCACGCGGTAACGGAAAGGATGCAGATGTTTGAAACCCAGGTCCTCAAGCTGAATCTTGAGGCGGTTGATACCCAGGCGATTGGCAATAGGCGCGTAGATGTCGAGCGTTTCGCGCGCGATGCGTTTCTTTTTCTTCGTGGGCATGGCGCCGAGCGTCTGCATGTTGTGCAGTCGGTCGGACAGCTTGACGAGAATGACGCGTATGTCCTCGATCATCGCGAGCATCATCTTGCGAAAACTTTCGGCCTGCGCTTCGGCGCGGCTGCGGAACTGAATCTGGTCGAGCTTGCTGACGCCGTCGACGATCAGCGCAACCTCTTCGCCGAACTTCTCTATGATTTCCTCGAGCGTCGCCGGCGTGTCCTCTACGACGTCATGGAGGATTGCCGCGCAGATCGCCTCGGAATCGAGGTGCATCTCGGCGAGCTCCTGTGCGACAGCAACAGGATGAGTGATATAGGGCTCGCCAGACTTGCGTGTCTGCCCTTCGTGAGCACTTGCACCGAACTCGTAGGCGGTTAGGACCTTTTTGACCTGGTCCGCCGGGAGATAGGACTCGAGCGTTTCTGCCAGCCGCCGGACACCCCTGTGTCGGCGCGATGCGCCCGGGAGCCTGGACAGAAGTGTAGCTGCGTAATCCATAGCCCCATATTAACGGCCTTACGCCGTATGGGGTATGGAGAATTTAGTCGCCGATCGAGATGCCGCGAACCGGCAGAATTTCGTCGGTGGCTTCAGGCTGAAGCAGCTCTTCGGCCGCCGGCTGTTCGATTTCTTCGAGAATGGAAGACGTCACGAGGCCGTCAGCGATTTCGCGCAGGGCGATTACCGTCGGTTTGTCGTTCTCGAGTTCCACCATCGGGTCGGCACCGTGAGCGATGCGACGCGCGCGCTTGGCGGCGACGAGCACCATTTCAAAAATGTTTTCGACGTTGTCGAGGCAGTCTTCAACGGTAATGCGGGCCATGGGCTGTTTCCTTCGGGCTAGCCTTAATCTATGGGCGCGAGTGTAGGCGAAACGCCCGGGCCGGCGTCATCCCATATAACTAAAAATTATAAGTCTCTAGTCGATAATCCGCTTAACGGCACGCCTTAGCGCCTCATTTGAGGTGGCGGAAGATTCACCCTCGCCCGCCAAAACCGCCTCCAGGTCGGCGATTGCCCGGTTCAGGTCATCATTGATGATGACGTGATCGAATTCGTCCCAATGGGACATATCTGAGAGCGCATCGCGCAGTCGCCGCTCGATGACCTCCGGCGCGTCCGTCCGCCGGTCCCGCAAACGTCGCTCTAGCTCCTCGACAGATGGCGGCAGGATGAAGATCGACACGCACTCGGGCATGGACTCGCGCACCTGGCGCGCGCCTTGCCAATCGATCTCCAGGATCACATTGCGATTGTCTGCGAGGTGTTTTTCGACCTGGCTACGGCTTGTGGCGTAGTAGTTATCGAACACCTCGGCGTACTCGAGCATCTCGCCCTGGTCACGCAAACGCATGAACTCGCGCTTGGTTATGAAGAAATAGTCGACCCCATCGGCCTCGTTCCTGCGTGGTTTCCGCGTGGTGTACGAGATCGAGAACCGGATCTGCGGGTGCTTCCGTGTTATGGCTTGTACGAGCGTGGTCTTGCCGGCACCCGATGCCGCGGCAAACACAAACAGCTTTCCCTGTTGTTCCGGCACTCTCGTTACTCGACGTTCTGGATCTGTTCGCGCATCTGCTCGATCAGCACCTTCAGATCGACAGCGGCCCTGGTCGTTTCTGTGTCAGCTGATTTTGACCCCAGCGTATTCGCCTCACGGTTGAGTTCCTGCATGAGGAAGTCGAGGCGGCGGCCAACGGGCTTCTTTGCTTTCAATGCGTCACGAATCTCGACGAGATGACTCTCGAGACGGTCGAGCTCCTCGTCGACATCAATCTTGGTTGCGAGCAATGCAAGCTCCACTTCGAGTCGCGCCGGATCCGCGTCGACATCGAGGCTTGCCAGGCGCTCTTGCTGCTTTACGCGCACCGCATCGAGCACCTCTGGCATGCGCGCACGCACGCTCTTCGAAATCGTGTCGATCTCGGCACACCTGGACTCGAGCATTTCGGCAATGCGCTGACCTTCGCTCGAGCGCATATTGCCGATGGCAGCCAGGGCCTTGTCGAGCAATGCGCCCGCCTCCGCCACCAGTGGCTCGACATCGACGTCAGCCTGCTGGACCACGCCGGGCCAGCGGAGAATCTCGATGGGATTCACGGCGGCGACATTCGGGAGCTTTGCGGTCAGGTCCGAGATGCGATGACCGATGAGTTCAATCAGGTCGGTGTCGAGTTGCATCTCGTTGCTCTGGTTGGTCGCGCGCCGAAAATACAACGCACACTCGACTTTGCCCCTGCCCAGTGACGAGCTCGCCTGCTGCCGAAAAGACTGTTCCTTGGGCCGCAGATCCTCGGGCAGTTTGAACTGCACATCGAGGTAGCGATGATTAACTGCGCGAATTTCCCAGGTCAGCGTGCCCAGCTCGGTTTCCACCGACTCGCGCGCGAAGCCTGTCATACTGTGTAACATCTGGATCCAACTCCCGGGCAGGCGCCGCAATAGTGCAGCCTGCGTCACGCTTTTGTGAGGGACGACATTCTAAGCTGTGCCTGCTATCGAAGGCCATACACCATAGAATTCTTATGCAAATCGAATACGCCAAAGTCTCCGCACTCGGTGACCGCCAGGACAACCAGGACCGAGCCGCAGTGGTCGTGTCCGAGAATGCCGCGTTGTTACTCGTATTCGACGGCATGGGCGGGCATTCAGACGGCGCCAAGGCTGCCGAGACCGGACTCAAGGTCGTGCAAGACCTGTTTATGGACGCCACGCAGCCGATCTTCGATCCCGTGGGCTTTCTCTACATGGCGTTGTCAAAGGCCCATGATGAGGTTGTCAATGTGGGCGCCGAAGTTCCCGTCGACTTTCGGCCGCGCGCAACCTGCGCGGTTTGCCTTGTGCAGGAAGGCGGGTCGTTCTGGGCGCATATCGGGGACAGCCGCATCTACCTGGTGCGCGATGGCGAGGTGCTGACACGTTCGCGCGATCACAGCCACGTCGAGGTGCTTATCCAGGAAGGCGCCATCTCCGAGGAAGAGGCAATAGACCATCCAATGCGCAATTTCGTCGAGTGTTGTATCGGCGGTGATGCGCCTGTGCCCGATATGAGCATCACGAATTGCAAGCAACTCGAGCCCGGTGATGTCCTGCTGGCTTGCTCCGACGGCTTATGGTCCGGGCTCAGCGACGATGACATGGCCGAAATTGGCGCGCCCGGCGACGACAACCTCGTCGAGAATCTCAAGAACCTCAGCATGAAAGCGTTGAACGTCAACTCTCCCTACAGCGACAATACGACCGGTACCGCATTACGTTGGTTCGGCGGGTAGCCGTTCGCCCCTCACAGGAGAGTTTCATGCGCCCAAGTGGACGCGATACATCGCAATTGCGCGCATTGCGCTTTGTTCCCGATTACACGATGCATGCCGAAGGCAGCGTGCTGGCCGAGTTTGGCGATACCCGTGTGCTCTGCACAGCAAGCATCGAAGAGCGTGTACCGGCCTGGATGCGCAATAAGGGCCGCGGCTGGGTTACCGGAGAATACGGCATGCTGCCGCGCTCAACCCACACGCGCTCCGGTCGCGAAGCTTCACGCGGCAAGCAGGGTGGCCGCACTCTCGAGATTCAACGCCTTATTGGTCGATCCCTGCGAGCCGTTACCAATCTTGAGGCCCTGGGCGAGCGTTCGATTACGCTCGACTGTGACGTCATCCAGGCGGATGGCGGAACCCGAACGGCATCGATAAGCGGCGCCTATGTTGCACTCGCAATCGCGGTGCGACGCTTGCAGGCTGCCGGGCGGCTCAAGAAAAACCCATTACACGGCCAGGTGGCGGCTGTCTCTGTCGGAATCTATAACGGTACGCCCGTACTTGATCTTGATTACGCGGAAGACTCGGAAGCCGAGACCGACATGAACATCGTCATGAACGATGCCGGGCATTTCATTGAAGTGCAGGGCACCGCTGAAGGCCACGCGTTCACGGATGATGAGTTTGCGGCAATGATCGGGCTCGCTCGCAGCGGCATCTCCGAGATTCTCACCGCGCAGAATGAGGCCATTGAAGCGGCCCTGTCGTGAGCGAACGACCGACGAAGATCGTCATGGCCAGCGGCAACCCGGGCAAGATCCGGGAGATCGCGCGCTTGCTCGAAGGGCTCGGCGTCGAAATAGTGGCGCAAACCGAGCTCGGAGTCAGTGACGCCGATGAGACCGGTATTACCTTTGCCGCAAACTCACTAATCAAAGCGCAGCACGCCGCCGACGCGACGGGCCTGCCTGCCATAGCCGATGACTCGGGCCTCTCGGTCGACGCGCTGGATGGCGCACCCGGAGTTTACTCCGCACGTTACGCCGGTTCCGACGGCGATGATGAGGCCAACAACGACAAGCTCCTCGCTGCGCTCGAGGGTGTCAACGACCGCGGTGCGGCATTTCATTGCGTCGCCACGTTTGTCGTCCCGGGCGATAGCGAGCCTTTGGTCGCGGCTGGCGAGTGGCGCGGATCAATCCTGCATGTTCGGCAGGGCGATGGTGGCTTCGGCTACGACCCGTTGTTCTTTGTGCCCGACTGCTATTGCAGTTCAGCCGAACTGGAACCCGAGCAGAAGAACGCTCGCAGTCATCGTGGCCAGGCCCTGCGGCGCCTCGTCGAGCTCATCGAACAAAAGTACGCGTGAAGCCCCCACCGCTTTCCCTTTACGTGCATCTCCCCTGGTGCGTGCGCAAGTGCCCGTACTGCGATTTCAATTCGCATTCGGCAGGTGCGGGTGCGCCTACAGGGCGTTACGTGGATGCGTTGCTTGTGGATCTCGATCGCGAAACTGCCCGCGCCGGCGGGCGCATCGTCGAGAGCATTTTCCTGGGAGGAGGCACGCCGAGCCTGTTCGCTCCCGAAGAAACAGCCCGTCTGCTGCAGGGTGTGTCAGAGCGCTTCAGCGTCGCGCCCGACGCCGAGATTACGATGGAGGCGAACCCGGGTACGGTCGAGTGCGGTGCGCCGGCTGGCTATCGGGAGGCGGGTATCAATCGCCTGTCCATTGGGGCACAGAGTTTCGACGACGATGCGCTTCAGAAACTGGGCCGCATTCATAACAGCGACGATATTCGTCACGCCGTAGAGACGGTGAAGGCTGCCGGCTTCGACAATTTCAATCTCGACCTGATGCACGGTCTGCCGGGGCAGACGGTAGCGGCGGCCGAGTCTGATCTCCGCGCGGCCGTGGAGTTGGGGCCCACGCATATTTCCTGGTATCAGCTGACACTGGAGCCAAACACGGTTTTCCACGCCCGTCCGCCCGAGGGCCTGCCCGACGAGGAGACGGTGCACGAAATCCAGGACGTCGGCGGGGCCGTGCTCCGCAGCGCCGGGTTCGAGCAATATGAGGTATCGGCCTGGGCGCTAGACGAACGGCGAAAATGTCGTCACAACACCAACTACTGGCAGTTCGGTGACTACCTGGCCGTAGGAGCCGGCGCGCACGGCAAGCTCAGTAACGACCGGGGCGTCTTCCGCTACCGCAAGCCGGCTAACCCTCTCCAGTACATGCTGTCGATGGAAGAAGGAACGGAAACCGGGAAGCTGGAGCCCATCGAAAGACACGATTTGCTGTTCGAATTCATGCTCAATGCACTGCGCTTGTGCGACGGGTTCCCCGAGGCGGTGTTCGTAGAGCGAACGGGCTTGCCGGCGGCACTGCTTGCCAGGGAGTCTCGCACGGCGATTGAGAAAGGTCTGATCTCGCGCGACGATGATACGAACTGGCGACCAACAGAGCTTGGCCGACGGTTTTTGAACGATTTGCAGGCTGAATTTCTGCGCAATTAGGGGCCGCTATTTGGGAAAATTTGCGGTGACCCGAGCGTGTCCGGACTTGTTCAATTATGCACAAGGCCACGGGCGCGCCTATATTTTTAGTGTATCAATGCCCCCATCTCATTTTGAGTATCGCAAAAGGCCCGTAACTCTTTGTTTTTAAACGGGTAACAAAAATGGACACAAATTAGTCATATTGACAGCGGTGCTTGAAAATCCGGACCTTACGGCACTCGTCCAATTTTCATCCACAAACTTATCCACAGGATCTGTGGATAAGAAAAGGGGGCTTGCGGAGACTGCGGCTTCGCTATATGATGCGCGACCTTTTTCGCAGACTAGCGTGCTCCGGAGAGCCACAATGAAAGCCGACATTCATCCCAATTACGAACCCATCAAGGTCATCTGTAGTTGCGGCAACGAATTTGAAACGCGCTCGACGCTCGGTGAGGAACTCCACATCGAAGTTTGCTCCTCATGCCACCCGTTTTACACCGGCAAGCAGAAGATCGTCGACACCGGCGGTCGCGTGGATAAGTTCCGCAAGAAATACGGAATGTCCAAGTCCTGAACCCCGGGAGGGCAGTCGCCCTCTACCATCGTTCTGGTATAAAACTTTCGTATAACCACGACTCCGCAACGCGGAGCTCTCTGCTATGCTCTTTCGGCTAATACAAAGGGATACAGAGGATAGAAATGAGCCAGGACGCATATCGGCTAATCAGCCCCAATGGTACCGAGTCCGAGCTGCCGGCCCACACCGGCACGACAGGCCCGGACGTCATCGATATAGGTCGCCTGTACAAGGAGCAAGGTGTTTTCACCTTCGATCCGGGATTTGTAGCGACGGGAAGTTGTAAATCGGATATCACCTTTATCGACGGCGAAAAAGGTGTACTCATGTACCGCGGCTACCCGGTGGAGCAGCTTGCGAAGCACTCGAGCTTCATGGAAGTTTGCTGGCTACTGCTCAACGGTGAGCTACCCACGACAGATGAGCTTGGTGCTTTCGAAGAGACGATTCGTCGTCACACCATGCTCAACGAGGGCATGCTGAACTTCTTCAAAGGTTTCCGCTACGACGCCCACCCAATGGCGCAGCTGTCCGCTGTCGTAGGTTCGATGTCGGCGTACTACCACAGCGAAATGGACGCCTCGAACCAACCGCACCGCGAGATCTTCTCTCATCGCATCATCGCCAAGTTACCGACCATCGCCGCGGCTGCCTACAAGCTCAACGTGGGCCAGCCGTTCATGTATCCGCGCAACGACCTTAACTATTGCGACAATCTCCTGCAGATGTTGTTCGCAGTGCCGGCCGAGCCTTACGAAATTAACCCGATCGCGTCCGAAGCGCTGGACCTTCTGTTCATCCTGCATGCCGATCACGAGCAAAACTGCTCTACCTCAACGGTGCGTATGGCAGGAAGCTCTGGCGCCAACCCGTACTCGGCAATTGCCGCGGGTATTGCCGCGCTCTGGGGCCCGGCCCATGGTGGTGCAAACGAGGCCGTGCTCAAGATGCTCGACGAGATCGGCGATGTCAGCCAGATCGGCAAGTACATCGAAAAGGCCAAGGACAAGAATGACCCGTTCCGCCTGATGGGCTTCGGCCACCGGGTTTACAAGAATTTCGATCCGCGGGCGACGATCATTCGCGAAATGTGCCACAAGGTACTTGATGCCCTCGACCGGGAAGACACGCCGTTATTCGACCTCGCTCGTGAACTCGAACAGGTTGCCCTTAGCGACGATTATTTCAAAGAGAAGAACCTCTACCCGAACGTCGATTTCTACTCGGGCATTATCTACAAGGCGCTTGGCATTCCGACGTCGATGTTCACTGTCATGTTCGCGTTAGGTCGCTCTGTAGGTTGGGTCTCGCATTGGCGAGAGATGATCAGGGATCCGAACGGCAAGATCGCCCGTCCGCGCCAGCTCTACATTGGCGCCGACACGCGGGATTACACGCCAATAGAAAAACGCTAAAAGAAAAGGGGACACTCTATTGAGTGTCCCCTAATCGTTTCCGATACGCTCCGTAAGTTCTTAGCAAGCGAATTACGTGTCCCTGACAAACGGGGACACGCAATAGCATGTCCCCGCTTCTACTAGATGTGTTCAAGCAACGCTTGAACACCATCGGAGTCAACGCGCTTCATCGGCTTCCCGTCAATCGGGCTCATCGGTGCCTGCCTGATGCCATCGACAGGAAATACAGTCGCCTGGACTACTTCGTTTTGATGACGGAACTCGAAGCCGGGATACATTTCGATCTGTCCGCGGCGACTCTTCAGGCGTCGCTCGTACGGCTTGAAGTTAATCCCCATGTCGCCGATTCCCATCGCGACCATTTCCGGACTATCTGTAAACAAGTGTAGATTCACGGCCGAGTTTTCGTCGGCGGTGCCGACCAGAACCGGGCCGACCAGTCGTGGTGAGAAATCGGCCAGCAGACTCATCGCAGAAAGTGCCGCCGTGCGCATGAGGCGCAACAGGTCAGCGTGGGACTCGCCGCCGAAAATCTGGAGGTGTTCGGCGACGGCAGCCTCGATCTCGGCATTGCCGGGCAAGGAGCCGCGTGAACCGACACCGAGTCGCTCAGCGGCCTTTTGTTTGGCAACGCGATAGTCGCGAACACCGTGATCTACGATGATTCGGGCCGCCTCCTGCGCAAGGACCTGGCGCTCCCTCTCAGTTTCATTATTGCGTTTTCTGGGCATGGCTCAGAAGCGATTCGCTCTCGTCTTCTTCTTCGTCTTCTTCTTCTTCGGGCGCAGGATCC
>Ga0265303_10002470_pt1 | contig 11456 bp, 12 predicted proteins | sample Helome_2_FD_192494 | JGI IMG/M metagenome (GOLD analysis project Ga0265303, IMG submission 192494) | Marine sediment microbial communities from subtidal zone of North Sea - Hel_20160317 (Illumina Assembly) | ecosystem: Environmental > Aquatic > Marine > Subtidal zone > Sediment ...
AACTGGGAGCCGGTGCGTACATTCCTGCCAAGGCGTGGTTAGCACAGGAGCTCATGCAAAGGGCATGGTTGCGGGCTGGCAGAGATGTTGAACGTCCTGCGCCGTGGCCATGGGCAGACACGTGGCCGGTTGCCCGACTCACGTCGAAGTCACACGAGATTGACCTTATCGTCCTCGCAGGAGGGTCAGGGCGCACGCTGGCGTTCGGGCCCGGGCATCTCAGTGCCAGTGCAATGCCCGGTGAAATCGGGAATACCGTCATCGCAGGACATCGGGATACACATTTTCAGTTCCTGAGGAGTGTCGAGGCCGGCGAGCTGTTGAGTCTCGAATCAGCCAGGGGCCAGAGGCACGTCTACAAGGTGATCGGTGCAGATGTTGTCGACTCGCGCCGCGGAAGTCTCGTTCTCGATACGGACGCAGCAATGCTGACGCTCGTTACCTGTTATCCATTCGAGGCGCGTGAGCCAGGCGGCCCACTGCGCTACATCGTTACTGCGAAGATGCTTTTTTGACGGCGCTAACCCGCAAAAGCGCGGCCGCGCTGATAGCATCGGTGATCCGCCCGTCAACGACCATCTCCACGGCTTCTTCGAGCGGCAGCCTGCGTATCTCGAGGTCCTCGGATTCTTCGAAATCTGTTTCGCCGAAAGACAAATCTGTCGCAACGTAGGCAAATCCAAGTTCGTCCGTGATCGAGTTGCTCGGATGCAGGCGCATGATTTCTTCCCAGTTGGCGGCAGAGATGCCGGTTTCCTCACGCAGCTCACGTTGCGCGGCAACGAGTGGCGGCTCGTCGAGCGGTGCCCCCCCCATCGGTAACTCCCAGGAATACTCGCCCAGCGTGTACCTGTCTTGTCCGACAAGCCAGGTGTTGTCGGCGTCGTCGAGTGCGATGATGGCTACGGCAACGTTCTTGAAATGGATGTGACCATAGAGATTTTTGCCGCCACCGGGATTGATGACATGGTCTTCGAGCACCTGCATCCAGTCATTCTCATAAATCGAACGCGATGAGAGTTTCTTCCAGCTCATGATACGTTGCCCGCGAGCTGCGTCTCGACCAGTAGCTTGAAGCGATTCATGTCGGTGTCACTCCGGCTGCAGATCGATTTGCGCATGAAGAAAGCCATAATTTTCATAAGACCCTTGAATTTGTAGTTTGCGCTGAAGACCCAGCGTGTCTGGCCAGCATCGGTTTGTTCGAAGTGGTTGAAGATGACGACCGTTGCCCACCTGGACTCGTAAATTCCGCCTAGAAAATCGGGCTCGCGGCGCGCCGTGATGGTCTCGGTCATTACGACTTCACGGTCATTCTCATCATAGACGAGTTCAGAGACCGCATCGGGTTGGCCCGGCGTTCCGGACTTGTGCGTGAACGACGTCAATGTAGGTTGCCACGCTGTCATATTGTCCGGGTCGTCGAAGATACGCCAGACGGTGGCGCGATCCGCGTCGATCAATATTTCAGTCTTGTGTTTCATCCCCATTACCTGTATTCGTCCTGTTTGATCATAGCCTATCGGGCCACAATGGAACCCCAGAAAGCCAGACTTACCCATGGGCCGGTTGGCCGGCACCTTGTCGACATGGCCTTGCCAATGTTGCTCGGCATTACGACGATGATGGGCCAGTCGTTCATCGACGCCTGGTTTCTTGGTCGGGTCGGCGATCGAGAATTGGCGGCTTACAGTTTCGGCTTTCCGATATTGATGATTGTCACCAGCGTGGCGATCGGTCTTGGCGCCGGTACATCGTCGGTCGTCGCGCGCGCGATCGGTGTCGAAGATCATCGCCGCGCGAAAAGGCTCGTGACCGACAGCCTGATCCTGTCCTTCCTGATCACGGCGACCATCTCGATCGCCGGCATTTTGACCATTGACCCGTTGTTTCGCCTACTCGGTGCGCCGGACGACATGATTCCGATGATCCGGACGTTCATGATCATCCTGTACAGCGGCGTACCCTTCTTTGTCGTCGGTATGGTGGGGACGAGTGGCATGCGGGCGACGGGCGATACTCGCCTGCCGAGCAAACTCATGATTTCAGGCGCCGTCCTGAACGTCATTCTCGACCCGATTTTTATCTTCGGAATCGGGCCTGTTCCGGCGATGGGTTTGAATGGTGCGGCAACGGCGACGATCCTTGCGCGAGGGGCCCTGTTTGTTGGCACGCTGTACCTGTTAATGCACAGGCTCGACATGGTTACGTTCAGGAAACCAAAGCTTCCGGAACTCAAAAAATCGTGGGCCGATATTCTTCATGTCGGGCTACCAGCCGCCGGCACGAACGCCGTCGTGCCGGTCGGCCTCGCGGTGATCACGGCGATGATCGCGCGATTCGGACCAGAGGCCGTTGCCGGGTTCGGTGTTGCGAGCCGCATCGAGTCTCTCGTGCTCGTTATTTACTACGCGCTATCGGCCATTATCGGCCCGTTCGTCGGACAGAATCTCAGCGCAGGCAAGGAGGACAGGATCCAGTTGTCGCTGCGTTTGTGTGCCCGTTTCTGTATTGCCAGCGGTCTTGCCGTCGCGGTCTTGCTCGCGCTGTTGTCGGGGTTCCTGCCGGCCCTGTTTAGCGACAACGAGGCCGTTGTCAGCGTCACACGGATGTTCTTGTGGATTGCACCGGTCAGCTATGGCGCCTACGGCATCGTCATGGTCGTAAATGCCGCGTTCAACGGGCTCGGAAACCCGATGCCCGGTGTCATCATCAGCGTTACGCGGATCGTTGTCCTTTATATTCCCCTGGCGATTCTCGGCATGCACTTCTACGGCATAACCGGAATCTTCCTCGCATACGCCGCGGCGAATATTGTTTCGGGACTCATCGGTTACTACTGGGCGAAAACAAACGCGCACCGTTTGAGCGAGTTCTCGACAGGTCAATCGATGGGTTGAATAAGCAGGGTCTGCAAAGCTGACCCGACAGTCCCTATCTCGTCGAATAAGGTCGCATGAGAAAGCCCGATACCGGTCGGCTCCCAAAATGAAATGGCACTGGAGGCGAGCCACTCGGATTCCGGTAATCGATGCAGAACAATCGTGAGGTCGGGGTTAACGAAGGTTGCATCCGTCAACTCCGCATTCCTTGACGTCCCGTTACCACAATCGGCTAATGGACAGATGCTCTGAAACGGCGATGGGGTTTCACGATCGATCAGCGGTGGGGCTTTCATCCACAGCGTCGTAGGGCCCGGCGCGTTCGTCTCACCGGGTGGATAGGCAACCTCTATGCAGTCGCGAAAAAAGGGCAGGTCGTGGTGGGTACTCTCGACGACAAACGTACCGGGTGTGGCGACTCTTCTCGAGGGTCGTGCAATGGTCGCGGTGGGCAGGTTTCCGAATTCCGACCTGACCAGGTGAAGACTCGTCGCGGTCGCACAAGTCTTGCCATCAGCGTCTATTAGCGTCGCGCGGCCCGCAGCTGCGGCCCGGCCACTTCGGGAAATTTCAACATCGATACGGAACCCGGTCATTGGAACGGGGCGGAGATAGTCGGCGGTGATGCGCACGAGTTGTTTGTCAGTTATGGCCCGTTCAAACGCGCGTGCTATCAATCCGGTAACCGGCCCGGCATGACAGGCGTCCGCTGACCACGGGCCGCGTGCACCGTCGTTGCCGACAAACCACTCGCGGTCGTCAATCGAGAAGAAGGCTTTCTTATCGCGAGTCATAATCTACAGATGCCATAGGCAATACGGTTCGGCGGTAGCCAATGTGCATGCCGATGCCGCGACTGGCCATGAACAACAGAAAAGCGAGCCATAGCCCATGGTTGCCCAGTGGCTGCAGGAAATACCAGGCAGGGAGAAATACGAAAAGAGCGGAGGCAATCATGATGTCGCGCATCTCCTTCGCTCGTGTCGCGCCAACGTAAACGCCATCATAAAGAAAGCACCACACCGAGACGAGTGGTGACGCGATCATCCAGGGAAGATAGCGAACAGCCGCTTCGCGCACATCGGGCAGGTCGGTCAATATGCCGATAATCAACTGGCCGGCGACGAGGTATACGGCTGTGAATCCGATGGAGAAAATCAACGACCACCTGAGCGTAAGTCGAACGGCCTCCTGTAGAGCGTCACGGCGTCCCTGTCCGATCGCTTTGCCAACAAGCGCTTCCGCAGCGTGGGCCAAACCGTCCAGGCCGAACGACGTCAGGTTCTGGAAGTTCATGAGCACGGCGTTGGCTGCCAGGACCAACCCGCCGAGACGTGCCCCCTGCGCCGTGACGAAGCCGAGCGTGAACATCAGGGCCATTGTGCGTACAAACAAATTGGCGTTTATCGAGAAAAATGCTTTGTAAGCCGAGACATTGATCAACCTCGCGATCGGCCAGTGCCCGGCACGTTTTCTCAGGGCGGATATTGTGAACGCGGCGCCGACCAGAAGCCCCGAGTATTCAGCAAGAACCGAGGCCAGGGCGACGCCATCGACCTTCATCCCCAGGACGAGGACGAACAGGAGGTCCAGGACGATGTTGGTGATGTTGATCGTCAGGAATATGAGTAGAGGAATTCGCGCGTTTTGCAGGCCGATGAACCAACCGATCAGCGCATAGTTGGCGAGCGTGCCGGGAGCGCTCCATATTCGAATCGAAAAATACTCGACGGCATAAACCTGTATCTCGGCATCGGGGCCGAGCAAACGCATTGCGAGACTTCCAAGCGGGCCTTGTAATGCGACGAGTGCAAAAGCGATCAGCAATGCGACGACAAGCGCCTGGCCGAGCGAGACCCTCAAGCCATCGTTATCGTCCGCGCCGAAACTCTGGGCAGTAATGCCCGTGGTGCCCATGCGCAGGAAATTGACGCCGGTGTACAGGAAGCTGAAGATCATTGCGCCGATGGCGACAGCGCCCAGGTAGACGGGGCTTTCCAGATGCCCGGTGACGCCCGTGTCGACCATGCCCAGCAACGGTACCGACACGTTCGACAGGATCATTGGCACAGCAATGCGCCACATGTCGCGGTCTTGCGGCAGGTTCGAGTTCAAGCGGCGCTCATCAGAACGCGTTTACGCCTGTCAGCTCCTTGCCCACGACGAGCTGGTGAATCGTTTCAGTTCCTTCGTAGGTGATGACACTTTCCAGATTCAGCATGTGACGAATGGGAACGTATTCGGCACTGATGCCGGCACCGCCGAGAATATCGCGTGCATCGCGCGCGATATCGAGTGCGGCACGACAGTTGTTCCACTTCGCGAGCGATACCTGTGTTGGATTCAGCTCACCTTTGTCCTTGATGCGCCCCAGCCGCAATGACAATAGCTGTGCCGTGGTGATGCGACGACTCATATCCGCAAGGCGAATCTGCATCGCCTGTGTGTGAGAAACGGGATGATTGAATAGAATCCGGTCCTCAGAGTATTTGAGAACCTCGTCCAGACAGGCCTGCGCGGCGCCGATGACGCCCCAGGTAATGCCGTAGCGGGCCTGGGTGAGGCAGCTAAGCGGTCCTTTCAGGCTCGAAACGCCCGGCAGCACGTTGGCGGCGGGAACACGAACATCGTTGAAAAACAGCGCGCCTGTCACCGACGCTCTCAGAGAGAACTTGTTCCCGATCTCCTGGGCTTCATAACCTGGCATGTCTTTTTCGACGATAAATCCTTTCACACCTTCGTCGGTCATTGCCCAGACGACCGCCGCGTCGGCAATCGTCGCGTTGGTGATCCACATCTTGGAGCCGTTCAGGATCCAGTCGTCGCCATCGCGTTTCGCGTGCGTCTTCATGTTGCCCGGATCGGAGCCGCCTTGCGCTTCGGTCAGGCCGAAACAACCGATCGCCTCGCCGCGCGCCATCGCCGGCAACCAGCGCTGTTTTTGTTCCTCGGACCCGTAGGCATGAATCGGGAACATCACGAGGCTGCTCTGGACCGAAACGAAGCTCCGCAGAGCGCTGTCGCCACGCTCGAGTTCCTGGCAAATAAGGCCGTAGCTGACGCTGTTCAGGCCGGCGCAATCATAGCCGTCAATAGAGGTGCCGAGCAGTCCCAATTCAGCGACTTCACCTACCAGGTGTCCCGGAAAAACGTGTTGTTCGAAGGCTTCCCGGATTAACGGAATTACCCTGTCGTCGACGAAGCGACCCACGGTTTCCTTTACCATGATTTCGTCTTCGCTCAGTTCTGAACGAACGTCGTACAGGTCCAGAGGATCAAGATGTTGCGCGGTCACGGCTCAAATCCCGACGGGTGATGGGGCGTTGATTCTAGACCAAGTAGCTTGCTGTGGCACCCGCCCAGGGTCCTGTCCCGTCGGTTCACATAGTTTCAGCGCGTATGTTCAATGCTTTTGGCAAGGCAGGTTGCGCCGGCAATGGCGGGCCCCATTGCCAAGCGGCGTAACGCCGCCAAAAGCCTTGAGAGACGCGCCCTTCGGGAGCCAGCAAAAAACGCCGCTGTGTCGTTGCGCCCCTAGCCAATAGTCCCGATATTGCCTGCGGAACGCGCCTTGCAGCGGCGCTTTTTGCTGGCTCTGAAATCATGTGAACCGACGGGACAGGACCCTAGTACGGGATACCGAAACGCCGGTAGATAACCGACAGCAGCCAGGCCGGACCGATCATCATGAACTGCAGGTCCTGCAGAACTGCGCGGAAGCTGCCAGTGCCGCGCCGGCCCAGCCAGAGCCCGACCGTACCGGCCACCAGGAGGCCGGTGGAAACGCCGAGCGCCGGGTATTCGGAGGCGGTCAGCCAAAGTTGAAGCGTGGCAAGCCCCAGCATGAAGGGCAACATGCCGATGGCGAGCGACAAGGAAATGATGAAATAGTAAACGGTAGCAGCGATCAGAAAGGCACTGCCCCAATTGAGCAATGGGGATATTTCCTGGAATTCGGCCGGGACGGGCAGATACCACAGGAGGCCAACAGTGCCCACCACGACCATTGGTACCGCCATCCAGTAGACCCAGGGATTGGTGAGGTTGCTGTGGTTTTGTTCGTATCGCAACAGCCAGTTATCGGTTTCACTCATTGAGATTCTCGCCGGACGGACCGTCATTCTACACGCTCAATTCCTATCTTGTGACGCAGCCCACAGTCTTGAAATTTCCAGCGTCTATTCTGCACATTATTGGATCAATTAAGTCTGTGTTCAGGTAGTCGGTGACTACAATGCACACGTATAAACTGCAAGCTAGAGGACAAGATCATGAATACCGGATCTAACAGGATTATTGTCGCATTGACTGTGTTCGCAGTCTTTGTGTCGGGCTGCAAGACCCTCGACCCGTATACGCGGGAAGAGAAAACCAGTAATGCGACCAAAGGCGCGTTGATCGGTGCGGCCGCTGGCGCCGTCGCCGGTCTTATCTCCGGGGACGATGCGGTCGAACGCAGACAGCATGCGTTAATCGGTGCGGGTATCGGAGCCTTGGCCGGCGGAGCTATTGGCAACTACCAGGATCGCCAGGAAGCCGAGCTTCGCGCGGAACTCGAAGGCACGGGCGTCAGCGTCACGCGAATCGGCGACAATATTACGTTGAACATGCCGGGCAGCGTCACGTTTGCGACGGACAGTTCGGATCTGAGCCCCGCATTCTTCAATGTCCTGAACTCGGTGGGCAAGGTGCTCGACGAGTACGACAAAACGGTTGTCGAGGTTGCAGGTCACACGGATAGTACAGGTTCCGAGCCCTACAACCAGAGCCTGTCCGAGCGCCGTGCGAGTTCGGTTTCGAATTACCTTACGGGACAAGGCGTCCTGCAGCAGCGCCTGATCACGGTCGGTATGGGTGAGTTACGACCGGTCGCGGACAATTCCTCGGCCGGCGGTCGCCAGGTCAACCGCCGTGTTGAGATCACGATGGTGCCGATTACCGCCGGGTAAATGCCTGGAAACACAAGAAAGCGCGGCGGCCAGAGATGGTCAGCCGCGTTTTTTGTGGCACTCTGTAGATGTCTGCCCCTGGACGAACAACAAAAATGAACAAGGGCGTAGTTTGAGGCAACTATTCAATAAGCGCGATACAGGCGACTGGATCGAGATTACGGGCTTTGTGACGCGCCTGCTGTCGGATGATAACGACGGTTCCCGCCACCAGCGCTTCATCATTGATATCGGCAACAGAACAACGCTGCTGATCGCACATAATCTCGATCTGGCCAAGCGTGTGCCGGTCGGAATGGGTGATCGTGTGCAGGTCCGCGGCATGTATGAGTGGAACGATCTGGGTGGCCTGATCCATTGGACGCACCACGATCCGCAGGGCATCGAGGACGGGGGCTATGTTCGCTACCGCAGGCGAGACTATCGATGACGACGCAGAAAAGCTAACGAAAAAAGCCGCTCAAAGAGCGGCTTTTTCGTCAGGCGTGTAACGGTAACTAGACGACCATCGCATTTCTGAGTTTCTTGATAGCATTGGCCTCGATCTGCCGGATGCGCTCAGCCGACACTTCGTACTCTGCAGCCAGTTCATGAAGCGTCATCTTGTCCTCCGTGAGCCAGCGTTTCTCAAGGATGCGACGACTCCTGTCATCGAGAATCCTGAGCGCCGATGCCATACGAGCTTTCGCGTCAGTATTCCAGTCCGCGGTCTCGACGAGTGTCGCCGGGTCAGCATCCGGGCTCGGCAGGAAAGCGGCCGGTGTGAAATTGCGATCGTCGTCTGCATCAGGTGCCGGGTCGAAGATGGCATCGCGCGAGTGCAGGCGCTTCTCCATCTCGTTGACTTCCTTCGCGCTGACGCCGAGGTCTTTCGCGACCGCCGCCGTCTCGTCTGCGGACAACCAGGCAAGACTCTTCTTCGCTTTGCGAAGATTGAAAAACAGCTTGCGCTGCGCCTTGGTCGTCGCGACTTTCACGATGCGCCAGTTCTTGAGAACGAACTCGTGTATTTCCGCACGAATCCAGTGGACGGCAAATGACACGAGGCGCACGTCATAACTCGGATCGAAGCGCTTCACGGCTTTCATCAAGCCGACGTTGCCCTCCTGAATGAGATCACTCAGCGGCAGGCCGTAGCCTGTGTAGCCCTTGGCAATGTGCACGACAAATCGCAGATGCGCCATGACCAGGTCGCGCGCAGCCTCGAGGTCTTCATCCTCGCGAAAGCGTGTGGCCATCGCCTGTTCATCCTCCTTTGAGAGAACAGGGATCGAACCGACGGCTTGAATGTAGGCATCCAGGCTACCTACCGGACCCGCCAGTACAAGATCGTGGTTAAATTTCGCAATAGCGTTTGTCATCTACTACCTCCGTGATGGCGCATGATTTTAGCACTCGCAATGTTGGAGTGCTAATAATCACTGGAGTTCCTTTCGCGAAAAAATTTCATATGTTTTAAAAACAATAAGTTACGCTTCTCTACCGGCTCTATATTATGTTCAATAGCTAGCGCGGCTCGATGCGTCGCATGTGGCGCGCGGCGGTAAACCATGAGCCGAACAGCCCCAGGAAGATGCCAACACCGATAATGGCGGCACCCTCCTGCAGGTTGAGCGACGCGATTACAATGTTGCCCTGGTAGAGCCCCGACAGGCGGGTGACAGGCTCTTCGAGCATATGAAGCCCGGAATAGACCAGGGCCAATGCCATTAACCCGCCAAACAATCCATACCAGAAACCTGTCCAAAGAAAAGGTCGTCGAACAAAGGCATTCGTCGCACCAATCAGCTTCGTCACTTCAATTTCGTCACGCCGATTTTCAATGTCCAGTCTGATGGTGTTGCCGATGATAACGACGATCGCCACGCCGAGCAGCGCGGCTCCGATGGCAATGGCCTGCCTCACGATATCGAGAATCGCATGGAAACGCTGGACCCACTCGGTATCCACCTGCACGTGGTCGGTTTCCGGCAGGTTGCCGATTTCCTCCTGCAACAAACCAAGTGACGCGCTGGTATTGCCGGGACCCGGGCGTACGACGAGTGTGTGCGGCAGCGGATTACCGGATAGCTGATCGAGCGCCTCGGCGAACCCCGATTGCCGCTTGAACTCTGCGAGTGCTTCGTCCGCGGAAATAAGCTCGACCGTATCTACGTCAGCCCGTTTACCAATAAGTTCAGCAAGACCTTCTGCTTCCTCCTCCGATATGTCCTGCTTCAGGAAAACCGAAAAATCGAGCGCGTTATCCCAACTGCTGCTCACCGACCTTGCGTTCTTCACGACGAGACTGATCGCGGTCGGCAGCGCAAGCGTTACAGCGATCACGAGGATAATCATCAGGCTTGCGAACGGCTGGCGTGCAAGCCGGCCCAGCGAGCCGATGGCCGTACTGACATGTCGCGTCGCCCAGACCGAGACCCGTCCCGATGAACGAACTGGTGCGACAGCGTCGGCGTGGCGAGTCACTGCCATGGATCAACCTCCTGTTGCAGGCGGCCGTCCTCCAATGGAATGCGGCGGCAACCCAGGCGGTCGATCAACGAAATATCGTGGCTGGCAATCAACAGCGTTACGCCCACCTCATTGAAGCGACGAAATATGCGCATGACCTCGAGCGACAAGTCGGGATCGAGGTTGCCAGTTGGCTCGTCCGCAATCAGGAGTTTCGGCCGAGTCACAATGGCGCGTGCAATGCCGACGCGCTGCTGCTCACCCGCAGAAAGCGTCTCGGGGTTCCGCTTTTCCTTATGCAGCAAACCAACCTGGTCAAGTGCCGCACGAACACGCCGACCGGAATCACGACGACCGACGCCCGCAATGACGAGAGGCAAAGCAACGTTGTCAAACACGGGGCGGTCGTAGAGTAGCTTGTGGTCCTGAAAAACCATGCCTATCTGGCGCCGGTAGGCGGGAATCTTGCGGCGTTTGACGCGGTTTATGTTTTGATTGTCGACGATGACCTGGCCGTCGGTCGGCCGCTCGATCAAGGCAATCAGCCGAAGAAGCGTGCTCTTTCCGGCGCCCGAGTGACCGGTGACAAACACCATTTCTCCTTTGTCCACCGACAGATCCAGGCCGGAAAGAGCTTCCTGCCCGCCGGGGTAACGCTTGGTAACGTTCTCGAGTCGAATCATGGGCGCGTTTACTTCTTTCGCTCACCGGACGCGAGCAGTGCGTCGACAAATTCATCAGCGGCGAAAGCTTGCATATCTTCGGCGGCTTCACCAATGCCAATAAAGCGTACCGGCACCTGAAGCTTATTGGCGATGGCAAGCAGAATGCCACCCTTCGCGGTGCCATCCAACTTCGTCACTGTGATGCCGGTGAGACCCAGCGCCTCATGGAATTTCTCCGCCTGCACCAGCGCGTTCTGACCCTGACTCGCATCCAGGACCAGCATGATCTCATGGGGTGCCGTTTCATCCCGGCGGGCCAGGATACGCTTGACTTTCTTGAGCTCGTCCATCAGTCCTGTCTGGCTTTGCAGACGTCCGGCGGTGTCAGCCAGAAGCACATCGACGCCACGTGCACGCGCGGCGTCCCATGCGTCAAAAATAACGGCCGCCGGATCGGCCCCGGAATGCTGCGCAATGACCGGAACATTGTTACGTTCGCCCCAGGCTTG
>Ga0265303_10002471_pt1 | contig 11452 bp, 10 predicted proteins | sample Helome_2_FD_192494 | JGI IMG/M metagenome (GOLD analysis project Ga0265303, IMG submission 192494) | Marine sediment microbial communities from subtidal zone of North Sea - Hel_20160317 (Illumina Assembly) | ecosystem: Environmental > Aquatic > Marine > Subtidal zone > Sediment ...
GGCGTAGTAGCTGATGCTGGAGGAGGAACATATCCATTAGATGGGACAGCTGGTGCAGGAGCTTGGGCAAATACTGGTGGTGGTACAACTGCTGGCTATAATCCAGATGCTTTTGTGGAAGGCACAGAATCTGTTGGTTGCAAATATCCTAATAAGGATGGTATTGTTTATGTAACCTTAGCTACTACCTATAGTTTTGCGGCATCAGGTAATGCAGAAAATGAGTTCATTTATATTTGGCTTAATATACAATCAAATGGTCAATTTGATACAATAGGAGCTACTCCTCCTGGTCTAACTATTATAGCTGGTACTAATAGTACTAACTATCGTAGATGGGCTGTAGCTGGAGACTCTAATGATAATGGTTGGGGTTCTGGTTGGAAATGTTTTGTTATTGATCCAACTACAGCTGGTGAATCAGATCAAGGAACATATAGCACTAGTACAATTAATATTGTTGGTATAGATATTAACTCTGATACCTCTGTACGTGCTGACTCAATTTTTATTGATGAAATAACAATTGCACAAGGTTTACGTGTTACAGGTACAACTACAGCTAATGATGCATGGGGAGAAATTAAGACTTGGTGTATAGATACTCCTGCAACTAGAAGATTTGGTTTTCTAGATGAACGTGAGGGTGTTTACTATGTAAAGGGTAAATTATTCGTAGGAAGCTCAACAGCAGCTACTACTTTCTCAGATACCACAGGTAAAACAATTAAATTTGAAACTTCAGAATACTATAATGGTACTGCATGGGTATCAGCGATACCCACAGATGCAGCAGGAATAGTTCTAGAAGACGGAACTAGTACTAATACGACGTCTTTTACAGACGGAATTTTAGTATCACCAGAAAATGGACGTTCAGGAACAACTTATCTTGGAAATGAAAATGAGAATGTTGTTTTTGATGCTTCAGGTTTAACTAATGCTGGATCAGATGTAAATCTATATGGTACATTATTTAAAGATTTCTCTGGTGGTATTACTGGTGAGGCAGATGCTGATCATGTGTATTATGGTTGTAACTTTCAGGCATGTGCACAATTTGTACCGGGTGGAGCTAGTCCAATTCGTAACTGTACTTTTGCCGAAACAACAGACTTAGATGCAGCACTATTATGGAATAGTAGTATTGACATAGAAGACTGTCAGTTTATTGCTAATACTACTGGTGCTGCAATTGAAATGACACTAACTACTAACCAAGATTACGATAATCTACAGTTTAGTGGTAACACAAACGATACATTACTAAATAACGGTACTCCAGGTACTAATATTGATATTTCTAAATCTAATGGATCTAATCCTACTAGTTATGAAAATGCACCTAGTAATACAGCAACAATCACATATGTTGGTTCAGCTGTAACAGTTCAGGTAACTTCTGCAACTGGTTCAGGTACTGCTGTAGGATCATGTCAATTATTATTAGCAACTGCTGATGGTACAGGACCATTTCCTTTTGAAGATTCAGTTACACTAAATGCAACTGCAAGTACTACAGTTACTGCAACACATACTGCACACGGTATGAATAGTGGTGATAAAGTAGTAATATGGAATGCAGCAGATCAAAATGCAAATGGTGTATTTAGTATCACAGTAACAACAGCAAATGCTTATACATATACAGCAAGAGATACAGTAACATTATCGGCTGATGCAGCCACATGTTCTTTTGTAGCTTTAGAAGGAACAACAAATGCTACTACTGGTATATTAAGTGCTTCAAGGGTATATCCTTCTGATCAACCAGTTGTTGGTTGGGCAAGAAAATCCAGTGGCTCTCCTTATTATAAACAAGGACCTGTTGCTGGAACAGTATCAAGTACTACAGGGTTAACTGCAACTGCTGTAATGATTCCGGACGAATAATATGGATGACGTAAGCGAGAAAAATTTTAAAGTATTACAAGCAGCATTCAATGACATGGATGCTAGATTTAATATAAAAGAAGATCAAATACAGGGTTTACTTCGTACTGTTACTATGTTACAGGCTCAAGTAAACGATTTAACTAATCAAGTAAATATAATAAGAGTAATGTCAGGTGGAACCGGGCCTACTGTAAGGAGTTAATATATGACAATTTTGACTAGAGCTGGCAAAGGTTCCCCACTTACTCATGCTGAGTTAGACGAAAATTTCACAGATTTAAGAGATGGTGTTGCCCTTATGGTTCCTAAGACCCAAGGTAAAGGGCTTAAAGTAGACTCATTGGGTACTCCAGTTTTTGGCTGGCATGATTTATTAGGTACTATTCAGGTATATGGTGACACAGGAGATGCTTCTAGAGCTACTTATAGAGGTGGTATTAAAGCACTACAATTTGCTGAATCAGATAGTGCATTTGCAGATTTCCATTTAGGTCATGATTATGCAATGGGTACTGATATTTATATCCATGTTCATTGGTCTACTATCTCATCTACTGTAACAGGAGGATCTGCTACTTGGGCTTTCGAAATGATTTATTCTAAAGGGCATGATCAGGCAGCTTTTAGCGCCCCAGTTACTGCTTCTGCAGTACAGAGTACTTCAACTACACAATATCAACACATGATCGCAGAAGTAAAAGCTTCTGTATCGGGTGGATCAGGTGTAGCTTTAAACACAAATGATTTAGAACCAGATGGTATAATTCAATGTAGAATTTATTTAGATTCTAATGATATAACAGATAGTTCAGCAGTGCCAGATCCTTTTGTACATTATGCTGATATACATTACCAATCTACTGGTGTACCAACTCTACAAAGGGCTCCGGATTTTTGGACTTAAGGGGGCTATATGGCTATATTATATGTTGATTCTGGCTATATGGCAGATAATTATACCCTTGATGATATATATATAGATTGGGCTAATCGAATAATTCATGTACCAAAAGTGGTAATGACTCTTATTCAAAGCGTTCCAACAACAATTTATCAATTAGATTTAAATGATTTTAGATTGAAATTAAAAGATCTAGAAGATGATTTTACAGGTATGGCTTATGTTGACACACATTCACATAATACAAGTGTTACTGTAGGAGGTGTTGAGTTAGCTAGGGTTATACAGATTATTAATGATCATACAGTTACATTTGAAGATGATCAATATGCTGTAAACCTAACCGGCGCTAATTCAAACGTTGGTGACGTTGTAAACGTTAACCAAGTATCTGTACGTTCTGCTAACTCAGCAGGACTAGTATCATCACAGGCTATAGAATATGGTGAATATAGTGATGGTGTACATATTGATGTAGTAAATGGTGTTCCTGGAACTGTATATCCTATTGGAACACTTAGACGACCTTCTAATAATGTACCCGATGCTATATTAATCGCACAATCCAGAGGTTTTAATGAACTTCACTTTATTGGTAATGGTATACTTGATACTGGTGATAATGTCGAAGGGTATATTCTCTTAGGAGAGAATGCGGAAAAAACAACAATTACTATTAATGATGGTGCAGAGACTTTAGGATGTGAGATACGAGAAGCAACAGTTATTGGTAATTTAGATGGCGGCTCAATTTTACGTAATTGTGTTATTAGCAATTTAAATTATATTAATGGATTTATATTTCAATGTATGTTGTTCCCAGGCACCATATCTTTAGGTGGAACAACTTCAGCTTACTTTATGAATTGTTATTCTGGTGATGCTGATAATCCACCAATTATTGATATGAATGGTACTACCAATGATCAAAATACGCCTTTAATAATGCATAATTTTTCAGGTAGTGTAAAAATAGTTCAAAAAACTGACAATGGGACAGCTGCATTAGGTGTGAATAATGGGGAAGTTATTATAGACTCTACATGTACTAATGGTAAAATCTCTATTAGTGGTAATGCAAAGATAAAAGATGAATTAGGAAATCACATGAATTCAGGCACATATAATGGTAGTTTACTACTAGATAATGATGCTATTCATGGAGACCACATACATGACATGTGGGCAGAAATGGGACTGGATGTAGATACACCTAGTTCCGGTAATTTAGCTAAACAAATATGGGATGCTCTTCTAGCAGACCACAATGTAACTAACTCCTTTGGTAATTTTATACAGAAGAAAGTACTTACTGTAGCGAAATTCCTAGGACTTAAATAACTACTAATAGTAGATTGTCTATATTACTAATAGTAAATATATAGAGGAAAAATAAAATGACACAATCAAAAGCAAGAAGTAAATTATGGAATGGTATTAATGGCGCTACTGGCGTACAGGTATTAACAGCAGGTGGAACACTTGGTACAGGTAATATTGCCTATGGTGCAAATATTCCAGCAGCAGGTGATACTATTGGTGTACTTGGTGTAACATTTACTTTTTATGCGAACGGCGCAGCGCCATCTACTCCTGAAGCAATCGAACTTGATGCTTCTCCTTCTGTAGCTAACTCTTTGGCAGCTGCAGAACCAGTAATTGAAGCACATCCCTTAATCGGAACAGGTACTGGTGGTATTTCTAATGTTGACGTTACAAATATTAACGCTGATTTAACCTTTAGGTTTAATCCAGCTGTTCAGGCAGCTACTATTACATCGGATACTACTAGTGTAACTGTTACTGATTTCTCAGCAGGTGATGTAGCTCCAACTCTAAATACTTCTAAATCAGCAGTATATTTAGAGTGGGCAGATGCAGGTTCAACTTTAGGAATTATTCAAGTACCAGATGGTACTGTTGATGGACAATCTTTTGAAATTTTCTCCGTATCTGAAGCAACAGTAGGCGATACAATTGAATTGTATGGTAATTTTGCAGGATCTAAGGATCGTGTAACTATTGCTGGAGCTGCTGGAGACGGTGGTACTTTCTACTGGGATGCTGGAAATGCAGCATGGAAGCTAACTAAGGCTACTAATACTGCTATTGACGCAACCTTACAGGCTGCACAAGCATTATAATAAATAAAAGGGGGCTAGCAATAGCCCCCTATACTTAAGGTTAATTATGACTGACTTAAAGAGAGATGAAATCAAATATATAAGAGATTTATCTAAATCATCTTATAAGAAAGATACAGAGTGTTATATTTGTGGTGCTACAGAAAACCTACAATTTCATCATTTTTACTCTCTTACAGAATTATGGAATAAATTTAAAAAAGAAGCTAATGTAACTATTGATAGTGTTGAAGATATACTTGATTGGAGAGAAGCTTTTAAAAGCGGACATCATACACAAATTTATGAGGAAACTGTAACTTTATGTAAGTTTCATCATATGGATAGGTTACATAAAATTTATGGAAAATCACCCTCCTTAGCTACAGCTAAGAAACAGAAAAGATGGTGTGATATTAGGAGAGAAAAAGAGTATGGGTTGGCTTAAAAACTTAAAATTCAAACTAAACCCAGCTCAGGGTGAAATTTTACAAGATGAAGGTAGTTCACAAACTACAACAATCAATAATTATACAGTTCAGAAAGCATATAGAAGCATTGAAGTTGTACAAAGAGGCACAAATCTAATTGTAGATAATGCAGCTGGTATTACTTTTGATGTTAAAGAAAAGATACATGGTTTATCTGTTTTTCCAAATAAGATAACTGAAAAGAAAATCAGTATGTTACTAAATCATAAACCAAACCCTTATCAAAATTCTGATGCCTTTTTAAGAAATGTATATTTAGATCTAGTTGTAGAAGGTAATGCATTTATTTATTTTGATGGTGCTTGGTTATATAATTTACCAGCAAGAAATGTAGAAATAGTAGGTGATCCTAAAACTTTTATTAATCATTATACATATAGTGATACAACTTTCTTACCAAGAGAGATTATACATATAAAAGAAAACTCTGTAGAAACAATTTATAGAGGAGATTCACGATTATTATCGGCTTTAGATTCAATCAATACTTTAGCATCTATGTTAGGTTTCCAGAAAAACTTTTTCGAGAATAATGCTATACCTGGAATGATTCTAAAGACAGCAAACATACTTTCAGAGAAAGTTAAAGAAAGAACTATCTTAAGATGGATGCAACAATATAACCCAACTAGAGGCGGTAAAAGACCAATGATTCTAGATGGAGATTTTCAAGTCGAAAACTTAGGGCATACAGATTTTAGAGAATTAGATTTTGCCAGCAGTGTTGATATACATGAAAATAAAATATTGAAAGCTTTAGGGGTACCATCCATATTATTAGATTCTGGTAATAATGCAAATATATCACCAAATATAAAGATGTTTTATATTAATACGGTCCTACCTTTAGTTGATAAAGTATGCCGAGGTTTCGAGTTTTATTTTGGTTATGATTTAAAGCCAAATAAGGCAGAAATACTAGCACTAAGACCTGAGCTTAAAGATGAGGCAGGATTCTTTACCGCGTTAACTAACGGGGGTATCATATCAGTAAATGAAGCAAGGGAAGGCTTAAGATATGAAGAAGATGACGATGAAGCCTCCAATGATCTAGTTAGACCTGCTAATGTAGCAGGTTCAGCTGTAGATCCTAACCAAGGAGGTAAACCGCCTAAACCTAAGGCCGAGAAGGAGTAAATATGCCAAATAAAATTTTAAATCTTACATCAGACTTTGAAGTTAAAGCAGTAGTGGAAAAGGAAGATGATATCATTCTTATTGAAGGATATGCCAACACTACTGAAAAAGACAGAGTAGGAGATGTAATTGTAGAAGAAGCTTGGACAAAGGGTGGAATGGATAATTATCTACTAAATCCTATAATCTTAGCTTACCATAATAAAGAAAAACCAATTGGTTCAATGGTTGATTATGGTGTTAATGCCAAAGGCTTGCGAATTGTCGCTGAAATTTCTAAAGCTGCTGGCGATGTTTATGAACTCATTAAATCGGAAATTTTAAAGACATTTTCAGTTGGTTTCAGGGTGAAAGATGCTGATTATGACCAAGAAACCGATATCTTTGTAATCAAAGATTTAGAGTTATATGAAATATCTGTTGTTAGCGTACCCGCTAATGCAGGTTCCACATTTTCCCTAAGGAAATGTCTAGAAAATAATGAATATGAAGAATTCAAGAAGGAGTATAATCATATGCCAGAAGCAAAAGATAAAGCAAAAGATACAACTGATGAGGTAATTACACCATCCGTTGAAGATCAAATTGCAGCTATCCGTGAAAGTCTAGAAAAAGAGCTTTCAGACAAATTAGAAGCACAATCCAAGAATTTTAACGACACCCTAGAAGCAGCAGTTGAGCTTGCTTTGGAAGGTAAAGAAACTCATACTGAGGATAAGGAGAAAGAAACTATGCCTGATATTAAGGTAACTGACGGAGCGGAAGCTCTTATTAAAGAATTAACAGATCGTCTAGAAAAGCAAGATAAGAGCCTTAATGAGGCATTAGATGGTTTACGTAACGAAATCGTAGAAAAGAATACCGAGATCGAAGCATTAACAAAGAGCAAGATGCATTTTGAAAATCCTGCTAATAAGATTTCTGAGAAGGAAATCGATGATGCTATCTTAGTTGCTAAGATCCTTGGCTTACCATTAGATCAAACTAAAGCTGGTAAGAAGTTAATTGAGAAGTCCGGCGCACAGCACATTCCTGGCTCCGCAGACGCATCTGATTGGGAGAAGGAATTCTCACGTCGTATTGAAAACGATATGCGCGACCGTTTAGTGGTAGAGCCTCTATTCAATAACAAGATCGTGATGAATACTTATGCAATGCAGATTCCAATTAACCCAGAAGCTGATCTTGCAGAATGGATTCCAACAACTGGTTTCCGTAGTTCTGATGGTTCATCTACTGGTACTGCTGTTGATCACGTACTTACAGATACAACCTTAAAGGCTTACAAATTAGCTTCTAAGGAATATATCGGTTACGAAGAAGAGGAAGATGCAATTATTCCTATCGTTCCTGTGATCCGTGATGCTACAACTCGTCGTATGGCTCGTTCCTCTGATATTGCATTACTACGTGGTGCGCAAGGTGGAGCAACTACTACCGATCCTATTATTGGTTTAGCTGTATTAGCTGCTACTACTGGTGGTGCTGCACAGACCTCTAATGCTGTAGGTACTCCTGTTACTGTTGCACAAATGCAGACAGTACGTCGTGGATTAGGTCGTTGGGGTCTTAACCCTGGTGATGTAATGTACGTTGTTTCTCAGGACGTATACTACGATCTATTAGAAGATGCTGATTTCCGTACCATTGATGTGGTTGGTGATCGTGCTACTATTCTTACAGGTCAAATCGGTTTTATCAACGGTTCCCCAGTTGTTGTATCTGGTGAATTCGAAGCTAAGGCTGCAACTAAGCACGCGGCTGTTGCTGTGAATATGTCCAACTTCATCCTAGGTAACCTACGTAGCATGATGGTTGAACGTGATCGTGATATCGTGAATCAGAAGAATGTGATCGTGGCAACACGTCGTATGGGTATGATTCCACTTATAGCTGATGCTGGTACATCTGTACTAACTTGGTCTGCGTAATTTTAATTTAATTTGGGCAGCTTAATTTAACGATTAAGTTTTTTAACGGTGGCCTCGTTTTGGGGCCACCGCCCTTTTACTTAGGAAGATAAAAACATGTCAAATTTGTTGATAACATTGAATGATTTCAAGACGTATAAAGGTATAAATAATAATGAAGAAGATTCAAAACTTCAAGCTATTGTTGTATATACAAATTCCTTGGTAAAACACTTCTGTGGAAGAACATTTATAGATTACGTTGATACGGATAAAGTTGAACTTGTTGATGCCAGAATTGATTTCAAAATATTTGTTCCAGAATTTCCTATTATTAGTGTTACCTCTTTAGAACTCACTGAAGATAATATTACATATACTTCATTAACTGAAAACGAGGATTTCTTTGTAGATAAAGCTTTTGGTTATATTGTTCCTGCTGGTGGTTATACTTTTGGCTATAATATATTATATAATCCTACTAATTTAAGAATTACTTATAAAGGTGGTTATGCAGAAATACCAGACGATCTTAAAATAGCTATGTTGGACTTAATAGAATTTTACAGGTCTGAAGAATATACACCTAGGAAATCATTTTCTAATAACTCTATTGAAAATTTAGGCTTTAGAGAAACAGCAGGTACTGCGTTTCCTTCTCATATCTCTAGAATTATTAACTTATATAGGAATATAACATGAGTGCTGGTAATTTTAAACGTTTAATAACTAAACATGTTGTTAATATATTAAAAGAAGCCAATAAATTTAAAGGATCTCAAGAAACTAGAAATATTGAAGCAAAACAACCGGCTGTCTTGGAAATAAATTCAAGTATTATTTATAATAATGTTGAGGGTATAAAAGATAGGTCACAAGCTGGAAGACTTGCAGCGTCACTGGTAAAAGCTATACATTCTGTTCGTCCTAATATGCAGAAATTTGATCCTGATAGTTATGAAGAACCAGTAAAGGGGTCCCATGTTAGATATATGGGTGGTAGAAAAGGTGAAATGGTATTAATCGCACCTAGTTATAACGCTTTGCGTGCAATATTAACAGCAGCTTCGCATACTCCTAGATTGAAAAGAACTCCTATTGGAACCGTTTTTGAAACTAGAAGAATAGAACATGAAAATGGGGATTATGAAGATGTAACAAAAGAATGGTCTAAGGTTGACTTAGGTCATGTTAGTCAAGGTCCTACTAATACTACTGATAGATCTCCTACTGGTAGAGATACTATAGGTTCTTTGCAAATTAAAGAGTTATTTAAAGTATTACCTACAGTAGCAGCAAATACTAGACTAATGCATAGATATTTGAAAAAGCTTAATAAAATTCATGCTGAATATCATACTACTTATACTAAAACTATAAATAAGATGGGTGAATCTTTTGCTAACTTTAAATTTATTTATTTGATTCCACAATCACATACATTAAATTTACAACTGGCTGCAGCGGAAGCCAGATTAATGAGGGAGCTTGGATCCGAACTAATTACTACTGAAACTTCAGTACCTTTTATAGTAGGTATCATTAAGAAAATATCTAATTTATTTCATGATAAAAAAGATATAGTTGGAAAAAGCAAATCTGATACTAAAGGTATGTTTGATATAGAACTACCTAAAAGACGAGCTAAAACGAGTGTTGTCGGCGCTGATAGGTTAAGAGATGTGAAAGGTAAGTTTACTTCGCCTATTAATCTTATGAATCTATTAAATGCTAGACTACATGACCAAATACAAGCGAATATGGGTAAAGGTAATGCTACAAAAATACTGAACTATAGAACAGGTAGATTTGCTAGATCAGCAGAAGTACTTTCACTTGAACAAACAGGAAAAAATTCTTTAGTAGCTAATTATACATATATGAGAAATCCTTATGATGTATTTTTACCAGGTGGTAGATTACATAAGCCTGGTAGAGACCCAGAAAAGCTAATTAATAGGTCTATAAGGCAATTAGCTGTACAATTAGTTAATAAAAGGTTTAGGGTTAAACCTAATCTAATGGGGGCACTATGAGCGCTAGAAGGAGAATAAACTCAGCATTAATAGATTTATTCAATGATAATTTAAATGGAATAGCTTATACTTCAAAGATTTATGGTAAGGCCACGGATAAATTAAAGTTTTGGGATGAAATAAATCAATATCCCTATATGGGTGTCATAGCAGGAACAGAATTTAGAGAATACTTACCTGCTGGATTTAAGTGGGGATTCTTAAACATAAAGATTTATATCTATGTTAAAAATGCTAATGCAACTGAACAATTGGAACAATTTCTTGAAGACATTGAAACTTTACTAGATGCTAATAATACATTAACTTATGATACTGGTAAAGAAACAGTACAAATGACAATTTTATCTATAGATACAGATGAAGGTCTTTTACATCCAACAGGTGTAGGAGAGATGCAAATACAGATTAGATATGATTTATAAAACAAGATAATTATCTTATAAATATAAATCATCTATAAGGAGAAAATATATGGCACTTAATTTATCACGTGCAACTAAGTTATTTGTTTCTACCGTTCAAGCTGCGACAGCAGGTAGTCACAATAACACAAATACTTGGGAAGTTCCTGTACTAGATGGGTACAACTTCTCACAGGATTCTGAGACTCAAACAATTACATTGAATGAAGCAGGTGAAGCACCTGTTCGTGGTCAAAAACTATTTAATGTAGCTCTTAATCCAGCAGAAATCAGCTTCCCTACTTATGTACGACCAGCATACAAGACTGCAGATATTGCAGGTACTGTAGCTGATGTACATAGTTGTGTTGAAGCTCCTCTTTGGGAAGCATTAATTAGTGATGGTAAACCACCTGCTTCTTCTAGTGCTACTATGGGAACATATATGGTAGAAGGTTCTAGCTATATGGAAGCTAACTTTGAAGGTTCTAACGTACATGAACTTTATAAGTTATACTTATTCTTCCAACTAGATAATACTACATATCGTGTAA
>Ga0265303_10002472_pt1 | contig 11452 bp, 8 predicted proteins | sample Helome_2_FD_192494 | JGI IMG/M metagenome (GOLD analysis project Ga0265303, IMG submission 192494) | Marine sediment microbial communities from subtidal zone of North Sea - Hel_20160317 (Illumina Assembly) | ecosystem: Environmental > Aquatic > Marine > Subtidal zone > Sediment ...
AGCCATGGAAACAGAAGCAGAATCGGCGGATCGTCGAAGGGGTTTCTTAGTCGCCCTTCCGGCATATGCGTATCTGGCGCTGTTTTTTGCGCTTCCCTTCGTCATCGTGGTGGTCTATTCTTTTGCCACTCGGTCGCCGACGGGCTCCACGCGACTCAGTGACTGGAACATTGAGTCGTATGCAAATCTGTTCGATCCGTTGGTGGGTAAGGTCCTGTGGCGATCCTTCTGGATTGCCTCGCTGACCACGCTCGGCTGTTTGCTCTTGGCGTATCCGTTTGCGTACTACATTGCCACCCGTGCGCCGAGAGTACGGAACCGTTTGCTCGTGCTGGTGATGATCCCGTTTTGGTCCAACTTCCTCGTGCGAACCTACGCCTGGCGCTTCATATTGGGCTCTGATGGCCCACTCGGATCGCTCACGGAGGCGCTGGGTATGGACCCAATCCGACTGCTGTTCACACCGTGGGCGATCATGCTCGGTCTTGCGTACGGCTTCCTTCCGTTCATGGTGCTGCCTCTCTATGCGGCCATTGAACGACTCGACTGGAGTCTGGTAGAGGCGGCTCGAGATCTATACGCTGATGGCTGGACAGCCTTCCGAAAGGTAACGCTGCCACTAACCCGTTCCGGCATTATCGCTGGCTCACTCCTGGTGTTTGTGCCCAGCTTCGGAGCGTATGTCACGCCAGCCATCTTGGGCGGCAACAAGGACCTCTTGCTCGGGTCGTACATCGTGACGCAGTTTCAACAAGCTAGAAACTGGCCCTTTGGCTCGGCGTTGTCCGTGGTCATTATGGCCATCATGCTCATCGCGCTGATGGTGCGAACGCGCGCGGGGGCTGACGAAATATGATCAAGACAAGATCCCCCAAGCTCGACAAGCTCCTAGCGACCAACGCTTGGTTAGTCTACGCCTTCTTCTACTTTCCCATCTTCGTACTCGTCGTGTTCTCCTTCAATGGAGGCAGACGGGTCGGTATCTGGGGTGGGTTTTCTACCCGTTGGTACGGGTCCGTGCTTCAAAACCCTGAAGTGCTTGACGCAGTAAAAAACTCGATGATTGTGGCAGGCATCTCGACGGTAGTGTCGACAGCCCTCGGTACTGCCGCAGCCCTGGCTATAGACCGATACCGATTCCGGGGTCGGAAAGGGCTTGACGGCTTGCTTTACCTTCCCATCATCATTCCTGACGTGACCATGGCGGTAATGATGTTGCTGTTCTTCGCGCGGGCCTTCGACCTTATCCAGCTGATTGGGCCGCGCATCCAGCTCGGCCTCGGCACGATCACCATGAGCCATGTCGCCTTCAACATATCGTTCGTGGCGATTGTGGTGCGTGCGCGACTTGGGCAACTTGATCGCAGCCTCGAAGAGGCGGCGCGAGATTTGTACGCATCCGCATGGCAAACATTCAAACGGGTGACGCTACCCCTCATCATGCCCGGGGTGCTCGGTGGAGCGCTCTTGGCGTTGACGCTGTCGCTCGACGACGTGGTGGTAACCGCGTTCGTGTCCGGACCCGGTTCGACGACCTTGCCCGTGTATGTGTTCGCACTTGTGCGAAGGGGGGTCTCGCCTGAGATCAACGCAATCTCGTCCATCATGTTGATCGCATCGATCTCGCTCGTTGGTCTCTCACTTTTGTTCCAACGGGGCCCCAGGAACAGCGAAGAAGAATTACCCGTAATAGACACGCTAGAGAAAGCACTATAGGAGGAAAATATGAAACGATGGTTAGTGATGCTCATGGCGCTCGCTCTCGTGGCTGCCGCATGCGGCACCGACGAGGGTGCGGTCACGACAGACGATTGCGAAGCTGGTCAAACAGACGGAAACCTCAGTTTCTACAACTGGGCAGAGTACATTGACTCGGACCTGATTGACGACTTTGAGGCCGAATACGGTATCGAAGTCGAGTACACGGAGTACGACTCCAACGAAGAGATGCTCGCTCAGGTCGAAGCCGGGGCCGCGGTTTACGACTTGGTCGTGCCGTCGGACTACATGGTGGACACGATGACAGCAGAGAACCTGTTGGTGAAGCTGAACAAGGATGCGTTGGCCAATTACGCCAACCTGGATCCGAGCTTCGTCAACTTGCCATTCGACCCTGACAGTGACTTCTCAGTTCCGTACCAGTGGGGGACAACCGGCTTTGCGGTCAACACCGCCGTGGTTGGGGACTTCGAACCATCATGGGACATCTTTTTCGATCCAGCTGTTGCCGACCAATACGCTGGTCGACTCTCGATGCTCGATGATGCACCCGAGGTAGTCGTAGCGGCCTTGCATTACCTGGGCTACACGATGGAGGGAGTGGTTGCGGACAACAACACTGATGCCATTGCCGAGGTTGAAGCGCTCCTAACGGAAACCAATGCACGCATTGCGAAGTATGACTCAGTCAACTATGGCGACGACCTTGTCAACGGTGAAGTCGACATTGCTCACGGATGGAGTGGTGGATTCTTCTTCTCGTTTGCAGAAGTGGATAATCCAGATGACTACGTGTACATCATCCCCAAGGAGGGTGGTGTTCGGTGGGTTGACAACATGTCCATTCCTATCACGGCAGAGCATCCTTGCTCGGCATTGGCGATGATTGACTGGTTGCTCGATGCTGAGAACGGTGCAACGCTTACCAACTGGAACTACTACGGAAGCCCCAACCTGGCCGCCGAGGAGTTCATCCTTGAGGAGATTCTGGAAGATCCAGCAATCTACCCAACCGAGGAGGCGCTCAAGAATCTCGAGTTCATCCCGCAGATGGGTGATCTTGGACTCGAAGTACAGGACGCGTTCTCACGCTCGAAGGGATAAGAGATAGCTATACGCTATACGCTATACGCCATACGGTTGGGGCTCCCGAGAGGGAGCCCCAACCTGGTTCCGGGGGTCGGTTAGGGTGCTTCCATGCCGCATGTCGATAACTGGCCTTCTGAGGAGCTTCCCGCGGGTTGGGCGCAGCTCACAGACCGCGAGAGTAATTCCTTCAAGCGCGAGCTGAAGAAGGAGATCGCTCGCAAGCATGTTCTCTTCGGCCGTGGACTAACTCCCGTGGCTACGTGCATGGGATGCGACGAGGTTCTTGTCGACATCACGAACGAACTCACCTGGGCCCTGGTTCGCGTTACCTGGCGGCGAGCCTTGGAGAAGGCTCCGTTGCCCATCACGACGGTATCTGGGCAAGCGCTGCCCCATGGCGAAATGGTGCTTCATACGCAGAGCTGCGTTCCCGATTAGCGGTTCTTTCGTTTGAGCAATTGGCCAGCGGTGCCCGCTTCTTTCGGGGGTGGCGGAGGTTGCAGTCGACCCTCATCGTCAAACGTCGGCGGGGCCGAAGGGGCGTCTCGTGGAGATCGGATGGCTGCCTTCCAGATTTCTGCATCGCCAACGGAGAAGACGAGTCTTCGCAAGGAGACGTCGAGGAAGAACAGCACCATGGCAATGGCAGTCAGCCAGGTCCAAATCGGCGTTTCGGCGTTTCCGACGCGGGGAGCTGGATCGAATACTGCCGAAGGCAACACCCCGACTCGCCCCCCGGTGATCTCTGCCAGGTCTCTCGCCAGAGTCACATCTGGATCGCGGAAGGCGAATTCTTCTTGATACGAGGATACGGCGCCCGAAGAAGATGACGCTAAGACCGCGCCCTGTCCATCGACAGTTACAGACACCCAATATGCACCCGGAGCCGTTGCAGGAGTCGTGCCCTCGAAAGTGGAAGTCCCGGTGCGGGGCATTGGCACGGTGGCAGTCTCACCATTCGGGAGACGTACCCTGGCGATAGCAATCGCGTCGAGGGGAACCTCTCCGGCATCAAAGCGGATGTCGAGGGCCCCATCCGTTACTCGCACCTCGGGTGGGTTGTCGCGTCCGGCAGGTAGGACGTCTCGAACCACCGCGCCCCAAAAATCCACGTACCCCTCCCAGGTAACCCAGGAAGCTGACCACCGCGAGGTCGCGTCTGAGGTCCAGGCTGTGGCTTTTCCGAGCCCGCGTTGCCACGTCGCCAGGAGAGGATCGTCCTGACCGATGAAAAGAGGGATCGAAGCCGTACCCTTGGGCTTGGTGAGCACGTACCCAAGTAGCGAAGGTGATTGGGTCAACGTGTCCGTTATGCGGGAGGGAGTCCCCAGTATGGGTGGGAAGATGCCCTCCTCAACCAGGTTCCTAGATACAGTCAGGGTCTCCTCCACGAAGATTTCAGGGATGCTGTCGAGATCGGCGCCTGGGTAGTACCGGCCACCACCTACCGCCGCCATGCGTTGCAGGGTCGTCCCCGGTCCCTCGCCAGTGCCAAGCACGGACAGAGTGATGCCCTGATCGGCGATCTCGCGGGCTAAGGGAAGCAGCCCATTATCATTGGGGTCCCATCCGTCGGTGAACAACACAATGTGCTTGAGCGCGTCGTCGACACCCTGAAGCTCATCGAGAGCCGCCTGCAGACCGTTGGCAATCTCCGTGTCGCCCTCCGCATGGAGGCCGCCGAGAGCTTCGGCCGTCACTTCCGAACTTGGTTTAGGACCTAGCGGGAGAACCCAGTCCGTGCCCGACGATACCGCAACGACGCCAACCAGGTCTGACTCTTCAAGGGCCTCGATAGCCAGATTGGCGCCAGCGCGACTTATGTCTGTCTTGTTGACGCCCCCTTCGGCGCTACTACCGACATTGCAGTGGCACGCACCCATCGAGCCTGATGTGTCGATCACAAACACCTCTGCCACAGGTTGCCGCCTCACAAGGTCTTCCGGGCTCGACTGCACCGGCAACACTGATTCCAAGGGCGAGCCACCGTATCCACCCATTCCATACGATTGATCACCACCAATAACCAACAGGCCGCGACCGAAGTCCTCAACGTAGGCGGCGATCAACGCTGACGCGTGCACATCGGGAGCTGGCACGTTAACCAACACCAACGCGTCGTACAGCAGCAGATCGTTCTCAGTCGGAATCGACGTGATTATGTCTGTGGTGATCCCTCCCGCGGTCAGCGCCCGGCTGAGCTCGTCAGCTTCTCCTATCCGTCCCTCCACGATAAGCACGCTCGCCGGACCAAGCACCCTGGTAAGTCCTTCGGCAGTGTTGTTCTGCGGCTCCGAATCTGCACCTGCTTGTAAGGTGGCGCCGACCGAGAGGATGCCCGATGTGGTGGCCGAGACAGAAACGGTTACTTCATTCAGACCAGGCTCAAGGTCAACGGGCACCATCATCGGCTCTGATGTTGAGGAGGTAATGGTCAGTTCTCCGGAAGCGGTGGTGTTCGAACGCATGCGGATGGTGACAGGCACCTGATCCCCTCGTCGAGCCGAGGTCGGGAGCTCGACTTGCTCGACCAGCACATCGGAGCCGCGATTGCTCTCTAGCTGGATAACGTCCACGGCGATGCCGTCCTCAGCCAATTCTCGGGCTGCCGTGCGAGCGTTCCCCTGAGTGAGTACGCCATCGGAGAGCACGACCACGCGCCGGGAGCCCTCCGTTGGCAATAGGGACGCAACGGCTTGGAGAGCAGCCGCGAGATCGGTGGCCGAGCCGTCGATCGTTGTTGAGATTGAAAACCCGGATCGATCGCGGCCGAGCGCGCTGTCTACGCGACTGTCTGCGCCAAAGACCAGAATACCTGTGGAGGCTCCGGACATGGCTAGGGCTTCTTCGATGAAGGTGTCCTGAGCCTGCCGTGCCTCGCTACTTATCGAAGCCGACCTGTCAACCACGAAATACACCGAGATCTCATCGACTGGTCTCACCAGCAATGGGTTGGCTAACGCGGTTCCCAGAAGGGTAACGACGAGAAGTCGGGTCGCAACTGCTTGGCGGTGCTGGCGGGCCGGCACGGTACGGGAGCCGCGCCCTGCCACGATCAACACGAACGCCCAGACAACAGGCAGTGTGAGCAACAACCATGGTTCAGTGAACCTCATGCCGTCACCCCCGTTCGTCGTCGCCACGACGTGCGGTGTCCAATCCACCATTCGAGCGCCAGGAAAACCAGGATCGTACCAAGGAACCAAGCAGCCCACTCCCGGATGAGCTCCGTCCTGTCGCCAGCTCCCACCGACCCATCTACCACCGGGATGTCTCGGAATGGTCCTCCGGATTCAGCTGGGTCAAAAGCTCTGACGGCCACGGGGCCAGCCGTAGCCGTCCCGTCTGGACCAAGGTACGAGACCGTATAGATTCCTGGGCTTCCTGTGTCGCGAAACAGGGTTGCTCCGATAGGAAGATCAACTATTTCGCCGCTTGGTGTCTGTACGCTGGCGAAGTGGTCAGCGGGAGCGACGAGAGCGATGGGTTCTCCTGCCGATTCGGCCGTAACGGTCGGGGTGGTGGATGCTGCCAAGAACTCGAGCGCGCGTGAGGCGAAGATGGGGAACGAGACGAGAATGGGGAAATTCGATTCTGTGAGGTCGAAGGTGAAGTAGACGGCTCGATGGCCGTTGACTTCACCCAGCAGGACAAGTGGCACCTCTCCAGCCACTACGATCGGAAACCAGCCGAAGGCGTCGACGATCTGGGCTTCGCCAACCACGAGTTCCGACATGTCGAGTCCATCGAGCAGAGGCTCCCCGGGCTGTTGGAAGGTCACGACGGCATTCTGAATAGTCCCTGTAACCTCGATGCCTTCCGGTGGGATTTCTGGGGCGATAAGCCACACGGGTCGTGTAAACAGGCCATCGGTGACGCCGTCCATGATCTGGATATCAGCACTCTCCTCGGTTGCTGGCAGGAATGAAGGTAGTGACTTCATCAGCGCGTCCAGAAAGACGGATCCTTCCCCGAGCAACGACACGGAGGTCTCTCTTGGAGTGGGAACGATGACCGTTGCCTCGTCGTCCAGAGGGTTTCCGTCAGCGTTGTCCACGATGCTCGCGGAAACCCGATCTCCAGGTCCGGCATCAAGGGGAACGGTTGCTCGCCCTGTCGCTAATGGGTCGAGTCGGAAAGGGACGACTACAGAAATAACTCCGTTCTTGGCGATTTCAACCTGAGCATCCTTGACCCCATCTGACCAGTTCGCGATTTCCAGAAACGCTCGAAGGTTGCCTTCTGTTGAGGAATCCATAGACAGTGCCGAAACGGCCAAGTTGTCAGCAACATCATCAAAACGAAGGTGGGTAGCGGAAAGCAGGGGTTCTGAAATGAGAGGTTGCGCACCGCCATCGCTCAGGATGAGCAGCGTGCTTGGCCGATCTGGGGTTGCCAGGCCCCGGGCGAGCCGAACAGCTTCATCTAGTCGCTCCGCACCACCCGTGGGTTCGAGATTGTCCAACGCCGCTTGTACTCCGACCGGGTCCCGCGAAAACGCGACTACCACCTGGGGGACCGGACCCGCTTCCACCACGGATATGAGGTTGTCGGCGCTGGCGTCGTCAACCAGGTCTGCAGCTCGACTCATGGCGTCGTCCCATCTCGATCCCATTGCCATCGACCCCGATGAGTCGATGACGAGCACAGTGTGGGGACCGAGCAGCGACGGCTGGGTTGTGAACGGTTGCGCAAGTGCCACGCTCAACAGCAAGAACGAGATCACCTGTAGCCAGAACAGTGGACTCGTGCGGAGACGTTGCCACGGCACCGCCGACGACACCGGAATGCCTGCTTGTTGCCACAACATGATCGACGGCACTTCAACCTTCTTGCGTCGAGTGCGGAGCATGTACAGAACCACCAATGGGCCGAGAATGGCAGCGGTACCAAACGCAAATGGTGCCAGGAAACTCATCGGACGGCGTGCCGCGCCGCCAGGGCGTTGAGCGTGCCGAGCATGGCGCCGTCGACGGCGTGGACAAGAACGTAGTCCAATCCGCCTCGATGAGAGGCCGTGACGACGTTGTCGAGAAAAGCGTCGAGTGCACCCTGGTAGGCCTTCATCGCTTCGTTGCTTGTCGAGATATCCAATACCGCTTTGGTTTCCGAGTCGGAAAGTCTCAGATCCCCCGAAAGGTCAGGCTCCAACTCTTCCGGAGCCAGGACGTGCAGCACGAGGCCCCCGCCGGCCAGGGACACCCCGGCCAGGGCAGAAGTCCACTCCGGGGTCATGAAATCTGAGATGATCACCAGTGGGCCTCGGATGGTACGCGGTCCGGCGATGTCCCGAGCTGCTCGGCCGAGGTCGGCCTCTCCGAAGGTCTCGAGTTGCTCCAGCCAACTCTCCAGGCGGGGCCACGCACCCGCATGGCGCGCAGGCGGCGCTGCAGACATGGTTTGCCCGTTCTGCCCCGGTGTGGCGAACGGATAGAGGCGATCCCCGGCGGCCAGCGCCAGATACGAAATCATCGCCGCCAGCTGTTGCGTCACTTCGAACTTCATCCCGAATCGCATCGAAGCCGACCTGTCGATCAGAATTCGAACCGGCAGTTCGTCTTCCGCTTCAAACAGCCGCACCAAGACAACGCCAAGCCGTGCCCACAGAGCGTGATCGATGCGGCGTATGTCGTCGCCCAGCGTGTATTGGCGGTAGTCGGCAAAATCCATGGAGTCGCCGTGCTGGATGGATGTATGACCACCCGACCACATGCCTCTCACGCGCCGACGGGAATGCAGCGAGAGTCGCTCCAGACGAGCTCGGGCATCGGGATCGAGTAACACTTAGTCTTCGGCCAATGGTTGCGGATGCAATGCAAGCACCGCATCGATGATCGCATCGGCGCTCACTCCGTCTGCGATAGCTTCGTAACCTAAAACGAGCCGGTGGCGAAGCGCATAGTGCGCGACTGCTCGTACATCGGCGGCCGCCAGGTTGAGACGCTCGTCCATGAGAGCGTGGGCTTTGCCACCGAGCACAAGGGCTTGCGCTCCCCGGGGGCTTGCTCCAAATCTCACGTACTGTCGAACCAGGTCCGGAGCGTGATCGGCGGTGGGGTGAGTGGCGCTGATGAGCGTAGCCACGTAACGGAGCACGTGACTGGCGGCCGGCAAATCTCTGACCAAACTTCCCATCGCCAGTAACGCTTCGCCATCAAGGACACTCGATACCGTCGCTTCGTGCCCGGACGTGGTCAGCTTCATGATCTCGACTAATTCGTCGTTGGTGGGAAACCGAACAGTGACTTTGAAAAGGAAACGGTCGAGCTGAGCCTCGGGCAGGGGATAAGTGCCTTCCATTTCGATAGGGTTCTGCGTCGCCATCACGAAGAAGGGTCGCGGGAGTTGGTGCGTTTGGCCGCCGAGGGTCACATGGCGCTCTTGCATCGCCTCGAGCAAGGCTGACTGCGTCTTGGGGGTGGCTCGGTTGACCTCGTCAGCCAGCACCAGGTTGGCGAAGATAGCTCCCTTATGGAACTCAAACTGACCGTTGCTCAACATGTTCGTGCCCAGGATGTCAGCTGGCATCAGGTCTGGCGTGAATTGAACTCGCCCAAACGAAACGTCGAGCACAGATCCGAGTGTTGCCAGCAGCTTTGTCTTCCCCAAACCGGGGACGCCTTCAAGCAGGACATGACCCTCGCACAGAACCGCAATAATCGTCGCCCTGATTAGTTCGTCCTGTCCGACAACGACCTTGTGTACCTCGTTTGTGACGTCAGTGATGTGAGTGGAGAATTCTTCTGGGGTCATGGTTCGAGCTCCGTGAAATAGCTGTTGACGATATCTTGTAGAGATAAGGGGACGGTGAGCCCACCCAAGGAGTCAAGCGCCTCTGCCCGGTATTGTTCGAATACGTCTTGATACGACACGCTCGGAGTGTTGGCGAGTCCGGTCCCTTCTGCGGAACCTACGGTGTTGCCGAGTAGGTTGCCAAAGATATCGACGCGCACCTCATCGTTAGAGGTGACGGACGCGGCGTCAACGATATCGCCTCGGACTGGACCAGCCAGCGGGTCCTCGTCGCTAAAACCGCCTCGTCCCAGAGATCCGCTTCCTGTTCCGCCGTTGGTAGCGCCCGGTGAGGTTCCTGCCCCTCCCTGACCGCCTCCACCGCCGCCAGCTCCCTGGCCTTGGCCCGTTCCTTGCCCTTGGCCGGCCCCCTGACCTTCTCCCGCTCCCTCGCCTTGGCCTGCTCCTGCTCCCTCGCCCTGGCCATCGCCCTGGCCATCGCCCTGGCCCTGAGCGGCCGCATCAGAGAGCATCCGTTGAGATTCTGCGACGGCGGCCGAGGCTGCCCCCGCTGCTTCGGAAGTTGAGACATCTGCGGAAGTCCTGGCTGCAGCTTCTCCAACGGTGGCCAAATCGGGAGCCCCGCCACTGGCGAGGGCAGATGAGGCGTTGTCCAACGCTTGGGCGAGTTGGTTGTCAATTCCAGCAAAGTCATCAGCTCGGTCGGCAAGCTCCTGCGCTAAGGCGGCCTTCTCTTCTTCTGTGGCACCAGCCAGGCTTTCTGCTATTGCTGCCAGGCTTTCTTCCAACGATCCCCCGTTCGACAGCGGTTGTTGGGCGAGCCGAGCCGCCAGTCCCGCGAGTGCAGTCTTCTTGGCCAGCTCGTTGGGATCCTCCATGTTCGAGAGGGTCTGCCGGGCTTCCGCCAACTTCGCCAAGGCTTCTTCGAGCGTCTCGGCGGCGCGTAGCTCCTCGACGATGGCACGCAGCTCTTCGGCGACTTCCTCTGGCAGTTCTTCGCTGAGTTCTTCCAGGGCGTCGGCCTCCTCATCGATGAGCGCCTGCATAGCTTCGCGTTCGTTGGCTATCGCATCGGCCGATGATGGAGCCACGACCAGAACAACCAGACCGGCCAGCGCCAATGCCGCCAGAAACAAGATGGCGGGTGTCACGAGCACCGGTCCGAATCCGTCCAGGCTCCGGCCATTGGCCCACGCCGTTGCCGAATTCACTTGGGTCCGTTCTACATCTGAGAGAACAGGCGAGTCCGACAAACGTTCAACTGCCGTACTGACCCGGTCGTATCCCCCCAACCGGTTGTCGATCTCAATTGAGGTTCGTCGAATCGATGGTCTCTTCTGGACGACAATCGCCAATGCCACAAGTCCGGCCACAGTCATGGTGACCACGATCGTCGTGTCGGCCCATGGCAGCACGACAACCCGAGCCAGGCTGGCCAACATGCCGCACGCTAGAGCTGCGATCCCGATCACCCATGCGAAGCTGTGAGCGGCCAGCATCACCGTCAACCGCCGTCGAGCGCGTCCGAGCAGCTCGCTGATCGGATCAGGCATCGGCAGGCACTGGGGTCGCACGAGGTTTCCGCTTCTTCCGAACCAATCGGCGGGGAGTGTTTGGGACCGAAAGCAATCGGGTGGCTCGCCACAGACTCAGGGCGATGATGATTCCGTACACGGCACTTGAGTAGGCCCAGAGCGCGGGGCGCGGAAGATCTGGCGCTCGGGCTTCATTAACAACTCCAAATTCACCGTCCAAGAAGAGTTCTTCTTCAAAAAACCGCTCATCGAAGAAACCGAAGCTTTCTCCCGTCTGGCGGGCAACGAGCAGTCGGGTGGTCGGGGAGAAAGGGGTGCCGGATCCGAAAAAGCCGAAACTCTGCGTGGATGGATCG
>Ga0265303_10002473_pt1 | contig 11449 bp, 8 predicted proteins | sample Helome_2_FD_192494 | JGI IMG/M metagenome (GOLD analysis project Ga0265303, IMG submission 192494) | Marine sediment microbial communities from subtidal zone of North Sea - Hel_20160317 (Illumina Assembly) | ecosystem: Environmental > Aquatic > Marine > Subtidal zone > Sediment ...
GAGCAGCCTCTGCCTGTGGCTTTTGCACCGGGGCACGGGTCTGCGAAGTTGACTGGCTTATTGAAATCTTAACGACTCAATTGTCGAGCTGCGATAGAATGGACGGTTCTGTTATACAAAAAATATTGAGTGATTTTAATGACAAATGAGTTTAAAACTGAAAAGGCCAGGATCAACTGGCCTGTAACACTGGTGCTGGGCCTGACCTTTCTGGCTGCAATAACCATCGTGCCCTGGTATGGGTTTGAGTATGGGTTCAGCGGATGGGCATGGATCTTCTTCGCTATTTTCCTGATCACAAGTGGTATCGGAATCGGCAGTGGCTACCACCGCCTTTGGTCGCACAGGGCTTATGAAGCAAACTGGCTGATGCGTTTATACCTGGCAATTGTAGGCGGTATGGCACTTCAAAACAGTATCCTGGTCTGGTGCATCCGGCACCGTTTTCACCATCGTGATGTGGATGATAACGACAAGGACCCGTATTCAATCGGGCGTGGTTTCTGGTTTGCACACATCGGCTGGATGTTGAAAGATTACGAGAGTGGCAGGCTGGACTGGAGTGTTGTACCTGACCTGGAGCGTGACCCGATCGTTGCCTGGCAACATAAGTACTACTGGCCACTTGTACTGGTGACCAATGTTGGACTACCACTGCTGCTGGGTTGGATGGTTGGTGACATCCTGGGTGTGTTTTTATTGGCTGGTATTTTGCGCCTGGTGGTTAGTCATCACCTCACGTTTTTCATCAACTCACTGGCTCATATGTGGGGTAGTCGTCCTTACACTGATGAAAACTCTGCAAGGGATAACTGGTTTCTTGCCATTGTTACCTACGGTGAGGGTTACCATAATTTCCACCACCTGTTTCAGAGCGATTACCGTAACGGCATTCGCTGGTGGCAATATGACATCAACAAGTGGTTTATTGCCACCTGTGCATGGCTGGGTATGGCCAAGAACCTCAAACGCACACCGGATTTCAAAATCCAACGTGCCCGCCTGGCAATGATGTTCAAACGTGCCCAGGAAAAAATTGACCGGTCCACAGCGAACCCGCGGTGGCGTGAGATGCTTGAAAAGGAATATGCCCAGTTCAGGGAAACGGTCAACCAGTGGCAGCAGTTGCAATTGGAACGTGTACAGCAAAGCCGGCAGAAACTGGCTGATGCCATTGACCATAACGCTCTGACAACCCGTTACCGGGAGCTGGAAAGAGAGCTGAAAATGCAACGCAAACGCATGACCATGCTGACGGCCCAGTTTGTCGGCTAAAGCATCAAAGTGTTATTTGTAAAAAGGAGCCGGTTGGCTCCTTTTTTTGTAGCGTTGAAAATTTGTTTCCGAACATTGATTGTCCACCAAAATGAAGCAGTAGGCCAACAGAGCCTTAACTTGCGAGGGAGCCGAGGGTATGCGGTACCTTCCTTCAGGACGCGCTCAAGCACATCCATGTGTCGCTTGTATGGTAAATCCAGTCTTTTTTCTGGATGATTAAAGACGCCGGGATGGGAGGGACTATGTGTCGCTTCTGACCTGTCGGTACAGACTTATCGAGAGTTCGTCCCCATCCCATCACCATAAACGCCGATTAGGAATCTAGCTGCACAACAGCCAAATATTCTCAAGCTTGCGTCGGTGATTTCCCGGCGTTACGGACTAACTACCGCGGAGACTATTGTGGCAAATCATGTGACAAAAATCACCTTGGGAATCGATGTTGCCAAGGATCAACACGTTATTTACAACTGGCAAACCGGGCAGACAACCAAACTTCGGAATGAAATTAGCGATATCAAAACCTGGCTAAAGACCTTCCATGGCCCCGTGCGCATCGCCATTGAGTCGACCTCGAACTACCACCTGACGCTGGTGGATGAGGCCCTCGCTCTGGGCTATGAGGTTTACCTGGTCAACCCCCGCCAGTTGGCGCACTACCGCGAGGCGGTCAATGTGCGCAATAAAACCGACCCGTTGGATGCCTGGTTACTGGCTCGATACCTGGAACACGAAGTGGATCAGTTACGTCCATTCCAGCCCCGGGACCTCAGAGCACAACGGGTGTGGAGGCTTGTCCTGCGTCGCGCGACGGTGGTTAAGAGCCGCCAACAACTGCAGCAGAGCTTTGCCGAGGTCCAGATGTCGATCCGGGGAGTGCTAAGCCAACTCCAGAGTCTGCTGGTACGCATTGAGCGACGTATTCTTACGCTGATAAGGGAACTGGGCTGGTGGCCAGACTACCAACACTGCCTCTCCATCCCTGGAATCGGGTCGAGTAATGCCAGTGCCCTGGTGGTTGCCTATCACCGCGGTGCGTTCTCTGGCAGTGATGCATTCATATCCTACCTGGGGCTGGATGTACGCATTCGTGACTCCGGGTGCTTCAAGGGCAGACGCAAACTGACCAAACGGGGTGAGCCCGAGCTACGAAGGTTATTGTTCTGTGCATCACACCCAGCGCGTCATTACCACCGCTTTGCTGAGTACTACCAAAGACAGCTGGACAAGGGCCTGTGCAAGATCGCCGCTCGCGTGGCGCTCTCACGAAAACTGGCACGTATCGCCTTCACCCTGATGAGAAACGAAGAAACCTTCAAAAAGGAGGAAAAAAACTATTGCGTAGGGTCATAGAATCTCGATACTCGGCTTCCTGCCTCGTACGGTCCTGAAGTAAGGTACCACACACCCCCGGCTCTGTGCGTAAACAAAGGGTCATGGTTTCTGGTAGATGCACTGCTGTTTGGTTGAAGCTGGGGTGGGGGGTATTGTCTTACCAGGACCTTACGAGACAGGACGTCGAGGAAGAGCCTACAGGGATGTACTGGTGGCGTGTCCTGGTAAGACAATACCCCCTCCCCAGCGCCCCCAAAGTCAGGAAGAAAAGAATCGCATACAAACCGGTTTAATTGACGTTCTATTTGACTACTTTCAGGTGTGAGCGGGGTGGTGGATCATCTGAACCGTCTACCGGGGGAGGTGGTGTGTCATCCTGGGCAAACATCATACCCTGACCGTTTTCACGGGCATATATGGCAATGACGGCACCCATCGGTACTGTAATTTTGTAGGGTTTGCCTGAAAACCTGGCATGGAAAAAAATGATTTCGTTTTCCAACTGCAGATGTTCAGTCGCACCGGTGGCAATATTCAGAACAATTTTGCCCTGGGCAACGGCATGCTCGGGGACATCCACACCGTCAAACTCAGCATCGACCAGCACATGTGGAGTCAGGCCGTTATCGTTTATCCATTCGTATAATGCGCGTAACAGGTAGGGTCTGTTGGAGGTCATACCTTGTGGTTCAGAACCCATCAACCTATCTCAAACGTCCAAAATACACCTATCAGGCTGCATTCAGAATCATTTCGCGTTCGGCACGTGTCAGACTAAGCTTGAAAGACTTGCGTGAAATCAGGCGTTGAATATAACCCTGAATTGTTGCGCCCGGCTTGCCCAGGGTGATGCCGTACACCGGAAGACGCCAAAACAAGGGCGCAAGGGTGCAATCGACAAGACTCAGCTCATCGCCAAGTACGAAATCAGAGTGTTTGAATAAATCGTTGGCAGCAACAATGCTTTCTTTCAATTGCTGGCGAGCCTTGTCTGCCTTGGCGCCGCGAGAGTTTTCGATTTCGTCAGCCAACGGGTACCAGTCACGAATCACGCGGTGGTGGATCAGGCGCAGACGGGCACGTGAAACCGGATCTACCGGCATCAATGGTGGATGCGGGTAGCGCTCATCAAGGTAATCATTGATTACGCTGGCATTGTGTAAAAGCAGATCCCTGTCAACCAGTGTTGGTGTTTCGTTGTACGGGTTCAATTCTGCCAAATCTGCGGCAGCGGATTCATCATCACTTATGTTAATGATGTCAACATTGATACCTTTTTCTGCCAGTACAAACCGTACCCGGTGACAGTGGATGCTACGGTCTGATGAGTAGAGCGCCATGGTAGAACGACCTTTAATTGCTGCTGTCACCAAATTTCTCCTGTTGGCTTGATTGTCAGACATCGCTGTGTCTGTTTTTGTAATTTAATGAACATCCCGCCAGTACTCTGCTTTAAGCAGATAGGCGATCAGGGTAAATAGCACCAGGAACAATATCACCCAAACGCCAACACCTTTGCGCTTCAGTTTGGCAGGCTCACCCGCGTAATCAAGAAATGCCGCGATATCACGGGCAGTCTCTTCATACTCATGTGGTGACTGAATACCCGGTGTGGTCAGTTCAAAGTGGTCAATGACCTCATGGGTAAACCCGTCAGCGCTTGTCTCCTGACGGTAAACCGGTGTTTGAATACCCTGAAGAGTCCATAGTACATGAGGCATGGAAGCATTGGGCAATAAGGTGTTATTCCACTGGCCATTTTCATCCTGGTAAAAACCCCGAAGATAAGAATATAGCCAGTCTGCACCACGTGAACGCCCGATCAATGAGAGGTCAGGCGGAACTTTCCCAAACCAGGACTTTGCCTGCTCCGGATGCATTGCAATATCCATGGTTTCGGCGAATTTCGCATTCGAGAAAACCATGTTTTGCATGACCATATCTTCACTCAAATCGAGGTCTTCAGCCAGGCGGTTATAACGCATATAGCTAAGCGAATGGCAACCCATACAATAATTCACATACCACTTCGCACCGCGCTGCAATGAGGCGGTGTCAAATATATTGGCAGCTGAATATTCAACGCCCGCACCCCCGGCTGCTGCGACCGTAAGACTTGATAAGGGCAGTAGCAAGACTGCCAGAAACAGTGTTATTGCTAATTTCTTCATCAGTGGGTCACCCGATCCGGTTCCGGTTTTGTTTTTCCACGAGGGCTCATGAAAAACAGCAGAACAAAAAACATGAAATAAACCAGTGTCCAGACCCTCATCTCCCAGGTTTGCGCTGGTGTACCTTCAGCCATACCGAGCAGCCCAAGCCTTACAAATGCAATGGTAAACAGGGTCAAAAGCACCTTGTACCAGGTTCCTTTGTAACGGATGGACTTAACCGGTGACCTGTCAAGCCAGGGCAGGAAGAACAAAATAACGACTGACGCACCCATTGTTAGTACACCCAGCAGCTTATCCGGTACCGCCTTCAAAATCGCATAAAACGGCGTGAAATACCAAACCGGCTTAATGTGTTCCGGTGTCACCAGCGGGTTGGCTGGTACAAAATTATCGTGCTCAAGGAACATTCCTCCAGCTTCAGGCCACAGGAAAAGAACAAAAGAAAACAGGATAAGGAACATACCGACGCCAAAAATATCCTTAACCGTGTAATAAGGGTGGAACGGAATGCCATCCAGTGGTTTACCGTCAGCATCCTTGTTCTTCTTGATCTCAATACCGTCAGGATTATTGGAGCCATTTTCACGCAATGCCACCAGGTGCAGCAACACCAGCCCCAACAACGCCAGTGGCACGGCAATAACGTGCAATGCAAAGAACCGGTTCAGGGTTGCATCGGATATAAAGTAATCGCCCCGTATCCATTGCGTCAGGGGTTCACCAATTTTCGGAATCGCACCAAACAGGTTGATAATGACCTGGGCACCCCAGTATGACATTTGTCCCCATGGCAGAATGTAGCCCAGGAAAGCTTCGGCCATCAACGCCACGTAAATAAACATTCCGAAAACCCATAATAACTCGCGCGGAGCCTTATGAGACCCGTATAACAGGCTACGGAACATATGCAGGTAGATCAGGATAAAAAAGAATGAAGCACCGGTTGTATGCATGTAGCGAATCAACCAGCCCCAGTCCACATCGCGCATGATGTACTCTACCGATGCAAAAGCCTCGGCCGCAGATGGTTTGTAATGCATCGCCAGCAAAATGCCGGAAAAAATCTGGATGACCAGCACCAACAGGGCAAGTGAGCCCATGTAATACCAGAAGTTGAAATTCTTCGGGGCCATATAGCCCGTCATTACGTTATTCCAGAAAGCCGTTACCGGCAATCGGTCGTCAAACCAGTTCAAAAGCGCTCCGGCCTGCTTTGAAAGGTTGCTTGCAATTTTAGCCATTACACTGCCCCCTTCGGACTTACGCCGATAATCAGGGTATCGTCATCAAGAAAACTATAGGGTGGAATACGCAAATTGGTCGGTGCGGGGACCCCCTTGTAAACACGCCCTGACAAATCAAATTTAGATTTGTGGCAAGGGCAGTAAAAACCGCCGTTCCAGTCAGCATCAAATGGCTGTGGACCAACCTGCGGAATCATCTGGGGAACACAACCGAGGTGCGTGCAATGCATATTGACTACCAGGAACTCCGGTTTTAATGCCCGCGGTTCGCCATGTATATATTCAGGTTGCTCAGCGTTTTGCGACTCCGGGTCAGCCAGTGAAGCATCAACCTTGGAGAGATCGGTAACCATTTCCTCGGTACGTCTTAATACACCGATGGTTTGACCGCGCCACTGCACCTTGAGCAACTGGCCCTCTTTTAGTTTGCCCAGGTTGACTTCAACCGGGACTCCAATGGCCTGTGCCCTTGCACTCGGCATCCAGGACTTGATAAATGGAACGGCAGCAAACCCGACCCCAATACCGCCCACCACAGAAGTGGTAGCGACCAGAAATCGACGCCGTCCTTTGTCTACGTCATTAGATGACATTTGGTTCTCCAACAGAAAAACGCCCTAAGCAAGGACTATTGCTCACAACCGGGAAATTCATAATTTTTTGATTTAAGCAAGCACTGAAGAACAGGGCGCTTGTAACATTCGAAGCTATCATCCTGTCCCTCACCCTAATTAATCCAATATTTTACCGAATCGAATCATGCGAGACAAACGATTTGCCGATAGAATTGCCTATATAAGCACTGGTTTTTTTGTAGAAAACCGGTATTGAATTCGATTTGACGGAAAATGACCGTGATGAATCAACCTGAGACCAATGTTTCTGACAGAAAAACAACACCGGGATCACTGCTGGGCTTTTTGATCCGGTCGGTGATTGCGGGCCTGGCAATTGCATTTATTATCTTGTATCTGTGGCCCAGCGTAAGTGAACGGTTGACACGTCAACCTGAAGTCCTGGTCAACGTACCCGCTATTCCGGTAGCACCAGTATCTTATGCCGATGCTGTTGATCGCACCGCGCCCTCGGTTGTCAGCATTTACACCAGGACGGTTGAGTTGCAGCAGGTCAGTCCACGCCTGCAGAAACTTCTCGGCAGTTCATACGTATCCCGTTCGCGCCAGGATATGGGATCAGGTGTATTGGTTAGTGATGACGGCTACATTTTGACAAACAATCATGTGATCAGCCAGGTACAGAACATCAGCGTGGGTCTTTGGGATGGTCGTTTCGCAACTGCCCAGGTCGTTGGAAGTGACCCGGAAACAGATCTGGCCGTACTTAAAATTGACCTCAGTGGATTGCCGGCGGCACCACTGGCAACAGATACCAAGGTCCGTGTGGGTGACGTGGTGCTGGCGATCGGAAATGCGTTCGGATTGAGCCACACCGTGACCATGGGCATCATCAGTGCGACCGGTCGCAACGACTTGAGGTCGGTGCTATATGAAGATTTTATTCAGACCGATGCCGCCATCAACGCCGGCAACAGCGGTGGTGCGTTGATTAATTACCAGGGTGAAGTGATTGGCATCAGTACCAGAAACCTGGGCCAGATACAGGGTGCCCAGAATATCGGTTTCGCGATTCCCATTGCCATGGCCAAGGACGTCATGCAACAAATAGTTGAAAACGGCAGTGTCAGGCGGGGCTCAATCGGTGCACTTTTCAGTGACCTGCCCCTGTCTTTGCAAACAGATGGGAGTGCCGTGCGCCGTGGCATCCAGGTACGCGATGTTACACCTAACGGCCCAGCCTGGAGCGCAGGTATCCGGCCGGGTGATATCCTGCTAAGTATAGACGGCATAGAGGTTGATGATGCCAGGGCATTACTGTTGATGCTGGCGCAGCGTCAACCGGGTAGCAGGGTCGAGTTCCGCGTTCAGCGTGACGCGGAAAACTTTGAAACCTATGCAACCCTGATCCAGCAACCACCCTTACGTTAGGGTTTGCAAATATTCATACAACAGTATTCGGGATCAACGCACCGCTGTCCCAGTTACCCCTGGATAAATATTCTGAACTAAGCGGGAGGGGCGCTTGGGTGGGGGTATTGCCTACCAGGACACGCCACAAGTACGTCCCTGTAGGCTCGGACTCGGCTTCCTGCCTCGTACGATCCTGGTAGGCAATACCCCCACCCAAGCTTCAACCGCACCGTAGTTCATCTATCAGAAACCACACCCCTATGCTTTCGCACAGAGCCAAGGGTTATGTTCAGGATGAACGGTACTTCGCGATTGAGCACAGGGATGTGCGACGCGAAGCCTCACGAGGGGCACATAAGCTCATCTAAAGGGATTCTGTGCAAATCGGACAGAGGCCGCTCCTACGCATCCCTGCGCCCGCGGCATACCGTTCATCCTGAACATAAGCGAGTCCTGAAGTAAGGTACCGCACACCCTCGGCTCCCCCGGGAATTAAGTGAAACACCAGTGGGATCAACTCCGGTATTCCTAAATCCCGCTGAAGCACCAGGTTTAGGAGCAGCTTAAAAAGCCGCTCCCGGACTCTTGTTACTTTTTGCCCCGTAACTTGTAGGCCTGACTGGACCTGGGCTCGTAGTCTTTTGGCGCCTTGATCTTCAATCCGGTGCTGTCGCTGTTTTTACCCAGTTCAATCCGGACAGTGTAGTCACCCGGTATCGCGTAGAGAGTGTGACCCAGCCTGACTGATTCGCTATAAGGCGTGTCAGTGAGACTGAAAGCCTTTTCCTCTTTGCTCTCAGGCTTGCTTTGTTTTGCCTTCTCCAACCCGGCGGTTTCAGCGGCCAGGGCCAGTTCCTCATCAACCAGCAAATCCCAATCGAAGCTGTTCATACCCTTGATTGCCTTGCTGCTTAAACGGCGTACAACCGCATCATGGCTGTCGACAATCTCAATTGTGACTGTACCGGCACTGTCGCTCCAGTATTTGACCGTCGATTTGGGTGCTTCATCTGGCCGGAAATACCAACGGGAACGTTCACTGCGCCAGCGGCGACTGGCCGTTACATCATCTATATAAAATACCTTGAGCGCTGTATCAGTGCCCGCTTCAACCAGATCCTGTAAAGGCAACACGTCAACGATCCAGATACTGCGGCCATGGGTGCCGGCAACCAGTTCACGTTCACGCGGGTGCACCACCAGGTCGTGGACCGGAACATTTGGCAAACCACCCTGCAGGGCCGACCATGAATCGCCACGGTCGGTAGAGACATACACACCGCGATCTGTACCCACGTACAGGATATTTTCATTCAGCGGGTCCTCGCGGATGACGTTGACCGCCTCGGCCGGCAGGCCCTTGCTGATATCGCGGAAGGACTTGCCGAGATCGTCTGTGCGGTAAACATAGGCGCGGATATCATCGTCACGATAACCATTGAGCGTGACATAGGCGCGATTGAGCGCATGGCTGGAAGCCTCGACCCGGCTGACCCAACGATCTTTTGGTAGCTTGCCGGCGACATCCTGCCAGCGCACACCACTGCTGTCGGTAACCCACACCTGGCCGTCGTCGGTACCGGCCCAGATCAAACCGAATTGCAGGCTCGATTCAGATAGTGATGTCAGCGATGCAAATGGCACATCGCCACGGTTTTGCGAACGGGTCAGATCACCACTGATGGCCGTCCAGGTCTCACCCTGATCCATTGAACGGTGAAGGATGTTGGTGCCAAAATAGACCACATCGGCATTGTGTGGTGACAGAATGACCGGCGAATTCCAGTTGTATCGAAGCGCCGGATCACCAAAGGCACGGCGTGGGCGTACTTCACCATCGCCATCCGGGCTTTGCCGGTCGTAATAACCAAATTGAGAGCCCGAATAGACGGTTTTGTGGTCACGTGGATCCACCGCCACATACATGCCGTCACCGCCATTGATACGTGTGCAGTTTTCCCCTGTCCACCATCGGTTGGTCGATGCACAACGGATGGTACCGTTGTCCTGCAAACCACCATAAACATTGTAAGGCTCGGCCATATCGACATTCACAGTGTAGAACTGCCCCAGTGGCTGAGCATCGAGTTTCACCCAGGTCTGACCACCGTCATAAGAGACATCGGCACCACCGTCATTACCCATCATTATGTGATCGGGGTGCTGGGGATTAATCCACATTGACTGGTGGTCGCTGTGCACCTTACGGCCCTGAACTGCGAACCAGGTTTTGCCGCCATCGTCGGATTTGACCGCTGGTACACCCAGAACATAGACCTGATCTGCATTTTTGGGTGAAACGCGAATCTCACCAAAATAGTAACCATAGGAATAGACCACCTGGTCCAAAGGCCCGTCATGCGTCACTTTCCAACTGACACCCGCATCATCGGAGCGCCAGACCTGTAAACCAACGATATCGGTATTGAACAGGCTGGCGTTGGCATCACCGAGCTCGTCGATGATGTCCTGGATACTGACCTTGTCGGTTTTGACCCACTCGATCAGCTTGTCGGCATCGATGCTGACATCGAAGTCGGAGCCGCGAATAAACCCTTCAATTTCGTTCTTATCCTGGGCCAGGAAGTCTTCCTTGCTCATACCACGCAGGCGTTTGGCACTAACCGGACGATCGCCGAGTTCCCACTGGTCCTCTGGCAATTGCCGTTGATTGTCGATACTGGCATAAAGCGTAGCGGGACTGGCCGCGCTGACTGCCAGACCGATGCGTCCGACAAAATCACCCTGCGGTAAACCACCTTCAAGATGTGACCAGCTATCACCGCCATCAACGGATTTGTAGATGGCCGAACCACTACCGCCCTCTGTGAAATCCCATGGCCGGCGCTTCCGGTCCCAGGCCGAGGCATACAGGGTATTGGTATCATCAGGTTTGAACACCAGGTCAATGACACCGGTCCAGTCGCCACCTTTAAGCACCTGTTGCCAGCTTTTACCACCGTCGGTGCTGCGGAAAATGCCGCGTTGCCCACCGGGTGTATACAACTTTCCAAGCGCTGCCACGTAAATGGTGTTTGAGTCATTCGGGTCAATCAGAATACGGCCAATACGATCGGTGTCACCAAGCCCCATGTAACGCCAGTTCTGACCACCGTCATCGGATCGGTAAACACCCATGCCACCGTAGGAGGAACGGGATGAATTATTCTCACCGGTTCCCACCCAGACAGTCTCGGGATTGTTAGGGTCGACAGCGATATCACCCATGATGATGGTGGCCTGGTTGTCGAACATCGGTTCAAACGTATGCCCGTTATTCGTGGTTTTCCACAATCCACCGGAGGCGTACGCCGCGTAAAAGGTATAAGGCTGACCGGGAACCACTTCCATATCCACCAGGCGCCCGCCCTGCACCACCGGGCCGACACTCCGCCACGTCAAACCGGCATAGGGCGAGGTTGCCAGTAAA
>Ga0265303_10002474_pt1 | contig 11447 bp, 8 predicted proteins | sample Helome_2_FD_192494 | JGI IMG/M metagenome (GOLD analysis project Ga0265303, IMG submission 192494) | Marine sediment microbial communities from subtidal zone of North Sea - Hel_20160317 (Illumina Assembly) | ecosystem: Environmental > Aquatic > Marine > Subtidal zone > Sediment ...
ACCGGTCGGCTCTCGTCGAACGACCCGAACCTGCAGAACATTCCGGTCAGGACCGAGGAAGGCCGCAAGATCCGTCACGCCTTCATCGCCGAGCCGGGCATGAAGCTGCTGTCGGTCGACTACAGCCAGATCGAGTTGCGCCTGGCCGCTCACATGGCCGATGTGGAGCCGCTGAAGGCAGCCTTCCACGATGGCCAGGACATCCACGCGATCACCGCCAGCCAGGTGTTCGGTGTGCCGGTTGAAGGCATGGACCCCATGGTCCGGCGCCAGGCCAAGGCAATCAACTTCGGCATCATCTACGGCATCTCGGCGTTCGGCCTGGCGAACAACCTCGGCATCCCGCAGAAGGAGGCCAAGGCCTACATTGAGGCTTATTTCGAGCGCTATCCGGGAATCTTGGACTACATGGAGCGGATGCGCCAAGTCTGCCGTGAGCAGGGCTACGTCACTACCCTGTTCGGGCGCAAGGTCCACATCCCCTCGATCAAGGAGAAGAATCCGGCGCGGCGAAATTTCGGAGAACGAGCCGCAATAAACGCCCCGATCCAGGGCACCGCCGCCGATATCATCAAGCGGGCCATGATCCGGGTGCCCAAGGCGCTCGCGGATGCCGGGCTGACCGGCCGCATGCTGCTCCAGGTGCATGACGAACTGTTGTTCGAGGTGCCTGCGGCCGAGGTCGCGCAAACCTCCGAGCTGGTCTGCTCCGTCATGGCCGGTGCCTGTGCACCGGTGGTCGAGCTTTCGGTGCCCTTGACGGCGGATGCCGGCGTTGGCGACACCTGGGCCGAAGCCCACTAATCCTGTTTGTTGACGGCGGTTGCGAGAAATTTGGCCCAATAGTGGGCCGCTGGTCGCCGTTCTATAGTTAACGACCCATTAAATAACCATAGCAACCGCGTGTAATTACCATACTTGTTGGACGAGCCGGTTGTCTCCCGCAGCAGCGGTTTTTTGCACCACGCATAGGCATAATAAAATAGGCTATTGAAGTTATTCACACATTTGAAAATAGCTAAATACTCTTACAGTTAACGTCTTAATTATAATTTCATCGCATACTCACCTCTTCTTTCAGCGAGAAGGGCCCGTCGTCGGACGGACTCTGCGCGATGAACAGAGCCGAACGGTGGGTAGCGTAGCATGACGGACATACAAACAATTCTCCTGAGCCAGCTGAACCGGAATTTGGTTGGCGCGGAGATGGCGAAAGACATCGACGACGTGCTGATCGACCGGATCCGGGTCGCGAAGCAGGAATACCGGAGCATTCCGCGCTCCGCCCTTGTCGGCGAAGTCGAAGAGAAGCGTTTCCATCTGCTCAACAGAATCTCGATGTTGCAGAGCGAGACCTTCTTTAAGATCAGCAATGATTCGGCGCTGGTCAGGATGATTCCGAACATCCTGATCCCCTACCTGATCGATCAGGGTGCGGCGGCCTATGAGGCGCGCAACGAACGTGATTTGAATGTGCTCGAGTTCAACCTCGGGCAGTTTCAAACGGTACTCGACAAGGCGATCACACGGACCGTCAGACGGTCCCAGGCCCGCAGTTATGGCATCTTCGGCTGTATCGGCGCCCTGTTCGTGATCGGCGGCCTGATCTGGTACGGCAACAATGTCGGTCTCGACAAGAACTGGATCATGCCGATCGTGTCGGTTCCCGTGACCGTCGTCCTGTGGAGTTTGATCGGTTCCTTGGCGGCGATGCTCTATCGCTTCAACAGGTCGAGCGATACCGACCTGGAGGACCCGCTGCGCTGGCTGTTCACCCGGCCGTTGACCGGCATGGTCATGGGCATGATCGTCTATCTTCTGGTCAAGGGCATCCTGATCGTGTCGGACAGCCAGCTGGCGATCAATTCCCTGGGTTCCCAGGAAGTGATCTGGCTGGTCGCCTTCATGGCCGGCTTTAGTGACCGCTTCAGCGATTTCGTGCTGAACTTGATCGTTGGCCGGCTGGGCTCGGCCGCTATCGATCAGCCTAGCACCAGCGACTCCACGCGCGCAGCATCGAGTCACGCGCAGCCCAATCGGACCGTCGACATGTTTGACGATCTGTCCCATAGGCGCCAGTACACACCGGCCGACCATCCCCTGGCGGCAAGGGCGGCCGAGGCACCTCAGCCTCGGGCACCGCAGGCGGCGGAACCAAGAACGATGGCTTCCGAAACCGAACCCTTGGTGCCGGTCCATGATGCGGGTGCCAAGACGACTAAGCACGGCGGCAAATCAAAGAACGGCAAGGAAGGTCAAGACGCCGATCGTTGATTGCCTCGGGACCCAAGGGAAGTGCCATAGCGCAAGGGCTGGGCAAATGGCATGAGTGACGTCGGGTGGTGCTTAGGGCCACCGCCAGCCGTCGAGATCCTGCCTCCTAAGCCGGAAGCGCCCCCTCGCCACGATGGCAGGGGGCGCTTTTCGTTTATGGCTCTTGGTATTTGAAGATGGCGGCGTTGTCTCGGTTTAGCGCAGGAACCGGATCCAGGCCCAGAGGTTCAGCAGCGAGGCGAGGGAGGAAGCCACGTAGGTCAGCGCGCAGGCCTTCAGTATCCTGCGCGCGGCCGGCAGGTCGGCCCTGGGCAGGTAGCCGCCCCGTTCGAGGATCGGCAAAGCCCGGTTGAAGCTGGCATCGAACTCTACCGGCAAGGTGAAAAGATGAACCACCACGGAGATCGATATCAGCAGGATGCCCGCCACCACTTGCATCAAACCGAGGCCCGGCGCGCGCGTAATCGCGGTCAGGATCGGGGCCAGGAAAAGCACGATGGCCCCGATGCGTTGAAAATGCTGGGTATAGGATACCAAGAGGGTACGGTTTCTCAGCGGGGCGTAGTTGTCGCGGTCCTGCAGGGCGTGGCCGACTTCGTGGGCGGCCACGACCACCGCCGAGAGGGAACGCCCCTCATGGTGCTGGCGCTGAAGTCGCACGGCCTTTTCCAAGGGATGGTAATGGTCACCGTCGCTGGTGGCTTCGACCTTGATGCCTTCCAGGCGGCTTTCGTCCAGCAGGTGCCGCGCCAACTCGCCGCCGGTGCCCGGAAAGTCCGGGCGATCCTGGCCATGCCGGGCAAGTACGGCCTTTGCCCAGACCGATGGTCCGAAGATGATCGTCAGCAAAACGATGGTTCCCAGCACGAAGAGGACGGGCATGTGCCTTGTCGCTCCCTTTCATCGGCTTCTTTGCCGCCAAGCAAGCTGTTGCCCGAAGGGTGGTCGGGAGAGGTTAACGCTCCGTTATGCCCTGGTGAAGGAATCTTCTGGCCCGCCGACCGCCCCGCCCTTGCGAGGCATAGCGACGCCTGATACACCAGCGCCCGGAATAGCGCGCAAAGGACGGGTCGCATGACCGCATTCACCGACTACAAGGTTGCCGATATCTCACTGGCCGATTGGGGCCGCAAGGAAATCGACATTGCCCAGACCGAGATGCCCGGTCTCATGGCGTTACGCGAAGAGTACGGCAAGAACAAGCCGCTCAAGGGCGCGCGGATAACCGGCTGCCTGCATATGACCATTCAGACGGCGGTGCTGATCGAGACTCTGGCTGCCTTGGGCGCCGAGATCCGCTGGTCCTCCTGCAACATCTTCTCGACCCAGGATCATGCGGCTGCCGCGATCGCCGCCGCCGGTATCCCGGTCTTTGCCTGGAAGGGCGAAAGCGAGGAGGAGTACTGGTGGTGTATCGACCAGACGATGGAAGGGCCGGACGGCTGGACTCCCAACATGTTGCTCGACGACGGCGGTGACCTTACCGCGGTCATGCACGACAAGCGTCCGGACCTGATCGCGAAGGTGCGCGGCCTTTCGGAGGAGACAACCACCGGCGTCAAGCGCCTCTACGAGATGGCCAAGGAAGGCAGCCTCAAGGTCCCGGCCTTCAACGTCAACGACTCTGTCACCAAATCCAAGTTCGACAACATCTACGGCTGCCGGGAAAGCCTGGTCGACGGTATCCGCCGGGCGACCGACGTAATGATGGCCGGCAAGGTCGCCGTGGTGGCCGGTTACGGCGATGTCGGCAAAGGCTCCTCCGCCTCGCTCCGCAACGCCGGTTGCCGGGTCATGGTCACCGAGATCGACCCGATCTGCGCGCTGCAGGCCGCGATGGAAGGCTATGAGGTGGTCACCATGGAGGACGCGGCACCCGTGGGCGACCTTTTCGTGACCGCGACCGGCAATGCCGACATCATCACGATTGACCACATGCGGGCCATGAAGGATCGGGCGATCGTCTGCAACATCGGCCACTTCGACAACGAGATCCAGGTCGAGACCTTGAAGAACCTCAAGTGGAACAACATCAAGCCACAGGTCGACGAGATCGAGTTCCCCGATGGTAAGAAGATGATCCTGCTGGCCGAAGGCCGCCTGGTGAATCTGGGTTGTGCAACCGGTCATCCCAGCTTCGTTATGAGCGCTTCCTTCACCAACCAGGTGCTGGCCCAAATCGAGCTGTGGAACAACGCCGCGAACTACCAGAAGCAAGTCTATGTGCTGCCCAAGGATCTGGACGAAAAGGTGGCGGCACTGCATCTGCAAAAGGTTGGGGCCAAGCTGACCACGCTCAGCCAGCAGCAGGCCGACTATATCGGGGTCAAGGTCGAAGGGCCGTTTAAGCCCGAAACCTATCGTTATTGAGAGATCCCGCCGATCGGCGACAGGCGGCGGGAAGTGCCGCAATCCGACTATGGAATGGGGCCGCTCTTACGGACTAGTACCAAGTCTTGTATATTGCGACCCCTTTGCCCTAGAATCACGGCTTCTGTGACGTTGACAGAAGGGATCGCCTGACGGTGGCGAGGTGCATGACCGAGCGGCTTCAGCCGAAACTCGGCCGTTGTCCCCGTTGCGCATGGGGGCGCGAAAGTGTTCGCTGATGTCGGCATGATGCTGTTGGCCCTGATCGCAGTCGCGGCGGTCGGCGGCACGGTGCTCGTGACGCTTCACTATCGGCGGCGCCTTGCGGCGGCCGAACAGGCCGCTGATCGTGCGGCGGTTCTGGACGCAACCCTGGCTGTTGCACCGGTCGGCTACTTTGCATTTGCCACGCCGGACGACGGCGCACGTTGCTCGACCCGGCTCGCTCGGGTGCTCGAACTGGGCGACGCGCGGTCGGTAGATTTCAACGCCATTCTCAGCGCGCTCGATCCGGCCGACGGCAAGCGTCTGACGGCCGCGGCCGAGAGTCTTCACCGCAAAGGCAGCCCCTTCACGCTGAGGGTCCGTCGGATGGATGGCGCCCTGATCTTCGAGGTCACCGGCACGCGGTCCCGTCCCAGCGCGGCGGGCGCCACGGCGGAGCTGCTTTGGTTCGCCGATGTGACGGTACCCAGCAATGCCTTGGCGGCGGTTGAGGAGGAGCGCGACGCCCATGCCAGGTTGCTGGACGCCCTGCCGATCCCGGTATGGCGGCGTGGCGCCGATCTGTCGCTGATGTATTGCAACCTTGCTTATGCGCGCGCGGTGGATCGGGAGCGTGACGAGGTCCTGAGCGAAGCCATCGAGTTGCCGGGCACCGCGCTGGCCGAGACCAGCCGCGCCCTGGCTCGGCGTTCTCTTGAAACCAGGGCCCTGGCGACCGATAGCCATCATGTTGTGGTGGCCGGCGAACGCAGGCGCCTCGAACTGTCGGAACGGCCGCTTTCCGATAGCGAGACAGCCGGTTGTGCGCTCGACCTGACAGGTACCGAGGAAGTCCAGGATCAGCTCTCGCGGCATATCGGTGCCCACGCCGAGGTCCTGGAAACCCTCAGTAGCGCGATCGCGATCTACGGTCCGGACATGCGGCTTAAGTTCTTCAACAGCGCCTATGCGCGGCTTTGGCGTGTCGATGAGAACACCCTGACGGAAGAACCGCATCACAATGACGTCATGGAAATGATGCGCGAGCGCCGCCGCCTTCCTGAACAGCCCGACTTCCCGGCCTACAAGGCGGAGCGGCTGCGGCTCTACAGTACCTTGATCGAGCCCCTGGAGGAACTGCAGCACCTGCCCGACGGGTCAACCCTGCGCATGACGGTGACGCCACACCCCTTCGGCGGCGTGCTCTTTACCTTCGAGGACGTGACTGACCGGCTCGCGCTGGAGCGTTCCTACAACACGCTGATCGCGGTACAGCGCGAGACCCTGGACAACCTCTATGAAGGCGTGGCGGTTTATGGCGCCGACGGTCGGCTGAAACTCTACAATCCGGCCTTTGCACGTATCTGGAAGCTGCCGCTGTCGTTGCTGACCGCCGAGCCTCATGCCCGCGATGTGGTCGAGAAGACGCGGGCTTTTTTCGACGTGCCCGACGACGTCTGGCCCGAGCTCATCGAACACAGCGTGACCGAGATCACCGAGACCGGCGCGCGCGATGGCCGGCAGGAACGCGCAGACGGCTCGGTCGTCGACTGGGCCCAGGTTCCCTTGCCCGACGGCGCCTCGCTCTTCACCTTCCTGGACGTCACGGATTCGATCCGGGTCGAACGGGCGTTGCGTGAACGCAACGAAGCGCTGGAAACCACCGATCGCCTGAAGTCCGAATTTTTGGCCAACATTTCCTACGAACTGCGCACGCCGCTCAATGCCATCGTCGGATTTGCCGAAATTCTCGAGAACAAGTTCTTCGGCGAGTTGAATGAGCGTCAACTCGAGTACAGCCGGGCGATTGTTGAGTCTTCCCAGCGGCTGCTTGCGCTGATCAACGATATTCTCGACCTCGCGACTATCGAGGCGGGCTATCTGCGGCTCGATCTGGCGCCGGTCGACCTGGATGCGCTGCTGCAGGCAATCCACACTCTGGGCCACGAGCGTGCGCGCAGCCGTGGCATCGAACTCAATCTCGATTGCCCGGCCAATGTAGGCACCCTCATGGCCGACGAGCGCCGCCTTAAACAGGCGCTCTACAACCTGCTGTCCAATTCCCTGAAGTTCACGCCGGAGGGCGGCAAGGTGGTGATCTCGGTGCGCCCCGAGGGAAACGAGATGCTGTTGTCCGTTACGGATACCGGTATCGGCATCCCGCTCGAGCAACAGACACAGGTGTTCGACAAGTTCGAACGCGGTATCGGGCAGGGCCGGCAGGCCGGCGCCGGGCTTGGCCTGTCGTTGGTCAAGAGCCTGATCGAATTGCACAACGGTTGGGTCGAGCTCGACTCCGCGCCGGACAGCGGCACGCGGGTCACCTGCCACCTGCCGATCAAGCAGCCCGATGAAATAGCCTTCGAAGCGGATTCCGGCGCGGTGGCCCTGAGTGCCGGCGGCAACGGCGCGTCGGCCGCTTGATCGCCGCCGTTTCTGCGCCTTATTGACCGCTGGGCAGGCCCTTCGTCGTCGAATACTCCCAGTGCAACTCTTCGCCCGGATGAACTGAGGGATAGATCGCATGGGCCGCCGTGGCGGCCTCGCTGAAGCCGGCCAGGATCAGCTTCAGCTTGCCGGGATAGCTGTTGATGTCGCCGATGGCATAGATGCCTGGCACGTTGGTTTGACAGGTCGCCGGGTCGACGATGATCAAGTTGTGGTCAAGATCGAGGCCCCAGTCCGCGATCGGCCCCAGGTTCATGGAGAGTCCGAAGAACGCCAAAAGGTGGTCCGCCGGAAGGCGCCGCTCCTTGCCGTCAAGCGTGCGCACGACGACGGCCGCCAGCCGTCCGTTCTCGCCCTCCAGGGCGTGCAGTTGAAAAGGCACCACGAGCTCCACCTTGTCGCCCTGTTCGGCAAGGCGATGCATCTGAGCCACGCTTTCCGGCGCGCCGCGGAACTTGGGCCGGCGGTGCACGACATAGATCTTCTCCGCCAAGTCGGCCAGCGCCAGGGTCCAGTCGAGCGCCGAATCGCCGCCGCCGGCAATCACGATGCGCCGGTCGCGAAAAGCTTCGCGACGGGCCACCATGTAGTGGACGCTTTGGCCCTCGTAGGCCTCGATGCCCGGCAGTGGCGGCCGGTTCGGCCCGAAGGCGCCGCTGCCCGCGGCGATGACGATAGCCCGGCAGTCGATCTTGGCACCGGCCGAGGTTTCGAGCCGCCAGCCGTCGTTCCGCCGGGCGATTTTTTCGACCCGCTGCCCCAGGTGGTAGACCGGCTCGAAAGGTGCCGCCTGGCGCTCGAGCTGTTCGATCAGATGTCCGGCCATGATTTCCGGGTGGCCGGGAATGTCGTAGATCGGCTTTTCCGGGTAGAGCGCCGCGCACTGGCCGCCCAGCGCTTCCAGGCTGTCGACCACGTGGCAGCGGATTTTCAGCATGCCAAGCTCGAAGACCGCGAAAAGCCCGACCGGGCCGGCACCCACGATGGCGACGTCGGTCTTGTGCAAGGCGTTGGGCATGGCGATCCCGGGTGTTTATGAGTAAGCGGCTAAAGATGATCGTGGCCCGGGCCCTTGGCAAGTCCGTCAGCGACCTTGTTTGGTTGCCGGGCGAAGGCCCGCCCGGTAAAAGAAGCCATGATGGCTGAGCCTGATTCCCGATCGGGACCTTTGCGTTTCGACCTGCCCGGCCCGGCGGCGACAGCGGGCTTGGCGCGTCGCCTCGCGGCGCTCGCTCGCGGCGGCGACGTGATCGCCCTTAGGGGTGATCTCGGCGTCGGCAAAACCAGCTTTGCCAGGGCTTTCATCAACGCCTTGCCGGGTCCGGACGGTGCGCCCATGGCGGAAGAGGTGCCAAGCCCGACTTTCACGCTGGTACAGAGCTACCGGCGCTTGCCGGCGGATGTCTGGCACCTCGACCTTTATCGCCTTGAGCGGCCCGAAGAAGCCTACGAGCTTGGGATCGAAGAGGCTTTCGGCAGCGCTATCGTGGTGATCGAATGGCCCGAGCGGCTAGGTAACTTGCTGCCGCCGCAACGACTCGATCTCACCTTCTCCTTCACCTCGGTTGAGGAGGCGCGGTGCGCTGCGATGACCGGCAGCGGCGACTGGACATCTCGTCTGGAGCGGCTGAAAGAGCCAGAGCGGCCGGCCGCTTTGGAGCGCAATCGTGGCTGAACGCGCGAAGGTGATCGCCGACTTCCTTGCCGCGGCCGGCTGGCCCGGTGTCGAGCCGAAGCCCCTGGCGGCCGATGCTTCATTCCGGCGCTACTACCGGCTGTTCCGCGACGGCGAGACCGCCGTGCTGATGGACGCGCCGCCGCCGCAGGAGGATGTTGGCGCCTTTCACCGGGTGCAGAGCCTCTTGTGCGGCCTGGGTTTCAGTGCGCCGCGCGCGCTTGGTTTCGACCAGGCAGCCGGTCTGATGCTTCTGGAAGACCTGGGCGACCGGACTTTCACCCGTGCCCTGGCGGAAGGCGCCGACGAGCGTGCGCTCTACCGGCTCGCGGTCGACCTGCTGATCGCGCTGCACCAACGCTTCACACCTGAATTGCCGGCGGGCAGCGATCTGCCGCCCTACGACGACACGCGTCTGCTCGAGGAAGCGGCCTTGCTGGTCGATTGGTACTTACCGGCACTGGGCCGACCGCCGACAGCGGCGCAGCGCGGCGCCTATGAGGACGCTTGGCGGGCCGTTCTGCCCGAAGCCCGGAAGGTGCCCGATACCCTTGTCCTGCGCGACTTCCACGTCGACAACCTGATGGTCGTCGAGGGGCGGCAGGGGATCGCGGCCTGCGGCCTGCTGGATTTCCAGGACGCGGTTTTGGGGCCTGTGACCTACGATCTGGTATCGCTGCTCGAAGATGTGCGGCGCGATGTTTCGCCGGCTTTGGCGGTCGAACTGCGCGGGCGCTATCTGGCCGCGGCGCCGACGCTCGAACGGGCTGCCTTCGAGGCTTCCTATGCGATCCTCGGCGCCCAGCGGAACGCCAAGATCGTCGGCATCTTCACCCGGCTTTGCCGGCGCGACGGCAAGGCCGATTATCTCAAACACATTGCGCGGACCTGGCGCCTCCTGGAAAGCGATTTGGCCCATCCGGCCTTGGCGCCGGTCAAGGCCTGGTTCGATCGCGAGGTGCCGCCCGACACCCGCGTCACGCCAACCGCCAAGGAGCATCCATGAGCGCGGACAGCAAAGTACCCAAACGCGCCATGGTGTTGGCCGCCGGCCGGGGCGAGCGCATGCGCCCGCTGACCGACGAGACGCCCAAGCCGCTGATCGAGGTGCGCGGCCGTACGATGATCGACCGCGCGCTCGACCGCCTGGAAGCGGCCGGAGTTGCCGAGGCAGTGGTCAACCTGCACCACCTGGGCAACATGATTCAAACGCATCTGGCCGGACGCGACCGGCCGAGGATCAAGTTCTCGACGGAGGCTGACCTGCTCGAGACCGGCGGCGGCGTGGCCAAGGCCCTGCCGCTACTGGGCAGGCCCCCCTTTTTCGTGCTGAACGGTGACATGGTCTGGCTGGACGGCGGCACGCCGGCCCTGGAGCGCTTGGCGGCAGCCTGGGACGAATCGGTGATGGACGGGCTTTTGCTGCTCCAACCGACGTCATCGGCCCACGGCTACGAAGGGACCGGCGACTTCTTCATGACACCCGACGGCCGCTTGCGCCGGCGCCGCGAGCGCGAGGTCGCGCCCTACCTCTTCGCCGGGATCCAGATTTTGCACCCGCGCCTCTTCCATGACCTGCCCGAGGGGTCCTTTTCACTCAATCTGCTCTATGACCGGGCGATCGAAAGCGAAAGACTCTGGGGGCTGCGCCACGACGGCGAATGGTTTCACGTGGGTACGCCGGAGGCGCTCGGCGAGGTCGAGGACGCCTTGCACCACATGAGCTTCGGCGCGGGTCAAAGGTGAGCGAAGCCGGCCCCAACGTCGCCAACATTCCCGCCGGCGTTTCCTTCGTCGACGCCCTGGCCAGGGGTTTGCTGGCGCGCTGGGGCGATGACCCGCTGCAGCTTTCCAAGGCCATGGTGCTGTTGCCGACGCGGCGCGCCTGCCGCGCCCTGCAGGAAGCTTTCCTGCGCGCCTCCAACGGCCGGCCCCTGCTGCTGCCCCGCTTGCTGCCGCTTGGCGATCTGGACGCCGAGGAACTGCTGCTGACCGCCGACGAGGCGGCCGGTGCCGGTTCATTCGACGCCGATTTGCCGCCGGCCATGCCGGCGCTCAGGCGCCAACTTCTGTTGAGCCGCTTGATCCTGGCCTGGGCCAGGCTCGAAGCGGGCAGCGGCAAGGGGCCCACGCCAAGCGAGGACCAGGCGGTTCGGCTTGCCGCCGAACTGGCCCGCCTGCTCGACCAGGTTGAGACGGAGGGGCTCGGGTTCGAACCTCTGGCCACCCTAGTGCCCGACGACTACGCGGCTCACTGGCAAACCACCTTGCGGTTTCTTGGTATCCTGACCGACCAATGGCCGGCGGTGCAGGCCGAGGCCGGTTGCATCGGGCCGGCCGAACGGCGGCACCTTTTGCTGGAAGGCCAGGCCGAGGCCTGGCGCCGCGACCCGCCGCTGGACCCGGTGATCGTGGCCGGATCGACCGGCAGCATCCCGGCGGCGGCCGCCCTGATCGCCGTGGTCGCCCAGTTGCC
>Ga0265303_10002475_pt1 | contig 11443 bp, 8 predicted proteins | sample Helome_2_FD_192494 | JGI IMG/M metagenome (GOLD analysis project Ga0265303, IMG submission 192494) | Marine sediment microbial communities from subtidal zone of North Sea - Hel_20160317 (Illumina Assembly) | ecosystem: Environmental > Aquatic > Marine > Subtidal zone > Sediment ...
GGGCGCGGTTATCACCGAACAGTCCTTGAGCGTGCGGTAGCCCGATTCCTCGCCGATGAAGATCTGGACCCCGTCGGCCTCCAGGCTGCGGTCGAGCAGGTGCAGGATCTCCTGTTTCTCGGTGAACGCATTGAATAGCGAACGCAGGCTGTCCATCTGCGACAGCTCGTCGAAATCCATCAGATTGGTCTGGCCCGCGACCACGAAATCCCCGCTGTCATCGCCGGCAGCTTCACCGCCGATGAAGGTGGCGCTGGCCATCTCCAGGGCCTGGACCATCAGCGCATCCAGGTTGCGACGGGTCTCCTGCATCTCGCGCAGGACACGCTGGCGGATCGTCTCGAGGTCATCACCCGCATAGTGACTGGTGATGTAATTGCTCAGCTGTTCGAGTTCGCTGCGACTGAACACGCGTGAGGTCTCGATTATCCGGTTGAACACCTCACCAGTGGACGTGACCATGACCGTCAGCACCCGGACATCCGAAAGCGGCACGAACTCGATCTGCTTGACCGTGATCTGGTTGTGCTTGGGGACCATGACCACCCCGGCGAGGTGGGTGAGGCTGGACAACAGGCGCGACGCCGAATCCACCAGTCCCGCCGGCGGATCATGACTGTCCAGTTGCAGCTGGACCTCACGCAGCAGGGATTTGTCGAGCGGCTTGAGCGAAAGCAGCGAGTCGACGAACATCCGGTAACCGGACACCGTGGGCACCCGACCGGCGGAGGTGTGGGGTGACTCCACGAACCCCAGGTCCTCGAGATCCGCCATCACATTGCGAATGGTCGCCGGGCTCAGGTCCAGCCCTGCGTCCTTTGCCAGCGTGCGCGAACCCACCGGGTGACCATCGCGGATATAGCGTTCGATCAACACCTTGAGAAAGTGCTGGGCGCGCTCGCTGATTGCGTGGTCCGGGCTCTTTGCTGTCACTCAATTCCTGCCATTGGGGGAACTTACTGAAGTAGACCCGGTGAACAACCATCGGTTCTGTCGGATTATGTGGAGTCTTTTTTTCGAGAGTCAAGGGAACACCAAGCATCTTGGCGACCGCAATAACGCATGCTAGTTTGCAGCCTTGCCATTTGGCGGCGGATCGGACAAGCATCGTGAGCAGTACATCCAGTGAGTTTCAACGCATCGCGGTCATCGCCAAACCCGATGATGCCGGTCACCTTAGATCCACGCTCACCCGCCTGCAGGAGGTTCTGAAGGCGCGGCAGCTGACCATGCTGCCCGACCGGCGGACCGCATCGCTGCTCGGATTGGGCCAGGGTGCACCGCTGACGGCGCTGGCTGAAGACTGCGACCTGGCGGTGATCGTCGGTGGTGACGGCACCCTGCTCAGCGCGGCACGGCAGCTCGCTGACCACAGTATCCCGCTACTCGGTGTCAATCTCGGGCGCCTGGGGTTCCTGGTCGATATCTCGCCTGCACACATCGGTGACTGTGTTTCCGCCGTGCTGGACGGCCGATATGACGAGGAACAGCGCTTCCTGCTCAATGCCCGGGTCGGCCATCAACCGCCGTCGCTGGCCCTCAACGACGTGGTCCTGCACAAATGGAACATCGCGCGGATGATCGAGTTCGAGACCTGGATCGACGGTCGCTTCGTCTACACCCAGCGCTCGGACGGCCTGATCGTCTCGACCCCGACCGGTTCGACCGCCTATGCCCTGTCGGGCGGGGGCCCCCTGCTTGCCCCCGGCCTGGCTGCGATCACCCTGGTGCCCATCTGCCCACATACCCTGAGCAATCGGCCGATCGTCATCGACGCCGCAAGCGAGATCGAGATCAAGGTATGTGGTCACACCAATCCCGACGACGTGCGCATCACCTGCGACGGGGCGGCCAACCTGATGATCGGTGAAGGCGACAGCCTGCGGGTAAGCCGCCACGCCACACCGTTGAGACTGCTGCACCCGGTCGGTCACGATCACTACGATGTCCTGCGTGTGAAACTCGGCTGGGGCGGACTGCCGAAAAACTGAGTGCCATATCCAAGACTAAGGCCTGCCACATGCTGAACCGCATCAATATCAGTAACCTGGTGATCGTCCGCGCCCTCGACCTGGAGTTCGAACCGGGGATGAGCGCGCTCACGGGTGAAACCGGTGCCGGCAAATCGATCCTGATCGACGCCCTGGGGCTGGCCCTGGGCGACAAGACCGACAACAGCATGATCCGGGCAGGCGCGGCCAAGGCAGAGATCAGTGTCGGTTTCGACATAGCAACGGATTCGCCGGCCGGCGCCTGGCTGGATCAACACGACCTCGCGACAGACGGCGAATGCCTGTTGCGCCGTGTCCTGGTCCGGGACGGACGCAGCCGCGCCTACATCAACGGCACCCCGACGCCGCTGGCACTGTTACGCGAGCTTGGCGAGATGCTGATCGATATACATGGCCAGCATGCCCACCAGTCGCTGCTCCAGACCGGCGCCCAGCGCCAGTTGCTCGACGAATACGCCGACCTGCGCGCCGAGGCCCGTCAGGTCGCTCAGCTCTTCCAGGTATGGCGAAACAGTCAGAATGAATACGCGGCCTTGCAACAGGCCGGCGAAGACAGGGCCGCGCGGCTCGATTACCTGACGTTCCAGATCGCCGAACTCGAACAGCTCGACTGCGAGAGCAAAAGCCTGCAGAACCTCGAGTCGGAACAGGCCCGCCTCGCCCATGCCGAACGCCTGTTGAACGACAGCAGCGCCGTGTTGGGGCTGCTCGGAGACGAGGAACCCTCGATACGACAGTCACTCAGTCGCGCGGCGCATACCCTGTCGGATCTGTGCGAACTGGATCCGGCGCTGTCCGAGGCACGCGAACTGCTCGACACGGCCGGCATCCAGATCGATGAGGTGGTCAGTGCCTTGCGTCACTACCAGGAACGGGTGGAACTGGATCCTGAAAGACTGCAGCAGGTCGACCAGCAACTGGGCAGCCTGCACGATGCGGCACGCAAGCACCGTGTCTCGCCGGAGGAACTCGCCGGTCTGCTGGATGCCCTGCGCACGGAGGCCGCAACGCTGGAGAATGCCGACAGCCGGCTGATCGAACTCGAACGCACAATGCGCGATCACGAATCGGGCTACTTCGCCGCTGCAGAAGCACTGAGCAAGGCCAGGCGAAAAGCGGCCACGCGTCTGTCAAAGACGGTATGCAAGAGCATGCAGGAACTGGGCATGCAGGGCGGCAGTTTCGAAATCAGCTGCGATACGGTGACCGACCGCCCGGGCGCGCAAGGGCTCGATCGGGTCGGTTTTCTGGTCGCTGCCAACCCCGGGCAGCCCAAGGCCCCGCTGGCCGAAGTGGCGTCCGGCGGTGAGCTGTCACGCATCAGTCTCGCGATACAGGTGGCAACGGTCGACTGCGGTTCGGTACCTACGCTCATTTTCGACGAGGTGGACGTCGGCATCGGCGGTGCCGTGGCCGAAATCGTCGGTCAGTTGTTGCGCCGCCTGGGCGATCGCCGCCAGGTATTGTGTGTCACCCATCTGCCGCAGGTCGCCTCACAGGCCCATCAACACCTGCGGGTACACAAGCTGAGCGACGGCAAGACCACCGAGACCCGCATCGACAGCCTGGACGAAAAGGCCCGGGTGGACGAAGTCGCACGCATGCTCGGTGGCGTCGACATCACCCAGCAAACCCGGCGACATGCACGCGAAATGATACAGCGCGCGCAGAAGGCATCCTGAACATCCGGGGGTAATGGCCCGGCCCGGCGGCAACATCTGCTGACGGTCGATAAACGCTGATCGACCGTATCTGCGAGAATCCACGCATGTCCCGCCCACGCACCTACGATTCATTGCCGGAGCTGAAACCCGAGATCCTCGCCCCGGCCGGCGGCCGTGCGCAGCTGGAGGCCGCAGTCTGGGCGGGTGCAGACGCGGTCTATTTCGGCCTCGATGCCGGTCTCAATGCGCGCGTGCGGGCCGCGGGATTCGCGGTCCAAGAACTTGCCGCGACCATGGACTACCTGCATGAACGCGGGGTCCGCGGCTACCTGACACTGAACACCCTGGTATTTGACGAGGAACTGTCCCAGGCCGAACAGCTGGTGCGCAGCGCGGCACTTGCCGGCGTCGATGCATTGATCGTGCAGGATATCGGTCTGGTGCGCCTGGCACGTGCCATTGCACCGGGTCTTTCGGTGCACGGCAGCACCCAGATGTCGATCACCGACGCAGCGGGCGTCGCCTTTGCGCAGCAGCTCGGTGTCAGGCGGGTGGTGATCGGTCGCGAATTGTCCATCGACGAGATCGCGGCCGTGATCAGCAACACCCGGCTGGAGATAGAGGCCTTCGTACATGGTGCCCTGTGTGTCAGCTACAGCGGTCAGTGCTTCTCCAGCGAGGCCTGGGGTGGGCGATCGGCCAATCGCGGCCAATGCGCCCAGGCCTGTCGCCTGCCCTATGGTCTGCTGGTCGATGGCGAACTGCGCGAGCAGGGCGACTACCGCTACCTACTGTCACCACAGGACCTCATGGCCCTCGAATTACTGCCGCGCCTGGTCCGGGCGGGCGTGCGCTGCCTCAAGATCGAGGGACGTCTGAAAGGCCCCGAGTACGTGCTGGCGACCGTCAGCGCCTACCGCGAGGCACTCGACAACATCTGGAACGACCTGCAGGGCGGCAGGGAGACAGCCGAAACCCGTCCTCTGCAAGTCGATCAGCGTCGCCGGCTTGCACAGGCCTTCTCCCGCGGTCAGGACTCAGGGGCCGACGGGCTGACCCCCGGCTTTCTCCAGGGCCCACAGCATCAGTCACTGGTCATCGGGCGTAACCCGCGTCATCGGGGCCTGTTCATCGGCGAGGTCGACGCGGTCGAGGATCGTGGCATCCGGACGGATCTCCAGGGACCGGTGAAACGTGGCGACGGCCTGGTGTTCGACCGTGGCCGTCCGGAAGATCGCGAATTCGGCGGCAATGTACATCACGTCATCGATGCAACCGGCGAGTCGCTCAGGACGGAGACCGACAGCGGCCGGGTGGAACTGCTTTTCGGGCCGGACTTCCCACTGGACCGGATCCGGCCCGGCGACCTCATCTGGCGCACCCGTGACAGTGCCCAGGATGGGGGCACCCGACTCGACCCAAAGCTCGCGGCACGTCCAGTCCTGGTGGACATCTCGGTGCACGGGACTCTTGGCGCACCCGTCCAGATCACCCTCGCCGACACGGAAGGACACACGGTGGCTGCAAGCAGCCGGTCTCCACTCCAGGTCGCGACGGACAGCCCGCTGGATGCCACCAAATTGCGCAAGGCGATCGGCCAGCTGGGTGACACCCCGTTTGAGATACGCGAACTTTCATCCGATCTCGTTGATACGGACCAAGCGCTGTTCCTGCCCCTGGGCGAGATCAAAACGGCACGGCGCCAGGCGGTCGAGGCACTGCTGACCGCACGGCGTGCCCACCTTGGTGCCCGGGGCCTGGTTCCGGATCCTGTGTTGAACAAGCTGCTGCCGACAGCACAGGCATCCGCGATCAAGACGCCCCCCACCTTGAGCCTGCTGTGTCGCACCAAGGCCCAGGTTGATGCAGCGCTCAACATCAACGGCGTCGATGAGATCGTGGTCGATTTTCTCGAGGTTCATGGTCTCAAGGATGCCTGCCTGCAGGTACAGGCGGCCGGTCGGCAGCTGATCGTGGCTGCCCCCCGGATCTTCAAGCCGGGGGAAGAACGCCTCTGGTTGTACTACTGCCGGCTCGTCCCAGACGCACTGCTGGTGCGTTCAGCGGGCTTACTGCAAGAGCTGCAGCAACGGGGAGGCAGCGGCGCCCTGCTCGACGACGGCAAGACCCGGATTCCGCGACTGCATGGCGATTTCTCTCTGAATGCGGCAAACCTGATCGGTACCGATTATCTGCTCGATGCAGGCCTGGATCGTCTGGCCCTCACACACGACCTCAACGCCGACCAGATCAGCGCGCTGGCGCGCTCGCTGCCAGCCGAACATAAAGCGCAACTCGAGGTGATTGCACACCATCACCTGCCAATCTTTCACACCGAGCACTGTGTCTTTGCGCGCTTTCTTTCAAACGGCAACAGTTTCCGCGACTGCGGTCGGCCCTGCGAAGAACATACGGTTCACTTGCGCGACCCCGGTGGAGGCGATCATCTCGTGCAGGCGGACATCGGCTGCCGCAATACGGTATTCAATGCCGCCGCCCAATCCGCCGGGCCGATGCTGAGATCATTCACAGACACAGGCATCGGACACTACCGGATCGAACTCGTAGATGAACCGGCACAGCAAGTGGCCGCCATCGTCGACGCATATCAACAACTTCTGGCGGAACGAATCACACCGGCACAGCTAAGGACGGCATTGAGCAAGGTGACAGATGTCAACGGCCACGCGCAGGGCATTGAGCTGGGCTCGCTAGCCGTGCGCCTCGAGATGCCTCGGAAACAAATGAAAAAGCCCACGGCTCGTTAGCAGCAAGGGCCGGCGGTCGTCTGCGCTAACCCAGCAGCGCAGACGACACCCGCCCGAGTCGGCGGAGATGGATTCAGGGCGAGGTCTCTTCGCCCACTTCCTCTTCGTAACCGGTGATCATGCCTTTGAGGTTGCCGAACAGCCGCTCGCTGGTGGTCAATGCAAGGTACAGATGCATAACCAGGAAGGCGAGCATGAGGAAGGCAGCACCCGTGTGCAGCACTGCAATCAGCGTCAGCGACAGACCACCCAAACCATATTCCCCCCAGTACGGGTATGCGATGTAAATCAAACCGCTGATCCAGATCGCCGGGCCTATCACAACGTGCAGAGCGAGATAGGCCATCCGCTGCAATGGATTGTGGCGATTCCAACGCTCCTTGTGGAAGGGATGCGGCTCGCCGCGGAAGATCCCCAGGCTGTAATAACGCATCATGGCCAGCACACGTCCCACGGGCGAAGGAATATATTGTTTCCATTCCCCGGTGGTAATGTGCCAGAACCAAGCCAGAACCCATAACCCAAGCAAGGTCCAGGCGGCCAGCCTGTGATAGTCCGCTGCCTGCTCGAACCCAAATACCCGGTATGTCCCGTGTACCTCAAAACCGGTCAACAACAAGGTTACGATCAACAACGCCTGCAGCCAATGCCACAGACGCAGGAAACGGGAATACATAAAGACCCTGGACATCAGGACTTCCTCCTCTTACGCGACGTCAGAAGGCGTCCAAGCCCGTGTACAGACACACCACCCAGTGTGCCCAGAACGGCCAACCAACCTATCCGGTCCAGCCAATCGGATCGATCACGACCCGGCATGTAGAACCCCTTGAGCGAGGCGAGCCGGCCATCCCGGCTATGACAGGAATCACATCCCAGAGCCTCTTCCTTGGGAGCGACCATATGGGTGATCGGCCAGTAGTACTCAGTCTCGATGAAATCGTACTCGCCACTGAAGTCCTGTCCGGTTGCCTCAAGGCCAGCCTTGATAGAGCGGCCCCAGTCAAAGCTCTTCCAGTAGGCATCGCCGTCTTTGCCGAACAGATGTGGCACCGCCAACACCTTGTTTTGCGTATCGTACGGCTGCTTTCCACGCATAACCTTGAACGGCCAGATACGTGAATCGGGATCGCCGTAGTCACCGTTGATCGTATTGATCGGTACAACTCCGGAGTCATCGATCTTTGCACCCAGCGTCGCGTAGCCGACCTCGCCATTGAACCAGCGGTATTCCGGTACCACATTGGCTTCCCAGCGGAAATCGCCCTTCTTGAAGTTGTAGGTGTCGTAACCCTCGCTGTCCTTGATCACCAGTGGCTTGCCGTGCTGGTCCTTACGACCTGCAGTGGACCAGTCCCACCACATCTTGGTCTTGCGTCCGCCACGGGCAAACTCAGGGACATGGCAGGTCACGCAGGCGATCTTGTCGACATGCTGATTCAGCTTCGAATTGGACTCGTCCCCGTGCGGAGCATTGCCATGGCAGGAACTACAACTCGCGCGCCCGGTATTGGTACGCCCAGGGACATAGATGCCCTGGTCGTCCGTCGCATTGGGCGCATATCGGCTGCCGGCAATCTCGTGACCACCGGGTGTGTGGCAGGTCTGGCAACTGAAATTCAGACCTTCGACGTCCATATGTACATCGGTCGATTTTGACGGATTATGCATCGAGGAATCGAGATGGCCGTGCTTCACACCATCACCGCCCCCACCGTAGAAGTGACACGCACCACAATTGTCGCGGTCCGGTTTACCGACCCCCTGCGCAACCTTGACCAGGTCCGGTGGCGGCCTGATCTTGCCCTTCTTTGGTGGCCACTTCTTGGGCTCGTAGTTCGGATGCCCGGCACCCGTCGGGAATTTCTTGTAGCTACCGGTGGTGTCATGACACACCAGGCAATCCACATTGACCTCCGAGCTCAGATCGAAAGAACCATCCTTCCATCCGTAGCCGATGTGGCAGCTGGTACAGCGTGGCCAGTTGGTGGCGGTAGCCACGCAGAAATTATTGACCACGTTCTTCTTGCCGAGCGTCTGTCCGGTCACCGGGTTCTCGAACGCCCAATTCCAGTGGCTGGTCTTGTGCAGCTGCTTGGCGGCCTCGGTATGACATTCCAGACAGGCCTTTGTAACCGATGGCCCGTCTGCAAAGGGTCCTTTTAACTGCTCAAACTTGCTGTGGTCCGCCGTGGACGGATCTGTATCCGGGGCAGCAGCGCTGCCCGCGTGACTCAAGAAAACACCCAGCAGAGCGATAGTAAGACCAGAGGTCGGAATTTTCGCGTGGATGCGAGCGTACTTAACCATCCGACGCCCTATTTGACTCATTGAATTAGTGTTTGTTAATATACTCATGTTCACATTAAAAGCCCCAGTTGTATCAAGGAGGCGCACCATGTCCCTACTCACCTGCCATAAAATCCGTGTCGCTGTCGCCATTGCCGGCAGCCTGTTTTTCCTGGGCCTCGCCTTACAGACACCACGTCTGCTCTTCGAAGCCGATTTCCCGGTCCTCATCACCCTGCTCAGTGGATCCGGACTGTTTGTGATGCTGCTTAGCCCCATCATCATGTTGACCATCGCCGTGTTGGCAATGATTCCCGGCATCTCACGTCGCCTGGAACTCTGCGAACGTTGATCCTCTGCCAGCAGTGCGGCTTGCGCGCTGCTGGCTCAACGATCGCATTGGTCGTCTTCTTCGACTCCCTTCCTTACTGACAGCAGAAACGTCGAAATCAGTACGATCGGCGACAACAGCAACAGAACGAACCCGAGCAGCAGCACCGCATGATTCATGTGCAACAGATCGGGAACCACGTACTGGGCCGCCAGTGCCAACAGCACACCACCGATAAAAAAGATCGCTGATACCAAGACGCCCTCTCGCAGGGTCTTGCATCCCAAAACCAACAGCTTCATATGCCGTTCCTCGCGCATCGGCACCAGCCAAGCCGTATTCGCACTTGTTTGTTCATCAACGGGACGCGCCGGGCATGTTTCACGAACTACTGACTACTCGGCCATTATCCTGGCTGCCGTACCGGGCTCCAGTCCAAACTCACTCTCTACCATTTGGTTCCAGGGCTCACGCTTGAAGGTCGCTTGTGACGGCACCTTCCTGTGTACCAGATTTATATGACAATCGATGCATGTCTTGCCTTTGGCATCTTCCTGGTGAATGGCGCGTGTGTCGGCCCGCTTCCCGACGATGGCATCCTGCTCATGACAGCGCCTGCAGGTATGCGAATCGTTGCGACGAAACCACTCACGGGCGCTGAATGCCGCATCCGGCAGATGCAGTGCATTAACCACAGGATCATCGTAGTCAGCGCCAAAAATCTGCCTGAACAGGTCCTTGCCACCAAGAAAATGATCCCAGGTCGCTGCAAACACGCCCGGCGAAACGTGGCAATCACCACAGCTCGCACGGACACCGGATACCGGCAGGTAGTGCACAGACTCACGATAGGGTTCAGCCGCCAGCTCCATCGAATGACAACTCGTGCAAAAAACCTCGCTGCTGGTGTAATGATCGAACTCCATCAGAAACACCATGAAACCAACGCCGGCCAAACCGCCCAGCACCAAGGCGATCAGCACATGGCGGGTGATAAAGTCCGGCAGCCACCAGTAGCCGGGTTTACTCATCGTTATTCCACGGCCTGCCTACACCCAGCAGCGGGCTGGATTTGTTGGGCTCCTTGAGCCATGCGTGCTGTTGCAGCGAACCCAGGTGACGTTCAATGATTGCATCGGCATCCGCACCGGCAACTTGACGCAACTGCGGTAGAAAGCGGCTGTAGAAGTTACGCCCGACCACGTACATGCCTTCCCACCAGGCATGGTTCGGGCTCATCATCGAGGCACCATGTCTGGCCCGTGCACCCTCGTCGTGCCACAGTTCCCAGTAGGTGAATTCGATCGGCTCGTCAAACGGCGTTGGTGTGAGTTTTTTCTGCGAATAGAGTTCCTGCATGATGGCCTGTGCCGGCTTGCCGAACTTCTCGTTGTACAGATGCACGACCCCGTCAAACTGCTTCATGAAGGCATCTGCAAAGTCCTTGCCGTGACACTCCCTGCATACCAGGGTCATCGCCTGGCGACGGCGCTTCGGTGTAGCGACCATCTTTACTTCGCCTTCTGTGCCGTCCATCTTCGGCACTCTGCTGCCCCGTTTGGGCGCTTTCATAGATTCGGGCAGTTCGCGTTTGCCGCCATCTTTGAATACCACCAGGTGCTGGCGTTCGGACACCGGGGTATTCAGGTTCCACGCATTGCGCATTCCGACATCATGTGTCGACGGCAGTTTGCCGGCAGCCCCCATGTGACAGGTCGCGCAGGTCGGTGCGGCCGTGTAATCCTTACCAGCCACCCAGGTCTCGGCATGCAGATTCATCTGCTCGCGATTGGTCGCGAAGGCCATGCCATGCTTGGACGCCTCGTAGACCTCTTTATCGGGAGAATCCGGGCCGGAATGACAACGCACGCAGGCCTGCGGCTCACGGGCCTGCGCCTTGGAGAAACTGTGCCGGCCGTGACACGAGGAGCAGGAGCCACGTGAGCCATCCGGATTGATCCGACCAATCCCTGAATTCGGCCAGGTGTTCGGATCGAGTTTGCCATTCGCCATCAGCCTCACAGTGGAACCGTGGCACTGTGCACAGCCCGCCGCCTCGATCGCCGGGCCGGCCACGTTCGTGACCATCGCCGGCATGCGTTCTTTGATCACCGCCACCGCCTCGGCATGTACCGAACCACGCTGTTGCTTCTCTTCCTGGGTGTGGCAGCGGCCACAGTCCTTGGGTGAAACCACCGTTGCGATCGTCTGGCCTTCGTGGGTGATCGCGTCCGGATCATCGACCGTGGCCTTATGGCAATCCATGCAATTGACACCCGCCTTGGCGTGCGCACTGCCTTTCCACTGTGCAGCGATGCCAGCCGACGACTTGGTGTGACAGCTGACACACTCCTTACCGGCCGGGTCATTCCAATTGTC
>Ga0265303_10002480_pt1 | contig 11424 bp, 11 predicted proteins | sample Helome_2_FD_192494 | JGI IMG/M metagenome (GOLD analysis project Ga0265303, IMG submission 192494) | Marine sediment microbial communities from subtidal zone of North Sea - Hel_20160317 (Illumina Assembly) | ecosystem: Environmental > Aquatic > Marine > Subtidal zone > Sediment ...
CTCGGCGATCGGGTTCGTGATCACGACGTTATCTGCGGGTTGATCGCTGATGTTCCTGAAGGTAATCGTGTAGAAAACGCTCTCACCAGGCACGACAACGTCGGCCGGCACGAGTCTCGTCTCCGACTCGCCTTCCTCGTTAACAACCACCTCCTGTTTGTGCACGGTAGTCTGCACATCGAGATGGGCCTGGGCCTGCGCACCTGCGGCGGCCAGTATCAACAAAACGCTCATTAAAATTTTCATAACAGCTCCTCGCTGTGTTCGCTCAATAGTCAATCGATAATTACCTGGAATACGATGCTTTGCGGTCCCATCGCCTGGGTCAGGTCGCCCAGGCGCACGACAACGGTCGGCGCGCCAGTTGTGTCGTACTCGCCGGCATCGCCGTCGGTCGCATCGGATATGGGAGAACCGTTCAGCCGGATGCTGTTCGGTACGAATGTCGTAAGCGCCGGGATCGCGTCCTGCACAGTACTGGCTGTCGCCGTGCCGGCGCTGTCAACGCTGACCGTGATCGTGTAGGTCAGCGTCGCGCCCGGAACGGGTTCATTGCCGCTAAACGGATCGTCAACGACCTGTGCCTTGGTCACATTGACCAGCACATCGGACACGAGGTACTCGCCCGTAAGCGAGGCCGTACCTCCGGTTGTGCCCAGCATGGCATTGACGCCACCGTCGCCCTGGTTGGCATACACGGTGCCGGGCGTCCCGCTGCCCGTCGTCGAGGTCGCTGTCAGCTCGCTCAGGCCCGTGTCGCCATTGGTGACGCCTGCCGGAATATCGTTGACTACGATGATGCTGATCGACTCGTCAGCAGCGAGATCGGGGTCATTGAGACCGGGTGTATAGGCCACGTCGCCGACGTTGAAATCGCCGCTTCCATCAGTGTCGAAATAAATCGAGGGCACCGCCGGTTGGGGGTTGAAATTGTCGCCTGCAATATCGCTGTCCATCGACAGCGAAAATGTTTCGCTGCCATTGCCGGTATTGGTAACCGTAAACAGCAATGCCTGAGCCGTATCACCGGGCGAAACAAGGACCTGGGCACTTTGCAGCGAAACCGTAACGTTGATGCGTTCGGCGACGGTGATCGTAGTGGTATTGGATTGCAGCGTAAGCGGCGCGCCGGCCACATCGTAGTTAACCAGCGCGGTGTTTTCGATCTGCGTGCCGACGGCCGTACCGGCGGCACCGGCTGGCGCACTTAGCGCGCAACAAACACACAACAGGGAAGCGCGCCGCATCCATGCGATGACCGGCGCAAAGCGTGAGCTCGCGGTTTCCAAGGTTCATTCCTTTCAGGGCAACGGTTTGGCGCGTTGCCATGCACCTGCTCGCTATCATTGCGAGACAGGCCCAACTGTCTTGGAAACAGGAGTAGCGCGCACTGATTTCGGCGATTATGTCTTCAAACTGTGATCGGTCTCACACTATTGTCGTGAAGCCGCTCACAGTGGCGAAGTCGTTTGGCGCAGCGGGTTTCAGGCGCATGCCACCGTCGCTTCGACGGCAATATGTCAGGTCCGGCGAGGCTGGATTCAGTGCGGCCTGACGATTGACAGCTTTTTCATCTTCGAACGCAGTGTGCTGGGCGGGATACCGAGCCTGGCTGCCGCTCCGGTCGTGCCGGAGATTTTCCAGTTCGCGTCTTCGAGAACGGCAACAATGTGCTCTCGTTCGACAAGCTTCAGATCCGATATCGTGGTGTCCGCTTCGTCCTTCTCCGCTACCTGAGTAATCAGCGGTTCAGCCAGCTCGAGCACCGGCCCGCTCGACGAGATCAGCGCGCGTTGTACTATTCCCTCGAGTTCGCGAACATTTCCCGGCCACGCGTAGTTTCGCAACTGGCTCATCGCCCCGGCCGAAATCTCCGACACATCACGACCGAGCCGCGGAGCGTGCGTCTTCACGAAATGCTCCGTTAGCAATTGAATGTCGTCGTCGCGATCGCGCAGTGCCGGCATCTCGATGGGGAACGTGTTGATACGGTAGTAGAGGTCTGAACGAAACTCACCGGCCTTGACCGCTTCGGCCAGGTTACGGTTAGTCGCAACGACGAGACGAACGTCGACCGTGATGGTCTTGCTGCCGCCGAGGCGATCGAATTCGCCCTCCTGCAAAACACGCAGCAGCTTGGCCTGTAGTTCGACCGGAATTTCACCAATTTCGTCGAGAAACAGCGTACTTCCGTCGGCAAGGTCAAAGCGACCGCGCTTGCTGCCATCGGCACCTGTGAAAGCGCCTTTCTCATGGCCGAACAACTCACTTTCAATAAGGTTCGCAGGCAGAGCAGCACAGTTCACCTTGACGAGCGGCCGGTCGCGACGATCGCTGAGTTCATGAATCGCGCGCGCAACAAGCTCTTTACCTGTGCCCGTCTCACCGTTAATCAGAACGGGAGTCCTCGTAGGTGCGACCTGCTCCACCAACTGCAGGCTACGCAGTACTGCGTCACTTTGTCCGACGATGTCGTCGAAACCGTGGGTCAGTTCAATCTCCTGGCGAAGGTAGACATTCTCCGCTTCGAGACGCTCAGTCGCCTCCTCGAGCTTCTTCATTGTTTCCTTCAGTTCGACTCGGGATTTCAGACGCAGTACGAAGTTAGCGAACAACTCGGCGAAAACGGTCAGATCGTCCACGTCCTGATCGGTCCAGTCCTGCTGCTCGTGCAGACGACCGGTACTGAGCCCACCGACGGCCTTGCCGCCGACAACCAGGGGAATTATCAGCAACGACTTGACATTGAATTTCTCGAGAGTCGAGCGATCCAGGCGGTACTTTTCCGGCAGGTTCCGGGCGTCGTCGATACGAACGGGTCGGAACGCCCGCAGATGCGTCGCGAATTCCGGAAACTGATTCATTGAAACGGGCTGGACAACCGAATTGTCGACACTCCAGGAGAACGCAACTGTTGCGATATTGGTGACTTCATCGATCCAGAAGATCGTCGACCGATCCGTACCAACGAATTCACAGACGGATTTCATACAATCGCGAATTACGGCTTCAGATTCGTCGTCGGCGGCTTTGACGAGTCTCGACGAGACACCGGCGACCAGCGCCTGGTACTCGCGACGCTTCGACAACGCAGCTTTTGCCTGGCGCAGATCGAGGACGTTGTTTTCGACAGCCCACATGCGATGTAGCAAGCCATCCCGCACAACGCCAACTGCGTTGACACGAACGGCACCGTCCTCACCCGAAGGCGTCTTGTAGTTGAGTTCGTAACCCTCGAGGCGATAATCGCCCTCAATGAAAGCCTTGAAAAAGGCTTCGTGTGCCGCCGTGTCTTTTGAACTGTCCAGGTAACCGAAAAGGCTGCCAATTACCTCGGACGGGTCGTCTGCATCAAGTTCCCGCGCGAAGTTGATATTGCAGTCCTGCAGTACCGCGTAGTAGCTGCGGTTGATCTGCTCCTCGACGGGTGAGTCCACGGCGACAGGTGGGTCAAATCGGTAGCAGTAAACGGAATTCGAGGTGCTGTCGAACAGGTAGCGGAAGCGTTCTTCCGCCTGGTACTCAAAGTACTTGGAAACCTCAAGTTCGCGGCGTGTGTCAACAAAGCGATCTTCTGCTCGCTTGCGATGCTGCACGGCCAGAAGAAAACCAATGGCAATCATGACGATGCCCAGGTTGGAAGCCAGCCACTGGACCCGCTGCAGCGTCATTATGCTGGTCTCGACGACTTCGCCCTGTGACGCCAATGAGGGCATGAGCCAGACGAAGAAATGCCCGCCGAACGCGACCAGGACGGCCAGCGCAACGCCCGTAACGATGAGTGCCAGGCTCGACGCCGGCAGCAGGCGAGTATTCAGGAATCCCTTGGCGGCAGCGTAAACCAGGAGCCCCACGACCAGGAGGATGACCGCAAGTTCGGAGATGGCGATCATCTCTAATGCACTTATGTCAGGCACGGCAAGGCTCCGTATTGCGGGTTGACGCGGCGCGCGAATTCTCCGGCTCCACTATCAAGTTTTTGGTGCCTGCGCCGACGACCGACCAGTCCCTGATCATGTATCGAGTTGTCTGTGTTCTGCTTCAAAGCCTTGGTTGACAACGCTTTTACCACTGTCACGACGCAAAAGTCACGATATTTCGCGACTTCACCGAAATCTCGCGACTTATTGACGTTCGTCGTTTTTTTCTAGCCAAGTCAAAGACTTACATAAGTTATTGATTTATATAAAAATTACGCGAAATTACGGTACTTTTGTTCAACTTGGCACAGTTTCTGCACTATATGGTTCTGAGAGCGCAGATTTCCGATTTTTGACGGTGTTGCGCCCACGAATTAACGGGTTTGTAAGGAGAATAGCGTGCAAGCAAGCGAAAATGGCGTAGAGCTGGTCCTGATCGCAGAGGATCCGCGGCGCGCCACCCTGCTCAGGGACACGATGCGTAAGAACGGAATCAACGGCGTTATTCGGCGCCTGGCGCCAGGACCGGCCGCAGTAGCCTGCGCCAGGAATTCGGGCGTTTACGCGAATAAGGGAAAGCCTGACCTGATCGTTTACGACTATTCGGACCCTACCGAACACAACACAGCGATCCTGCGCGACATTGCCTTCTGTAATGAGCGAGCACGCGTGCCGGTTGTGCTGCTGACCAGTCCAAGTTCTCAGGACCTTCTCGAAACCGGCGACGTCGATGGCGATACGGCTGTGATGTTCTCGCCGACGAGCCTGATGTCCTTCGTTCGCAAGATGAAGGTCGGCAAGCGCAAGTCGTTCTTCCGCGCACTGAATACGCTTTATCAGTACGGACCGATACTCGTGCGCCTGCCCGAAGCCTGCCTGAGCTACGGTCGACACGCATTGGCGTTGACCGCCTGACGGACGATTGGATTAAGCGTTTCAGACGTATTACTGTTCCGACGACTTCCTGACCTGGAGAGCACTGTGTCTGCGGATGAACAATCGCGTTTTCTGCAAGAACTCGCTGAAGATCTCAATTCTCGCAATATTCAATTGCCGTCGTTCCCGGATGTCGTGATCAACATCCGCAAGGCACTCGAAGACCCGACCTGCAGTTCCGAGCGGCTTGCCGAAGTGGTCAAGACTGATCCCGTGCTCGTCGCCAGGCTACTAATGTCAGCCAACTCGGCATTTCACAACAGAGCCGGCATAGAAATCGTGGACCTGAATCTCGCGATCAGCCGGCTCGGCTTCGAAGTGGTCAGGAACACCGCCATAACGCTGGCGGTTGAACAGATTTTTGCGGCATCGGAACACAAAGAACTCAAGGACGCCGTCAAGGAAATCTGGTCGACCAGCCTGTCACTGGCATCGATGAGTTTCGTTATCGCGCGCAGCGAAGGAAAACTCAATCCGGACAATGCGTTCCTTTGCGGCTTGCTCCACGAAATCGGCAAACTTTACATCCTGACGAAGGCACGCGATTACCCCGGTCTCATGGGTGATGCCGATTCGCTCAGCACGGTACTGGACCAGTGGTATTCCAGTATCGGCAAGTCAATCATCGAAGCCTGGGGATTCTCATCAGAGATCGCTGATTCCGTGGAATCCGACGAAAACGTGAGTGATGACGAGAACGCGGCGGCAACGCTCGTCGATGTCGTCTACCTGGCGAAACTCGTCCTCGACGACGCAGAAGACGTCGCCGAAACCGAGTCTTTCATCGGCCATGCCGGCAAACTGAACGTCAACGCCGAAAGCCTGCCTGCCTTGCAGGAGGCCTACGAACTGCATTCGCAATCCATGCGCCAGTCGGTAGGCGGCTAAGCCGATACAGAAAAATCCGGCCGCGGTTTGACCCGCAGCCGGATTCAGTCACTTCTTTCGAAACCTGGTTTGCTGTCTACTGACGGAAGCCGACGTCGTAGCGCGTGTCGATAGCGTATGCCGTCTGCGAAGCGTGCGACTGGATGCTGCCCGAAGACGGCACGCCGTCATCACCGCGCGCCTCGAGGATCGCCGCAATATCCCCCGGAATTTCGCCGAAGATAATATTGTGCCCGCTGAGGTTGTACAGGTTCAGGTCAATACCCAGTAGTCCACCAAACGAATTGCTAGGCTGCTGATAGCTGGCGTCCGTGTTGTCGACCGGTCCAGCGATCAGGCCAGCGCCGCGCAGGTGCTTCCAGATTTTGCGCGACTCGGCGCCATTATTGGTGCTGTTCCAGCCACCTGCAATGTTGCCGTTTCCGTTACCGTTGTCGGCTCCGCGCCAGGTGCCCGCGAAGCGAGTTGCTGCGGACGGATCATCGCCCGGCAGAACGCCGTAACGATCCTGATAGGCAAAGATAGCAGCCGAGACGCCGGCGAAGTCGTTTTCAATCCGCTTGATCTTCGCGTTGGTGATCATCTCCCTGCCCTTGAGAACGCCACCGATAAGGAGGCCAATGATGACCAGTACAATGGCGATCTCGACCAGCGTAAAACCGGACTGACGGTACTTACCAAAATTCTGAATATTCACAACTAGAGCCTCACAAATACTTCGTTAATTGATGGCATTCACGCACCAAGCCGGGCCGCTTCACGCCTTCCTTGGAATGATTATCGGCGCCTGAATTCAGAACTTTAGGTGCGATATCCAAGATTTATGGTAAGTGCCCTGCCTCGACGAGCCGCCCGTACAACGAATTCGGCGACAGCCAGGTAACGAGGTCGTCGAATTCGCTACCGGCCAGGCGACTGGAGCCGCGAGACACGAAAACGACGTCGCCAGCCACCGGATAATTGGTCCCCGACGGCCCGCCGCCAAGCGTCGTGCCGACGTTTTCCTGCTGATCCGCCGATGAAAACGACGACCAGTCCTTACCGAGCGAATAGAGCACTGCCGGGGCACTTGAGGACAGGGTTTCGTTGTTGCCGGCACAAGCCGTGCCACTCGATCCCGCGGCGGTCGAGCAAATCACCAGGTCGGGCTGCAGTGCGGGCATCGTGACATTGCGCATTTCACCCGCCGTGACGAAGTCCCAGGTGCCATCGCCATTACTGTCCGTCCTCGATACGCTATATCGCACGGGCGAACCCCAAGGATCGAGCAGCAGGTTGTCCGCGTTGCGCTGTCCGCTCAAATCGAGTGTCGTAGCCGGCACGAAACCGTGCTGCGTATTACACCCACCGCCCGCCGGCGCGGCGACTCCTCCGCTCGCCGCCGTCGCAGGACACGGCAAACGTCCATTGACCAGTGCGAACCCCTCGATTGCCGCCTCCACGGTCGCGAGCTGGTCTGCGCCGTCGCAGGCGCGCGTTCTCGCGTTGCACTGACAGCGGCATCATCAAGCCACCGAGTAGCAGACCCATAATGAGGATCACAATCGACAATTCGACCAGTGAGAATCCGCCTTGTGTTTCCTGATAGTTCATTTAGCACTCCGATACGGCCAGGTTTTCGTCGATGCAAAAGAGCCGGTCATTAAATGTGGACGAGACGGGTAACGACGAATAGTCGACCAGGGTCCCGGGACCAGGCACGTTGGCCGCATTATTGCTTTCCAGGTAATTCGCGACATCCTGTTTGGTGTCGACATCAATAGGCGGTGCGTTGCGTACCTGGCCGAGCGTGTCCAGTCTCTGGCCCGAGAACAGGACGACCACCGCGTATTGCCCTGCCGCGTTTACGGTCAGGCAGTTACTACAGCTGCTCGGCACCGCCGCAGTCGGAATGTGCGACTCGGCAACGGCATAATAGAAATGGTCTTTCCAATCCTGCCAGAGCGACAACATCAAGGGAGACCACTGCGGGACCTGTGCGGGATCACAGTCAGTGAGCACCCGCGCCGTACCGTTACCGGTTGCCATATTGCTGTCGTCGACAACGTCAGGTACACGACCTGAGAACATGCCGTTGTCGCGGTCGTCATAATTCCCGTCACCGCGATAGTCGGCCAGTACGACATCCGCCGGCCACGGCATTCGACGGTCGTCGACCCCGCCAGGATTTGTTGCAGCATAGTTTGCAATGCAGCCGGCGATGGCCAGGCCGAGGTCGCGCTTGTCGGGTTCGAAGTCGGGACGACTGCTGATCCGTGCAGCTATTTCGGCACGGGTAATTGTCAGTATTCGGTCATTGTGACTGGCCTCGATGCCGGCATACGTGGCAAGAGCGTCAATGCCATCAGCGACTCCGCTGAGCGCTGCGTTCGAGATTCCGGCATCGGTCTCGAGGAAATCCGACGCGGAAAACCCCGGGCTGCACTGCGAGCCGGGGACGGCGGCAGGACGCGTCTGCCCGGCAACTGGCCGCATCGCGGCAACCAGCATGGCTGCGGGGCGATCCTCGGGCAGCACGCCCTGTATGACAGTGCCGGAATCGAGACTGACCAGCTGCAGCTGCCCGTTCGTATCCGAGTTGATCATATTGGCGGTCGCGGCACCAGCGTCCTTGAAGGAACCGGAAACGACGTACCACAGACATTCTGAGGACGCGTCTTGTTGTGCTGCAATCCCAAGCGTTCGCCACGGCAGTCGGCCCAGAGCGCTGACGCCTTGCGCACCACAATTGCCGCTATGCGCCTCGCCTTCGGGAAGGCCGCCGCTCCCGTCCATGTCGGGGCACGGCAGACTGTAGGATCTTCCCGGATTGGCGTCCGGATTCAATACGGCGTACTCGAGCAGGGCTTCCTTCGCTGCTGCAAGCGTGGCCTGGGTATCCGACACACGCCGCGTCCGAAAATCGTCGCGGTTGAGGTTTGCGAGCAGCACCGATGCTGATGCGATTATTACGACCAACATCAACAAGATCAGCGCGGCGCCGCGTTGCCGAGCGAACGTGTCGCTAGGAACCGTCATCCGCAGCACCGGTACTTGTCACTGGCTCAATCGCCGATTCTCGACGAACCTCAATGTCGCCCGGAAACTTCACTTTCGACACATCGTCGACGGCGACGAAGTTGCCGTTTGCCCATACTCGGGAGGGCCCGCCGCTACGTAGAATGTACCCGGCGGCATTAGGAGACTTGTTGGCCCGCGGTCTTGTTGCGGACACAACGGCACTGGCGGCAACCGGAGTCACTTTGCCTCGCCTGTCGTCCAGGCGGTCGCGTTGCTCGGGAGACAGGAAGACTCGCCCGATCAGCACTTTGTCGAGAGATTCGTAGACCTGCATTTCTTCTTCGGCACTCGTCACGCCAACGGCAAGACCGCAAGTAGCGACCACGATCCAGATTACTTTTTCGGTTCGTCCTTTCACTCTCAGGTCTCCTCGCTACTGACGTCAGATGTGATGACACTGAATATCTGGATTGAGCAGACTGCCGAGAGATTTGGTTCTGCAGATCTCGCGGGTTGCGTGTCGGCAAGCCAAGTCAGCGCACAGTCATCGACCTTGATCAACCCCGGTGCCGCGGCCTGCAGCTCGTCAAAAAAACGCAGCAAGTCCAGTTCATGGAGCAGGCCCATGTCGAGCCGCGCTCGACTCACGTGAACACGGATATCGTCCGCAGCCATAGTCGAATCCACAGGTGCCGCGGCCACTAGCTGCGGCTCGATAGCGTAGGCAACATTGGGTAGCTCCAGCGACTCCGCCGTAGTGCGCAAGGTCTCGATCCAGTCGAGGCGACTTTCGCGGCCAATGAAGCCGAGGTCGTGATAGCGCTGATAGCGTCGGTGATAACGGTCCACGAGACGCCGCTGGAATACGAGGGCGTCGTAGTCCTCGTGAACGGCATCGTGGTTGGCCGCGTACTGGGAGTACTCCTCCACCCTGACACCGTGTATCGACATGGCAACACCAAGCGCAACGACGGCGACAATCCCACTTAGCACTGGACGTAGCGTATGACGTCGAACATATGCAATATCAATATCAAGTCCGCTCATCGGGAACCTCCGGAGCGACGAGGTCATACGTTACGCGGATACGGAAACGCGCGTAGTCCGACGTGGCGACGCCAATCTCTCCCGTTATGGCCGCGCTCGTACTTGCATTCAGCGGGTATTCGACCGTAACGGCGCGACTGAAGTCGGTGCGAGACTGGAGATCCGCGGCCAGCCGGTCAATTCGGGCAAAGGCATCGCGCATGTTTCCATCAAAAGGCCTGATATCGGCCGTGAATTCGGCCCCCACTGCAATGATCTCGGGAATTGCCACGGGCATCGGGCGATCACGGCGCCTGGATGCAGCGTGGTCCGGTGGCGGCGGTGATTCCGCAAGCCAGCTGAGTTCCCTGACGTGAATGCCCGGGTAGTCGCCGAGGACAGCACTGAGCTGATTCATGACCCAGGGCACGGGAAGACGGTTCCGCAGAATGTAGTCGCCAGTATCCACAGCGAGCTTCATCTCATGTGAACCGGCTTGTATCGGGTTGAACTTCTCGTGTTCACGACGAAAGGTCTCGGTCAGCTGTTCGACCTGGGACTGGATTTCGTTGACACGACTCTGCAATAGCCATGCATCACTCAGATAGAAAGCCGCGAGCGCCGCAGATACAGCCGCGACGCCAGTCGATAAGCCGATAATCGCGTGACGCAGGCGCCGCATGATCCAGTAGCGATTCTCACCGGAGTTCGCATAGCTGTAATTCCGGCGACCGTGAAACAGCACAGCCAGGTAGACCATCTCGAAATATTCGTCCTGTAAGCTGGCGTGCATGTGTAGCTTGCCGGCTGCCGTGCCCTGGTCGACAAACGAGAACTGCATGCCCGCCTCGTTCTCGGCGAGCGCCTCGAGCCTTTCGACCATGCCAGCGTTGGCGACGACACAGACTTCCAGAACTTCCATGCTGCTGAGCAAGCGCAGGCGCTCCAGGTAACGACGGCTGCGCCGTACTTCGGTCACGATAAACTGTGCATGCGAGTCATCGTCGATGCCCGGCGACTGTGACAGACGTGCACTTTTCAGTTTGCCGTCTTTGATGAATACCTGGCGTAACCGGTTGCCCTGGTGCGGTGCAATGAACAACGCGGGTTGGTCCGTGTGAAACAGCTTCTTGAAAACAAGCGGGGCCATCAGCGGCACAGAGAAAACGCCTGACAGCGGAACCTGGTGCCTCAGGATGACCTGCATCCACGGATCCAGCAGTTCGTGATTCGAAATAGCGCTGTGCAGAACCGTGAACTCGCCATCGCTATGGCCGGCCTTGCCCTGGAACTGGGAAAGGCTATAGGTGGCTCGTCGGTACTTGCGTTGCCTGCGGCGATCGATCAGAGACTTGCGGTCTCGAATGCCGAGCTTTGGAATCGTCTCGAGGGCAAACTCCTCCTCGATGACATCGATGAGCATCGCGCTCGACTGTTGCGGAAACTGGGCGATGTAGACCTCGAAGTCGTGCAGCCCCGCATCGTCATCGGCAAATTCTGCAACGCGCTCTGGCGCTCGATGTCGCTGCGTCCAGACGCTCAGCGAACCTTGAGTGACGTAGAATGCGCGATCGATCGTCATGCTAGATTCCGATGCTGCTGATGGTTTCGTAGATGGGACCGAGAACGGACAGCATAATCCAGCCCATGATGC
>Ga0265303_10002481_pt1 | contig 11424 bp, 12 predicted proteins | sample Helome_2_FD_192494 | JGI IMG/M metagenome (GOLD analysis project Ga0265303, IMG submission 192494) | Marine sediment microbial communities from subtidal zone of North Sea - Hel_20160317 (Illumina Assembly) | ecosystem: Environmental > Aquatic > Marine > Subtidal zone > Sediment ...
GGAGACGAACGACGGCTTCGAGGTGGCGCGCAAGGACCTCGAGCTCCGGGGCCCCGGCGAAGTCCTGGGGACTCGCCAGACAGGTCTGATGCAGATGAAGGTCGCGGACCTGATGCGAGATGCCGATTTGCTACCCAAAATACATCGCGCAGCGGAGCTGCTTCGCCGGCGTTACCCGGAGAACATCGTACCCCTCATCCGCCGCTGGATTGGCGAAGCTGACCAATACGGAACAGTTTAGAACAGGGCTCTCGCTCATTGTCATTGTGAGAAGCGCGGCGAAGAAGCAATCTCCCAAGCTACCCGCGTCGGCCTTCGACCTCCTCGCGGTGACACGAAAAGGTCAGAGCCTTTTCGATGAGAAAAACCGTAGAATAGCAGCATGAACACGAAGCAGCACAGAGCGCAACTCGTCGCCAGCACCTTTCAGATCTTCGTCGAGCAGCTCCGCCAGTATGCGCTACTCATGCGCGTACATCAGCCCATAGGGTTCATGCTGCTACTGTGGCCGATCCTTTGGGCTTTGTGGATTGTAGGCCAGGGCCGACCAGACGAGTGGGTGTTCGTCGTGTTCGTACTCGGTGCATTTCTGATGCGCTCGGCGGGCTGCGTCATCAATGACTTTGCAGATCGCAAATTCGACCCGCATGTCGAGCGCACTCGTGACCGTCCCCTCGTCACGGGCACGGTTCGCCCGGAAGAGGCGTTACTGCTGTTCGCGGGCCTATCCCTGATTTCCCTTGGGCTGGTCCTCACGATGAATCGCCTGACGATCATATTGGCTTTCATCGCTGCCGCCCTCGCGACGACTTATCCTTTCATGAAGCGTCATACCTCGCTCCCGCAGTTCTATTTGGGTGCCTCCTTCGGTTGGGGTGTACCCATGGCTTTCGCAGCGCAGCTCGGTGAGGTACCCAGAATCGGCTGGTTGATCTTCATCGCCGCCGTACTGTGGGCCGTTGCCTACGACACCATGTATGCCATGGTAGATCGAGAAGACGATAAGCGTCTGGGCATTAGATCCACTGCGATACTGTTTGCCGATGGCGACCGCTTCATAGTCGGGATAATACAGCTCATGCTGTTGTTCTGCCTATACCTCGTTGGGAGATCAGCGAATCTTGGGCTGTGGTACGGCATAGGACTCGTCACAGCCGCCTGCCTGGCCCTGTATCAGCAATTTCTTATCCGCGACCGGGATAAAGACAAGTGTTTCAAGGCCTTCATGAACAATAATTACTTCGGCGCTGCGGTTTTCGTAGGTATTTTGCTGGATTACACTTTCGGTGTTCGGTAGTTCGCGAACAGCCATCAACTTTGTTATCTTGAGCCGCGAAGGAAGCCAGGGGACAACCAAGGGGAGTTACCTAAATGGATCTATTCGGTTTCGCGAAAGACATCGGCCGGCGTCTGTTCAACAAAGACGAAGAGGCTGCAGAAAAAATCAAAGACCACATCGAAGCCAACAATCCGGGCGTCGAGAACCTGGAAGTCAAGTTCGATGAGGGAATTGTAGAATTGTGTGGAGACTGCAAAGACTCCGCGGCCCGGCAGAAGGCTGTCCTGATGGCCGGCAACGTCAAGGGAGTGGTCGACGTCTATGCCACGAAGCTGAACGTGCCAGCACCGCCCGCCGACGCTGCGCCGCAAGAACAGCCCGCAGAGGAGAAAGTCGAGTTCTATGTGATAGAACGAGGCGACACGTTGAGCAAGCTTGCAAAAAAATACTATGGCAATGCGCTGGACTATCCACGTATCTTTGAAGCCAACCGGGAAGTAATCGAGGACCCGGACAAGATTTATCCCGGGCAGAAAATACGCATTCCCCTGGACGAGTAACCTCCTTCCAAACCCGACCTACCGGCCCCCGCGGGGGAATGCCGCGGGGGGTTCTCATAGCGTCAGTTGTTGAGGGCTGCTCTGGCAACTGCCCACACCTGGACGGTCTCGACGCCGGCGCGTTTGAGTGTGCGGGCAAGCTCGGAGACCGTGCTGCCCGTAGTAACGACATCGTCGACGATGGTCGCGTGTCGCATCGGTGGCCGGGCGATGATCTCGAAAGCACCGCGTAGGTTGTCGCGGCGGTCTTTCGCGCCAAGGTGGATCTGCTCAAGCGTGGCGCGGGCACGACGACACAGTTGTGGATAGACCGGAATACCGAGATGTCGTGACAGTGGCCTGCTGATCTCCAGCGCCTGATTGTAGCCCCGCTGCTTCAGCCGGCTCGAATGTAGGGGAACAGGGACCATGAACTCGGGTAGCGTCATGGTGTCGGCTGCCACATGACCCGCAAGCAACTGGCCCAGCACTCTACCGTAGGCAATTTTGCCGCGAAACTTCAACCCGCGAAGCAAGGTATCCAGGGGAAACGCGTAGCGAAACGGCGCCCGGCAACGTTCGAACTCAGTTGGACGCTCCCGGCAGCTTCCGCACAGCGGGGTCATGCATGCGGTCCCGGGAAGCGGCACAGCACAACGCCTGCATCCGTAGCGGTTGGCGGGCAAGCTCATAAGACACGCCGGGCACAAGTCCAGCGGTTCGCGGCACGGACCGAATTGTTGGACACCCGGGCCACCGCACAGCACGCAGAGCGGCCGCCACAGCGAGGCAAGTGACCAGAACTTGTCCATCCGTGAACTTGAGCTTTCCTATTTGGTTGACAGGTATTGGGCGACCGCCCAATATTCCAGTCTGCCCTGTAGCGTCACCGCTGCAAACATCGATAAGAGCTCAAAAGGACAAGAAATGACCCCCAGAGACTTCGAGATCGGGCGCATACGCCATGACTGGACCTTTGGCCAGGCCGGCTCGCTGTTCGAGATGCCGTTCAACGACCTGCTGTATGAGGCGCAAAGGGTGCATCGCGAACATTTCACGCCAAACCAGGTGCAGATCAGCACGCTCCTGAGCATCAAGACCGGCGCCTGCCCCGAAGACTGCGCGTATTGCCCACAGAGCGTCAGATACGACACCGGTCTCGAAGCCGAAGCGCTCATGGACGTAGAGGCGGTACTGCAGCAGGCGCGCAGCGCCAAGAGTCAGGGAGCCACACGATTCTGCATGGGGGCGGCCTACCGCAGTCCTAAGGACAGCCAACTCGAGAAAATCGGCGAGATGATCAAAGGCGTACGCGCCCTCGGAATGGAGACCTGTGCAACGCTCGGCATGTTGACTGCGAAGCAGGCTCGAGCGCTCAAGCAAGCGGGACTCGACTACTACAATCACAATTTAGACAGCTCGGAGGCGTACTACGAGAAAGTCATCACGACCCGCACATACCAGGACCGGCTGGACACCTTGGAAGCGGTCCGGGCCAACGGCATGAAGGTGTGCTGTGGCGGGATCATCGGGATGGGAGAGACGCCCGACGACCGCGCCCAATTGCTCGTCAATCTGGCCAACCTCGAGGAGCACCCGGGAAGTGTGCCCATCAACCAGCTCATCCAGGTAGCGGGCACGCCGCTTTTCGGGCTCGAGAAACTTGACCCCCTGGAGTTCGTCCGTACTATCGCCGTCGCCCGTATCATGATGCCGCGTTCCCACGTTCGCCTATCGGCCGGCCGAAACGAGATGAGCGACGAGACTCAGGCACTGTGTTTTTTCGCAGGCGCCAACTCTATTTTCTACGGAGACAAACTGCTCACGACCGACAATCCCGACGAGAATCACGACCGTACCCTGCTAACGCGTCTGGGCATCGAGCCGGAACCACTGACGCCCAGGCGCCAGACCGCTTGACTATGGCGGGTTCAGCATCCCTTTCCTGGGAGTTGCAGGGTGAGCTGAAGCGGCTGGAACGGAGCCACAGCTATCGCCGCCGCCGCGTCGTAGACGACCGGGACTCGGCACGGCCGCTCGAGGTCAGCGTGGAAGGGCAGCACTGCATCAATTTCTGCAGCAACGACTACCTTGGTCTCAGTCATCACCCGGAGATGGTGGCGGCATTCAAACACGCTGCTGATCGCTACGGCGTAGGCAGCGGTTCGGCCCATTTGGTCACAGGCCACACACGGGAACATCATGCGCTCGAGGAGGAGCTCGCGGATTTTCTAGAGCGCCCACGGGCCCTGCTGTTTTCCACCGGCTACATGGCCAACCTCGGCATTGCCGCCGCTCTGCTCGGAAGGGGCGACCTCGCAGTTCAAGACAAATTGAATCACGCCTCCCTGCTGGATGCTGCCAGACTATGCGGGGCCCGCCTGCTGCGATATCAACACGTGGACACGGGGGCGCTGGAGACAAGGCTCGCCGGTGCGAGCGGTAAGCGGACAATGGTTTTCACCGACGGGGTGTTCAGCATGGATGGCGACATCGCGCCGCTCGAAGAGATTTCGGAGCTGTGCGCGAGGCACAGGGCGCTGCTCGTCGTCGATGATGCCCACGGAATGGGCGTGCTCGGCGGGGGCGGCCGGGGCACCGGCGAGCACTTGGGATTGCCGCCCAGCGACATCCCATTGCTCATGGTGACATTGGGTAAAGCGCTGGGATCCTTCGGGGCTGCGGTCGCCGGTGACGCGGACATGATCGAAACTCTCATTCAACGCGCCCGTACTTATATCTACACGACGGCACCGCCGCCTCCAGTGGCTGCCGCGACGCGCGCGGCACTGCGTATCGTCAGAGATGAACCCTGGCGGCGGCAGGCGCTCAATCAACGTATCGAACAATTCCGCCAGGGAGCCTCACAGCTGGGCCTCAAGCTGATGCCCTCACGAACAGCGATCCAACCGCTACTCCTGGGCACCCCCAGTGGCGCCCTCGATGCCAGCACACGCCTGATGGAGAAAGGACTGTGGGTGACCGCGATCCGGCCGCCGACTGTGCCTGTCGGGACGGCGAGACTCCGGATCACGCTTTCCGCAGCCCACACGGCTGCGCACGTAGAGCGGCTGCTCGACGCGCTCGAGACTTTGTCACCGTCATTGTCATGATGCCAACCGATGCAAGACGCGCCATCAGGAGGGCGTTCGACCAAGCCAGCCGCAACTATGACTGTGCGGCGGTTCTACAAAGCGAAGTGCGCCGTCAGGGCCTGGAACGCCTCGAACTGGTCAAGCTCGCACCGCGCAACATACTCGACGTCGGCGCGGGCACCGGTCACGCCAGTATAGCCCTGGCGCGCAGATTCAAAGGAGCGAGAGTTGCCGCGTTGGATCTGGCGACCGGCATGCTGATTGAAGCGAGGAAGCGACGCTCGCTGTTCACTAAGATTGATCTCGTTTGCGGTGACGCCTGTGCGCTGCCTGTGAAAACTCAAAGCATTGATCTGATTTTCTGCAATCTTGTACTGCAATGGTGCGCCGACCTCGAACTCGCATTCCGCGAGTTCAAGCGAGTATTGCGACCGCAGGGACTGCTCACCTTCAGTACCTTCGGTCCGGATACTCTGTGGGAGCTAAGGCAAGCCTTCTCGCGCGTCGACGATCACCAGCATGTCAATCAGTTCGTGGACATGCATGACGTCGGCGATTGCCTGGTCAGTGCCGGGCTGGTGGAGCCTGTCATGGATGCCGAGGTTTTTACGCTCACCTACGACGATGTCATCGCGCTGATGAAAGACCTCAAGGCCATCGGCGCCAACACCGTGACCTCGGGACGCCGCCCCGGCCTGATGGGAAAGTCGGATTTAGCAGGGCTCCGCGAAGCCTATGAGAATTTTCGTGAGGACGGGCGCCTGCCGGCCACCTACGAAGTCGTTTTTGGCCACGCCTGGGCGCCACTCGCCGGGCAGGGCGTCGCGATGCAGCACGGGGAAGCACGGATCCCGCTGGACACCATTACTCGCAGATGAACCACCGCGGAATATTTGTCACCGGCACGGATACCGAAGTCGGCAAGACGGTCGTCGCCGCCGGCCTGGCGCGGGCGCTGTGCGCGTCGGGGCTTCGCACAGCCGTCATGAAGCCAGTTTCTGCGGGCTGTACTCGCAAGCAAGGACAGTGGCTGAACGATGACGCCGAACTGCTCATGCGCCAGGCCAACGTCGAGCTAGAGCTGTCAGAGGTCAATCCCTATGCCTTCGAGCCGCCGATTGCGCCACACATTGCGGCTGCAGAGGCGAAGGTCCAAATCGAGCTCGAACACATCGCAGAGAAATTCGGCCTCCTTTCCGGGCGAGCAGACATGACTGTCGTCGAAGGTGCCGGGGGCTGGTTAGCGCCGATAAACCGAACCCAGACCATGGCCGATATCGCGGCGCGACTCGCGCTGCCCGTCTTGCTCGTAGTCGGCATGCGCCTGGGTTGCCTCAATCACACTCTACTCACCGCCGAATCCATCGCCTCGAGGGGGCTCAGGCTGGCAGGCTGGGTCGCTAACGGCATAGACCCGGACTTTGCGCGCGCCGAAGAAAATCTGGCTGCTCTCGAGTCGCGGCTCGACGCGCCGCTCGTCGCCAAGCTTCCGTTGCTGCCCACCCCCGCCCACGAAATCATAGCGAGGGAAATCAGGACGGATGTGCTAATGGAATCTGAACCTATACGGTAGTTGGACGCCGCAGCTCAGGAAAGATCTGATGCTGTTGCGCCGCAAATAGGGTTCAAGTAGCATTCGCCTGCGTATGTCGAGGTTGAAGCCGCGGCATATTAAAAATAGGGAAAATGTGTGCATCAGATAGCGCTCAATCCTAACGGTTCTCTGATAACCTCTGGACGCGACTCTGCTCCACTTGTCAATCGTTCTCATTCCCTAAGTCATGGTGTCATCTGTCCGTGGCCTGTTACGAGGGCCAAGACTTGCGCGCGCCGAACTCGACCCAATACAAACAGCATCTATCGTCAGACTTTGATGGAAGCTAGCAAGGAAATCTGAGCCAATGAGGAGAACTAAGCTTTCTAAGGCAATTGGATCAGCATGCGCTTTAGGCCTGGGGTGGCTCGGTGCGCCTGTCGCAATGGCGGCGTGGGAACTGAACATGCCAAAGGGTGTGACGGATGTCAGCCGCGACGTCTACGACCTCCACATGCTCATTTTCTGGATCTGCGTCGCCATTGGGGTCGCGGTCTTCGGCGTCATGATCTACTCGATCATCAACCACCGGAAATCGAAAGGCGTGGAACCCGCAAAATTCAGCCACAGCGCTCAGGCGGAGTTCATTTGGACGATCATCCCCGTCGTCATCCTGATCGGCACGACGATACCGGCGGCCGGCACGCTTGTGCGGATGGAAGATACGCGTGACCCGGAGATCACGATCAAGATCACTGGTTACCAGTGGAGATGGCACTATGAATACCTGGACGAAGGAATCGGTTTCTTCAGCAGCCTGTCCGCCGCCAGCAACGCCGCAAGGCAACTGCGTTCGGGAACCGACCCTTTCCAAGTGCCGAACTACCTCCTTGACGTAGACAATCCTTTGGTTGTGCCGGTCGACACCAAAGTCCGGGGGTTAATTACCGCGGCCGATGTCCTCCACGCATGGTGGGTACCGGAACTGGCTGTAAAGAAAGACGCTGTGCCCGGCTTTATCAATGAGATTTGGTTCAGCATCAACGAGGAAGGGATCTACAGAGGTCAATGCGCCGAGTTGTGCGGCCGCGGCCACGGGTTTATGCCGGTCGTTGTGGTGGCGAAAAGCAAAGCGGACTACGCGGCGTGGCTCAGGGAGCAGAGGAACAAATCTGCCTCCGCGCAACACTCGCAAGACGGCCCGGATGTGGATACGGTCGAGCAACAGCAACTCGTGGTGCAGAGGGAGCAACAGCCAGCGCAGACTGCCAGCGCGAAAGCAGCAAAAGGACGGGAGCAATGAGTGTAGGTACGGCAACTTACGACGAACACCACGACGAGCACGCAAGCGGGCTCAAGCGCTGGCTGTTTACGACCAACCACAAAGACATCGGCACCCTGTACTTATTGTTTGCGCTGATCATGTTTCTGATCGGCGGTTTGATGGCATTCGTCATTCGGGCCGAGCTGTTTATCCCCGGTCTGCAGCTGGTAGATCCCGCGTTCTTCAATCAGATGACGACGCTGCACGCGTTGGTCATGATCTTCGGCGGAGTCATGCCCGCTTTCGTGGGCCTGGCCAACTGGATGATTCCTTTGATGCTCGGCGCACCCGACATGGCGCTACCGCGCCTGAATAATTGGAGCTTCTGGATACTTCCTTTCGCGTTCGTGCTGCTGTTATCTACACTCTTCATGCCCGGCGGCGCTCCCGCGTCTGGCTGGACGATGTATCCGCCGCTGGTATTGCAGACTGGGGACGCTTTTCCGTTCTTGATTTTCTCCGTCCATCTGATGGGCATGTCTTCCATCATGGGCGCCATCAACGTCATAGTCACCATCTTGAACATGCGCGCTCCCGGCTTGTCCCTGCTGCGGATGCCCATGTTCGTCTGGACATGGCTGATCACCGCCTACCTGCTGATCGCCGTGATGCCGGTCCTGGCGGGCGGCGTAACTATGCTACTCACCGACGAATATTTCGGCACCAGCTTCTTCACGGCGGCCGGAGGCGGCGATCCGGTGCTGTTCCAGCACATCTTCTGGTTCTTCGGTCATCCCGAGGTCTACATTATTATTCTTCCGGCCTTCGGCATTGTCAGCCAGATTATCCCGACTTTTGCTCGCAAGCCGTTGTTCGGCTATGACTCGATGGTCTATGCGACGGCCAGCATCGCCTTCCTGTCGTTCATCGTATGGGCCCATCATATGTTCACGGTCGGCATGCCGTTGGCGGGTGAGTTGTTTTTCATGTTCACGACGATGCTGATAGCCGTGCCGACCGGGGTGAAAGTCTTCAACTGGGTTGCGACGATGTGGAAAGGCTCAATGACCTTCGAGACACCCATGCTGTTTGCCCTGGCATTCTTGTTCCTGTTTACGATCGGTGGATTCTCGGGTCTTATGCTCGCGATCGTCCCCGCGGACTTCCAGTATCACGACTCCTACTTCGTGGTCGCTCATTTTCACTACGTGCTCGTACCAGGTGCGGTCTTCGGCATTCAGGCCGGCGTTTATTACTGGCTGCCCAAATGGACCGGCCACATGTATAACGAGACGCTAGGCAAGCTGCATTTCTGGCTGTCGGCGATCTTTGTCAACGTTACTTTCTTTCCGCAGCACTTCCTTGGGCTCGCGGGCATGCCGCGCCGGATCCCCGACTACGCCACCCAGTTTGCTGACTTCAACATGGTGTCCAGCGTTGGCGCCTTCGTATACGGTTTTTCGCAGCTGATCTTTGCTTACGTCGTCTACAGTTGCGTCAAGGGCGGGCAGAAGGCGACGGATATGGTTTGGGATGGGAGCCAGGGGCTCGAGTGGCAACTGCCCTCTCCGGCGCCCCACCATACCTGGGACACTCCGCCGGACTTCACGGCGAAATAGGTTCTGGTGTCTCCGTTGACGGATCCACGGCGAAGATCCATCGGCCTGGGCATCGCGCTAGGGCTACTGGCGGCCGGGATCTACATCGGATTCATCCTCCTGGGCGTATTGCGTGCATAAATCATGAGCGAAACCGAAGCCAGAAATCGCAGTGATCGGAAACCGAGCAACCGCTTCTTGGGACTGCGTCTGTCCCTGCTAGCTGTCGTCATGTTCGGCTTCGCCTTCGCTCTCGTGCCGCTCTATTACGTGTTCTGCGAGATAACGGGCATCCGCTATGAGATCAAATCCGCGGACGAAAGCCATATTGAAGAGCATGTGGATGCCTCCAGAATCATTACTGTTGAATTCGTCGCCAACCGAAGCGCCGGCGCGGCCTGGGAGTTCGAGCCGCAGCAGGCAAAAATGCGAGTGCACCCCGGAAAACTCTATGAGACTTCCTATTTCGCCAAGAACCTGGCCGGGCGGGATGTCGTCGGCCAGGCGGCTCCCGACATAAAGCCGTCCTTGGCGACAAAGCACTTCCAGAAAGTCGAGTGTTTTTGTTTCACACCTCAGTCTTTCAGGGCGCGGGAAGAAAAAAACATGCCGGTAAGGTTCATAATTGACCCTGCCCTCCCGGCACACGTCGACACGGTAACCGTGTCGTACACCCTGTATGCCACCGAGCAGCTGGCAGCACAGTAAGGGAAGCGAAACCATGGCTCATGCAGAAGACAAGTATTACGTGCCTGATGGCAGCCACTGGCCTCTGACTGGATCGATCGGCCTGTTCGCCACGGTAGGCGGGACCGCTATATTGCTGAACGGCGGAGGCGCCGGCAAATGGATAGCCATCCTCGGCGTGGCGATCCTCCTTTGGATGTTGTTTGGCTGGTTTGGTGCGGTGATTCGCGAGAGCGAGAGCGGCATCTACAACGCGCAGGTAGACCGATCCTTTCGAATGGGCATGCTGTGGTTCATTTTCTCGGAGATAATGTTTTTCGCCGCCTTTTTCGGCGTCCTGTTCTATGCGCGCGCGCTGTCGGTTCCCTGGTTGGGCGGAGAAGGAACCGAGTTCTTCACCAACTTCTTCCTCTGGCCAAGTTATGAGGCGAGTTGGCCGACAAACGGTCCGGCGGAAATGGGCGGTGCCTTCGGGATCATGGATGCGTGGGGTCTGCCGGCGATGAACACGATCATCCTCCTCGCGAGCGGCGCGACGATCACAGTGGCGCACCATGCCATCCAGGCCGGCAACAGAAAAGTATTGATTATCTTCCTGGGCCTGACGATATTGCTGGGCCTTCTCTTCGTTGGCCTGCAGGCGGAAGAATACATCCACGCCTACAACGAGCTGGGACTGACTCTCGGCTCGGGCATATATGGAAGTACCTTTTTCATGCTAACGGGATTCCACGGTTTGCACGTTACGCTAGGCGCCACGATGCTGATAGTGATCTGGATTCGATGCCTGAAAGGTCACTTCTCGCCGAGACATCATTTCGCGTTCGAAGGAGTCGCCTGGTACTGGCACTTCGTTGACGTAGTGTGGCTGTTCTTGTTCATCTTCGTGTATTGGCTGTGAGCGAGCCTGACTGCACTGGCGTGAGTTTCCACGGGGGCGACAAGCCGGCGAGTAAATATTCAAAAAAGACTCTCACGAGTATGAGATATCAGCCTGACAGAGCGTGGGGCTGAATCAAACCGACAGCCCAAGCGCCGAAGAGCAGAATAATCAGCGCAACGGACAGGCCCACCCTGACGGTCAAGGCCTTCACCATCTTGCTGGAGTCCTTCGTGTGTTTGCCCAAATAAAAGAGCGCGGATGCCAGGCTGATTGCGATGCCGATCATGGCCGCAAGTATGAGAAGTTTAACTAACACAGAGGTTTCTTGACTCCTTCGGGAAGCATAGTACACGGCGCCCATGATACTCGGCAATCGCAACTTCAAGCCCAACGCCTGGATAACTCTAAGCACCGTGCTAGCGACAGCGGGGCTAATCAAACTCGGGCTGTGGCAGCTGGAAAGGGCCGACGAGAAGCGCATCATTCTCGCCGAGTACGAAACGCACAGCGCAGAACGGCCCGAGCCGGGTACTCTCACCAACAAG